>Ga0209770_10000016_pt1 | contig 113800 bp, 160 predicted proteins | sample LauGreSu1BDMLBDD_2_FD_187572 | JGI IMG/M metagenome (GOLD analysis project Ga0209770, IMG submission 187572) | Freshwater lake microbial communities from Lake Michigan, USA - Su13.BD.MLB.DD (SPAdes) (version 2) | ecosystem: Environmental > Aquatic > Freshwater > Lake | place: Lake Michigan... | reverse complement strand
TGCAATAAGATTAAAAAATCCAGGTTACGCAGACTCCTGGTATCAAAACCAGTTAAGAAACATGCGTAAGCAAAGAACAGTAGACTTCTTTAATAACAAATACGGAAATAAGATTACAGACTTCGATGTAGCCGATAGTTTTGGAATTGCATACTACGGGAATCAGGTTTTAACGGAACGATGAAATTATATCAAAGTAAAGATTGGTTGCACAGAAGGTACATAGTGCAAAAGAAAACAGTTACAGAAATTGCTGCTGAATGCAAAGTTTCTGCAATGACAATACAGAGATACCTAGAACAGTTTGGATTGATTAAAAAAAGATGATACTTTATGGTGGAAGCTACAGTCAGGCAGGGCAAGAGTCTTTTGTTATAAATTCCCTAAAAGAAAAAAGAAACGGCTTTTATGTAGAGATAGGTGCGTATGACTCAAAGATTATGAGCAACACCTACCTACTTGAAACAGAATATGGTTGGTCTGGCATGGCACTAGAAATCGATCCATCCAGATCAAATGAATATAACTCTAATAGGTCTAATAAGTGTGTGACTGCAGATGCTACAACATTTAATTATTTGGATTATTTTATAGAAAACAATGTTCCAGAAAGAGTAGACTATTTACAGGTAGACATAGAGCCTGCACCACAGTCTTTACAGGCTCTCAAAGCACTACCTCTTGACAGATACAGGTTCTCTATAGTAACATTTGAGCATGACCTTTACGTGGACCCAAGCAATGCCTTGGTAAAGCAAGAGGCTATAGAAATTTTAACCAAATATAATTATAAGCTTGTTAAAGAAAATGTTATGCACGAAGGTAATATTTTTGAAGACTGGTGGATAGACAGAGAGATTCTAGAAGAGGTGGGTGTAATATGCTAAAGCCAGTATTTGAAGATGTAAGAGACTTTAATTGCTCAGATCTATATTTAAAGTCAGTTAGTGCTCCTTCAGGCGCTAAAATTTGGGGAGCATGCCATGAAATTGCACATCTTTTGATTGAAAAGAATATTTCATATGGAGATTCGGCGCTAAACCCTGCACGTATATTTTCTTCGGCGGATGCAACAGAACAATTAAAAGTCCGTATTGATGATAAATTAAATAGAGTTATGCATAATCAAGGCTATGCTGGAGATAACGATATTGATGATTTAATTGGATATTTGGTTTTATATAAGATTGCAAAGGCTCAACTCAATTGACATTTTAGTCGACTAAAAGTATAATATAATAATGGCTGAGATAGAGTTAGCGGATCATTTTGACCGCATGAACAAAGTAGTTTCTGAACTACTTAAAGGAAATAACCCCACCCAAATTGCTACCCTGACTGGTTTTAAAAGAGCAGAAGTTGTTGAGCTAATTGATGAGTGGAAGTCAGTCGTACACAATGATCAGAACGCTAGAGAGAGGGCTAAAGAAGCCGTATCTGGCGCTGATCAACATTATGCAATGCTTATTAAAGAGGCATGGAAAACTGTTGAGGATGCAGACACCCAAGGACAGCTTAGCGTAAAAGCTGGGGCGCTAAAGCTAATTGCGGACATTGAAACAAAAAGAATTGGAATGCTTCAGCAGGTAGGACTGCTTGACAATGCAGAGCTGGCAGGGCAGATTGCAGACACAGAACGCAAGCAAGAGATCCTTGTTGGCATATTAAAAGAGGTTACAGCCACATGCCCAAATTGCAAAATGGATGTAGCACGTAGACTTTCGCAGATAACTGGAGTAGTAGAGCCTGTACAAATAGTAGAGGAGCGAGATGTCATTTGATTTTAGTGATCTTATTGACATGCTCGATGGCGAAGAGTTTGATGAGCGTCCAGTAGATTTAAGAACATTTGTTACTAGCCCAGACTATTTAGGCTTACCACCGCTATCCGAATACCAATACACTTTAATTGAAAAGTCTTCACAGATTTATAAAGAATCAACATTGAAGAAGCTCTTTGGTGAAGAAGAGGGCGGAAGAATGTTTAAGCAAACTTGTAATGAAGTTATAGCACAGCTTGGTAAGGGTTCAGGAAAAGACTACTCTTCTACAATAGCAACCGCATATATAGTTTATTTGTTACTATGTCTAAAAGATCCAGCAACATATTATGGCAAGCCTCCTGGAGACTCAATTGATATTCTAAACATTGCTATTAACGCACAGCAGGCAAACAATGTTTTCTTTAAAGGATTTAAAACTAGAATTGATCGCTCACCATGGTTTGCTGGAAAATATGAATCTAAAGCTTCAGAAATGAAGTTTGATAAAGCTATTACTGTTCACTCAGGTCACTCTGAAAGAGAAGCTTGGGAAGGATATAACGTAATTATAGTTATCCTTGATGAAATTTCAGGATTTGCTACAGAAAATACAACTGGTCACGATCAAGCAAAAACAGCTGACGCTATATATGACATGTATCGTGCCTCAGTTATGTCACGTTTCCCAGACTTTGGAAAAGTTATTCTTCTATCTTTTCCACGCTTTAAAAACGACCCAATTCAAAAGTTTTATGAATCCGTAATTGCAGAAAAAGAAACTGTAATTCAAACTAAAGTTTTAAAGATGGACGAAGATCTTCCAGACGGAATTGAAGGAAATGAAGTAACTGTTGAATGGGAAGAAGATCACATTAAGGCATATAAATATCCAAAAACATATGCGCTTAAAAGGCCAACATGGGAAGTGAATCCAACAAAAAAGATTGAAGACTTTAAGGTTGATTTTTATAGAAATCCATTAGATGCACTTGGAAGATTTGCATGCATGCCGCCAGAAGCTGTAGATGCTTTTTTTAAGTCAAGAGAGAAAGTTGAAAAAGCATTTAGCAATACTGGAATTGCAGTAGATAAGTTTGGAAGACTGGAGAATTGGTTTAAGCCACAAGAGGGCACAGATTACTTTATCCACGTAGACCTTGCACAAAAGCATGACCACTGTGCAGTTTCTCTAGCACATGTTCGTGACTGGGTTAACGTAAGGGTTACAAATGAATATTCTCAGCCAGCACCAGTTGTTGAGGTTGATGCAGTAATGTATTGGACCCCAACATCTGATAAGTCTGTAGATTTTACAGAGGTTAAAGACTATATCTTGTCTTTGAAGAGTGCTGGATTTAATATAAGAATATGTACGTTTGACAGATGGAACTCTCATGATATGATGCAACAACTAAAACAATACGGCATCAATACAGAGATTCTATCTGTCGCTAAAAAGCATTACGATGACATGGCAATGGTTGTGCTAGAGGAAAGAGTTAAGGGTCCTCACATACCATTGCTTATTGATGAATTGCTTCAGCTTAGAATTATGAGAGATAAAGTAGATCACCCAAGAAAAGGCTCTAAAGACTTGTCTGACGCAGTTTGTGGATCAATATACAATGCTATTTCAAGGTCTTTGGTTCCAACGGATAGAGAGATTAGGGTTCATACATATGAATCGATGAGTTATGACGCAGACTTTGGAGAGGCTAAAGAAGAATCATTTAATCTTATTAAGCCACCTAAATCTATGCCAAATGACTTGCAGGACGCAATAGGAAGAATGATGACAATATGACAAATATATACCAAGAGAGAGCAAAAGAATGCAAGTGCTGTGGAAAGCATGTTCCGCTTCCTACAGTTTTACGTGAATTTAATGGAACCATGATGTGTCCTACTACATACGCAAACGTGTTGGAGTATACTAGGATATGGAAGCAAATTGGTTCTAGACCAACTGGAAGTATTAGAAAGCATTTTTCTGAATATGTACAGCAAGTTGTTGAATCAACTATTGACAAGAGTGATGAGGCAAACGTATAATTAGGCTACGTGGTAGTAGCTTAGTCGGTTAAAGCCCCGAACTCATAATTCGGTAATCGTAGGTTCGAGTCCTACCTACCGCACAAGGAGAAAGAAGTGGAAGACAATATGTCAGATCTAGATCACTACATTGAAATTGGCGCTATTGAAGTTGCTGGTGTTGATGAAAGTGGAGAATTTATATTAAGCATTACGGAAGCGGCAAAAGAGTTAGCTCCAGAACTTTGGGCAGCTCATGTTAATCATATAGACGAAACTTTAGTGGCGCTTTATGAAAAAGGGCTTATGTCCGTAGACTATGACGAAAATCTAGAGGCCACATTTTCCTTGAGCGAAGAAGGCATGAAGGTTGCAAAATCTTTTGGGCTTCTTCCAATGGATGTAGAAAAAGATATACCAAACAATTAAATGAGTTTTTAAAAAAAACGTAATATAATTATCCTGTAGGAGCTAACCCCCCCTACGCATTCGGGCTCGCTACCTTGGGATGATTATGGTTACGTAAAGGCTAACGACTGTTAGCCTTTACTTTTGCCCTTGTAGCTCAGCGGATAGAGCGAGACTCTTCTAAGGTCTGCGTCGGAGGTTCGATTCCTTCCAGGGGCGCAAAATGCTATAATTAAATTAATATATTCCATAGGAGGAAAAAATGGCAGAAGAAACAAGACACCCAAATGCAGTAAAGGTTTTGGCGGCAGCCAGAAAGTATGCTGAAGAAGGGTACACAGAAGGACCAAACAACGATACAATTTTTGGAAAGCGCTATGGCATGAACAATCAACCATGGTGTGCAATGTTCGTATCAGGTTGTTTTGATGATGCAGGGCTAGTTCATCTAGTTGCAGCATCTACAAAGAAGGGCTTTGCATCTTGCGATGCAGGAGCACAGTGGTTTGCAAAGAACAAGAGAATTGTTCCGATTGGGCAAGCACAAGCAGGAGACGTAGTATTCTTTAACTTTGACAAGACACCAACTGACACAGAGCATGTTGGAATTGTAATTTCAAATGATGGAAAAAATCTTATTACTTACGAAGGAAATACATCTGGAGATTCAAAGGGATCACAGGCAAATGGTGACGGCGTATTTAAGAAGAAAAGAGCCTACAGCCTTGTAATGTCAGTTGCAAGACCAGATTGGGATGCACCAGCACCAGCTGCTAAGCCAGCAGCTAAGAAGGCAGCTCCAGTCAAGAAGGCAGTTGCAAAGAAGAAGTAAGTTTTGCTATAATAATATACGGGTCGCCTTCGGGGGCCCGTATATTAATTTATTTGCTTAAAAAGGAGAAATAAAATGGTAACACAATTTGCTATGGATTTTTTTAATGATCCATTTTTTATCGGGTTTAATCGTGACTTTGACAAGTTGTCAAGAATTCACACCCACGCTACAGGAACAAACTATCCACCTTATAACGTAATTACAACAGATGATGAAGATGTATTCTTTATCGAACTTGCGGTTGCGGGATTTGCAAAGGAAGACCTTGAAGTTTCAGTAAAGGAACAGGTTCTTACCGTAAAGGGAGAAATCAAGGATACTAAGGATGAGCCAAAATATGCTCACCGTGGAATTGCAACAAGAAAGTTTACTCGTGAATTTGCCCTAGGTGAATTTATTGAGGTAACTGGGGCGGTTGCGGAAAATGGTATGCTCAAGATCTCATTAGAGCGTATTGTTCCTGAAGACAAAAAGCCAAAATCAATTAAAATCAAGTAAAACACTAGACAACCTTATTTGCATAAGGTATACTTATATTGTGCACCACTTTTAGTGGGCATGAGGGACCTGAGCATTGTCCACGTAAACGGCTCATTTTAAAATTGGAGAGTCATGGAAATTATTGATTTGCAAAACCCAAATGTTCTAATCATTAAAGATTTTTTGGATAAAGATCAGGTAAGTTTAGTTCTAAATATTCTAAAAAATGTATCAGAAGAAGATTGGTACATAGAAGCAGAAGAAAAAAGAAAAAAAGGGTTTTCTATTAATGAAGATTTTCGTGAACAATCTCACAAAAATTGGGACGGAATGACACTAGGTTTGACATCTAGAGTTGATGCAAAAAAAACTTATCCATATCTACCACATGAAATGTTAATAGAACAAGAATATAAGATAAAAAAGCTTATGGAGAAAAGATTTAATAATCATTTAATTTTGCAGCTATCTGGCTTACATAGATGGAGACCAGGAAGAGAACAACTCCCACACATAGATTATTATGATTCTTCAGAAGAACACGATTTTGAAATGCTAGAAAAATATAACCTTCCTAAAGACAGGTTAGAAAAATTTGAAATGGGTTTTAACGATAAACATTTTTCTTCTTTAGTTTATTTTAATGAGGATTATGTTGGTGGAGAGCTATATATGCCTCAATGGGATTGGGAAATTCGTCCAGAGCCTGGAATGCTTATAGCATTTGAAGGAAACCAAGATCACCTACATGGAGTAAAAATGATGGAAGAAGGAATCAGATATACCTGGTCTGTTTTCTGGACAAAATTTGATTGGGCTATGAAAAATAAGTTAGGGGCAATGCAAAATGTATGAGTATAGAGTAAAGAAAGTTTTAAATGTTGTAGACGGAGATACAATTGATGCAGATATCGACCTAGGGTTCGACATCTCTTTGGCTAAAAGAGTTAGAATGGCTGGTATAGATACTCCAGAGTCTCGCACCACGGATAAGTTTGAAAAGACACTAGGGCTTGAGTCAAAAGAATACCTAAAGAAACAGTTAAAAGACGCTAAGGATGTTGTCATTAAAACGGAACTTCCAGATTCTTCAGAAAAATATGGACGCATACTTGGCTGGGTTTACATTGACGGAGCAACAAAGTCTATTAATGAGATTATGATTGAAGAAGGATATGCTTGGGGCTACATGGGAGATACAAAGGTTAAAGACTTTGCTGCTTTAGCTGAAAAGAGAAAAAAGAGCGGTAAGTAATGCCTACATACGAGTATTCTTGCATTCAGTGTGATGTGACAAAAGAGATTATAAAGTCTTTTGAACAAGCAGACTCTTTAGAGGTTTGTGAAAAGTGTGGATACAACATGACTAAAGTTTACGGATCTTTTGGTATTCAGTTTAAAGGTTCTGGCTTTTATAAAACAGATAATCCTAAATAGCTACATGCTATAATTGTAATGTAAACAAAATTTGCATTACATAGGAGAGTCCTAGTTGACTGGAAAGGTTAAACTTCTCTTAACCAGCCTTATTGTTATAGGCTGGCTTTTCCTTTTTGGGCCAACTAATGCACATGCTGAAGAGGTTACAGTTCAAGTAACGCCAGCAAATCCATCTTCAGATACCGCCACAGCAACCACTCCTGTTACAGTTGAGATCGTTGCAGAAAAAATAGAGGCAGCTCAAACAACTCTGCAACAGGCTGCTGAAACTCAAGCAACAACTATTGTAACAACTATTCAGGCTAATGTGCCAAATACAAATGTTCAAGCAGCAACTACAATTGCTACTACCCAAGAACCTATAGCTACAGCAGTAGCAGAGGCAACAGTAAAGGTTTCAGAAGCAAATACTGCAATCCAGTCTGCAGAGACAGCCGTAGCCGTTGCTACAGTTGCACAGACTAATGTTGAGTCACAAACAGCGGTTGTAGCCACAGCAGTGACGGTGGTTGAGTCAGCTACAGCAACAGTCGCTACAGCATCTACCACCCTAGCTACAGCAACAGCAGCAGTAGAATCACAGACAGCAGTGGTAGAAGTAAAGACAGATATAGTAGAATCTGCCACAGCAGTAGTGAATGCAAATACATCTCCTGGACTAAATGTAACAGTTATTGATAGCGCAGATAATGGAGCTTCTCCTACAGTTGGAGAAGGAACTGTTGTTTACACTGGAAAAGATACAAATGGAATTAACGAACAATGGGCAAGCGGGGGGCCAACAGTAAATGGCGGAACAACAACAGTAACCGAAACCTTTGCTAATAATAGATTAAACACTGAGATAGGAATTACAGTAAATGGAACTCCAGTCTCAACTACAAATAATAATGAAGTATACATTGGGTCTATTGGATTTCCTGGTCCTGGACAAGATCCATCCTTAACTCTTAGAGGATCAACTGCAGATACTCTTATAACAATGCCAGCAAATACAGTTTCTGCAAGTTTTCAAGTATTTGCTAAAAATGGAGATCATAATGCAGTGGTTACATACACTGATGGAACTACAAGCACTTTTAGTATTCAGGATAATGTTAACTCAACATACCCTAGCTATGTACATCAAGAAGTTATTACTGCCCCAGAAGGCAAAAAGATTGCATCTATAAATATACCCGCAAACTGGGACTACTACGGAGTAGACAATGTATCTGCAACTAAACAAGCAACTACAACAATTACAGAAGGATTTCAAGTTAAATGGGATGGTATCTGGACCCCACAAACTACTGGAACGCAATACATTACGGCACCTGCTGATGACGGAGTTCTTTTAAAGTTAGACGGACAAACAGTCATTAATGACTGGTTTGACAAGGGTGGAGGAGGATCCACAGCAGATGTTGAAACTACTGCTGGTATTGGAAAGACATTTGAGATGTGGTATTACGAAAATGGTGGTGGAGCAGCCGTATCTCTACGTAGATATAATGGCTCAACCTGGGAAGTGATTCCAGCATCAGAGTTTTCAACATCATCTGCTACACCACAGCAAATAGCAGCATTACAAGCAGCAACTACAGACCTTGCTGCTAGCACAGCAGTATTAACAACTGTCACAGCAGAAAAAGTAGTAGCAGAGACAAATCTAACAGCTGCTCAAACAACTTTAACAAATGCTAATGAAACCCTGTCAACAGAGCAACAGAACCTTGCAACTGCAAATCAGAATCTATCAATAGCTGTACAGACAGCAGATACATTGGCTAATGTAGCAACAACTAAAGTAAATGAAGCAGTTACTGCAATGACAAATGCAGCACAAGTTACAGTTAATTATTATGCAGAGCAACAAGCAGCAGCTCAAGCCGCTGCAAATGCCGCAGCCGCAGCTGCAGCAGCACAAGCAGCACAAGAAGCGGCAGCAGCGGAAGCTGCAGCACAACAAGCAGCTGCACAAGCAGCAGCTGCAGAAGCAGCAAGAGTTAAAGCAGAAGCAGAAGCCAAAGCAGCAGCCGAAGCTGCTGCAAAAGCAGAAGCAGAAGCCAAAGCAGCAGCCGAAGCTGCTGCTAAAGCAGAAGCAGACCGTATAGCAGCAGAAGAAGCCGCTGCTAAAGCAGAAGCTGATCGTATAGCTGCAGAAGAAGCAGCAGCTAAAGCTGAAGCAGAAGCAAAAGAAAAAGCAGAGGCAGATGCAAAAGCAGAAGCGGATAGACTAGCAGCAGAGGCAGAAGCAGCAGCGCAAGCAGAGGCAGATGCAAAGGCTGAAGCAGAGGCCAAGGCTCAAGAGGAAGCAAACGCAAAGGCTGAGGCAGAAGCTAAGGCGCAAGCAGAGGCAGATGCAAAAGCAGAAGCTGAAGCAAAGGCTGCGGAGGCAGAAAAAGCTAAGGCAGAAGAAGAAGCATTAAAGAAAGCAGCAGAAGAAGGCAAACTAACTGAAGAGCAAAAAGAAGTTGTAGTAGAAAAACTTATAGAAAATCTTGCTCCAGGAGAATCTATTTCAGTAGCAGAAATTAAAGCAGCAGGAGTTTCTTATTCAGATCTGCCGCCGTCAACACCAGTTGAAGTTCGTACAGATGAAAATGGAAACGCTCTTGTAATTACTGCAGCTGTCGCTGCACAAGTTGAGCTTGTGCAAAATCCAGCAGCTTTGGTAGAAGAATTATTTACTAATCCAGCAGCGGCAATAGCAGCTCTTGGAAGCATTGGTGCAGATATGACTGAAGAAGAAAGAGAAGAAGCAACAGATATGGTTGTTGCTACAGTTGTTGCAGCAGGTGCCGCTATTAATGCAGTAGGAGCGGCAGCAGGAGGCGCCACTGGAGGTGGCACAGGCGGAGGAGGAAGTTCTGGTGGAGGCTCAGGAGCTAATTCACCAGGTTCACGAGGAGGAAGAAGATGGTAAGAATAATAAAAAATATCTTAAAGGATATGGTTGACCAAGCATGGACGCTTCTCGGAATGTTTATTGCTTGGGTAGTTCTGGACGGAAGTGCAAAGACTGTTGTTGGTTATGGAATTATGGCAACAACTGCTCTTTGGATAATTACAAGTCCGATCAGAAATAGGGAGGATTAAAAATGGCAAAAGCACATATTGAAGAGCCAACACAGGTTGGATCTGGAGCAATTGCAAGCATTAATAATATTTTTATGAGAATTGTTGCTGTATTTGCAGCATCAGGGCTTTCAGTAATTGGAGCAGGAGCAGTAGTCGGAATTGAAACATATAAGGCTGTCATTCTTGCAGGAACATTAGGGGTAGCAACAGTTGTTGAAAAGCTAGCTCGTGGATTCCTAGATGATGGAAAGCTAACTATTGATGAAATTAATAATGCATTTTCAGCAGTAGATAAAAAAGCTCAAAAGTAGTATAATATATACATGGACCAATATAAGGTAAAAATAGAAGCAGATCTAGAAATAGAGGCATTTTCTGCCGAAGATGCTGCAGACTATGTAAAAGATATTATTGGTACTGACCAAGAGGTAAAAGCAGTAAATATTAAAAAAATTACAAAAATTAATTGAAATTTGATTGACAAGGCCCCGTAGCAAACAGTATAATAGATACTACGGGGCTTTGCTATTGGCTCATAGCTCAGTCGGCAGAGCGGGAAGCTGTTAACTTCTAGGTCCCTGGTTCGAGTCCAGGTGGGCCAGCAAAAGAAAAGGAAAATATGAACATCAAGGAAAACAAAGTTAATCAATTTATTAAAAACTTTAAGACAGATTATCAAGAAGCTTTTTGGGATGGATATACTTTAATTGTTTGGAAGAAAGATGCAACAGGTTTTTCAAACAAAAGAGGAATGTTTAGAAACAATACTTGGGGACTGACCAACAGATTCCCTTTAACTAATGGCGGAGATTGGGATCTCCCTGACAGATATGTCAAATATATTAAGTAGTCTAGGCGTAGACCCAGATGATTTTGAATGGTGGCATCTTGCGGCATGCAATGGGATGGACACAAACTTATTTTACGATAAGTATGAAGCAGATTTTAATATAGCAAAAAGTGTAGACGAATGTTGTTTAACATGTCCAGTAGCAAAAGATTGTTTAAGAGCTGGAATTGAAAACAATGAATACGGAGTATGGGGCGGGATATACTTAAACTCTGGTTCAACAGACAAAGCACGTAATATTCATAAAACAGAAGAAGTATGGAATAGGTTTAAGGTGAAGCATGGACATTAATCAGTGGACAGGCGAATTAAATAAACCAGTTTTCTATACCAAAGAAATGGCTACAAAAGTAAGAGAACTTAAGCAACCAGTTCATGGACTACAAATGGACATAGTTAAGTTTCCAGAATTTTTGGCTATTAGGTTATATGAAGGAAATTTCATGCAGTATGGCGATTCTGAAAGAATGAGAATCATTGACTACATTGAAATGGTAAAACGTGTACTAGAATCCTACGGGGTTCGTGTTGAACTTGAGGGAGCAAAAGGTGAAAGAATATTACGATAAAGTTTGTATTGTATTTTTGCACGAAGATCAGGTATATGGGGACGTAGAGTCTCTTGGAACGTATGCGTCAGTGGTGAGATACACCAAGGACGGAATAGATTATGAAGAGCTTGTAGAGAATAGCGAATTTACTATAATGGATGAATTCGTATTGTCACATGTAGAGGAAGAATAATGGAAAAGATTTTATGTTACTCTTGCAGCAAAAGCAAGAATAAACTAAATACAAGAAAATCAGCGCTATTAACAATTAACTTGTTAATGTGCGAGACATGTATTGTATCTAAGTTTGAGCCACGCTGGGTAGTTATTTTGGCTGGAAGACAATTTGGATCTGATCATGTTAAAGAATATATAATTAAAAAGAGATATATTGGTCAACCAATATTAGCAGATGAGTTGCTAGTTTAGTATACATTTGTTGGTATAATTAATATATGCCAATGACAAGAGAACAAATGATATTAATGCTGCTTATGGCAGTATTGGGTGGCACTGGCGCAAGATTTATAGAGTTTCTTGGGAAAAGAAAATCTGAAAAATTGTATCAAAATGAGATAGACCACAGCAAGGTTGAGCTCAGGCTTGAGCTGGAAAAACTTAAAAATAAGCTGCTGGTCTCTGAAAATGAATTATTAGTTTGGCAGGCTAAATACTATGAAACTCTTGAGAAATTAGCCAAAGTTAACTATGAATTAAGCGAATTACTGTCTAAATTAAAAATACATTAATTAGACTGGACATCGAATTTTAAATATTATAGAATGGTACTATGATATCTGAGAAAAGACTTAAGTGGTATGGCCTTGGGCTGACCATAGTAACAAATATTTTCATTGTGTGGTTTATGTGGCACAGGTGGAAAACTGGGCAGGATCTTTTAATTCCAATCATCTTGCTACTGGTTCTTAAAATTAGAATCAATCAATACCTGCAAGAACAAAAGGTAGAGAACTTAATACAACTTCTTAATAAAGCAGCAAAGCCTAGATCAAGGAAGATTACATAAAAGATGACATGCGTCGTTGGGTTGGTAAAGTCGGGTAAAATCTACATGGGCTCTGACTCATCGGCAGTTGATGTTGCAGGCGGACATATCTTTGCACAAAAAAATCCAAAAGTATTTATGGTTGGACAGTATGGAATAGCTTTTACCGATTCTTTTAGAATGGGGCAAATTCTTCAATACGACTGGACACCACCAAAATTTACTGGAAACTCTAGAACCCTAGACAAATTTATGAGAACTAAATTTGTAGAATCTGTTAAAGAAGCATTTAAGTCTGGCGGATACGGAAATATTGGTAATCAGTCTGAAAATGAAGACAGTGGCGGAGTATTTTTAATTGGGGTAAAAGGAACTGGAAGATTGTTCTATATGGATGACGACTTTCAGATTGGAGAAAACATCCTTCCTTATTATGCAGAAGGAATTGGAATGGATTTTGCCCTAGGATCTCTTTACTCTACTCAAACCATGAGAGACCCATTTAAGAGGCTTGAGATAGCCTTAGCATCGGCATCACAGTTCTCCATAGGAGTATGTCCCCCCTATCATTATATAGAGCTTTAAACTATTGACAAACCCCTACTCATTTTATAGAATAGAGACATGAATAAAATAACTAAGGCTCTTGTAGCCATATTAATTACAGCAAGTACTACAGCAGGATATACTGCAGTCACGGCTCATGCTGAGCCAACTAAAACATCAGTAGTTGTTATTGATACAGCAATTGATGCATCACTTCCAATTTTTAATGGAAGACTTATACAAGAAGTTTGTGCAATGGAATGGAATCTTTGTCCAAATGGAACTGGTTTTCAGGAAGGTCCTGGATCAGCATCAACAATTCCTTTTACAGCTTTAAAATCTTCTTCTTTTAATCATGGTACACAAATGGCTTCAATTGCGGTAAACGCAAATGCCAATGTCAAGATAATTTTTATTCGTATTGTTGGTTTAACTAAGGAAGGTTACCGTGCAAGCACAACAGAAGCTTCAGTGGTAAAGGCTTTAGACTGGGTAATTGCAAACAAGGATAAGTATGGAATTGCAGCAGTAGCGATGAGCCAAGGAAATCACGACCTTGCTACCTATAATATTCTATGCCCAAAGAGCAATCTAATTAAATATATTGACACATTAAAGTCTATTAATATTCCTTTAATGCTACCAGCAGGAAATAATGCGGACATTACAAGAGTTGATTATCCAGCATGCATTCCACAAGCAGTAACAATTGGTGCTGTTGATAAATTTAATAATATCAATACTTATAGCAATGGAACACCATTGCAAGTTGATTTCTATACACCAGGAACAGTAAAAGCAATTCTTCCAGGTGGAACACAAACAACCGTTGCTGGAACATCTGCATCGGTGCAAAGTGCAGCAGTGCATTGGGCAACAGTAAAAATGGTTAAGCCAAACTTAACTTATGATCAAATTTATACACTATTAAAGACCACATCTACATTAACAAGTAATGCTAAGGTAAAGAATGGATCTTTAATTAATATAGAAAAGGCGACAAAATAATGGAAAAAGATCCAATGATTGAAAAACAACAGTCAATGCTGGAAGGAATTGTGGCAGATATTGTTGTTGAGCTTTACCAAAAGTGGTTTAATCAAATGCCAGAAGAGCAACAGAAGGACGAGCAGGCAATTGCCGTACTGGGCGGTAACGCTTCAGAGGCAACATATTTTGTTGTCCAGCGCTTTATGGAAAAGTTTAACGCTGCAGCAGAGCAGGTTAAGCAGGAAGAAGAGCAGTCTAAGGATAATGCCTAAGATAGCACTTGTAAATTCAGCAATATATGATATCATTGAACCTGACAGTTCTTTTGAAACAGAGCTCGTAGACATCCCTCAACCTATACTTGATAGATATGACAGGGTAATGAAAGATTTCTGGGACATTCAGAACGAACTAGAACAATATCAAAGAGCACAGGAGAATGACTAAGTGATTGTTACTGACGCAAACTTTGATGTTGTTATTGCTGAAAACAAAATAGTTTTGGTAGATTTTTGGGCAGAATGGTGTGGTCCTTGTAAAAAGGTTTCACCAATTCTAGATGAGATTTCTCAAGAAAAAAATCTGCTAGTGGCTAAGGTTAACATTGATGATAACCAAATTAAGCCAAAAGATTATGGTGTGGCTTCAATCCCAACCATGATCTTGTTTAAAGATGGACAACCAGTAACTACAATTATTGGTGCAAAACCGAAACATGTTCTGCTAAAAGAATTGGCAGAATACATTTAAAATTCTGTGCTCACAAAGAGGCAGATAAACTAAGGAGAAAGAATGAACTCATTCAAGAAAGTATCGCTAATCATCGCTGCAGCCCTGACTAGCACAATGCTTGTATCGCCAGCAGCTAAGGCTAACGCTGGAACTGTCACACTAACGGTGGCGGGATCTGCAGCAACAGGTGGAACAGTAGTAGGAACTCCTGTATCACTACCAGTGCCAGCAGACAACAGCATCGATGCAGCAGACGCATTGAAGATTGCTGTAACTTCTGTAGATACTGGAACAGTAGTAACAGCTGTTGCAACAAATGCAACAATTGTACCTGCTCTAGCAACATCAGCAGCACCAGTAACCGCATCAAGCGGATCTTCAACGCTTTCCATTTCAACAGGAACTGGAAACTCAGCAGACTTTTATGTATATACTAAAAGTACAGCAGTAGGAACAGTATCGATTACTCGTGCTGGAACTACAACAGTTTACTATGTTCAGGGACAAGCAGGTGCCCTAAACTCAATCGCCTTGACTGCGCCAACATCTGGAGCAGCAGGCACAACAGCAACACTTAAGGTAACTGGATACGATGTATTTGGAAACGCTAAGGGTGGAGCAACAATTAACACTCTAGTATCTTCAAATGGCGTTGCAACAGCAACAGCTCTTACAACAGATACAGCAACAGCAACACTTGGAACAAAGGAACAAACACTAACGCTTCCTGCTTCAGGTTCAGTTGTTGTTACAGCATACGCAACAGTTGCAACAGCAGTGACTGGTCTTTCAACACCAGTAGGTGCAGTAACTGCAACAATTACAGTTCGTGATCTTGCAGGAGAACTTGCAGCAAAGATTGCAGAACTTGCAGTAGCAAATGCAGCACTTGCAGCAGAAAAGGCTGGACGTGCAGCAGATAAGGCAGCAGCAGACTCAGCAGCAGCAAAGGCAACAGCCGATGCAGCAACAGCAAAGGCAGCAGCAGACCTTGCTCGTGCAACATATGTTGCAGAGTACAATGCTTTGGCAAGAAAGTGGAACGCTAAGAATCCAAAGGCCAAGGTTGCACTAAAGAAGTAATAAATAGTTAATTACTATTGACAACAAGGCTGGGGATATTATATAATGATTATAGTATCCCCAGTTTTAACTATTAGAGAAAGAATTTAAATGAATAAGGTAGATAAGGTAGTAATTTTAGGCGGAGGTTCTGCTGGTTGGATGACCGCAGCAACACTAATCCACAATTTCCCAGAAAAAGAAATTGTTTTAGTAGAAAGCCCAGACACACCAAGGATTGGTGTTGGAGAAAGCACCTTGGCAGGACTACCTGCATGGCTAAGAACAATTGATATTGATTATAAAGATTTTATGAAGTATACAGATGCTTCTTTTAAACTAAGTATTAAATTTACAGATTTCCACAAAGTTGGAGACGGGGGATTCCATTATCCTTTTGGACACCCTTTTCTAGGCAATACAACACTTCCAAATGCTAACGATTGGCATATGTTAAAGCATTATGTCCCAGAAACAACAACACAAAGCTATGTGGAATCACTATTTCCACAATCTGTATTGCTAGAAACAAACAAGATCATGAACCCTAAAAAGCGTGAGCTTGAAGACTTTACCCTAGAAAGAGATTTTGCACTACATTTTGATGCAATTAAATTTGCAGACTGGCTAGCAGATAAATATTCAAAGCCAAGAGGTGTAAAGCACGTACTTGGACACGTTGAAAACGTTGTCACAAATGAAGATGGTGTTGAAAAGCTTGTATTAAAAGATGGTCAAGAAATAACAGCAGACCTCTTTATCGACTGTACAGGGTTTAAAAGCATGCTTTTAGGTGGAGCAATGCAAGAAGAATTTATCTCTTGTGCTGACAAGCTCCCAGTTAATAGAACTTGGGCTGTTCAAATCCCGTATGTTGATGCAGAGAATGAAATCCAAAACTTTACAGAATCAACCGCACTAGGTTATGGCTGGGTATGGAATGCTCCACTTTATTCAAGAATTGGAACTGGTTACGTATACTCTGATAAATTTACAACACCAGAAGAAGCTCTAGAAGAGTTTAAGGTATATCTAAGAAAAAGATTTGGCGAAGAAAGAATTAATGATTCTCTTAAGTTTAATGATATTAGATTTAAGTCTGGAACATATCGCAGAACTTGGGTAAAGAATGTTGTTGGAATTGGTTTGTCAGCCACATTCCTTGAGCCACTAGAAAGTAATGGACTATTCTTTATTCATGAATCAGCAAACACTCTTGTAAAGTTTTTGCGTAGAGGCTATGTAAATGGAATTGACATTGACTTCTACAATGCTACAGTAAGAAAGCATTTTGATTTCTTCTCTTCATTCCTGGAATACCACTATGTACTTTCTCAAAGAAGAGATACCTCTTTCTGGAAGTATATGACAGAAAGACCGATTGAGCCTTATCTGGCAGAACTTCCAGTAGGAGGACTTTATCAGGAAGAGCAGCAAATGAAAACAACTCAACAGTCTTATCCAGTTATAATGACCAGCGGATTCCACTGTATTGCAGTTGGACACGAGTACTATCCTGTTGATCCAATTTCTGTAAGCTATTGGCAATATCATTACGATACAGATTATAAGAAAACTGCTGGAGACTTTTACATTAGGACAGAAAAGTCTCAGAAGAAGTGGCTAAAGGCTGTAGAGAATGCGCCAACACACTACCAATATTTGACAGACAACTTTCATAAGGAGAATGAGTAATGAAGTTTAGAACACAATGGATTGAAGCTCTAAAGACAATGAGATTTAAGTCTTATTGGAATAGGCCTAACACTGTAGAATTTTTTGCATTCATGACTAAGATTGCAATTATTTTTCCAGGGCTATTGCTTGGTAAGCAGTTTTGGTGGTTATACATCTTTGCTTTGATCTCAAGCCTTGCTTTAATTTGGTCTTCTACAGTAAAGACGTTGCCTACAATCATTTGGTTTAATATTCTGTGGACATTACTTGCAACATTATCAATCGCTAAGCATTTTGGACTAATCCTACAGTGACATTGGACATGCGTGGAATACCAACAGCGGCTTGCCCGAACTGTGCTTCCACCATGCTCAATATAAATGCAGTATTTGATCCAGAAACATATGAAATTGAAATGTATATGCTGGACTGCAAGTGTGCAGAATGTGGAACATTGTTGACAGCACCTACTCCTCCAGATCAACTGGAGGGAACATATTGAATATAGAAATAAAATCTCGTGGAGACATAGATGCCTTTAATTTTGATTTATGTCAGATTAAAGACTGTTATGGACCAGCAGAAAGACTATACTCTTCAGCTGAACATACAGGAATAGATGTTTGCCTTGAGCATTACTTTAGACTAGTAAAGGAATAAAAATGGGAAAGCACTTAAAAAAGATTGAGGCGGCATTAAAGATTCGCCAAGCTAATCACAAAGGTCCAGGAGGAAAGCTTCCAGGATCAATGAATAAGAAGAAGACTGGATACGCAAAGGCTAAGTAATGCCAGTTATAGAATTTTCTTCACACGAAGAGTTTATGCCAATACCAAGACCTTCTAAGAATTACATTCCAGAGTGGTACTCAAAGGCCTCCGCATTCTTTGGTGGCAAACCAAAGCTTGATAGAACTGGAATGAATGTTGCAATGAAGTCGTGTGTTCCTTTTATGGACACAATGCTCACTGGCTATACGGCAGAACTTTGGACAGACTTACAGGTTACACAAGGTCCTAATGGCCCAGAAATATTGTGGCCTGGTGCAGCAATAGGTACATCGACTATGGATACTGAGCAGGTACACAATCCTTTGTCTGTAAGGGGTCCAGAAGCAAGTTATCCAATGCCAGCACCAGCTGGATATCATGAAACACATTTTGTTTGGCATAATCCTTATTTAATTAAAACTCCACCAGGATATAGTGTTTTAATAACTCAACCATTAAACCAATATAACCTTCCATTCATGACTTTAAGTGGAGTTGTAGATTGCGATAAAGACCTTATGCCTACAGGAAGACTACCATTTTTTGTTAAGGAAGGGTTTGAGGGGGTTGTTCCTAGAGGAACCCCAATTTATCAGATAATTCCATTTAAGAGAGAAAAGTGGGATTCAGTAGAAAATCCAGAGCTAAGAAAAGACAACTTACGCAGAGGGTATAACGTAGCATCTGTAATGTATGGATGGTACAAGAGAAATCTTTGGTCTAAAAAAGAATATAACTAATGCTATAATTATAGTAGACCAAAAGCATGCAGGTCTAATTACAACCTATAGGAGAAAAAAAATGACAGACGGTATTAACTTAACAGGATTTAACGAAACAGGAGAGCAATCAGGCTCAAACACTTTGGACCTAAATCCAACAGGACAGGCACCAGCTTCAGCATTCCCAGCATCAGACAAGTCATCACAAGATGGCGCAGGCTTGGGCAACGGCGGTAAGTAATATGTGCGAGATGTGTGGATGCTCAACAGTTGCATCACCAGCTATTTCTGATCAATCTATTCAAAATGAATCTTCAGTTTATCTTGGAGCTATTATGGGAATGGATTCAGAAAATACACTTGGTGCTCTAGGAGACGCTGCTAACCGTGGATAACGGAACTGGCACCACGCCTCCACCAAACAATGAGCCATCTGGCGCAACAACCTCAAGAGACACAATTAATTTGAACTCTGATCAGGGCGGGAAGCGTAAGAAAAACTCATTGCACATTGGATCAGTTTCAGATTCTATAAAGAATCCGAACTAATATGCATTACATATAGCCCCATAGAGATATGGGGCTATATTATTTAAGGAGAGAAAATGAAGTCTTTTTATAAAGAAAATGTTTTTGAAGAAAGTTTATTTAATCAAATTGAGAAGGTTTGCCTAGATATAGACAGTACCTTTAATATGTCTAACTATTCTACTAGATTTGGTAGATATGACACAATATTTGATTTTGATAAAGAGCTTGAAGACCAAGTTCTAGATGTTGCTAGAAAAGAATTTGGTGTGCCAAACCTAGAAATCGCATATAATCAGGTAACAAGATATCAGATTGTTGACGGAAACATACCAAAGCTATTTATGCATGTGGACACACTACCCTGCACACACACAATAGATATTTGTTTAGATACAACTATGCCAGAATGGGGCGTAAATGTATTTGATAAATCAAGTAATAATGAAATCTTATTTAAAGATAAAAAAGCCTCTGGCATATTTTTAAAGGGTGATGAAGATGAGCACGGCAGACCAGAGTATCCTTCAGACAATACAGAAGACTACTGCAAAATGCTATTCATCAACCTTGCACCTGCAGATCATTGGGCTGTTTTAGCTAGAAAACAAATTGGTTCCGATGCAATAAAGCAAAAATATTACCCAGTAAGTATAACTTTTGACTCTTGACAGGCCAATTTAAATTATATATAATTATATAGTTGCGAGTGTTACATAATGGTAGTGTCTCTGCCTTCCAAGCAGATAGTGCCAGTTCGATTCTGGTCACTCGCTCTAGCAACACCGAAATAGACAAGGAGAAAAGCACATGGCAAATCCAACGATTACCCTTACAGGTAGAATTGGGCAGGAACCGACAGTACTAAGTAATGGCGGATTAAAGCTACGAGTAGTAACAAATGATCGTGGCAAGAATGAAGAAACAGGTATGTGGGAAGATAAGCTCACATCATGGTGGACAGTTAAGGTCTGGAATAAGCTTGCAGAGGCTTCTAAGGACGTACTAAACAAAGGCCAAGAAGTAACAATTACTGGCACAATCTATGAAGAGAACTGGAAAGACCAGTCTGGCAATCAACGCAACTCATACGATATTCGTGCAGAGACCATTGCGGTCACAACAAGAAGTCTTAGCAAGTCAAAGCCTGAGCCTGCTGGCGTATGGTCAATGACTGGGGACGTACCTTTCTAAGATGACAGAGTTTTTATTTGGACTGCTCATGGGGTTTGCCATTGGCTACCCTATGGGTTTGTTCATTGATTTCTTAGATAAGAAAGAAAAGCGAAAGCAGCGTATTAACGCTGCTACACAAAAAGTTGTGGAAGAAGATGGCGAACTAATGGGAAGAATGATTGATTAATATGAGTATATTTAGGTCTAAAAGTGCGAAAAGTGCGGCGGCGGTAGAGAACATTCAGAAACAATTTAAGTCATTTGATTTAAAGGGGCCAGGTAATCTTACTTGGGCGGAAGAAGAAACTGGCCTATGGAAGGGTTGGACATTTAGTGAAAAGAAGAATAGATACTTCTTTGATGATATTGGATCAACATCTTTAATGGAATTATGGGAAACACAGTGGAAGTGGGAAGATGAAGAAGAATAATGTACAGACATCTCAGCATGGAATTAAGAGATATCTAAAGAACCTAAGACGCTTACAGCGTAAGACTATCTTGAGCACAGCTCAGATGAGAGAAGAGAGAATGCGTAAGAACATTTATGCTGATTTAGACTTCTCTGAAAAGATTGATAAGGAAGATGATTAATCTATTTAAAGCAATCATCTGTAAGTTTAAGGGACATGACCTAGAACATGCTGGGTCCTGCCCTTTTACTGGTTCTGTCTATGATGTATGCAATAAATGTATGGCTATGATTCCTAGGCAGGTAGCAGCGTAATGTGGTCATGGATATTGGCAGTAATTGGAGTAACAGGCATATTCTTTGTGGGTCGGAAGACCATATGGGGATGGCTAGTACTATTAGTAAATGAATGCTTATGGATAGCTTATGCTCTAATAACTGATCAATATGGCTTCATATTTTCAGCAATTGCTTATGCTGCTGTGTATATTAAATCTTTCTTACATTGGAAGAGAGATGATGGATTCCCAGATTCTAGTCAACTAGAAATATTATGCTATAACTGTGGCGGGATGTATAAGGTGGGGTATGAAGCTGTGCGGGAATGCCCTAAATGTCTAAAGGATTAATGGTAGAATAGAGCTATGGACAGCCTAGAACTTACAGACGAAGAGATCACTAAGACCTATGTCTCAGAAGATGAGCATGAGGACAAATGGAACAATATGGAGAAGGCTTGCTGGAGCGGATATAAGCAGGTTGGAATGAAGAACAAGAATGGTAAGAAAGTACCTAATTGTGTTCCAGTAAATAAGGCAACAGGGTTGCCAGAAGAACCTAAACCAACTTGGGGCGGGACCTTTAGATAATGGCTATCCTAGATAACCTAGAAGCCTATATAGATATAACATGGGATAACTTCACTTTAGGTCTATCTCACGAACAAGAAGAAGATCAAGAGTAGATTATATATACATATAACTTCCTATGTAGATCAGATAACTCAGAGATGAATCTTGAGTTAAGTAAAGAACTAGACTATTTACCCAAATGTCTCAAATGTAGCAAGACAATGCTCTTGAGATACTCCATAGATAATAATGGATCAATTTGGATGAACTCAGCTATAATGCACGATTAAGCCCAAAGAGTATGGGCTATACTCCTATATCCCCCTCCCTTTTATCTCCTTGCTATGGCCCTTATAGGGCCTTTTTTGTGGAGTAAAGTGGAGCATTGTGGAGAATTTATACTATAGATTGTATATCATAGACTATAGTATTATATTAGTTTAGATATACATGTAATTGAGCATATCAAAGATGCCACCGTAATGTCAAATTTGCTGGCATGTTGGCCATAGCATATTATATTGGGCATGTCAAGCATTTCAGTGATATATTTTATGTGCCCGTAAATATGCATATTGGCCCGTATTTGTCAATATATTCTGCAGAAATTCTGCCAAATTTTATCAGATTGTTATATAGTTATAATAGATTTAATATACATTTTTGCAGAAAGCTGCAGAAATTCCAGTGATTTTTTTAGATCTGTCGTAAATAGAAAATTTGGCCCTTAGCCCGTACATAAAAAAATACCCCAGGGAATCCCTGGAGTATCTTTAATTTATTATATATGTATCTAGTACATCTCTAGTTCTAACTGGTCATTCTCTGCAAGTGTTCTAAACCAATCTCTAGCCTTTATCAAGCCATAACTTGTTTCCGCCGACATATCCCAATCTTCATTGTATTTCATATATTGATATGTGAGCAAGGCTTCAATTAGTTCCATTACTTTATCTTGTGTATAATGTGGAGCAAAGTTAATTAGATAATTAGCAACCAATGGAGCATTAAAGTTAGTATTGTCCATAGCCGTCTTCATTACTTCTGCTAACTTTTCTTCGGGAGTTCTTTTTCTAGCCATACCGCCTCTTTCTCTTGGTTGAATTATATCATTATAGGGGGGAGGTTGGCAACGAAAGGGAACCAACCTCCCCGTTCTATATGGGGCCTACTTCTTGGTAGGCTTTTCGGCTGTGAAGGTCAGACCCTTTTGGGTTGCCTCTGATAGAGCCTGCTTTGCTGCTGATGAGAAACGGCCACGGGCACCTACTGTAATGCCCTGCTGCTTTAGATATTCACGCTTTGTTGTCATTTGGTTTGTCCTTTCATAGACAGTTGTTTTTTATTATTTTATCAGGTTTTGGCGAATTTGTAAATAGTGTCGTAAGAAGCTCCGCCTGCCCTCACGAATTTTTTTGATCTTCCATTCGATCTTTAATTAATTTAGCAATCATGTTATGAGCTGCTATATTCTCAGTTTCAGATCCTCCCCACAGAAGCCGTTGGGCCTCTGCCAGGACCTCATCCACATATCGATCAGTCATCTTCATCTTCGTCCTCCTCATTGGTTTCAACAGCGCCAACCTTAATTAACCAATCACTAATGTGCTCGTCAAGGTCTTCTACGCCATATTCAAGTGTGAAGCCATTCTCGTCTGCTTGCTCCCAGAATAGTTTCCAGACTTCTTCCTGAGTCATGTTGACCTTGTAGTCTTCATCTTCTCTGAAGTTCTCTAGCATGCTCTTGGCAACGTCCCAAGTCCATACCCAAACTAAGGGAGGGAAGACCCCTAGTTGTCCAATCTTATCTATAATAAAACTAATATCCTTATAGACATCTTGCATACGTGTTTGCTCTTGTAGGTCCATATTAGCCAATCATCCTTTCTCTAATATCTCTTACATCTTTATCTGCTTTAGCAAATGCTATGTCATATGTTAAACTGTACATTTCTCCATATGCCTCAAGGACACCTTCCCAATACTTCCGCTCCATAGAATCCATGGCTTCGCCTGATTCTTCTTCTGCTTCTTGGGCTAGTTCCAATTGCTGTTCTGCTTCTAGCATGAGGACCTTTAGTTCCCCGTGCATGATGTCTGCCCCGTCCATGCCCAAATTAACCATACGCAATAAATGGGGCGGGAGTTGATTATCATTCTTTACTATTTCCATACTATTCATACCTTTCGTTAGAAGCATTCATTATATCAGTAGCCACTGACAATAAATGCTTGGTTGCCTCAATTTGTCCTGGAATATCAATTACATTAATAGATTCAGGATTCTTCTCTAAGTCTTGCTCAAGACTAATTAAATGAAGTTTCATATATTCTAGGAAGTGAGATGATTTAGACATTTACTACCTCATATCTCCCAGTTAATCTATCATAATATCTTGCTGCTTGACAGGTACAACTAAATATACCTGGTACATCAGAGCATTCCCACTTATGTTTATGCATGATCAAAATATCCCTCTGCCCATAGTCCTTGTAAGAAATCATGGGCGGTTACTAGATAGTTATGAATAGCAGGATTCTCATCAGCGTCAATTAACAAATCAGCTTGATATACTCCATATGTCATATCTGCTAAATCTTTTTGTGTATAACCTAGCATTATTTCTCCTCATCCCATTCTACATAGTATTGGTCATTTGGGTTTAAATCATAAAACTGATTAAATCTACCTTTTAGATAATTGCTATCACACATTTCAGCAAATCTATAATCTGCATATAGTTGGCCTTCATCTAAATTAGAATTAACCCATTCCTCTACTAGTTGTTCACCAATATAAGAATATTCTGCGTCTATTACCATTTGGTTTTCATTCTCTAAGAAACTCATACTTCCGCCTTTTCTCTAGATTCCAATAATACACTATGGGTCTGACATTCTTTCATAGCCTCATCATCTTGCCAAGAACCCTCATTGCATTCTGAGCAGAATTGACCACAATCATTTTCACAATACTCAACACAATCAAAAGATTGGCAAGCATAGCAACGTGTCTCATATTCTAGAATAGTTTTAACATCACCACGGACAATCTCATATTCCCCACCCCAGCCTGTCTCTTCTTCATACTCTAATGTGAGCAGGCAGTTAGGAACAAGATTACTTAGTTTAGTTAAGATAGTTACAGCAGGTGACCAAGCAGTTTCATACTTATAGATAACCCAGTTGTCATCACCTTCTGATTTATATTCAAGTAGTTCTGTATTAGAATACTCTTCGCCGTCACGGACGGCTACATCCCATTTAGTTCCCCAGTTGGTATTATTCCATGAATACCAATCTTTAGATACTTTAGCAATTTCAATAGATTTAGCAAACCAATTAGGGTCATTTGTATCTAGACCTGTGCGGTCAGGCTGGCAGGCATACTCCTCATCAGTAATGCCGTCATCCTTATATGAGTGGATATTAAAGAAAGCAAAGACAGGATTATTATATTCAACCTGCTTAATTTTGGTGGGGAAGCCTGAAGAAGAAATATCACCCATACCAAATGTCTCTTGTGCTAATGTAAAAGGCTTATTCAATCTATTTTTAATCATATCTACCTCAGACTTAGGTCCTTGAATAGTTAATGTGTTATAACACCAATTTGGCATTTTATATCCTTTCGTTGATATGACCTAATTATATATTAGAGCACTGACAAATGTCTATAGAATATCCGTGTGATTCACACCACATGATCTCAAAGCTTGAGAATTCCTGTGAATTTACTTGACTGTCTTAAATACCTTATGCTATCCTCAGTCTTTTGCGGGCTTCCTGGCAAAAAGTTGGGGCCCTAGCAGTCTCTCCTCTGCTGGGCCCCTGGCGTTTGGCTGCATCCACACTATGCATATTTAAAGACTTGGCCGAAAGGGTGACCTGATAGCCTTACCAAACTATTTATGTTGAATTTATATTATATCATATCTTAGTTAACTGGAATTGTTGAACCAAGGTGATACGCAATAAATTCCTCAAAACTGTGACCGTCAATCATTTTGTTAACCATGTCGATTTCAACTGTGAAATCCCATGCTGCAAAATCAGACGGCTTAGCAACGGCACCAATTCCAAATCCTGTTTCTTGGTCCCATTCGCTTCCAATTAATTTACTAATGATGTTACGTATAGCATATGATGTGTCTTGCCAACGTGGACGTGCATGCATTAAAGCATTAGCAATGTCTATTTGCCAATCTGTCTCGCCCCAATGACTGTACAGCCATACTGCAGGTTCTTCAGCGCCTTCGTTGAAGAGATAATTAATCCGTGCTCCCATTTGTTACTTCCGCCTTTTCTGAGTTGATGATGTGTGCTAATTCTACAATCTCGTAGGACCACTTGTCAAGAGCATCTTTAAACTCATTGTAGTGGTGCCCACAAAAGAATAGGTCCCCTGCTAATCCCTTAGCTTGGTATAAAGCTTGTGCTGTTTCGCATTTGTCGCAGCCTTGCCATGTCATAGAGTCCCGCCTTCTATCATTTCTGAAAGACGATCTAAGATCCATGAGTCAATGTCAGCGATATCAATCTCTGATAACTTCTCCATGATTTCTTCACGAGCAAACTTGTACCCGTCATCAAAACCGTCTTTATAGTCCGACATTTTATCTCCCTGTGTATCCTGTTGCCTCGTACTCGCTTACATATGATTCTGATAGATTATATTTATCACGAATGCGGCTTACTTTCTCAATACTACCAGTTCCAATATTGAATGTCAATGGTGTCATTGCCTGTGGGTCTAGCCCTGTGATTTGTGCATCCCAATAGGCCCTCTCCATGGAGAGCCTATCGGGAGCGGTGAGTTCAAAGTACATTACGCTTCTCTCACATGACAGATTTCAATGTCGCCAATTTCAATACGACCTGACTGTGAATCAACATACAGATTATCTGTAACTTCATCTTCAAGGTCATTGCCCCAATCAGAAAGCAAATCAATTTCCATTGTTCCGCTAACTTCGATTGTGCAAGTAAATTCAACCTGACGTGTTAGTTCAATATCAAGCGCTTCAGCAATTGCACGTAGAGTTTCTTGGTCCTCTGATTCTGAATATGCTTCAGTGATAATATCTTTAACTAAACTAATTTTGTTAGTTAGAACGCCGTTAGTCTTCTGAGCCTGACGAGCATTGTGTAGGTCCCATTCAAGGCTGGAAACCTTGGCGGTTGTAAATTCAGGGTCAGAATAACCATGAATCACCTTATATGTAACTAGTAGATTAGGATTGTATTCCACTGCAGGTGAATGCAATGCATCCGAACCAATTGTTGTTTCTTCCATTTGTTCCTCTTTCGTTGTGGTTGTAGGTTGAATTGTAGCATGCTCCACTGACACCAATGTAGTATCTCTACCACATGGGCATGTGAGCTTTGTCACACCAGATGGAAATCCAAATCCATCTGATGATGTTAGTTCAATTAAACAATCACATTCATCTGGGTCACAGACAAACGTGTACTTGCTTGACATTAATTCATTTGACATGCCGAGAATTATACACCACCCCACTGACATTTACAAGGAAATCCTGTGAAATTTTTACGTGTCCCGTATGAGCTTGGTCACATCCTCAATATATTGCGGGCGTCTCATTATGTGAAACAAATTGTCTTGCGATTCGTACGGGATTTGAACCCGTGATCTCTACCGTGACAGGGTAGCGCTTTAACCACTAAGCTAACGAACCAAATGGAAACGGGGGAGATTTCTCTCCCCCGTTAAATCATTTAGTTAAAATGATTTTACTAACTTGAGAATTTTATTTTTCTCAGCAGTTAGAACAGGGTCAAATCCTGATGCACCAGCCATTAGCGATTCAGAATTGCCACGACCAGAGCGGTAGTAATCAAGGCGTTCAGTGATTGCATTAAATGCACCCCACTTTGTTCCCTTGATTGTAGAATTCGTTGGTGAATTGTGGTAAAGGTCATCAAGCAAAACAACCTTGTTTTCCCACTTCTTCATTGCACCCTTCAAATCCTTATCAGGCTTTGGATAGATTGTCTGAATCAACTTTGAAAATTCAGCATCGGTAATTGCTTGATTAAACAAGCCCTGAGCCTCTTTTTCAAATTCATCAAAGTATCCAAGAGCAAGACCAAGAGTCTCACGAGCAACTTGAATGCGACCTTCAACAGATTGTGTGTGGCGAATCTTGAAAGATTGCTTAGCACTCTTCATTGCAAGGTTTAGAGTATTTTGGCAAACAACACGAACAGGTGTAACCGCTGCCTGAACAGCAACAGAACCATCGTGTGATGTCCAAACAATGAGATATAGTTTTGTCTCATCATTTGCGCCTTGTGGGTCAAGAACCATTGTGCGAGGAATATCTACAGTTCCGAACACAACTTTGCCCTTCTTAAGAGAACCAGCAGATTCCCAACGGCAGTCAGCATTAGCATCGTGAATTGCATCAGCGAATGCAAACAATTCTTCATTCTGCACTGGCTTGTAACGCTTTCCAACAGTTGCAAGAACATCAGTTCCGCCATTAAATGGATTAGTGCGTAACACTAAAGAAGATTGAGAAACATCGTTAAATGATTCTGGAATATGCTCAGTGATTGGAGACAAGCGAACATTCCAATTGGAAAGTTTAGCCTCATCGAGCATTGTTTGAGTAGTTACATCTTCATCTTTATTGAAGATGCGATTGGCAAGATTATGCCAAGCAGGAGCACCACGAAGCGCAAACGCAACTTCGCCATTTTCTATTTCTAGATTGTGAGCCATTTTTGTCCTTTCGTTTAGTTGATTTGGTAATTATAACAGGTGGCACTGACATTGTCTAGATTAGTTAGTCATTTGTCCGAATTGATCCGTGTGAGTAATCTCACAAATTTTCAGGGTTGTGGATAAGTGGTCGTAACCTGTGGATAACCCCCGCACATAGTTGCGGGCATCTCACATTGTGAGAACGCTATCTCGATCTCAGCTGGCGGCAGCCCCGAAGGGTTGAGCAGTTTGGCGACTTGCTCAGGTCGTTCGCAATTTATCGTTATGCGAGAACGATTTTATTTAGAGATACTTAGCAATTTGCTTCATAGTAGAAGCATTTACTGTTTCCTCATCTGTCATCTTGAGAATTGTGAGAGCATTTGTAATGTCCTCTTTCATCTCACGATAAGTGTGCTGATGGATAATCTCAAAGTCCTTTTCAGGTTCAGTAGGAAAATCAGTTTCCTTTGTGATGATGTCAAAATCAACATTGAGAGTATTGTTCCATTGACGATAGTTTGTGCGAAGGTTCTCAGCCTTTGAGAAGTGGTCAATAGCCCACTTGCCAATTTCCTTCTGCCACTTTTCACGGGCTTTTTGATACTTGGCTTCGTTTGCTTCTTGTGAGGCATAGTTCTTTTCTAGTTCTGCTAGACGAGCCTCTAGTGCCTTGATTACCTTTGGTGTTGCCACCTTTACTGTGATTGCTCTACTCATTTCTTACCTTTCGTTTGTGTGTTTAGAGAGTATTTTATCAGAGGGGTCTGACAAAAAGTGTGTGAGGGTTCTTACTTACGACATTGGGCGAGGACTCCCTCTAAACTGCCCCTGTTTCGCTAGTTAATTAAACTAGAGCCGAATTGCTAACTGTTGTCCAACGAGTTTCTTTCGTTGGCATTTCAAGTAGCACTCGCACCGAGCCAGATGCGTTAGGAATAATCTCCTTGATTACTCCAGTTTTCTTTGACTTTAAGGTTGTGAATAAATCGCCAACCTTGTAAGTGTATCCATTTACTGTCATTTTGCTTCCTTTCTTGTTAGGGTAGTATTTTAGCATAGGGGTCTGACATTTATCAAGCCCCTAGAGTGTGAGTTATCTCACAATACTTCGGGCAACCAAGCGTCCAAGTGGTGGGCGTCTATAATTGCAGATGCAGGGCAAGAGGTCTTACCTTTCCAAGTAATGTCATCAGGTAGAGGTATCTCACGATCAAAATCCTCCTCATAGTATGCGTCAATAGCGTCTATGCAAGGTTGCACCATAGCAAGGGGGACGGGAGGGTAATGATTAGAGCGGAGATGAATACCAATAGCCATTTCTAAATCTAATTCTAATTCCTCAGATAAATCTAATGCTGTATTGTAACCCATTTATTACTCCCCCCAACTTACTTTGGCGTATGAATTGTTTGCGTTAATCTTATCTAATGCACCAATACTATCTAATGCACCTGTAAATACGCCACTAAGTAAATCATTTAATTCTTTTTCAGAATAATTTACTAGAGCGGTTAAGACATAATCAGGCATTGTTTTTTCATCAAAATCAACGCTGACTTTTACATTGTGTGTGAGTTTCATTTTTTCCCTTTCGTTATGGTCGCTATTTTACACTACCCCACCGACATTTACAATTCCTGCATCGGCGTGTCGCAGCTTTTGTGACATTTCTCACAATTCCCGTGTTTATCCACAGCCCCACTTAAACCTGTGGATAACCCCGCAAAAGACTGCGGGCCTCACCTCAGCTTTGTCAACATGTAAATGACTAATAAAATTGGTGTACATAAGAATGCAATAATACCAATTGCAAACACGGTACCAAGGAATTCATACATTATTTTTTACTCGCAGAAAATCGAATGTCTGACTTACCATAAACACATAGGCCACATGAAACACATGCGGACCCTGCATTGCTAATAAGTGGAATAGACTTATTATTTTCAGGACACTTAGCGCCAGGCTTTCCAGTCAATTCTTTCATTGTGCTTTCAGTTGCGGCGAATGTCTTCCCTAAATATGCAAGGCGGATACCAGAATTTAATTTAAGGTCATGAGCAATTTCTTTATTGTCATCATCGGTAGAATAATAAAGAGATAGATTAGAGATATCCTTAAGAATAAGCGCTGCAGACTTTACACGAGTATAAACCCAGAATTGAACATCCGCATGATCATTAATTACATTCTTCCAGGCATACGTATAGAAATCATTAAAGAAATCTCCGTCCCAGTGGATACGGAATAACATCGGTGCGTCTTTCTTTACACAATCAGCCTTGAAATCAATAATCATTTCATTAAGCAATTGATACATGGTCTCCATGTCTGCATTGCGTAGGAGCTCCCAGTTATGAAGAAGATTAGTTTTTACTCCAGGGAAGAGTTTTTCAAGCTTTCCCGCATAGCAGACGCTTTCGCACACGCTAGTGGCACCAGGACAGGAGAAAGCCTTGCCTGCAGGTAATCCAAAAGTATTAGCAATAGCGGCTTGCTTTCCATTTTTTGTGACAAGGTTAGCCACCTTTCTATCATTAGAACGTTTTAATTTCATGGGGGTAATTATAGCGGTTAGGTCTGACATATTAGTAATCCTCATCCATTCCAAATCCAGCGGAAGCAAGAGCGTCATTATCAGCCCATCCAGTTAATTCATAGAATGAAACTTCATCAGCGTCATAGCAAGAAGCACACAAGAAGTCATCCTGATAATAACCATATTCATATGCGTCCATTAGGATATAATCAGCGCAATTATCGCCAGTGCAAAATACTTTGTATTCCATTAGTTTGCCTTTCATTTGGAGAGGTTGCAATTGTAGCAGAATGGACCGACAAAATCTAATCGAAATGCTCAAAATTCCTGTGATTTATACCACACTCGTAACGACACGCCCGACCCCGCAAAAGCTGCGGGCTTTAGTTGAAATTTCAATCAGTTTTATTTTTATGTTTTATTTTTCGTGTGTATTTTTTTTTATTGCGAACAGGAGTTGCGGCATTTGATCTCCGCAATTCCTGAATGCGTTTTATTTTTTCTTTTAAATTCATTTTATACCTTTCCAAAAATTGTGTGATAGTTGCTCGCTTCGTGAAATCTTGTTACATCAAATCGAGGATTATCTTTTGCAAACATCTCCGCAAAATCTGTTACGACTTTAGAAAATAAAGCAGGGTGAGTTTTTGTGCTCATATAGTTTAGAATTTCTGCGGTTGCCACATAGTCTTTTCTTGTCATCATTTTACTGCCACCATTCCACTACGATAGAAAACTTTTGTATAGCATTTGCCTGAAGGCGTGTAGAGATTAACTGTTGAATATTCGTTAGCCATTCCCCAATCGGTGAATAAGAAAAAGTTTTCCCAAGCACCATATTCGTTTTCATATTCAGCAGACCAATGAGGGGCGTTGCTATCATAAGCGCAAGTTAGTTTATACATTATTCATTCACCCAATCTACTGTTAATTCATCTTCAACATTTGCAATACAATCGCAAGGCTCTACATCATAAGCCAATTCATTACCAAAGAAAATAAATCCTGCGCCACCGCATTCATCACATTCAGCAGAAACAATTTCGATTAGTTCTTTTACTTTAGCCATTTAGGTTTTCCCTTTCTTTAGTTGTTGAAATTGTAGCAGATAGCACTGACAAGGCTTCCGCTTTTGTTGCTTCACGTTGTGCGATAACGTGAGCCTTGAATTCTTCTAAATTCATTATTCACCAACCTTTACTGCGATTGTTGCGAATTTATTTCGCAAACCGCCTGTTCGAATTTCGATTAAATATGCTTCGGTATTTTCACCATACCAAATTGAGGGGCGGTGTTCCGCAGAAATGATTTCGCCTGAGAAGTGGCGATTAGTTGAGCGATAAGTCTTGCCAATTAGCAAGTTTTCGATTGTGTATAGTTTAGTAGCCATTAGTGGCACCTTCTTTCGTTAGTTATTTATAGAGAGATTGTATCAGTTAGCACTGACAAATTAAAGGCAATTTATGCAATTGCAAGATTTGCTAGAGAATAAATACTTTAGCAATTCTTTTCTAGTGTAGGCGTCTAATCCATATGAGGATTTTACTCCGCCGTTGTGATATTCGTGCACGATTGTGCTGAATAGTGTTTCATTTAGTGTAGTCATTTTGACCACCTTTCTTTTTTTCTAATACCGATATTTTAACATAGGGCACTGACATTTTTCTACTTACTAGCCAGTAATTTCATATTTTGAGACGCTCAAGCCGTGTGATAAATATCACAAGAATTCCAGGGTTTTCCACAGGCTGTCTTAAGGGCTGTGGATAACCCCGCAGTCTTTTGCGGGCCAGCTTGATTTTGTCAAGCCGACACGCCGTTATTATTTAATTTTTTCTAAAAGTTTTTCTAATTCTTTTAGTTGCTCTAGATTAAGGTGATCTAGTTGAATAGCTTTTTCAAATCCGAATTCGTCGCTCATTAATTTAACCCGTTTTCTTTTAGGTCTTTTATTACGGCGATTACTAGCGGGATAGTAACTCCCGCTAGTAGTAATTGGACGGCGGTAGTTAGTAGACGATTAGTAGTCATTACTTATTCCTCTTTCTCTTGATTACTGTATAGAGTGTAGCACCTACTACCGACAAGATAATAAACGCCCACGATTGGGATACATAGAGAAAATCCCCTAGGTCAATCATTAGCCCATAGTCATTTAGTTCAATAGTCATTAGTCATTCCAATCTAGTGTAAGTTCATCTTCATCAAAAGCATCAAAAGAAATGTCTCCCTTTTGGATAGCGTCTTCCCACGCTAGGTTTTCTTCTATGCCTACATAGGCATCTGCTACATCTGCTTGAATAGTATCCCATTTAGACATCATTATTTGTTATCTCCTGTCTTGATAGATTGAACATTAGCGGAAAACTTTACTTTCTTGCCTAGATTGCTAGCATTTAGCGAATCTATTAGATGGTCAATAGCCTTCATTTCGTGGGCTACATTGTCAATGCTTAGTAGGCGTGAGCCTTGCCAAATTGAATAAGTTATAGTCATTTATTTACTTACCTTTCTTATCTTGGAGAGATTTAGCATAGTCTACATCAGAGACGGCGGTAGCACCGAACTCCTCATAGATTTCTAGATAGATTTCATCATAGTATTCGTTATAGTCCATTAGTTAGACCTTCTTTCTTTTAGTTAGTTAGTTATTTAGTTATGAGAGAAGACTAGCAGAGTAGTCTGACAATTTCAAGGCGACACACCTATTTAGGCGTGTGATTTAGAACACACATCTCTGTGTATGGCTAGCCAGCCACACTCTGAACAGATAGCGTCTCCTAGACGGGCTAAGAGTTGCTCTCTACTCTCTAGAGAGTTTCTATTTTCATACAGTGAGTTCATTTGGAACTCCTTTCTTTTGTTTATCTTATGTATAGAATACTAACATAGACCACTGACATTTTGACCTGTTTTTCGGGCGTGTCGCAAAACTATTTTTGTGAAGTGCATCACACAGATAATGGGCGCACTATACAGTTATCCACAGCCTGTGCAAAACTCGTATCATACAAATTAAAAATATATTAACATTTCTAGAAATCTGAAATATTAGTTGACCAGAATACTTATAAATGCTATTATAAGGGTTATGAGTAAAGAACCTCTTGTTATATATTGGGCTCCAATGGAATCGGCGGAAGCCAGTGATTATGGAGCATGGAATATGCTATATCCAGATCCTAAGCTACTAATGCATGAGCTTATGGAAAAAAGAAATAAAGAAGATAAATATCCAAGAGGATTCTTGCAATGTCCTGCAGCTACAGGCAGATTTAAGCACACATATGTTTTTAGAAACGGAATTAGGTCAGAGATAGAGTTTGACATGTCTGATCCTGAAAACCCTGATATTCAATCTCTTGGTAAAACAGGAGTAAACTTTAGAATAGATAGACCTTCTGCATTTACAGAGGGTGCATCTTTTGCGTTTATGCAAAAGTATTTATTTTTTGCGGAAGAGCCAGTAACTGGTGTATTTAATACGCCTATGATGCACAGACCTGGATATACACAATATGGAACCTTAATCCCAGGAGCATATGACATATCTTCTTGGTTTAGACCAATGAATGTTGAAATTCAAACTTGGGACTCCAAAGGAAAGTTGATTATAGAAGACGGAGAACCACTGTTTTACTTTGAAGTACTTACTGATAGAGAAATCATCATGAAAAGATTCAAGTGTAATGAAAATTTAATTAGATATGCAGAAAGCTGTGCAGATGCTCCTAAGTGGTATGGGCAGAATTTACCTTTAGTTAAACGTTATACTAAATTTAAGCAATCACAGCTAGATAAAATTATTCTAAAGGAAATTAAAAATAATCTAGTCGACTAGGATATTATGGCATCTCATAGAGTAGTAATTTGTGAAATATGTGGGCGGGAAATAGAAGTTAGATCTGATTTTGCCTATATGACTTTAAATAATCATATGAAGGAGCACAAATGAACTGGATACAAGCATTAATTATCTTTGGCCCAATGGTAATATTGGGTATTGCATTCTGGGATGATATTAAATGAATAAAATTTGGCGGGATGAAATAGCTATGACTATTTCTGCTGCAAAGCTCAAGAATGAAAGCATCTACCTTGATGATCATATCATTGCAGAAGAGATTCTAGGATACCTTGTAAAAAGGCTAGAAGGGGTCTTAGAGACATGTTTAAATGTAGAGGCAGGTAGATGTATGACCTGGTGGAAACATGAGGAATGTTTAAGCTTGCAGAAAATTCTTTTTGACATTACAGAAGATCCTAAATATATGACCCAAGAGATGATAAATGAATATAATTGGAACAAATTATGAAAGGCCAAAGATTTATAACTATCTTGGGAATGATTTTAATTACTTATTATTTTTTAGTTGCTTTAACTTGGTAATTAGTCGACTAAAATAATTTTCTACACGTGTAGGTTTAGCATATGTCATCATATGTCTGTTCTCCGAAAAATATCTTCTAGGCATAATATAAGTTTATCACATAAAAGCGAAAATCCCTTCGGAGGCGGATCCTAGGGGATTTTCTAATGTTAGGGAGAATGGTGGTTCTCAACCAAACACTACTCTTATAATAACATAAGTGTAATTTGTAGTCAACTACAAATACTGTTTTCTCTCTCTATATTCTTTCTTATACTTACCTGATCTATTACTTTCAAAATTCATGCTCTCTTCCGCCTGCACTTTTAAGTATTCAGAATCGGCTATTTTAATTGAGCTCTTATAATCTTCCCGCTTAAATGGAATGATCTGAGCTATAAGAGTTCCTTTAGGAATAACCCCGTTAAACTTCTTAACCAAGAATGGTAGCAGTACTGGCTGGAAGTAGTTATCTGTTTCTACCACACCCGTTAATGTATAGAATGGGGACTCTGGTCTATTAAATGGTTGAGTAAATACACAGCTATATCCTTCAGGTGTCTTTACTGTAAATGGGTTAAACCACTTGTATGCCCACTTAGCGTATCCTTCTGGAATTGGCATATCTCCAAGCTGGGCAATTGGGTGTTCTAGGATATCTTCTCTAGACAATCCCTCTCCAGTAAATGTTACCTTATCCCCCACACACTTTACATGGATATCTATTTTAGTGGCTAGGTAATATCCCCCAATAAATGAATCCAAAACTGGCGTACATCTTTTTACAGACATATCCTCAAAGTTTTTATTTTCGTAAAGCTTTACAATTGGCGGCAAATCCTTAAACCATTTAGGAAGTGCTTCTACGCCGCCGAGCACTTCAAGATATGTGCAATCTAATTGTGTGTGTATAAAATCAATGTCTACCATTAAATAGGGCTATCTAGTATTTCATCGACAGCGTCATCAATTGTTCTACCGTTATGTTCTGTAGAGCAGTCTCCACAGTTCTTACACATCTTTACTCCATTTACCAAGTGGGCATTCTGCATCTGATAAAGAAGCCTTAAGCGGCATTATGCAAAGGCACTCTTTACACTGACTGGTTAGCTTAAATAGCTCTGGGCAAGCATTACAGATAGACATTCTGTGATTATATACGTCTCCCTCTACATGCTCTTTCTTAGGGTTAACAATATCCCAAGGCTTAACCTGATTGGGATCTTTAAAATTTTCATAGGCCGATTTAATACCCATTAGAATTCTCCTATCGGACAGCTAAATGTTTCATCTGAAAAATATTCAGCACTATGGGCATCTGCCATAGTACACTTAAGTTCTATTTTACTAAATTCAAGGCACTTATTGCAAGTACCTGACCTAAAATCAGCTAGAAGCTTCTTCTGTATTTTCGGGTGTAGAGTCATTATTCTCTTTAGGTAGAAATGCTGGCATAGGACCAAGAATATGACCCTGCTCATGCAAATTAACGATATTCTGAATTAGCTCTGGCTTTTCAGTAACATGAGACGCAACAACAGACATAAGGTCATAAATTCTGGCCAACATAATATACTGTGCCATCTGCAAGTTATCTTCTAGATTGACGTTCTCTTCGCTCATTTTCATAGTACTTTCTAAGATGTCCCCTAGAGTATTTTCTAGAGTTTAGGTGTTTCCGTATTTTAGTATAGCATATAAATGAAGTGTCTCTACCGCCGCCGAGCACTTTTTTTATCATTATGCGGCTATATATGTTCCGTTAATATAAATTTTAGATTCAGTTGTAAGTGTTACTGGGTTATTATGAGTTAAAAGCGCTTCTCTAATTGGAGAGTTAGCGCCACCTGCTGACTTAAGATAATGCAAGTCTAGCACATCAGTAGCTCCTGCAGTATCTGCATTGATAATTGTATGCCCTGTTCCAACATCTGGACTTACACTTGGATCAGCCCATACCCAACCAGAAAAATGATTATACCCAAATTGTGGAGTAAATGGCAAAGCAACTTTGTATTGACCAGTTCCAAAGTTTGTAACTGTGGACAGATCAACTTCAATATTGAAACTTACCATACGACCATTTTTAACATAGTATGAGTTGTATGTTGGATATGTAGCACCTGTTCCAGTAAATGTTAGACCAGTTGCTTGAAAGTTTGGAGACCATCTTACTACCTGTCCGCCAACTGGGTTAGTTCCGCCAACTGGGTCAGTAACATGGATCATGCCTTCTCCAAAATAAATACAGCTACTGCTACTCCAGAATCTCCAACTGCCCATATCTGATCGTCTGACATAAGGTCTACCGAAAAAGATTGTCCTGGAAAAAGTTTGTGTCCATAAGAAGCATTAGTTACAGATTGGTTTCCAAGGTAGGCGTATCCTGAATCAGAAAGATTTTGAATAGAAATTTGATTAGGATTATCAATCACGTCATTGATTGTAAGTTCTTGTGCTGTTCCATTTAATGAAACAATTTTTGTTCTCAACATATATCTATTATATCACTTTCTTCTCTACCGCCGAAGCACTTTCAATTATTGCTTTAACTCTATCTGCTATATCCTGTGGAACATATCTATCATCTACATTAAGTCTTACCCATGGACCATAAGAATCCATTCTGTCGGAACCTTGATATACCTGACCAGTCTCTTGATCAACTAGAATCCACTTTGGTGGAACAAGAGTTCTTACAAGAAGATTGATTGGTTCTCTAAGTTCTTCTACTTCTCCGCCGTTAATTAAGTTCCTGCTTGCCATGATATTTCTCTACATACTTTTCTACTTTTTCGTACATCTCTAAACCCATATAGTTTTTATAAGAACACTCTAAGCAATATAGGTAAAGCTGATCTTGATCCGTTAAATTCGGATATAAAAATGATTTGTCCATTGGGCAAGTAAGCGGGGGAACTTTTTGCTCCCCCGCCAACTTCTGATAAGCCACTATTAATTGTGTTTTAATTTACTGTCCCTACTTATTTTTTCATTGTTAAACACTCATCAGGGAATTCTTTTACAAATTCCTTGTATCTTACAGTTCCATAGCTTGGCCAAGAACTCCAGTCCTTGCCCGCCCTACTCATTCTATAAACGACTTCTGCGTTTAAAATGGGGTCATATAGATTTGAATTGGAAGTGAGACCGTATTTGTCTCTTCTTACATCTCCTAAGTTATCAATCATGTTTACTTGAAAGATTCCATAGGAATTGTCCCCTGTTTTTCTGTTTCCGTTATAAGCAAGCGGTCTTCCGTTGGACTCTGTTTTTGACACAGCCCACGCCTTTTTTAGAAACTGACCTTCAAAGCCAGCAATGCTTAATACTTCAACCAGTTGGCAGTTACTTAAATCAGTTGCTACTGAATAAGCTTCCACTTTTTCCTGCAATTTCTCGGCAGCGATTTGCTCCTCAATTTTTGCAGCATATGCGGTTGCGTTTGTAGTTGCTACAAAATATACAGCTACCGTAAACATTACGAATATGGTAGAATTACTAAGTAAGTCATACAAACGCTTCATATTTTTCTCCATAGGTTTTAACCTCCTAAGAGACAGTAACTATAATAGTACTAAACAAAGTATGGGCTTGTCAAGCTAGTCAACCAGAAAGATAAAATGGATATTTCATATTACACAGTAAGAGCGGGATTAAATCCTGCTGTTGGATTTGGTTATGCTGGCCAAAATATAGTTAAATCATTGCAAAGATTGGGACATAATGTAACTTTTGCAAACCCTAAAGCTCAAGTACAAATAAACTTTACACAACCAGATAACTTTAAATTTCATAGAGGTCAATATCAAATTGGATATACACCTTGGGAATCAACTTCAATGGATCCAATGTGGGTAACAAAGTTTAATCAATGTGATGAAGTGTGGGCAACATCTCAATGGACAGCAGATGTGTTTAAAGCAAATGGTGTTGAAAAAGATGTCAAGGTTTACAGACATGGTATTGAAAGTTTATGGAAACCAAAGAAAAGAAGTTTAAAAGATGATGGAGTTTTTAGATTTCTTCATATTGGAGAACCTGCTCCAAGAAAAGATGGACAATTAGCAGTTGAAACTTTTATTAAATTGTTTGGCAATAACCCAAAATATCACTTAACAATCAAAGCTCATCTATTTAATACTATAAGAATATATAATAATAATAATATATTATCTTTACCAGATATATATAATAATATATCTATTATAACAGAGGAGTATGATACTAGTCAACTGTTATTTTTATATCACTCTCACCACGCACTTTTATATCCTTCTTGGGGAGAAGGTTTTGGTTTTATTCCGCTTCAAGGTTTAGCAACTGGTATGCCAGTAATTTCAACTTATGATTGGGCAGATTATAAAGAATTTCTTGGACCTCTAAAGCTAAAGTCAACATTGACAGATGATAAGCTTCCTAAATCTGTTGGACATGAATATGTTGGAAAAATGTTTAAGCCAGACAGAGAACACCTTGAGCAACTTATGCTTGATGTTGTAATGAATTATAAAGCTTATTCAGGATATTATTTTGCTCAATCAGAAAAAGTCCATCAAAAATACAACTGGGATCAGTTGACTAAGAATGCTTTTGAAGATTTATCTAAAAAATTTTCTTAGCCCTTGCCCTCTAAAAAAAATTTAGGTATACTTGGACTTACCCAAAAAAATTATTAGCTGTTTGGAAACGGCGGAAGAGAGTATTCTATAAATGTCAAGAACTATTGAAAACCCATATGAGAACTTTATTGCATTGTCAAGATATGCAAGATGGTTGCAGGAAGATAACCGTCGTGAAACATGGGGTGAAACAGTAGATAGATACTTTGACTTCATGCTTTCCCACTTAAAAACAATGGACTATGTTCCAGACAATAAGACAGTAGAAGAGTTAAAGCAAGCTGTGTATGACAGAAGTGTTATGCCTTCTATGCGTTCAGTAATGACAGCAGGCCCAGCTCTTGACAGAGATCATGTTGCAGGATATAACTGCTCATTTGTTCCAGTAGACAATCCAAGATCATTTGATGAAACAATGTATATCTTGATGTGTGGAACAGGTGTTGGATTCTCTGTTGAATACAAGTATGTAAATAAACTTCCTTCCGTCCCAGAAACTTTTGAAAAGTCTACAACTATCATTACTGTAGAAGATTCTAAGCAAGGTTGGGCAAAAGCATACCGTGAACTTCTTGCACTGCTTTGGTCAGGACAGGTTCCAGCGGTAGACGTAAGTAAGCTTCGTCCTGCAGGTGCACGTCTTAAGACAATGGGTGGTCGTTCATCTGGTCCACAACCTCTAATTAATCTTTTTGATTTTACAATTGCAAAGTTTAAGTCAGCAGCTGGCCGTCAGCTAAAGCCAATTGAGGCTCACGATATTATGTGCAAGATTGGTGAGATTGTAGTTGTTGGTGGAGTTCGTAGATCAGCAATGATTTCACTTTCAAACATTAATGATATTGAAATGGCTCAAGCAAAAGCAGGAAACTGGTGGGAGAATAATTCACAACGTGCACTTTCAAATAATTCAGTTGCATATTCTCGAAAGCCAGAGATGGAACAATTTATAGCAGAATGGAAATCTCTTTATGATTCAAAGTCGGGTGAACGTGGCATTTATAATGTGGCGGCGGCGCAAAAGCAGGCAGCTAAGTATGGTCGTAGAGACCCTGAAATCCACTATGGAACGAATCCTTGCTCAGAAATTATTCTCCGTCCTTATCAGTTTTGTAATCTTTCAGAAGTCGTACTACGTGAAAAGGATACACCTACAACTGTCGCAGAGAAGGTACGCCTTGCAACAATTCTTGGGACTTGGCAGTCAACGCTAACAGACTTTAAGTATTTGCGTAAGATTTGGAAGGACAATACAGAAGAGGAAAGACTTCTTGGGGTTTCACTTACTGGACAGTTTGGAAACAAGTTTTTTTCTGGCAAAGAAAACCTAAATAAGCTTGAAGAAACTCTTACACACCTTCGTGAGTATGCAAGAACAATTAACGCAGAAGAGGCTGGGAAAATTGGGATTCCTGAGTCTGCAGCTATTACATGTGTAAAGCCTTCTGGAACAGTATCTCAATTGGTCGGGGTATCTTCAGGAATGCATGCATGGCATTCACCATATTACATTCGCACAGTTCGTGGCGATAAGAAAGATCCACTTTCAACATTCTTAAAAGAAGTTGGAATTCCAGTGGAAGATGATTTTATGAAACCAAATGACACTTATGTATTCTCATTCCCAGTAAAAGCTCCACAAGGTGCAATTACAAGAAATGATCTTACAGCAATTGAGCATTTGAACACATGGCTTGTTTACCAACGTGCTTGGTGTGAGCACAAGCCTTCAATTACAGTTTCTGTTAAAGAAGATGAATGGATGGAAGTTGGTGCTTGGGTTTATAAGCACTTTGATGAAGTATCTGGTATTTCGTTCCTGCCTCATTCAGACCACTCCTATAAGCAAGCGCCTTATCAGGAGGTAACTGAAGAAGAATACCTAGAACTTCTTGCAAAGATGCCTTCTTCAATCCGCTGGGAAGATTTGTCTTTTTATGAAACAGAAGACGGAACATCTGGAACACAAACACTTGCCTGTACCTCTGACGGAAATTGCGAAATTGTAGATATTTCCGCTTAGTGGTAGAATATATATTGGGGAAACCCAATTCATAGAGACAGCTTCTCTATCAGGAGATAAAATGGCAACAACAAAGAAAGCAGTTAAGAAGCCAGCAAAGGCAGATCTTAACAAAGACGGAAAGGTCACAGAAATGGAAAAAGCACTAGCAGTTCTAGCAAGCTACGGACGTTCATTCTTCGCAGCAGCACTAGCACTTTATATGACAGGCAATACAAATCCAAAGGATTTGGCAATGGCTGGAGTAGCAGCAGTAGCACCTGTAATTTTGAGAGCACTAAATCCAAACGACAAGTCATTTGGAGTAACTAAGTAAATACTTTAGGACTGTCCCTATGCTAAAATTGGCATAGGGACATTTCTATTTAAAATACAAATAAGGCAGGGTATTGTGGCAGCAGTTAAAAATTTTGAAGTAGACCAAGGTGCTACTTTCTCATTTCAAATTGAGTATTTGGACTCAAACGACAACCCTATAGCCCTTACAGGATCAACTGCAAAAATGCAGGTAAGAGATACAAAGGGCGGAAAACAATTAGTGGCTACAATGTCTACTCCATCATCAAATGGTATTAATATTAGTGGCAATGTTGTAACAGTTACAATTCCTGCCGCTTCAACAAACAAATTAATTTTTCCAAAATCCGCATACGACCTTGTTGTTACAGACACAAATGGAAATAAAATAAGGTTGCTTGAAGGGTTTTTAACTCTAAGTAGATCGGTGACAGTATAATGGCTGAAAAAGTAATAGTTCACGAAAATGTAAATAAAGTTGTCATTGGAGACATTGGCGTACAAGGGCCAAGAGGAAAGGGAATCCTTAATGGAAACGGAGCCCCAGCGGAGTCACTTGGTTTAAATGGAGATTTCTACTACGACAAAGACACAACAAGGTTCTATGGCCCAAAGCCATCAGATCAAACATGGGCAGGGGCACCAAACTATCTTCTAAATACAGAAGTAGCAATGGTATATCCTTGGGAGCTTTCTCAAGTAACTGGTCCAGTAAATGGAGTATATTCTTTAAGAATAGAACACAACCTACAGTTCCATCCAAACGTGACTGTTAAATCTAGCAGTGGTGACGTATTAGAGACGGGAATAGACTATAATAGTATTAACGTGCTTACACTAACAATGGCACAAGCATTTTCTGGGACAGCGTATCTGTCCTAAAAGGGGAGTAATATAATATGGCAAGAAAATTTCTAGTCAGCTTAGACCTAACAAAGAATGAGTTGTTGAATGCTCGCATTCAAAACCTTCCTTCATCATCTAAGCCAACAAATCCAGTCACTGGTCAAATCTACTATGACACCACTGACAATTTCCTATACTTCTGGAACGGAACCACATGGCTAAGAGCCTCTGGTGATTTCGGCATTGGCGGACAGACAACTTCCCTAACATTTGGCAATACAAAATCTGATGGAACATCTTCGTCAGTAGCTCGTGCAGATCACGTACATGAACTCCCAGATGTAATTGGTGAATCTGGACAAATTGGTATTTCAAAAGATCCAACATCTGGAGATGCAACATTTACACTTGTAGATACAGCAGTTACACCAGGAAGCTATGGGTCACAAACACAGATCCCTACATTTACAGTTGATTCAAAGGGTCGCCTAACTGCAGCATCACAAGTTGACGTTGCAACACAGCTTAAAGTAACCGATGACAACGCAACAGAAATTCAGATTGATTTACTTACAGAAGGTCTTTCAGTAAATGGCGGAGAAGGAATTGATGTTTCTGTATCTGGAAACACACTTACAGTTGCTGCAGAAGATGCAACTCACACAAACAAGGGTGTTGCTAATTTCCCAGCCACAGACTTTGAGGTATCTTCAGGATCTGTAACAATCAATGCTGAAAGAATTCAAGACATTGTTTCTTCACAAATTGTTGCAGGCGAAGGCATTGATGTAACATATGATGATGCAGCTGGAACACTTACAGTAGATGCAGAAATTGCAACAACAACAAATCGTGGTGTGGCATCATTTGCTACAGCAGATTTCAGTGTATCTAACGGCGAAGTAACAGTAAAGAACGTAAACCTTGGAACACAGACAACTGGTGATTATGTTGCTGGAATTCAGGGTACAACAAATGAAATTGCAGTTACAAACTCAGGTGGAGAAGGCTCTACAGTAACAATTGGCCTCCCAGACGATGTAACAATTGGAAATAATCTTACAGTTAATGGAAACCTAAATGTATTAGGCTCAATTAACTCTGTAAATACAACACAGGTTAATATTGAAGATAATAAGATCAATCTTAACTCAAATATGTCACACACTGCAGAGCCTACAGTTGATGCTGGATTCATTATTCACCGTGGTGCACAGAATGACGCATTACTGACATGGAATGAAACATCAGATCAGTGGGAGGTTGGCCTAGATACTGGTCGTCAGTACTCAATTGCTCGTAAGTTTGCAGCAGACCTAAACACTGGAGACTATGTAACAATCTCAGGTGGTGGAACAGTATTTACTGTAAATCATGGCCTTAATACAAGAGATATCTCAATTCAAGTTTACGAATCAGCAGCAGAGTGGAATAACGTAGAAGTTGATACAGAAAGAACCACTGCAAATACAGTAACAGTCAGATTCGCATCTGCACCAGCAGCTGGAGCATACAGAGTAGTAATTACGGGATAATAAATGGCAAGACAATTTCTCGCAACGCTGTCATTGCCAACTCTTCCAGATCATCCTAGTGATGGACATGCTGGATCTCTATACTTTAATACCGAAATGAATGCATTAATGATGCATACAGGAACAAGTTGGATGCCAGTTAATGGATCGCAATACGTTCTTGAAGATCACATTCATACTTATGACGGATCAATTCACACAGTTATAGCAGGATCATTTAATCCAAATCTAACAATTTTTGATGGTGGATTATCTAGTGCTCAATACAACGCAGACACAAATCTTGATGGAGGTAATGGATAATGGCAATTAGAATTCAGATGAGAAGAGACACAGAGGCAAATTGGATTGCAAACAATCCTATTTTAAAGCCAGGAGAGATTGGTCTTGCATTAGATAAGCTTAGATTTAAAGCTGGGTACTCAGAAACTTCAAGGTGGAATGATTGTGTTTATTTAAATGTTTATCCAGGAGAATTAGTAGAAGCAGTACAAGATGCAATTGGAACATCTGTTAACCACTCAGACCATTCTCATATTACTGTAACATATAATGATGCAACAAATAAGTTTGTATTTGGAACTGCCCCAGAAGTTGTGCTATCTTCTGGTTTGACAGACACACTTGGTGACTATGTAGAATTTTCTTATTTTCAAGGAATATTAGATGAGCCAAATGGAATACCTACCCTAGATTCAAATGGTTTAATAATGGATGCAGAAATTCCAGCAACAATAGCAAGAGTTGCTTCTCCAACATTTACTGGAACAGTTGGCGGAATTACAAAGTCAATGGTTGGTTTGAATAATGTTGATAATACATCAGACGCAGCCAAGCCAATATCAACAGCAACTCAAGCAGCCCTTGACCTAAAGGCTCCATTGGCAAGCCCTTCTTTTACTGGAACAACAAGTACTGCAAATCTTACAGTGTCAGGAAATTTGACAGTTACTGGCGAAACAACGTCACAGTCTACACAAAATCTTTCAGTTGCAAACCCAATCATCTATGTTGGAGAAAATAACCAAGCAAATATTATTGACATAGGAATTGTTGGAAGTTTTAATGATGGAACTTATCAGCACTCAGGTCTTGCAAGAGACCATGAGGCAAACAAATGGAAACTTTTTAAAGGAGTAGCCGCAGAGCCTACAACAGTTATTGATTTTGACAATGGCTCACTAGATGACCTTGCTCTTGGCGGATTAACAGCAACAACGATATCTGGAACAACATCAATTTCTTCCCCAACAATTACTTCTTCTACACAATTAAATGCAAACAATCTTACAGTAACTGGAAGCTTAAGCATTCCAGAAGAAAGTATTCATAGTGGAGATTTACATTGGGAACACTATGCTGCAGAAAGTAATTTGCCATCTGCGGCAGATAAACACGGAATGTTTGCTCACGTTCATGGGACTGGTGCTGCTTATTATGCACATGCAGGCTCATGGTATAAACTTGCCAAAGTAACAGATATATCAGATAACAATTTAACTTCAATTATCCAAGTTAATGCTTCATATACGCCATCATCAATTGATGCGTTTAAATTAATTGAAATGTCAACTGGAACATTTACTCTTCCAAATGATTCTACTGTAGATTTTCCAGTAGGAACCTATATTGATATTCTTCAAACAACAACAAGTCAAATTACTATTGCTGGAACAGGATTTACACCAGATGCTACACCAGGTTTAAAATTAAGAACTAGGTGGAGCAGTGCAACATGTTTAAAACGAGGCCCTAATTTGTGGGTAGTATTTGGAGACCTAGTAGCATAATGAAAAAGACATCCAGAAGGTCCAGACTAACATCTAGGACGTCTATTCCAAATTTAGTAGGATTAACAAGAGCTGAAGCAGAAACTGCTTTATCTAATGCTGGCCTTAGATTTAAGACCACTAGCATTGTAACAAATTATTCTGCAGAAAATAACAAAGTTGCTTCTTTGCCAACGTATACTTCAGGACAAGTTATTCCTAGAGAAACAGAAGTTGAATTTGTTTACAAGTCCTATCAGGGAATTGCAGTACCAAATGTTTATGGTCTTTCTCAAGCAGCCGCCATTGCAGCAATTACAGCTGCTGGATTAACTGCTGGAACAGTCTCTGGAACAACTGGATCAGACAGTTCATTAGATCAAAAAATTACAGGGCAGAGCGTAGCTGCTGGAAATTTGGTAGATGCGCTTAGTACAATAAATATAACTTTGTATACATATGTTGCGCCATACTATAATCCTTATAGCAATCCTCCTCCATATGATAATTATAATAATTATAATAACTATGACAATTATAGTAACCCTCCAGCCGAACCACCAGCTGCACCACCAGAGATCCCTCCTCTTATTCTTCCTCCTAGTGGGTGGAAAAGCCTAGGTGTTCATACCCTTGTTAGAACCCCAGATGGATTAGTTGCTGCAGGAAGTTTAAAGGTCGGAGATGTGTTAATTTCTGCAAACATTGATGGTGTTCCATATATGTCTACTCCAGAAGCATATGAAAGCATTTATAACTGGACAGATTCAGAGCCAAATATTGAATATACAACAACAACAGTTGTAATGGCTCACAAGAAAACAGGAGACACAGTTGTTGCTATAAATGGAGATATATTTTCTCAATATCACTATATTTTAATAAAAAGAGACGGACTTGCAAGATTTGTTGCAACAGCAGATATTATCCTAACAGATAAAATATACAGCTACGCCACCAATTCTTTTGAGCCAATAACAATGTTGCAAATGGTTCCAGTTTCTCATGAAATTGTTTCTATCGACTGCGAGCCATATGACATATTCTTCACTCAAGAAATGCTTGTTCACGATTCAGTTTCGGTGTAAAATGTTTAAAAAAAAAATAAGGTCAAATTTATTTTTAGAAGAGTACCCAGAAAAATTAAACAAATATTGGATTCATATAACAGAATTTAAGCATCCAAATAGAATGAAGTATTGTGTTTCATTTTATAGAAACAATAAATACAAGCCAGGAACGATAATTGTTTCTGATTATATTTTAAATGACTATCCAGACATATATTTAACAATAGATAGAAATCTTTTGGCAAATAGGGCCTACACAAATCCAGAACTTAGACCTTCTGGAGCATGGCAATGGATAGGTGTTCTTACACGTTTGTTTTTTTATAATAATATGGGAAAACAAAAAATTGACATTGCTTCTAAAGTAAGTTTATTTGCACAAATGGCCTACGAGAATACAAAAAAAATTTTAAAAGAAAAGCACATATATAAAAAATCTGAGGTTAAACCACTTGAGGGAATAGTGGAACCGCCAAGAGATTTTATGTATCCTAATATATGGTACAATAAAAGAATAAAAGAGGTGTTAAAAAATGAGAATTGTTAATTATCTAAACGGTATATCTTACATTGAGAATGTTGTTGAGGGAGTAGACCTCAGCACAATTTCTTATGTAAAAAAAGAAGCTGTTTTAGGTCAAAATGAAATATACGATGCTGATTTTAACATTGCTAAAAATGATGAAAATTTAGTTCTAAAAACATTATTTTATAAATCAATTTTTAATGCAGTCAATCTTTATTTTAAAGACAATTCTATTCAAAAATCACCATTAAGCTTTTGGACAAGAGATGAAAGTCATTTTGTGCAATTTCCAGGAACAGAAAATCCACAATTAAAAGAAAGATGTGGAAACTTAATAGAGGGCGGATACATAATCCTATACTTTTTAGATACAGTAACTAGCGGAGGAAACATTAGCATTCCAAATCAAAATTTTTCTATTAATTTACAAGAAAATTGTATGATAATTTTTCCGTCAGGACAGGATTACAAATATAGTATTAATAAAATTGGAGAAGATAAAGAAAGAAAGTTTATGGAGATAGTTATCGATGAACGCATTTAAAATTAAAGATATTTTTGAACAATCATATTTTAATGAAATAAAAGATTATTTTGAAAACCATTCTTTTTTAAATAATGCTGAATACGATTTCTACAATAGCAAACGTATTGATTCCTTTGACGATCCAGTTTTAAAATCTATTTTAGACAAATTGCATGAACCAGCAAAAAAATGGTTTAATAATGAAAACCTTGTTCCGACATATGGAATATTTTCTGAGTATTCTGGAGAACAGGCACATTTAAATCCACATCGTGATTCTGGACCATGCACCTATACTTTAGATATTGGCCTATATCATAAAACTCCATGGCCTCTTATAATTGAAGGCAAAGAATATTCTTTTTTAGAAAACGAAGCAATAGCGTTTTATGCAAATGATCAAGACCACTGGAAGCCAGAATTTCCAGATCCAGAGAATAATAAAGTCGGAATACTACTTATACACTATGTTGACCCAGATCATGTATGGCTTACATTGCAGCCAGAAGTTCAAAAATTGATGAGACAAAAAATGAAAGCTATGTCATGATACAAATAAATCTTAACGTTAATGAAGTTAAAGATGCAATTTTATCTGTTAAAGAAAATACAGAAAAAATTTATTTTTTTAATTCTGGAAACCAAGCTGACTTTATAAAAGAGGCCATATCTTATTCTCCAACACAATTTAATGTTTTTGGAATATACAATTCAAACATATTGAATATATATAAAAAGATTGCAAACGTTTTAAAGGAAGAATGCCTGAACAGAGAAATAAATTTTAATGGATGTGAATATTACATATCTTCAGATTATCTCAAAGAGTCTGTAAATAACCAAGCCGTCTATGACTTTGGAGGCGTTTCAATCCCATGCTTTAATGGCATGATTTCTTTACAAGACACAGAAGTCGTTGTATATTTGAATAACGAAGAAAAAAAACTTAGTTGCGGCGACATGTTATTTTTTGAAGCAGGACAAGAAATAATATATAAGGAAAAAGAAGCAGAATTTATATATTTTAATATTGCCCCACGATTTATGATTGAAAACCAGTACCCTTTTAAATGGATACCAATAGGAGTATAAATGGCAGTAGAAGACATTGTAGTTATATATAATTTCATTAACGAAGAAGAAAGATCTATGCTTTTAAATTATGAAAAAAATTTAACAGAAAAAGATCTATGGGAAAAAAGAAATTATTCTGATCCACAAAACCAGTGGACTAATAGGCACCTATCAATCATTCATCTACTTTTACCAGAGCTTGGATTTGGAACAGAGAATGACATTATGGTTGCTAAAAAACTTTGGGAAATAGAAGGAAGAATTAGAGAGCAGATTAAAAAATCTTGGAATTTAGATAAAGACATCTGGCCAGATTGTTTTAATTTGATTCGTTGGCCGCATGGTCAAGCTCAGCCACCTCATTCTGATTATGAAAATTTTTCAAGAGAGCCACACGTTTGGAACTGGAGGGATATTGGATGCGTACTTTATTTAAATGACGAGTTTGAAGAAGGAGAGATACGATTCCCACAGTTTGGCCGTGAAGTAAAAATTGAGGCTGGAATGTTAGCGTTTTTCCCAGGAGACATTCATCATGCCCATGGGGTTAAAGAAGTAAAAAATGGAACTAGATACACCCTAAATACATTTTATACTTTTTCTGAAGACCACAAATTTGAAGTAGATTTTAATAGAAAGTATAGTCCTTTTTAATGGCACACGACATAAGAGTTGAAACAACAAGATGGCAGATAAGAAAAGTTGTTGACCTTGGCAGTATTTGTTTAAGAGTCAATACAATTGTTAATGCTGCACAAAGATATGAGACTGCTGTTTTTCAAACCGACCCAATGGGAAGAATGAGAGACCTAGGCTTTAAATATTACAAAAAGCACGAATCTATGCAAGAAGCAATAGATTTTAATAAATATTTTTGCGAAACCTTAAAAGCACAAGACATGTCTGGCTTAGAAGAAAACGATGTGTATAAAAAGCTTGATGAGGTTTTTGCTGATTTTATATATCTAGACGGGCCAAGAACATGGATGATGCCACCTAAAAACCCTCCAAATGTGGCAATAGGACAAAAGCCAGAGGATATGTAGCCTAACTCTGTTATTGGTATAATTGTAATATGGAAACCTTATACCCCAATCAATTAGATATCTTCATTCAGCCACTTGCAACCGATTCGGTACAAGCAGTTTCCCACTCTGCACAACACAGAAGGTTAAATGATGCAGTTTATCAAATTGAGTTAAAGCTTGGCATAAACAACTCAACGGACCCAGCCTCTATTGAAAATAGGCTAACGACTCTTAAAAATTTTGTAGATTTAACTAGCGCAAACTTAGGAAATTTAGAAGACTCACTTGGGGATTATGTCCCACTATCTTTGTATGAAGACGAAAAAGCCGCACCAGGAGGACTAGCAACCCTAGGCCTTGACGGAAAACTTCAAGCTTCTCAAATCCCAGCTTCAATTGCAGCAGACGCACAATCTCGTGCAGATCAAGCACTGTCCGCAGCTGGAACTTACACAGATGAAAAAATTGCAGATCTTTTAGATTCAGCTCCAGCAGCTTTAGACACTTTAAATGAGCTAGCAGCAGCACTAGGTGACGATGCTAATTTTGCATCAACAATGACAACCTCTTTGGCTGGAAAATCAAATGTTGGACACACTCACCTTTCTTCAAATATAACTGATTTTATTGAGGCGGCACAAGATGCTTCAGCTTTACTATTTAATCACAGCAACCACAATAGCGTAACTGCTACATATGACGACGAAAACAATAAAATTATTTTAACTGTAAGTCCACAACTTACTCAAGAACAGGTTCAAGATTATATTGTTCCGCTTTTCCAAAGCGCTAACAACAAAAATATGAACATAATGTACGACGATGAGAATAATCAGCTTATCGTTGAAGCAATTACAGAGCCTTCAAAGGCTGTTATGTCTGACACCGCTCCAACAAACCCAGCACATGGAGCATTTTGGTTAGACACAGATGAATTTAGAAGCGGCGTTAGAGCGCTTAAAATTTATAACAAGTATCCAGCTGCATATAAAGGCGATTATAATAATGGCGCATACTACGCACTAAATGATGTAGTTAGTATTCCAACAGGAAGCCCATATGGAGTAGTTGGATCATATTTTATAAGATCTGGTAATCCAGGAAATCCAGGGTATCCTCCAGAGCCAGGCGGAGCAACAAATGCTTCATGGACACTTTACTCATTTGCTGGAAGTTGGGAATATGCATCAACTGCGCTAGGATTAGCAACAGAAAATGTTTGGACAGCAAAAAATACATTTAACCAAGGCGTAATTATTGGAATGGATATTGCTCCATCAAATCCAGTACAAGGACAGATTTATTATAACCTTGCAGCAGAAAAGCTAAGAGTATTTGATGGTTTAGTTTGGAAAGATGTTTCAGGAGGAGCAGGCGGAGGTGGTGGACTTCCAAGTATTTCTACGGATGGATCTGCTACACCAGCAACACTTTTCTTTGGAATGATTGCTCCGCCTTCCGCAGCCGCATTAGAAGGAGATATTTGGTTTGATGTTGATGACCTTGGAGCACCTTATGGACAATTTTATACTGGCCTAACCGCACCAGACCCAGATCAATATGAATTTTGGGTAGATCCAAGTTTAGCTCCTGGAGAATTAATTTACTCTGCAGATGAACCAACAACTCCGCAATATACTGGAGAACTTTGGATCGATACAGATGATTTAGATGGACAGCTTTTAGAGGTTGGGTCAAACACTCCAAATCCAAATAACGTCCAACTTTGGGTAGATATTAACGATCTTGATACGCCATCGTATTATACAAATTTGGTCTTTACAAGCTATCCAAATTATTCAGCTTTTCCAGTAGCCTCATCAAAACCAGGCATGCTAGCAGTAGATTCTTCAACTGGATTAGTTTATATTTCAATTAATGGGGTGTGGGCATCACAACCAACTCAAACAGAACAGAATAAAACTAAAATTCAATCACAAGGCACTCAGGCCTTAGTTTGGATGGGCTTTTTATAAAAACTTTGGTATACTTTGTAAAGGAGTAAATACATGTCACTTAAAAGATGGGACGGCTCTTCTTGGGTTGTCGTAGCAGGTTCTAGACCAGGTCCACAAGGTCCGCAAGGTGCCCAGGGTCCAGCAGGTACACCTGCAACAATTTCTGTCGGAACAGTAAATACTACCGCAGAAGGAACAAATGCAACAGTAACAAATACTGGAACAGCTTCTGCAGCAATTTTAGCTTTTAATATTCCAAGAGGTGCGGTAGGAGCACAAGGTAATCAGGGTCCACAAGGTATTGCTGGACAAAGAGGAAGCAAGATCTACACAGGACTTAATGCTCCAACATCTTCTAATCCTGCACCTTCAAGTCTTTTAGGAAATGATCAATATTTAGCAACATCAACTGGAGCCTGGTACATTTATGATTCATCAGGTTCTGGGGCTTGGTCTCTACAGGGAAACATACAGGGACCACAAGGTTTGAAGGGTGATACAGGTGCCACTGGCCCAACTGGTCCTTCAGGTAACGTAGTAGCAAATGAACTATATGCAAAGACAGATGCTTTGCAAGTTGACGCACTACTTAATCTTGGAATATACTATCCAAAGTATACTTCAACATTAACACAATCACAGTTAAACAGTAGATTCGCTGCAAGCAGTTTCTTATTTTAGGAGAATAAAACATGGCAAGAAGACAAATTGAAGAGACATACTATACATTTAATCCAGTAACAAATACGATTACTGTACCTAGAGTTATTAAGGCAGAACGCCTTATGCTCATTACTAATGTCACAAAAAACGCTGTCATTTATAACTTCTCCGACCCAAATCTAGGCTATGTTTCTGTAACACCAGATAACTCTATTTCAAACAGACCTGGAACAACAATTGTCCTTGAATACAACTGCTCTTCTATGCTCTCAACAGACAAGCTTGCAATTGTCTATGATGAAGTTGCAGAGACAATTACATTTGAGCCAGCACTCCTAGACGCTGTTCAAAAACTTCGTGTAGCACCACCACAGTCTTTGATGGATACAGACTTTGAGTACGGTGTACAGCCATCAAAATGGGAAGCCCTTGTAACATGCAGCAATTACCCAACATTTTTCTCAAGAAATACAGGCGGAAACTCCTACGACATTATTAATATAGCAGGAAACGGAGCTTCACCAAGATCAACCGTTACAGTAACAACTGCTTCAAACCATGGACTTGCAAATGGAGACGTAGTTTCAGTTCAAGAAACATCATCAGGTGCAACAGCAGATGGAACTTATCCAGTTACAATTGTTGACTCTACTACATTTACATATCAGGCTAAGGGTGTTGTTCCAAACCAATCAATCAAAGATGGAAATATGACTGGTGTTTATGGTGGAGGAATCTACGATAATGCTCACATTGTTGGAGGAAACATTGGTGGATTTGGATCATGGTCTGCAATTTCAGATCAAGCATCATATTCAACAATTACTGTTACAACTCCAAGACCACATGGATTGCTTCCAGGAACACCAATTCTTATTAATGATCTTTCAAGCCCAATTGGTGGAATTCAGTTTATCACAAACGTTTCTACACCAAATCAGTTTAAATTCCAAATGGCTACTCAGGCAGCAGTTACAAATCCAATTAATACAGTAAACGTTGGTTTATTTACAAGACCAGAAGGATATGTTGACCACCGACCATTTGACGGCGGAGTTATTTTAACTACAGCAAACAACGTTTGCGGTGTACAGACAGTACGCCAAACACGCCGTTACTTTAGATATCAGTCAGGTAAGTCAATCCAGTTCTCAACAGGCGCAATGTTGACACCAAATTATGACATAGATACAATTTATTGCGACAGCAATGCTGTTGGAATTACAAGAGTTGTTGTAACAACTCGTCAAGACCACGGCTTGCAGCCAGGCGCAACAATCAGACTTGAAAATGCAACAGTTACTGGGACATATAACCCTTGGAATGGAGATTTCCAGGTTACTGAAGTTTTAGGAACAAACTCATTTAAGTATGAAATGTTGCTTAACCAAGTTCTTCCTTCAACAGATCAGTTCCCAGGAGGAACAGATGTTAAGATTACTGTTGTTAAATGGAAGGGTGCAGCAACTCGCTGTGGACTATTTGATGACCAAAACGGATTCTATTTTGAATATGATGGAAAAGAGTTCCACTGTGTTCGTAGATTTACAAAGAAAGAGCTCTTTGGAAGAGTTAATGTTACACAGTATTCCAGCTATGTACAAGGAACTAACACAAGATTTAGAAAGCAGCTTACTGTAGGAGATCAAATTACAATTAGAGGAGCCCATTACAAGGTAAATCAAATTAATAACGATACAGAAATGTATATCTCTCCAGCTTATAAGGCTCAATCAGTTTCGTCTGCTAGATACTTAAAGATGGAAACTATTAAGGTTCCACAGTCACAATGGAATATTGACAAAATGGACGGAACAGGTCCATCAGGATATATTTTGAACCCAGCTCGTATGCAGATGGTCTACATTGACTACACATGGTACGGAGCAGGATTTATTAGATTTGGATTTAGAGGCTCAGACGGAAATATTTTCTATTGCCACAAGATGCCTAATAATAATGCAAATACAGAGGCGTATATGCGTTCTGGAAACCTTCCAGCACGTTATGAGGCAGTAAATGAGCCAACAAAGTTTGCACGTCTTGTTGCAGGAGGAACAGCTATCAGCGGAGCAGACCTTCTGCCAACAGAAATTGCAATGTATGTTGACAATATTGATTTCTGGCCATCATCTGGACACTTGTTTATTAGAGATACTCAAAATACCGAAATTGTTTCGTACTCATCTCTTGGGGCGTACAATCCAGTAGCTCGTGGATATCTTGTAAACATTGCAAGACGTCAACCTATGTCAATTAATTATTCTGGAGCAATGGTTCAACTTACTGGAACTCAAGCAAATGTTGTATTCTCACCAGACGCAACAATTCCAGGTGGAGCAGGAACAGCACAAGTTTCTGTAGCCCCAATTTCACAAGAATGTGCTCCAGTTATTTCACACTGGGGATCATCTGTGATTATGGACGGAAGATTTGATGATGATAAGGCTTACATCTTTACCGCTGGTATGCAGAGATTTATGCAAATTACTGGTTCTGGTACATTTACAGCTAAAATTGCAGGAAGATCCGCAACAGGTGGGTTGGTAACATTAACAACAGCTACAGCACATAGTATTCAGCCAGGATACGATGTTTCAATTTCTGGTGTAAATACAACAGCTTCAATTATTTCAGCAAATATTACAGGATTTGGTACAGCAACTATTACAACTTCAGGTGCTCACAATTTATTGGCTGGACAGACAGTTACACTTACAAACGTAATTAGCGCTTCCAACACAATATTTAATGGAGTTAGAACAATTCTTACTGTGCCAACAACAAACACATTTACATTCTCTAGGCCAAATCCACAAAATGTTAGCTTTACTGGATTGGCTGGAACAGTAACAGAGTCTCAAACATTTAACGGAACATTCTCCGTTACAAATGTTACAACAAACACACTCATGTACAACATTTCAAACAACACTAATTTCCCACAAGCGGTTGTTGCTTCTGGAACAGCTACACAATCATTTGGTTCTTCTTCAACACCACGTCCACTGGTATCAATTAGAATTGCGCCGTCTGTAGATAATGGTCTTGGAAGAAACTATGGAATTCGTGAAATTGTTAACCATATGCAGCTTAACCTTTCATCAATTGGTATCTTGTCTTCAGGACAGTTCCTTATTCAGGGCTTCTTGAACCCAGCATCAATTATTGGACCTTCAATTCCTAATGAGTGGGAAACAACAAGAATTCCTGGAGGTTCCCTTGCACAGGTAATTTACCACGACGGTGGAGGAGTTCCAGGAAATACAATTACTAACCCTACAAATTCAGTTACAGGCGGTGACCAGGTGTTTGCGTTTTATACCGAAAACTCTGGTGGAGATAACCTCTCTGTAACATCATTTGATCTTTCAAAGGTACGAGATCTTGGAACATCTATTCTTTCTGGAAATGGTAGCGCTACTGCTCCAGGATTCCCAAATGGTCCAGATATTCTTACAATCGTAGCAACGAACCTTGGTGCTACAACAGGTAACATTTCTTGCCGCTTGTCATGGACAGAGGCTCAGGCTTAAAAAGGAGGGCATAAATGCCTAATTACTCTACATTATCTGATCAGATTGATGTATTTAAAGACAAGGTAGACGCCTTGTATGCAACTGGCACCCTAGATGCAAACTCGCTCCTACTTTTAGCAGAAGCTCTTGAGACACTATCCACAGCACTTGGTGTAAACGATGTTGTTGGAGCTACAGCAGAAGCAATAGCTCAATTAAATACAGCAAGAGATGCAGCTATTACAGTTGTAAACGGTACAGCAAACGGTACAGCTGTTACAACTCTTCAGTCTGCATACGACACACTAAATGCTGCTTACAGTAATCTGACTCCAAGAGTAACTTCTCTTGAGTCTTCTATTAATTCGCAGCAATCAGCAATTGCCACAGCTTCAGCGCTTGCAGCTCTTGGTGGATGGAATGCTTGGATTTTGCACACAAGTGGAACAAGACAATTAGCAGTAAATGATAGAGTTCTTGTTATACCAGCAGCAAACATGACTCTTACTCTTCCGCTTACTCCGTCTATTGGAAATGAAGTTAGAATTGTTGATGCAGCTGGAACTTCTGGAACAACAAACTTTACTATTGCAAGAAACGGAGAAAGAATTATGGGAACTGCTGAAAATATGACAGTTAACACTAATTCTGCTAGACTTCATTTAGTTTATGTTGATTCAACAAGAGGGTGGAGGTTAGTATAATGGCACTTTATAGCGATGTTGTTAATGAGACAATGAATTTTACAAATATTACAACAACTGGAGCAACTATATCTGGTTACAAAACTGGTAGAACTGATCTAGGAACAGTAAATGGCACTGTTGCTTTAAACCTAGCATTGTCAAATGACTTTACAGCAACACTTAATGGAAATACAACTTTTAATATTACAAACACACCATCAACTGGTGTTGTTGGATTCTCTTTGCAGTTAGTGGGTGGAGGTTCTTATACAGTATCCTTTACAAATGCTAAATATCCAGCAGCAACTGCACCAGCTTTAACTTCAGGCGGAATCGATGTAATAACATTTGTTACCTATGATAACGGTGCAAACTGGCGTGGAACTCTAGCAATGAAGGACTCAAGATAATGTACGCACAAGTTATAGAAGAAGAAATCGTTCAAATTGTTGATGAGCAGTCTTTAAGAGAGCTTTACCCATCAACACATTTTCCATCACCAATTCTACAGGCACACCTAGAGGGCTTTGACAATTGGTATGTTGTTCAAGACAATTTAACTATTCCAGAATACGACTCAAAGAATAAGAGAGTTGAGTTTACTCGTGAATGGAATGCGGGAGCAGTAGTAGGCTCATATAAAGTATTAAATTTAACAAAAGCAGAAAAAGACGCTCTAGTAGAGTCTAGATGGAATGAAGTCAAGTACCACAGAAATAACACAATCAATGCAACAGACTATTTGGTTCTCCCAGATGTTTTTGCTTCATTCTCAGAATCAGATAAGGCAAAGATTGTTTCTTATCGTCAAGCTCTAAGAGATCTTACAGATCAAGAAGACCCATTTAATATTTCATGGCCGTCTCTTGGAATTGATTCTATTACAGTAAAATATAATGTGGAGATTTAAATGCCATTTCCACAAACTAGATATATGCGAGGCGGAGCAGGCCCAGTATCTTTTCTTTTAAGACAAGTTATTACAAAGGGTTATGTTCTTGCTGGATATAGAAACAGCTCTCCGTGGACAAGCGTTAATGAAGTAACACACTCAACTGATACAACTATAGATTTAGGAAGTCCTTTAAATAACTCTACTGCATATCCAGGCGGAATGGCAGACGACACATTTGCTTATGTTCTTAAAGCCAACAATGCAGTTGGTGGATCCAGCTCTAATATGAACAGATACAATATGAGAACAAATACATCTATTCAGTTTGGAAACTCTCCATATAGCGTTGCAAATGCTGGAACAATAATGCATCAAGAGCAATCATTTGCATACGGAAAGCCAGCAGACGGATCAGCAGCAATTATGAAATTTAATTTTACAACACAGCAATGGATGAGCTCTATTGGTTCTCAAGCTGGTCCAAATTCAGACACAATGTCTTCTGTTTATCACGAGACAAAAGGTTTTCATTATGGAAACAATTCAGCGTTAAAATTTGTTTTTGCAACAGAATCTCAGTCTAGCTCTTCAGTTTCTGGTGTTCATGGTCAGCAAAAAGGAATTTCTTCTAAGTTGACATATCTTTACGCTGGTAATGAAGGAGACTACGCTGGAGGCAACAATCTAAGAAGATGGAGCGTTGCTACAGAAACAAACGTAGGAAATGTTGGAAAGCCAATTACAAATTGTGGCGAAGAAGATTTTGACATGGGGCAAGATCGTCAATTTATGCTTGGAAACTATAACGGAGAGCAAAATAATAGATCTTGGAGATTTAATTATGCTACAGACTCTGGTTTTGAAGGCGGCAGCACAATGCAGTCTAAGGGAGTTCCAGGCAGAAGCTCTGCCTACTCAGCACAGCGTTCTTAATAGATAGGAAATAAAATGAGATATATAAACGATTTAACGTCGGATGTTTCTGGCTATACAAAATCACAAAAAGACATTCTTCTTTACGCTACAAATAGACACTGGGGAGTTCCAGTATTTAAAATAGATAATTTTGTCGGCGGCGCACAGTTTACCCCATTTGGAAAACTAAGACAGCTTTTACTAGAGCTTGGATCAAGAGAAAATATGATCTCAGATCAGGAACTTAAAATAGAAAGAACAAAGCTGGAAATTGAATTAGAAAAAGAAAGAATTCAGCTTTCAACCTCTCCTGTAGAAATAAAAATTCACGAACTTAATATTAAGGAAAAAGAAAGACTTCTATTAACTCAAAAAAATTCTGTTAGCTTGATATACGAAGAAAGAGATAAGTATATGATGTTAATAGATAAGTTTAACAATTCCGAAGAAGGAAAGCTTCCAGACGGCAGACTCATTATGGATATCATTGGAGACCATGATGAAGAAGAAAGATTAGAGGCAGAGCTTTGGGGCATTAGACTTGGGGCTCAGGCGGCATACGATTTAATGTTTTATGGAAGAGTCAATGGCGGAAACATGGAAGCAATTGATCAGCTTCCAAAAGAAGTAAGAGAAATAGCCTTAGAGCATGCCGTACTTAAGGCAATTGAAACAAATAAGCAGCTAGACTCACTACAGATAGAGGTTAAGAAAAGGTTAGAGCTTGCCGATTCAGAAACAAACTTGTGGGAAGAGCTTGAGTGATTTATTTCTTATTTGATATAGAAGATAACGCCTCTTATATAGAAGAAGTTGGATCATGGGGCAATGTAATGGTGGGGGCAATAGATGAAAGTCTATTGTTGTATATAAATCTTCCACCTATTGTAGTTGTGCCAAAGGATGTGGCATATGCCTGGAAATTTGCTGGAAAATACAAAGGCTCTATTAGCGTAAGAGAGAATACAGCCCCTTATAATCAAATAGACAAATCATTGCTTGAGCCACACAAAGATAAGTTTAAATATACCTTGTCTGATTTAGATAAAGAAAATGGTTGCCTCTTTCATAAGGCCATAATGAATTTTCTTTTAAATAAATATTATGCCAATAAAATTTTAATTTCAAACTCCACCCCTTTATGGCTAAGAGATGAAAAGTGGGAGTCTGAGGCAGAACTAATAGTTAAGAAAAATAAAATAATTGCAGAGATAGAGTCTTGTCAAGACTGGCAGGAAACTGGTATACTAATATCTGATAGATTTGGAGTTGGGCATAATCCTGACGCCGTAGCCAAAATAGATTTGTAGGAAAATGTTTAGTGTACCATTAAACCCAAAGTTAAATGAAAAGCAAACAATTGAGTTTATACAGTTCCTAAAGGAATACAGTAAATACATTTATGACTTTTATTTTACTTGCAGAATACCCCCATTTACACAAGATGCCATGGGTGATATTTTTGAGGGCCAAGAAGAAGACTATTCTTATTTAATTAATCTAGCTCTCCACATTCAGTCTGAGACTGGAATTACAGCATCAGCAGTATTTAACAATACAGAGGTAAGGCCATCACAACAAAACCTAGATTTGTTTATTGAAAGTTTTGCACCACTCTATGATTTAGGAATTAGATCTGCAACAATACCACATACTCATTGGATGGCTACTGGACAGATAAAAAAAGCTTTTCCAGAATTGTTTGTTAAGAACACAATCCTTAGAAATGTTTCAGAACCTAGAGACATAGAAAAGCTGGCTAAGGCTGGCTTTGATTATATAAACTTAGACCGTGATCTAATGAGGGACCACGAAAAGCTAAAAAGATTTAAGAAAGCCAAGCAACAATTTGGGGTAAAGCTATCTTTGTTGGCAAATGAAGGCTGCTATGGCGGCTGTATAATGATGGACGAACACTATCAGTTTAACAATACCCGTACAGATGGGCCTCAATATTTTAATGATCCTATAAGCAGAGTGTCCTGCCCAAAGTGGGATCATGAAGATTTTGCGGTATCATTAAAAACAGCCAATTTCCCACCATGGCGTGAAGACTGGCAAGAGTTTTTAGATGACCTTGGAATTGATGTTATTAAGATGCATGGGCGGGAATCCCATACAAGGCTAAAAGAAACCATGGATATAATCAGGAGGTATGCCAACAATGAAGAAATTCTATTTGACAGCTTTAATGATTTTATTGAAGAAACTAATATGGTTGACAAACCGATTACCATCTGGCGTAATAAGATCAAAAATTGTAAATTTGATTGCTGGGATTGTGGCTATTGTGACAAAATAATGGCTGCCAAATATGGCAACCACATAAATCCAAAAGTTGCTATGGTAGCAAAAGAATTGGTTGATTCTGTAAATAATCCAATTGAAATTAATATTCCAGGTCTTACTTCTACTAGGGTTCAATCCCTTATAAATGGTTTAGCAAAGAACTCTTCTAAGTACCTTGAGATTGGGTCCTATCAGGGCGCTACAGCGTCTGCCGCTTTAATGGGCAATAGATTGGATGCGTATTTTGTAGACATGTGGCAGGAAGCTCCACAGGCCGTTAGAGAGGGGTGGGAAACTCCTACAACAAACACCCTGCAAGAATTTAAAAATAATATAGCTCAATACAAGGGCAACAATAAAGTATTTATATCTAACTCAGATATGTTTAAAGTTAATTTATCAAAGATATCAGATGTTGATTTATTCTTTTATGATGGCCCACACGATTTTGAATCAACAAAAGATGCAGTTAAATATTATTCCCCAACCCTTGCAGATCAATCTATTTTAATATTTGATGATGCAAATTGGACGGAAGTGGTTCAAGGTGCCCACAAAGGCATAGTTGAATCTGGACTAAAGATATTATATAGTAAGAAGATATTAAATTCCCTAGAGTCGGAAAAAGACTGGTGGAATGGTATTTATATAGTTGTAGTAGAAAAGGAAAATAATGGAAATCACAACTAATTTAGTTACAGACAATCAACAATACCTGTTGCTTTTAGCAACCGTTATGGGTTTGTCTTTTTGGGCAAAAAAGACTCAGGTGTTTTTGCCAGTCTATAAGTTCATTGCTGATAGAGTAAAGTCAAAAAGAGCAGTTGTTGCACTAATTTCTTTGATTTCAGGAGTTCTTCCAGTTAATGGTAGAGCATCAATTTCTGCAGGAGCCCTAGATACAGTTGCTCCAAATAATGAAAAGAGAAAGGTGTTTGGAATTATAGACTACCTTTCAACGCACCACTATTATTTCTGGTCTCCACTAGAGGCTACAGTTTTGGTTCCAATGGCGGCATTAAGCATTTCTTATGCAGAATTTATGGGACGCATTTGGCCATTGTTAGCAACAGCCCTAATTGTAATTTTGTATTATATTTTTAAGGTTGTAAAAGAAGACGAAGTTGAGATTAACATTAACAAGTCGCTAACTCCAACAACATGGAAAGAAGATAGAAAGCAGATTAGGTCATATGCAACCACCCTTCTTTTTGTTGGTTTGGTGATTATTCTTAGCAACATCGTAAAGGCAAATTTTGATCAAATTAATGCATGGGTAAATTCAGCACACGATGAAGGTCTTTTGGTTCTAGTGGCTCTGGCTGGATTCCTTGCTAGCTTTGCCTTGGGAAGTAGCGGCAAGTTTGCTGGCTTTACTTCTCTATCTGCAACAGTTTATGGGGTTGAGTACCTACCTCTATTCTTTGCAATAGACTATGCTGGCTACATGTTGGCTCCAACCCACAAATGCCTAATTATTACAAAGTCCTATTTCGATACCCCAATCAAGAAGCACTACAAGGCAGTCTTTGCCCTAGTGGTGCCGATTGTCCTTGTGGGAATTTTGACCTACTTAACAATAGACAGCTAGTAATTCTAGTCAATACCCCAGTGGCTTCAAGAAGGTCACTGGGGTATAATTAAGAGTGTTGTAGGCAGGGCGGAATCCTAAACAATAAAACGATTATGCTATAATTTATACAGGAGAAAAATATGCCTAGTTATGACAGTTTATCAAGCCAGATCACTACTTTTAAAGCTAAAGTAGATGCTCTAAGCAGCAGCACCCTTACTGCACAAGAGATTGTATTCCTTGCAAAAGCACTAGAATCAATGGGTAATCTATTAGGGGTAAATGACATCGTTGCTGCAACTTCAGCTAGCATCAATTCAATTCAAACATCAGGATCTGGACAGGTAACAACAGTTCAGACAGCTGGTGCAACTCAAATTGCTGCTGTTAACACAGCAGGAACACAAAACATTGCTAACTTGGAAGGCCAAATTAGCAATTATACTTTATACACAAACATGGGAGTGATTTAATATGGCAGTAGTAAGCTTACCAGCTCGTTTCGCAGCAGGAACAGCAACAACATCAGAAGTCACAGTACTAACAGTTCCTGGTGGAGAGACAGATATCGTTACTTCTGTAACATTTGACAACATCACAGATGTTGCAAATCAAGTTACATTGAAGATGGCAGGCGTAAACTTTGCCAAGAATCTTGATCTCGCACCAAGATCACTAGTCGTACTAGATTTCAAGCAAGTTTTAAACACAGCAGAGACAATTACAGTGCAGGCATCAGTTAATAACGGTGTCACATACTTTATCTCTGGTGTAAAAGTCACAAGTATTTAATTAAAGGAGTTTAACAAATGGCTGTAGCAAATTCAACTACACAAATCATAATGCCAGGTTTAGATGCGGCAATTCAGACAAATCTAAACACAGCGCTTAATAGCAATACTACACTTCAGAGCGTTTTGGCTTCTGTAGGAAATATTCCACTAAAGGTAGTTAAGCCAGTTACAGTTAAGTTGAACACAACACAGTACTGGGTAAGACCAGCTGACACACTTTCTTCAGTAGAAGTTATTTTGGTCGGCGGTGGCGGTGGCGGCGGACAAGGTCACTCATCAAGTCACGCAGGCGGTGGCGGTGGCGGAGGCCAAGTAGTTAGAAGAAATGTTGACATTTCTGCAACTGCACCAGGACAAGGAATTCTTGTTACAATCGGTGGCGGTGGAGCAGCAGTTGGTCCTGGAAACGGAAACAATAACGGTGGAACTGGTGGACAATCATCTTTCGGTACATTGTTAACTGCAGGCGGAGGCGGTGGCGGTGGAGCTTACGGACAACATTCACCACAATCAGTTGGTTCAACTGGTGGTGGAGGATCACGTAATTCTCACTCAGGAGCAGGCGGTGGCGGTGGCGCAGGAGGCGCAGGTGGACATGCATTCTGTTCACACAATCACTACAACTGGTATATTCGTGCAGGACACTCTTCACACTCTCCAACTGGAGATGAGGGTGTATCAGCTGGTGGAATAGGACAGTCAGCAGATAGTTCTTCAGATCAAGGTTGCTGTGGTGGCGATGGAGGACCAGGACTTTACGGCTTCGGCGGTGGAGGCGGTGGCGGTGGATACCACGGCCCAGGAAACGGTGCAAACGGTGGCGGAAACGGTGGAAACGCTACAAACTATGGCGGAATTGGATGTAACGGAGCACAAGGTATTGACGGCACAGGCGGTGGCGGCGGTGGAGCAGATAATGGCTGTACATCAGGACGTGGTGGTAATGGAACATGCGTAATTACATATTGGTTGAAGGAGACAGCATAATGACACAAAAGAGAATAGCTCTTGTTAAGGATGGCAACGTTGAAAATGTTATCATTGTTGATGAAGAAAATTTAGAAGCGCTAAAGGCAGACCTTGAGTCAAATTTTGGTGCACAGGCAATTGATGCAACAGATTGGGTAGATGAAGATTCAGAAACTACTCTTTCATCAGTTAATGTAGGATTCACTTACGTTGACGGAAAATTTATTAAGCCAGAGCCAACACCAAATACAATTACAGCAGAAGACATCGAAAGATCATTGGCAAAGTTTGCAGCAGACGCTGCAAGGGGAGAAAATCCAGATCTAAACTCATTGCCAGAAGGGGCAACAGGCCCACGGGAGGAAAATAACTAATGCCAATTACATCGATACCAGAGTCCATTGCCCCAGCGCTTTGGACATATACATACGTACAGGCACCAATTGATGGTCAGGGAAATACCTATTTCAACATTCCATCAGCAGTAGAATCAAAAGGCAACATTGCAGCAAATGGTACAGCAACCTGTAACATTGCAGCATTTAACGTTTTTGCATTTACAGTTTTAGGTAATGCAACAGTAGCTTTTTCAAACATTCCAACAACTGGCAAAGCAGCATTTTGGCAGGTTGAAATTAAAGCTGGAGGCTCATACTCAATTACATGGCCAGCAGCGATAAAGTGGGATGGTGGTGGAGCTTCTAACGTAGCACCACTTCTTTCAACAAACACAACAGTACTTAATTTTTACACAAGAGACGGTGGAAACACGATTTACGGATCATACGCTTTCGCTGATCTAAACGTATAGGAGAAAAAAATAAATGGCAGTCAATTCCACCACTAAGTTAACAGTTCTACCAGGTCTAGATACAACCATGCAGACAAACATGCAGGTTGCTTTAAACTCAAATGCTACATTGGCATCAGTTATTTCTGCAACTGGTGGAGTTTCGACAAAGCTACTTAAGCCAGTAACTGTAAAGTTTAACTCTACAGGAAACTGGACTCGTCCAGCAAATACAATGTCTTCAGTTGAAGTTATTCTTGTCGGCGGTGGCGGAGGAGGCGGAGGCTGCCATGTTTCAGGTCACTCAGGCGGTGGTGGCGGTGGCGGACAAGTTATCCGACGCTTTGTTGATATTTCAGCGACTGCTCCAGGACAGAATATCCTTGTTACAATCGGTGGCGGAGGCGGAAACGTTTCTGGAAACCAAAACGTAAATGGCGGAAATGGTGGAAACTCAACATTTGGTAGCTATCTGACTGCAGGCGGTGGCGGTGGCGGAGCTGGTTATGGGCAGATTGGCGCACAAGGTACAGGAGGTTCGTCAGGTGGCGGAGGATCTCGTGGAGACCACGCATCTGGCGGTGGCGGAGGCGGAGCTGGACAAACAGGTCAAAGAGGTTATTGCTTTATGAACCATGCATACTGGTACGTACGTCCAGGATATGGCTCATATACTCCAACAGGCGCAAATGGCGGAGATGGAGCATCTTCTGGTGGAACTGGAATGGAATCTGGTTCTTCTTCAGATCAAAATTGCTGTGGCGGAAACGGTGGATACGGTCTTTATGGCTTCGGCGGTGGCGGAGGCGGCGGAGGAGACTATGGAATTGGCGTAGGCTCTAATGGTGGAGGAAACGGTGGGTCTCGTGTGTCTTACTCACCTTATGGACAAAACGGTTCTGGAGGAATCAATGGAACAGGTGGCGGTGGCGGAGGATGTTCAAATGGAGCAACATCTGGAGTTGGTGGATCTGGAACTTGTTTAATCACATACTACGTAAAAGAGAGCTCATAACATGTACGCCGTAGTAAAAGACAATAAGGTTGTCGCATACGGCACAGTAGAACAGATACTTAATGTTTCTATTGGTGAGGCTGGGGTCAAAGACGTAATCAAAGATAACGATCTAGTTGAGGTTGTAACCACAATTAAGTATGATCCTAATACAGAAAGACTGCTTTCAGTAGAGCCATATGTAGAAGGAAAGAAAGTATATTCTGTTAAAAAAGAAAAGCTTTCTCAAGAAGACATTAAGGCAAATATTGAAGCACACGTAAATTTTGAACTTCTTTCAATGGAGGGTAGAAAAGATAAAGCAGCCAAAGATTACATCAAGGCTCTTGAGTCTATTAAAAAGTCAGCAGAGACAATCTCAGAGATTGAATGGCCAAACAAGCCATTGGAGGAATCAGCAGAATAATGTTAGGTAATCAAAGATCTGTTTTTAGAAGAAATCGTTTTACACAAAGAGGACTACAGCTTTGGGTAGATGCAGCATTGCCAGGAACAGTTACAAGAGACGGCTCAAATAAAGTTTCTGTTTGGAGAGATAAGACTCTTAACGCTAGAAACTTTTCTCAGCCTACAGCAGCTCAGCAGCCAACATATCTTCCTACTGGAATCAATGGTTTAGGAGCAGTCTATTTTGACGGAGCTGCATTCAATATGCCATTCTCAGATCAAGCCGTACCTTATCTTGCTAACAGCTCATTTACAATTGCATATGTTGCAACAAAAACAGCTGGAACAGCAAACCAGTACGTAATTGGTGGACAAGGAACTGGAACAAGAAATAACCTTATCATGGGATATGTTTCAGCTAACACATATAAGTTTGGTCTAGGAAATGATGATCAGAACGCAATTGTTAACGTTGTTAATGCAGGTGTTCCAGAGCTTTACCTAGTAACATTTGACTCAACAACATTTGAAAGAAGAATTAGAAGAAATACAGCAGACGAAGGTCTTGGAGCATCATCTGGAGCACTTTCAGGAATGTCTGGACAAGCACTTGGAAAGTATCTATCATCATTTGGAAACTTTGCACTAGGAGAACTTTTAATTTATAACAGAGTGTTGACTGCATCTGAAATTTCAGGCGTAGAGCGTGACATGATGTCAAAGTGGTCAATTTCTTACGGTAGCTAGGAGGGGCAATGACAGTATCATATGAGTACTATTCTCCACAAAGATTTGGAGATCCTACTACACTTACAACAACCCCAGTAAACATTTATACATTTGATGAAAAATCAATTGTTAAGCAGCTACTTGTTTCAAATATTTTTAATGGTTTGCTAACTTTTTCTTTATATCTTGTTCCATCAGGCCAAGTTCTAAAAGACCAATATAAGCTTTTTGGAGATGTGCAGGTTGATGCAAATACAGTTTTAACAATTGACCTTAATCAGGTTGTATATGATGGTGAGGCTTTATATGCTCACGCAAATGTTGCTAATGGTCTAAACATGATTATTTCTGGAGTGGAAATATTTAATCCAGTTGAGTCATAAACTAGGGTTAAATGGTGAATACCCATGGCATACAGACAATATGGAAACGTAATAAATACACTAAATATAAAAGCTAAAAATATATTTAATTGGAACACTAATTATCCAGATACATACGGATACACAAATTTAAACTCAGTAAATGCCCACACAATTATTAAAAGGTCTGGAATTAAAGTTGCTACTGGTACAGGGCAACTTCTTGGATTCGTGCCTTCTTTAATTGGACTAAATTTTGACACAGCATCACTTATTCTTAGAAATGCTGGATTCACACCAGACCCAAACTATATATTTTCAAATAGCATAGGCTTTCAGCAATATCTTGCTCAGGGTGGTTATGTTTCTGCACAGGCCCCCGCACCTTCATCGTCTTCTGGAACACTGCTGGCTTTTGGTTCTAGCGTTAGAATGGACGTAATCCTTTATACAACAAATCCAATTGATAATAGTACTGTTCCAAATGCACCGTTATGGTCAAACGCAACATCTGGAGATTCTTCTGTTACTTTAACATTTTTAACACCAGCAAACGGTGGCTCACCAATTACAAGATATGAATATTCTATAACAAACGGAGCAACTTGGATAAATGTAAATCTTCCAATAGATAACACGTTTACGGTTTCAAGTTTAAGTAATGGAGTTAATTACACTTTTTATATTAGAGCAGTTAATGCTAAAGGAAACTCTGCATCATCTTCTGGTGTAACTAAAGCTCCTAGCAGCGGAACTGGTGGAGGTCAGCTAACTGTTCCAGGCGCACCAACATTTACAGTATCATTTATTACCAACACATCATTTAGAATTGATTTAACTCCACCAACAAATAACGGCGGAGCAGAAATTATTAGATACCAGCATACATTAAATAATGGAGTTAGCTGGACAAATGATTTTACAAATACAGGACCAATTACAGTTTCTTCATTAAGCCCAGGTTCAACTTTTCAGGTTGGATTAAGAGCTGTTAACTCTGTTGGAAGCGGAAATTCAAGTCCTATACAATCTGTATCAACAACACAAGTAGTTCCAGATCTTACTGGTATATCTGTAAACTCAGCCAAATCAATTATTACAGCTTCTGGTTATGTATATGGAGATGGAACAATCTCTGCTTCAAATAACCAATTTTTTCTTGATTATCCTGGAGGATATGTTACAGCACAATCTCCAACGGCAGGAGCAACCTTAGCTGGCGGTGGAACAGTAAGACTTGACTTTACTCAATATTTGTCAGCACCATCTTTTGGAACGGTTCCAAACGTTATTGGCCTAACTCTTTCAGAGGCAGTTACAAGAATGCAGCAGGCTGGATATTCAAATATATCTTACGTTACAACTTCAGATCCAAACAGAGTTTACCAACAGATTTATGCACAAAACCCAGTTTCTGGAACAGCAGCACTTGTTAATACTCAAATTGAAATTAGGTATTCAGATTATACTGGATCAATTGCAATTCCAACAAATACCGTTCTTCCAAGTATTACATATGACAACCTTTATGTAGGATCAAGATTTGCTGCCGTTCCTGGATCTTGGACAGACAGCCCTACATCCTACGCATATCAGTGGTTTGACTCAAACGGAAACAATTTTATAAACGCCACAAGCGCAACGTTTATTGCAGGTGTTTCAGCAATTTCTAGATCGGTAAGATTAAAGCTTGCAGCAACAAATGCAGTTGGAACAAGCTCATACGTTTTAGCATTAAATTCCTACGGACCAATTAAAGATTTACTTCAGCCAACATCAATTGAATATGGACTGACAAATCCAAGACAAAAAACACAGCTTAACATAAGATGGTCTGGAGGAGATGCTCCATTTTATTTTGTTGGTGTGTATAAGCCAGGCACTTCTTCTTATGTAGCAACTAGAATTGTTACAACAGAATCAGCTTCAATAACAGGGCTTTTTGAAGGAACAAATTATTATGTTCAAATTTTTGCTAACAATAATAATGAATATTCAACTGGTTCAAAAACAAGTCAAGTTTTGTCAACAGTATATCCAGCTGCTTCAGCAACACCAGTTCTAAATACAGCCACAAAGTCTGGAAATGCAATTAATTTTACAGCAACAAAAGGTTCTAATACTGGAGCTCTTTATATGATATTGGAAACAACATCTGGGGGTTCCGTGTCTAATGCAGTTGCTCAATATTTTGGATATGATCAGTCTACAAACAACGTTTCTGGTTCATACGATATAACAAATATTGAAGCTGGAACATATAGGCTAACTGCTTATGGATGGAATGAAGACTACAATACTTCATTGGCTGGTTCTTCTGTACAACTTACGATATAATGGAGAGATATGTCATACTATCTAAATGTAATAAAAGATAATCCACTAGGCCTCTGGCCACTGGATGAGTCTGTATTTACAACAGCAAATGATATCTCTGGGTGCGGAAACCACGGATTGTACAACGGAACATTTAATTCAAATATAATGCCACTGGTGTATGGGGGATCCTTTGCTACAAAAATTACCAACACCTCTTCTATTTCTTATAACACAAATAAAAACTTTTATAAAAACGTTGGATTTGGAGGCTTTGCAACATCCGAATATTCAGACAATGATTTTTCTTTAGAGATATGGTTTAAGCAGAAGATATCTACCTCTGAGCTTACTCCAATCTTGGGAGATCCTACAAATTCTATCGGCTTGTTTTATAAAGACGGAAATATAATTTTTTCTTTAGGTATGGAGTCTTTAACCCACAAACTTTCTTTTTCACAAAAATCAATGCATATTGTTGCCAAATATAATGTTCGCACAATGGAAATTTATATTGACGGTACACTTGTGTCCTCAAAGTCTTTGTATAACTTTAAGTTTGCTAATACCTCGGTTTCATTTATTTCTGGCCCAACAACAAACGTTCTAGATAGCTTTCTTGTAGATGCTCCAGCAATTTATAGATATGGACTTTCAGAAATGCAAGTCTACAAGCATTACTATGCTGGCCTAGATCATACTCAGCCAGTCCATGTTGTTGCTCCAGACGATGGTTTGCTTTTGGGATTGCATGGCCAAAACATTGCACCAATATTTGTTTATGAATATACTAAAGATTCTCAGTGGCAATTATTCTTAGATGAAAATACATATTATGACGAAAAGAAAAAATATATAGGATTTAATCAAACAGAAGCTGCAGAGCCTAAGCAATTTACAATTAATGATGTTTTCCACATACCAGCTGGAATACCAATTGTATCTTCCAAAGTTGAATGGAGGGGGGATAAAAATGTTTCTGTGGAAACATCTTTGGATGGCATAACTTATGAACCATGCATAAATGGATCATCTCTTCCACAATTTAATAAAGAATCATACACTGGCAGCAACATACTTTATGTAAGAATAACTATGGCTACACAGGATGCTTCAAAAGATTTGCCAAGACTGTCTTTGTTTAAGATTTCTTTTTATTCTAAAAAAGAAGCCTATGCACATAATTATGGGTATTACGCAGAATCAAACAAAGAGTATGACCTTGCTAATTTTAGCTACCCAGTTTTACTTAGACACCCAAATGTAGGATTAAAGACAAAAGGAACTGGGGGATTTAATGTGTCTGTAGACCAAGAGATAAGATCAATTGAGTTTATGTTTACTCCGTCTTCTATTTCAAATAATACAGTTTTTTACTCTTCCCTGTCTGGCTCATATCCAGAAACTAAATTTGGCTGGAATGGGTCTGGATCCCTTAAGTCTAATATATCTAAGGTTTATATAAATGGGGTAGACAAAACATCAGCCTCAAATATTCAAAATGAGTTTGTTGTAAATGAGCCACACCACGTAGTCCTTGTTTTTACAGACCCAATTTTAAATGTATTACAGTTTAATTATTTATCTTCTTCAAGTTATGGACCAGCATGTAATTATCAGAATATAGCTTTGTACAAATATGACCTATCTCAGGCATTGGTTTTAAATCACTACAACCTATATTGCGGCAAACCTGCTGTCTCATCGTCAGATTCGTCACTTCAGCTGACAGAATCTTCAGTATCAACCTACAACCAAGACTATTTAGTAGTCTCTAGCGCCTAATTTTGTCATTTTAGTTGACAAGATATGGACTTATATAACATGAAATGGTAAAATAAAACAATGGACATTAAAAGCATGAAGAAGCAGATCGTCGAAGAGACGACTTTGGGCATTTACGTATGGGAAATGCCAGATGGACGATGGATTGGTGACGACGACGGCAACTTCCTTTCTGTTACTTCAATGAAGGGCAACCGTGTAAAAATGGACATGCTTGCCAGAGAAGTCCGATCATACGGAATTTATGAGGGGCAGCCAAAATTTCTTTCTGGTCGCAGAAAAATTGACGACGAAGAATTTGAGTATCAAAAGCAAAGACTTGAGTGGGGCCTAGTTCCAGATCAGTTAGATATTGGCGTCTACAAAGACGAAATGAAAAAGGCAGGAAATAGATGAAAGCTCAATACGAAGAAGACACAGAGTCCCTAGAAAACGAAATTAGATTAAGCACATATGCTGACATGGTTCGTTTTACAAAAGCTCAGGAGTCTGGATCTCCAGACGAGTTTAAGATTTCTGCAGAAGAGATGCAGAAGATGTCTGGAATGTCTCCAGCGTTTAGAAGAAAGCTTAGCAGAGAGCTTTCAAAAGCTTTTACTGGAAAAGATGGGGCGGAAACACAGCAGAGCCTTCTAGCGCAAGCAATCACAGGGTACGCATTCCTTGATGTTATTGAGCCAGTATATAACCTAGAATACCTTTCAAGACTTTACGAAATCTCTACATATAATTATGCAGCATGTAATGCTAAGACCTCAAACATTGTTGGTCTAGGATATCAATTTTTAGAAACAAGAAAAACAAACGATGCGCTTGATGGAATCAGCGATGAGAAGCAGTTGGAAAGAGCACGTAGAAAGCTTTCAAAGCTTAAGCAAGATCTTCAAGACTGGCTAGATCAGTGCAACAGTGAAGACACATTCCAAGAAACTCTGATTAAAGTCTGGACAGATTACGAAGCAACAGGTAACGGATATTTAGAAGTTGGCAGAACTGTTCGTGGAGACATTGGATATATTGGACATATTCCAGCAAAGACAATGAGAGTCCGAAGACTAAGAGACGGATTTGTTCAGCTTCTTTTTGGTAAGATTGTTTTCTTTAGAAACTACGGAGACCAAGAAACCCCTAATCCAATTTTGGGTGGGAATGACAGACCTAATGAAATTATTCACCTTAAGAAGTACACTCCAGTAAATCAATACTATGGGGTGCCAGACATTGTTGCAGCCCAAAACTCTTTGGCTGGAAATGAATTTGCTGCAAAATACAACCTTGACTATTTTGAGAATAAAGCGGTTCCAAGATATATTATTACAGCAAAGGGAGCAAAGCTTTCACCAGAGTCAGAAAGAAAGCTTCTAGAGTTTTTCCAAGTTGGACTTAAGGGAAAGAATCACAGATCCCTGTATATTCCTCTTCCAGCAGATACTCCAGAATCTAAGGTTGAATTTAAGATGGAGCCAATTGAGGCTGGCACACAGGAAGGCTCATTTGATAAATACCGTAAGGCAAATAGAGATGAAATGCTATTGGCTCACCGTGTTCCAATTAACAAGGTTGGAACTCCAGAGGGGGTTAATTTAGCGGTAGCCCGTGATGCAGATAAGACATTTAAAGAGCAGGTATGTCGTCCAGCACAGATGAGACTTGAAAAGAAATTAAATGCAATTATCGAAGAAAAGACGGATGCTCTAGTAATTAAATTTAATGAGTTAAGTCTTACTGATGAAGATACTCAGTCTAAGATTGACGAGAGATATTTGAGAATGCAGGTAATTACCCCTAATGAAGTTAGAATTAGAAAGGGTATGATCCCTCTAGACGGAGGAGACGAAGTCGTAGATTTAAAGGGTGAAGCTGCTGCAGAGCAAACAGCTCAGGCTGGAAAGACAAGAGCCAGAGATAGCGAAAGATCAGCAAATTCTCCAGATAAATCTGGGGAAGGCAGAAATGCAAAAGGCGATGGAAGGCAAGTAGAGTAAGGATTTTAGTCAATCATTATTTGCCTTTTTAAGCGCAGGTTGATAAACTTTATACAGTATGAACATTGAAAAAACAAATTGGTCTAGTAATGGCAATCGCCTGTCTATAGGCGTCCCATTTAGCAAGGTCAATAAAGAAAATAGAACTGTTTCAGGTTTTGCTACATTGAACAATGTAGACCAAACAGGCGATGTTGTCACAGCGGAAGCGAGCCTTAAAGCGTTTGAAAACTTTAGAGGCAACATTCGTGAAATGCATCAGCCAATTGCCGTAGGCAAGATTTTGTCATTTAAGTCAGAGACATTCTTTGATCCAATCTCAAAATCATTCTATGATGGAATTTGGGTGAGTACATACATTTCAAAGGGTGCTCAAGCAACTTGGGAAAAGGTGCTTGATGGCACTCTTTCTGGTTTCTCTATTGGCGGCAGAATTAATGATGCAGACACAGAGGTAAACAAGTCAAACGGTGAGTCTGTAAGATTTATTAAAGATTACGATCTTGTCGAGCTTTCTCTTGTAGACTCTCCAGCAAACGAACTTTGCAATGTTCTTTCAATTGAAAAGGTAAACGGTCAATTGGTATTTAAAGGTCTTGCAGCAGAAACATTGGCGGCTAATGTATTTTTCTGTTCATCAGACAACATCGTTGTTTCAGAGACTGTTGAGTCTCGTGATTGCACAGCGTGTGGCAATTCAATGGAGATTATTGGTTGGGTTGAAAACAATGAGGTCAATAAGGCGGACGCAGTTCGTTACGTATACGAACAACATATAAATAAGATTTCTAGTTCTGCAAATGAACTTGAAAACAACACCGAAGTAAATAAAGGAGGTACAACAATGTCAGAAGAAACAACAATGACAGAAGAAACAACAGTTGATGCACCAGTCGCAGAAGCAGTAGCAGAAGCTCCAGTAGCAGAAGCACCAGCAGCAGAAGAGGCGCCAGCAGTTGCAGAAGAATCAGCACCAGCTGAGGATTCAGTTGCCGCCGATACCGCAGGAGAACCAGCAGCAGAAGCAGCTTCAGAAGAGCTTGATTTTGCAAAGATGCTAGGGGACCTTAAGGGCTTCTTGTCCGATACACTTAGCAAGGCAGCAGAAACAAATGCAGCACAGGTTGCAGAAGTTAAAAACACTGTGGAGTCCTTTAGCAAGAGTGTTGAAGCAAGAATCGTCGATTTGGCAGAACAGCACAATAATTTAAGCGAGACCGTAAAGGGTATTCGTGAAACAATCGGTTCAGTAGAAAAGAGAATCGACGCAGTAGAGGGCGAGACTGCAATTAAGAAGTCTGCTGACCTTGGCGGGTCAACAGAGTTTGTAAAGAAATCAAAATGGAGCGGCGCTTTCCTCGGTTCCGTGAACGACATTCTAAATTAAAAAGGCAGGTGAAAAAATAAATGAGCAATGAACTATTAGAAAAGGCAGTAGCAGCAAATACTACTGTATCTACAGGCATGAACGGTGGATCCATTACAGGATCTGGCATTCACGTCGGAGCTACCCAAACAGGTGGTCTCCTCAACCCAGAGCAGTCAGCTCGCTTTCTAGATTATGTATTTGATGCAACCGTTATCGGTAAAGTAGCACGTACAGTTAGAATGAAGGCAGACACAACTGAGATTGATCGTATCGGAGTAGGCGAGAAGTTGATGAGAGTCGCTTCAGAAGCTGAAGATACAGGATCAAACGCAGGCGTTACATTCTCCAAGATTTCTTTGACCACAAAGAAGCTTCGTCTTGATTGGGAACTCTCAACAGAGTCTCTAGAAGACAACATCGAAGGTCCAGATCTTGAAGATCATATTGCACGTCTTATGGCAACACAGGCAGGTAACGACATTGAAGACCTAGTCCTCAATGGAGATTCCTCACTATCATCAGATAACCTATACAAGGCATTTGATGGTGTTGTTAAGAGAGCAAAGGGCAATGGACATGTTGTAGATGCAGCGGGAGCTAATATCTCTCGTGCAGTATTCAACAGCGCACTTAAGGCACTTCCACGTAAGTACAAGCAACGTCGTACAGACCTACGCTTCCTTGCAGGATCTAACCTTATTCAGGACTTCCTATACCAGCAAAGCATTGGTACAAATCAGACAATCCCACAAGATATCGCATCAAGCGTTATCCGTGGCGATGTGGCTCCACTTGGTGGACCAGCTGGTTATGTAGCACCATTTGCATTCGGTATTCCAATTGTTGAAGTTCCACTTCTAAAGGAAACTCAAACTGGTACACATACAGGTGCATCAGGAGATCATGGTGACATCCACCTTTCATTCCCAAATAACGTAGTTATTGGAATTAAGCGTGATGTAACTGTATACAGATTCTTCTGGCCACGTAAGGACTCAGTTGAGTACACACTCTACACTCGTGTAGGCGTTCAGATTGAACAAGCAGATGCTTGGGTAGTCGTAAAGAACGTTAAGGTAGCTTCTTAATTTAAGGAATTACTATTAAAGACCCCTGGAATTTAATTTCGGGGGTCTTTACCTTTTAACATTCAAATGCTATAATTAATGAGAACAAAGGAGAATGTATGTCATTCACGACATTAAAAATTGCTGAGCTTCGTCAAATTGCCGAAGATTTTGCAGTTGATTTACCAAACTCAAAGAACAAAGCGGAAATCGTTGCAGCCCTCGCAGAAGAAGGCGTTACATGGGATGTATACCAAAAAACAATTAAAAATATTGAAGAAGAAGCAGTAGAGATGGAAGAGGTCCTTCCAAAGTTTGACCCAAAGAAGGAGCAGCCAGAGAATACTGTTCTCGTAAAGATGACAAGAGCTAACTTTAGATATGACGCCCTTGGATTCACATTTACAAAGGAACACCCATTTGTGGCAATGCCTTCAGAGCAAGCAGAAGAAATTTTTGAAAAAGAGGAGGGTTTTCGTTTAGCAACAGCAACAGAGGTTCAAGACTTCTACGCTTAACGAAAATTTAAAATGGCAGAATTATATGTAAACAGTAACGGAGCAATTCGTCAAAAAATTTACTGGGGAGGTCAGCCAGTAGATGCAGACGGAAACGTAACCGTTACTGTTTACGATATAACCGAAGATCCAGCCATTAGCCCATCAATTAATCCAGCAGTGGCAATTGGAACATATACTGCTACTAACCTAGAAACAGATAATGGCAACTATGAACTGGTTATGCCTTTTTCAATTACCTCTAGAAATAGAAAGTTAAAACTTGTTTGGTCGTACCAGGTTCAAGGAAACGCTGGTTCAAATACAACTCATGTAGATGTTGTTACGCCGTATGTAAATATTTCAGAAGCAATAGATGCTCTTGGAATTGGCGTTGACCCAAGCGATGAAAATTACAAGTCATACGAAGAGCTAATGCTTGCAGAAAAATATGCAAGAAAGCTAATTGAAAGCTATACAAATGATTTATTCTATACTTATGATGATGCTGTTACAGTATACGGCGGCGGAGATGATTCATTACAGACCCTTTATAAGGTTAACGAGCTTCATGAAGTGTATGCAAATGACATATTGTTAATTGACAATCCCAACAATGTTAACAATATTGGATACGATTTAATTCCAGTTTCTAGCGGATATGGAATTAAGGTTGATCGTGGAGCAGCTTTAAATAGAGATAACACAGTCTATCTTGCAAACGGAATGGTTTCTCCAACCGTGTACGATATCGGATTTCAAGGGTTCTTTCAAAAAAATGTAGCATATAGAATTCAGGGTAAATTTGGCTGGGACTATGTTCCAGACGAGGTATCAATTGCAACAATTGAATTGATGAAAGATTTCTTTAATAAAGATACTCAATGGAAGCACAAATACGTAAAAAATATACAGACATTTGACTGGCAATTTGAGTTTGACCCACAGGTCTATAATGGAACAGGAAACTTTTTTGTAGATAATATCCTTTCTGGATATGTTATCAAGCAGATGCTGGTGATCTAATGAGCGTAGACCTAGTTGGCTCAATTCTGTCAATGAAGGCAGATGTTTATTCTCAGATGGACTCTCAAGATGAAGACACTGGAGCACTCAGAAAAACTTGGGCTTTTACAAAAACAGTATCTTGCTTTGCCAAGGGAAGTATCAGCTCTACTGGTGGTCGTGGGTCGGACAAGCAAAAGTATGCAACTAGATTTAAAGACACTGAAGCTATTCAAATTCGTGTAGATCAATTTGTTTCGCATAGAGATAAAATAACTAATATTAGAAATAATGAAGGCAAGGTTATTTGGTTTGAATTAAATTATCCAACAAATACTCCAACAGTATTTGAGATAGTTGGAAATACACCAATTACTGATCCATTTGGAAATGTGCTTGGATATAATCTTTTAGCACAGAGATCGGAGAACCAGACAATTGGCGAGTAATGCAGCGGCCCTACAGTCAGCTTCTAACGCCCTAGGAGGCCTTATGAGAGGCTCAAAGCCGTCTGGGGTCATAGACCATGGGGGAACTGTTCAAAAAATTTCTGCGGCCCTTTATTATCAAACGCAAGTAATGTCACACATGGTAACAGAAGCAACAATTCAAGAGGGTTTTGTTAATAGGATATATAATCAGATAAACAAAGATCTTGGAAATTACATTGATATGCAGGCAAGATCAAAGCCAAAATATCTGCACCATGTTTATGAGTGGGGAAAGACTGGAGAAAAGTCTGGCAGACTGTTTGAATTAACAAAAGAAAATAAAGGCGGATTTAATTTTTCAATGTCTTACAAGTTTAAGATGTCTAAAACATCAGTTCCAAAACAATCAACTAAAGGAAAGAATTACGTATTTAAAAATAAAGCATTTGTTATGGAAGCTGGAAATCCAGTTTTAATTACCCCAAGGACCCCAAGTGGAAGACTTGCTTTTGTCATAGACGGGAAAAATGTTGTTCTTCAGCCAGGTAGATCAGTAAGGGTGCAAAGCCCAGGAGGTAAGTACGTAAAGATGGGATTTGGAAACACATACAAATTCTTTGTCCGTGGAAACCTTATTCAAAATTCAATTAAAAGCTCTGGCGTGGAACAAGCATTCCACCTTGTAACCAGACAATCTATGATGTTACCACCATTGGTAAGAGCAAAAGCCTACAGCTATTCTCCAGCATCCGTAAGAAATCTTGCACAGGCAGCAGTCCAAACAAACGGGAGGAACATGTGATGGCAAACTATAAGCTAGATGCAGTAAATGAGCTTAGAAAATTCCTATGGAACGAATTTAAAGAGGCAGAGATTTTTGATGAGACAGACTATTACTCAGACAATATAAATGAGACCATTGTCCCACTTATTCCAGTTCAGCAATTGCCAGAACTAAATCAATTCTTGAGCGGGAAGAAGCATATAGTCTACGATAAAACTGGAATTACCTATGATGACACATGGCTTATATGCAATGAGCAGGTTATGTTTACCCTATATTCCACAGACATCTCAGAAATTAATGAAATGAGAAACTTTATCATTGATTTATTTAGAAGATCAGACGAATCTGCCAGAGATATTAACAATTTTATTGGAAATTCTTCAAAGTTTAGATTTCACACTGTCTATATTGGAGATATTTCACCAACTGCCCCATCAGATGAGGTCCTAGGGTTCCTTTCTACAGATGTAATAGTAGAAATCAAGTATTCTAGGGATGTATCTGTCAGTGGCAGGTTCAACTAGCCTTGCTTTATGAACCAATTTGGCCTATTATTGTACTAAGAGGAAACCCGCCTAGCCAGCATTGATTTTACAAAAATTTTTAACTTTCCAGGAGGTGGAAATAAATGGCATTTGAAGCTAAGAATATTATCGTTGGAGCAGCACCTATGTTCCTATCAAAGAAGGATTCAACAGAATCAACTTACGCAACTGTTCTTCCAGAAGGATCAAACGTAACAGCTAACACATCAATCTACGACCCAGCAACCCGTGAACTCACAGGTGCACTAGGTACAGCTTATGCAAACGTTGGTTACACAAATAACGGTCTTCAGATTACTTACAACCCAACATACGGTTCAGTAACAGTAGATCAGCTTCTTGATACAGCAAAGTTGTTCAAGGAGTCTATGGAAGTTATGCTTGCAACTGAATTCACTGAAGCAACACTTGAGAACGTTCTTAAGGTATTTGGTCAGGGAGCAGCAACTCTTTCAAACGACGCACTCGGATTGGAAGCAGGAGCTCTTGGACAGGAGCCTACAGAGCGTCAGCTAATCGCTGTCGGTCTTGCACCACGTTCAGCAGCTAACAAGAAGCGTGAGCGTGTATATTATGCACGTCGTGTACTTTCTGTACAGCAATCACAATTCACACTAGCACGTAACAACCCAACAGTATTTCCAGTAACCTTCCGTCTTCTTCCTGATGCAGCATACGCAGGGGCAGAATACGGTAAGATTATTGACCGTTTGATTGAAGCGTAATTACAATTAAATAACAATTTAATATTGAGAGCAGACCCCCAGAAATGGGGGTTTGTTATTTGCTTATGCTGGTATTTTTGCTATAATGATAAGGACGATCCTAGGAGGATAAATTGGCAACAACAGTGTACGATGTACAAGAAATTGAACTACAAAATGGCGCAAAGGTGAAGTTAAAGCCACTCACAATTAAGGAACTTAGAAAGTTCATGACTGTCATTCAGAAGACAGCAGAAGTTACAGGAGAAGACGATACTCTAAACATTCTTATTGAAGCATGTGGTGTCGCACTAGAGAAGCAGCTACCAGAGCTTGTCGCAGATAAAGATGCATTTGAAGATGCGTTGGATGTTCCAACCATTAATCGCATTCTTGAAGTTTGCGGCGGAATGAAGATGGACGACCCAAATCTTCTGGCGGCAGCAGTTCTGGCTGGTCAGAACTAGATCTAGCCGCCTTAGAAGCGCAAGTTTTTCTAATTGGTAAATGGAAAAACTTTGAAGAGTTAGAAGATAGTCTTTCTATGCCAGAGCTTGTACAATTATTAAAGGGTATAAGTAAAAAGGAAGATGAGGATAGAAAGTTCCAAGCTTCATTGCAAGGAATAAATCTAGGGGAGGATGCAACGGTTGAGGAAGAAAGTGAACACCCAACTTTTGAAGAGATTCAGATGAGAGCACAAGGAATCAACGGACTGCAAAACGATATCATCGGACTTCGTGGTCAAGCCGCTGCAACAAAAGGTTTCGGTATAAATCAAGGACTGGGGTATACCGAGGAGTAATAAGTGGCAGAGAATATTAATACTAATATAACCGCTAATGCTGATTTTTCTGGCTTAATAAGTCAGATACATAAAGCAGTATCACAGCTCACACTTTTACAGCAAAAACTTGGATCTTCAAATGTTGCGCTTACTCAACAGATTGCTGCAACAAATAACGCTTTTTCAGACATACTTAGAAAAAGCAATCAATTCAATACTCACTTTGTAACACTAGCAAGTGACACTGAAAAGTTTGGCAAAGCTTTAGACTCAGGAAAATTAAAATTAAGAGATTACTATCAGCACTGGCAGCAATACCATCGCCAGGCTGGTGGTATGATCCGTGATCTTGCTAAGCAACAGACAGCTCTACAAAACGCAATTGTTCAGCCAATGGGAAGAAACCAAAAAGGACAAATGCAGTTCAATGTTCATGTTCCAACTGGAATTGACGAGCTGGCCAATAAGACAAAACTTGCAAGAACCGAAATGTCTATTCTTAATAAGGTTATGCAAGATGGATCAAACAGCTTAATTAACTGGGGTAAGAATACGCAGTGGGCTGGACGTCAGCTAACTGTTGGCCTTACGGTTCCAATGGCAGCATTTGGCGCTGCAGCTGCTAAGGCTTTTAGAGAAGCAGATCAAGAATTAGTAAGACTTACAAAGGTTTACGGCGGACTTTCAAAAACTTCAGACGCAGAGCTTGGTAAAGTAAGAGCAGATGCAGTTGCAACAGCAAGAGAGCTTTCTTCAGCATACGGTGTTTCTTTTAAAGAGACATTGTCTTTAGCAGCAGATATTGCTGCTACAGGAAAAACAGGCAACGAGCTTTTGGGTTCTATTCGTGAAACTACAAGACTTACAGTGCTTGGTGAAATTGACAAGCAAGAGGCAATGAAAGCAACTCTTGCAATTCAGAATGCTTTTAAGCAGAACACAGACGAGCTTGCAAAATCAATTAACTTCTTGAACGCAGTAGAAAACCAAACATCTACAACACTTGAAGATTTGGTTGAAGCAATTCCTAGAGCAGGTACAATTGTTAAAGGTCTTGGCGGCGGAGTAGAAGATTTAGCTTTGATGATGGTGGCAATGAAAGAAGGCGGAGTCGATGCAGCTTCAGCAGCTAACGGATTAAAGTCAGCACTTGGTTCTCTTATTAATCCAACAAAAGTTGCAAAAGAACAGTTTGCTGGATTTGGAATTAATTTAACTCAAATTGTAGAAGGAAATGCTGGCAACATTACAGCAACAATTATGGAGTTGCAAAAAGCGATGGAAAAGCTTAATCCATTGCAAAAGCAACAGGCCATCGAAACTCTTTTTGGTAAGTATCAGTTTGCTCGTATGGGAGCTTTGTTTGACAACCTAGGAAAGCAAGGAAGCCAGACACTACAAGTGTTAGATTTAATGAAGGCAAGCACAGATGATCTTGCTCAAGTAGCAGGTCGAGAATTAGGGATGATTACAGAGTCTGCTTCTGGTAAATATAGAAGAGCCCTAGAATCTTTGAAAGCAGATTTAGCAACAGTTGGAGAACAGTTCTTAGGAATTGCAACAGGCCTTCTTAATTTTGCTAATGGGGTTGTAAACGCATTTAATAAAATGCCAGAACCAATTAAAAAGATGGTTACTTTATTAGGCGGACTTACAGCAGTAGCTGGTCCAATCATCATGTTGACTGGTGTATTTGCTAACTTCCTTGGATATGTGATGAAGGGCTTTTCAGCAATTAGAGCTTTCTTTAGTCACGCAGAAGGATTTAAATTACTTACTCCAGAAATGATGGCAGCTAATCAAGCTGGTACATTAGTAGAAAAAACATTTTATTCAGATGCAACAGCCGCAAAAGTTTTAACAACCGCATTAAACGGAATGCGTTTAGAAATGCAACAAATTGCAACTCTATCAAGAAGCGGTACGGTTACAGCAAAACCAATTATCGCAGGTGCAGCCGAAGGAGTCGGCATTGCTTCCTATGACTTTGCACACTATAACCCTCAATCTAAGTTATCCGAAGAAGCAAGACTTGCACAGACATTTCACACATCAGTTCCTTTAGACCCTTCAACAAATAAAAAGATTGGTCAGAATCCACAAATGATGGCAATGCCTGGAACAACTCTTCCAAATGTTCCTGGTCTTACAACAATCAATGGCGCAAGCACAGCAATTAATGCTAAAGAGGCAGCAAAATGGCATACTCAAATGACCGTTATGGCAATGCGTTCAAAAGATGAAATTATGGCAGTGGAAAAGATTATTGATTCAACTGGCAAGTTGCCAGCAGAATTTATGGCAGACTTTAGCCACATTCTTCCAAAGATGGAAGCAATTACTTCAACAGCAGCTGCGTCAAGTGCTCGTGTAGCGGCAGCAGCACAAGCTGGAATACTTACAGTAGAAAAATCACAAGCAGCACTTACAGCAATTAATGCAAAGATGATCGAAAGAATGAATGCTTTGTCTATTGCTTCTGGTGTACCTTTAGATAGAATGACAGTTGTTCCTGGAACAGGAACTACAATTGCAACTGGTACAGCAATTGATAAAAATACAGATTACAATATGCGTTCAACTCTTCGCTCAGGCGCAGGAAGAGCTGGATCAATTACAAGTAAAATTGCTAAAGCAGTAGGAACATCTGTAAGAAGAATTAAGTTTGCAACTGGTGTAACAGCTTTAGGCAAGTTCTTGCCTAAGTTTACAGACATGAGAAAAGCAGCAGCTGCTGCAAAAATGCTAAGAGAATATTCCACAAGATCTGGTGGAATTGGTGGAACAAGAACTCCAAACTTAAGGCCACCAAAGCCTGGTAAGCGTGGAAGAAGTGGTGCTTCAACTGGAAAAGCTAGCGAATCTGGCATGGGAACATCCTTTAGAGACTTTTCAAAAAGAGATAGCGATTTGTATGAAGATTCTTGGTGGAAGGAAGTTGGTGTAACTCCTACAGCTAAAGGTATAGGAGCTGATGATGAATATCTAGTTCACGCAATTACTCCTGCATTTAAAAAGAGAACAGCAAGCTTACCAGTTATGGGAAAGCAGTCTACCCCGTCATTACCTAGAGAAAGATTTGATGAATTTAATATTTCAACAACATCAAAAGCTCCTTATCTTCAAGTTCTTCCTACAACATTTATAAAGAATACAAAAAGATTTAATGATGCATTAAAAACTGGAGCAAGTCCAGATGATTTTAGAGAAGTAACTGGATCCGATATGGTCAGCTTCTTGGCCTTTTTAAAGGATCAAGGATTAAGGCCAGCACAAGCAAAAGCTTTAGCAGACAGAGCTGCAACACTTTTAAATCAAAAGGTTAAAAATTCCACAAACCCTATAACAGAAGAAGTATTTGGAGCAATGTTTAACCAATCAACTGTTAGAGCATTGCGTTCTGGGTTTATGCCTTCAATGCGTCCAGTAGTAAATACTTTTGGTTACGATAGACATTCAAGAAACCGTGGACTTGAGCCAATGCCTTTCCAAAATGGAGTTACAAGACTTCCTGGTTATGGCGGAGGAGATACAATCCCAGCACTTCTTGAGCCAGGAGAGTCTGTTGTTACAAAAACAGCAACTGCTGGTAACGAAGGCGCAATTGCATTTATGAATGCTGGAGGAAAGATCCCTGGATTTGCTGGAGGAATTACAGCAATTGGAACTAAGATTAGTGCAATGAGAGCAGCAAGAGCGGAAAAGCTTGCAGAGAATCCATTCTATAAGCCAATGGGGATGGGTGGAAATATTGCTGGATCTATTGGCGGAGGAATAGCTGGAAGAATGACTGGGCTTCCAGGAGGAGAAATTGTAGGTTCAATAATTGGACCAGCAATTCTTTCAAGAATTATGGGTGTAACAAAAGCTCTTTCTCTTGGAATTAAAACGGGAGCAGGATTTGTAAATACTCTTAAGATGATGGGAACTGCACTTAGAATAACTCCATGGGGATTAGCGGCAACTGGTGTTGCAGCGCTAGGACTTAAATTATTTAATATGTGGAAAACAGCTAAAGCGCAAAGCGATGCCGCAGCTCAATCATTTAAGGTAAATGAAAAGCTTGCAGGCCAATTGGGAATTAAGTACACCACTTTGTCTGGAAAAATAAAATCTGCACAAGAAGATGCTAAGAGACAAAAGCAAATACTTCAAGCCGTTCTTGAAACCAATAGATTAGCAGGCGGAACAGGCGGACTTTCTATGACTATTAAAGAGCTTAAGGATATGCAGGCTCAAGCAAAGAAGTCTCAACCAGACGTAATCAAGCTATTTGATGCAATGGATAGAAAAGATGTTGTTGCTAATGCTGCAGCAATGAAGGCACAGTTAGTTGCAGGAGGAATGGCTGCAGATAAGGCAGCAAAGATGATATTTGCAATTATTACAGAATCTAATAAAGCATCTCAAGCGGTTGCTGCAATTTCTTCTAAGCCATTTATGGAAATTAAAGATAAGGTTTCTGCAGCAACAGTTTCAGTAAGCACATTTAATAAAGCTATGGGCGTATATGGTGTAAATGGAAATGAATTGGCAGCAGCATTTGAAGGATCAATGGATGCAATTGATGCTTACTACAATAGCTTAGTTGGGTCAAAAGACGAAACTGGAAAGATTATAACAGAAACAGAAGCTTTAAGAATGACAATGGAAAAGCTAAATGGTTCTGCTGCAACGAATAGGCAACTTGGACAATACAATTTAAATCTTATCCTTAAGCAAAAGCCAGAGCTTAAGGGAATTCTTTCTGCAACAGATTCAACTGCAGATGCATATGCAAAGATTAAGCTATACACATCTGGAGTAGTAGATGATCTAAGCAAGATAAGTGGAATGCAGGCTCAAGCAATGCTTGCAGTTCAAAATGCTGTATCTCAAAATGCTACCGCTATGACAACAGATACCTCTATTAAGAATAACCCACTAGCTAGCTTAGCAGGACTCGGTGCAGAAGCAGCAAAAGCTTCTAAGACAGCTGCAGCACAAGCAGCCGCAGCATCAAGAGCTGCACAAAGAGATATCTCAAAAGAAGCAGCACTAATTGATAAGAAGATTGCTGCAATTAAAAAAGAGGCGGATGCAAGAAAGAAAGCGCTTCAAGAGCAGCAAGATGCTGCAGACGTAGGACTTGCAATACAAGAGCAGCAGCTTAGGTATCAAAATGCTTTAGCAACTGGCAATATGAATGAGGCAGCTTCAGCTCAAATTGAAATTCAAAGACTTAGTGGTCAACATCAAAATAAGTTGGCTCAAACAGCAATTGAAGATAAGGCAAATAAAGATACAGAAGCTCTTCAAAATAAAAAGGCTGGACTAGAAGCATCACTTGCAGCTGCACAAAAAGCAGCAGCAGCAGCGGCAGAAAAAGCTTCTCTTGCTGCTGAAAGAGATTCAACAATTAAAACAATTCAGTCAACAATTGGAACTCTTATTACAAATGCTGGTCTTACAAACGATAAGGACAAGATTGAGGCATACGGATACCAACTAAGAGATCAACTAGATGCACTCAGAAAGCTTGGAAAGGCTGGTGTAGCAGCAGCTAACGCTATTGCAATGCCAACAACAATGTCTTACAACGGTTCATCATTAACAACAAAGCCACAGGATTATTCAAAGGTCATACAAGAGCTTGCAAAGAAGAATCTTGAGTCTACAGCGGCAACTGGAAAGTTTAGTGGTTCTGTAGACGACTTTAAAAAAGCTGTTTCAGATTTCCAAATTGCAGCAGGTGGCGGAACATCAAAGTCAAGCGCTATCTCAATTGATTACAATGCTAAGTATAGAAAAGACCCTAAAAAACAAAATATTCTAGATGATGATTCAAAGAAAGCAATTGTAAAAGATTATGGATTTAAGGCTGGACAGTATTTTGAATACGACGGAAGAGTTTATCGTGTTAAGTCAGCCACAGATATTGTGGCACAAAATTACGCAGAAGGTGGAGCAATTTACGGAGCAGGATCATCAACATCAGATTCAATTCCAGCAATGCTTTCAAACGGAGAATTTGTTGTAAAGGCTTCAGCTGTTCAAAAGTATGGTGTCGGAACAATGGAAGCAATTAATTCTATGAAATATGCTGCTGGAGGAATGGTTTCTTCATACGGTAGCGCAAATAAATATGCTACTGGAGGAAGAATTAGATTCAACGATGGCGGTATGGCAGGAAATGCTATTGGAACTAATGTGGTAATAAATAATGACATTACTGTTAATGGAACTAATTTGACTGGACAAGAAATTGCACAGGCTATAATGGTAGAACAAAATAGACAAATTTCAATGTCTGGAAAGCAGAGGAACTTTTAATGGCTACAGTATATCTTCCACAAGGGTCAGTATTGTTTATTGACAATTCAACATCTGGCGCTGCAACATGGCAAAAGGTTACAGAACATAATAGATCTGCAATTGCAATGGATACAGAAAGATTTGAAAAGGTTCAAAGAATGTCCAACGGAACATTAAGAAAGATATTTATAGCTGACAAAAAAACATTTAATACTGCCTGGTCAATGTTGCCTTCATATAGTACAATGACAGTAGATGGTGGTTGGGGAGCAGAAGACATTAGGTCTTTCTATCATAGCGCAAAAGGTCAAGGAACATTTAAAATTAAGATTGCATATAGTGCAGCAAGAACTGAAGAATTTACAGTTTCGTTTACATCAGCTAACTTTACTATTGTAAAAAGAAACGTTAAAGCAAAAACATCTGACGCTGCACAAGAATTCTGGGATGTTAACTTTGCACTGGAAGAGGTATAATGATTCCAGTTGTGCAAGGGGTAAAAGACCTACTAAATAAAAATACATCTTTATCCATAGGGGCTGGTGCCACAATGGATATTAATGTTAACTCCATGGTTTCATTTACACCCACATCAATTACTGGAACAGAGTATCAAACAATTAATGGGCGTCAGCCATTTAAAAAACTATTTCCTTTAGATACAATTATTAAGCCTTCAAGACCACAGCTTGCTGGAATTAAATATGGAATTTCTGGAGACATTCAAACTAAAACATATGCTGATCCAAAATCGGTTGACTATAAGCCATCTGCTCAATCTGCAAATGTTATTAAGTATAGAACTTACTTTCCAGGAAATTCTGTATACTATAAGTATTGGCTTACGCCTTTAAATACACCAGCATCAGTTTCAATTACTTACCCTAAAACAGTATACGCAAACAAGGTAACCCTTAAGTTTGAGATCAGCCACGCAACACCATCTGCTTGGACAATTAATATTGGCGGGACAACAGTGTCTGGTACTGCTGCAGACATTAAAAGCTTTACAAGTACTGGAAATGATGCAGGAACAGTTTCAATATATTACAATGGAACAACATGGTCAAAGAATGCTTCAGACTTAAACCTATCATCATTTAAATCATTTACCACTTTGGCTATGACAGCCACAAACCCAGGCGGATACATTGGGGTAATTGAACTGGCACCACATTATGTAACAGACATTTCCCAGTACATAGTAGACTTTGACCTAAGAAAAGAATCTTCTGCAAGTACAGAAGCGCTTGTTCCAGTTGGAAATATTACTGCAAACTCACTAACCTTGAACTTAAACGCATATAGGGGAACAACTTCTTCAGGCACAATTCCATTTAAATCGTATTCCAAATCAGATGTGATTGATACATCAAATATTTATTTTCACAAAAATGCTGAAGTAAATCTATTTATTAAGCTGTATGATGCAGCAGGAGAGTCTTTAGATACTCGTGGAAAATATTATAGAATTCAGCAAGGAATATTCTATTTAGATCAATGGAGTATATCTGAGTTTGGAGATGCAACACTAGACTTACTAGATGCTGCAAAAACTTTGCAAGACACACTTGCTCCAGATTTATTGTGTGAGGGATACTCATCTATTGCGATTATTAGAAGGTTATTGGATTCTGTTGGATTTACAAATTACACTTTTAAGTACAAAGAAAATGATAACTCTATAATCTCTCCAAATTATTGGTGGTCGGATAGCACGGGAACTGTTTGGGAAAATCTTCAATCGTTGTGCAGGGACTCACAAATGAGTGCCTTTGTTGATGAATTTGGAACACTTCAGTTCTACACAAGGGAATACCTTTTTGGCACAGCTGACACATCCTGGACTTTTAGATATGATGCACTTAAAGATGCACAGCAAAACGTATTAGAGCATGCCAATATTGAATCTTTTAACAAGGTAGATCTTCCTTCAGCAAATCAAGTAAAGGTTGTTTACTACAGCACAGTTACATCTTCTTATGAGCAAAGCAGCGCACCTCTTTGGTCTTCTGGCACTTCTTGGCTTGCGGCGGCGGCCCTTACAGAAAATTTATTGGCAACAGACTTACCTACAACTACAACAAAAGTTTATATGACAATTAAACCAATAACATTAAATACACTTTCAGAAGAGCAGACTGTTTATAGTTTTTCTGGACACTTCCTTTTGGGGTCAGAAGTAATTGAATATGACGCAATTCAATATCAGTACACTGATATATCAACTGGATTACCAGCAACAATAGATGTTACTGGAGAGTCAGATTTGTTAAAATATCGTGGCAAGGCAGCAATTGTACAAAATGGTCCAAAGTTTTCAACTACATTTGTCCCAAGCGGAAAATACAGAGTTAAAACAAGAGGAGCATTTGGAACAAAAGTTGAAAACCACTATGTAAATGCAAAACAAGAAGCAGCTGGCTGGGTAGGAAAATCAGGGGCGGTGTGGAAATAATGGGAGTAGCATGGGATGTACTAGATGGCGGTTACGCAGGATATACTTCTGCTGGTTCATATGGAGTAACTGATACTTCTTCTGCAACATATGATGGGGTTGAAGAAATTGCTTCTTACAATATAGACAAAGAATTTACTGTAGAAAGATCTTTGCTAACAGTAAACACAGATCAATCTGATAAAACAGTTTCAATTGTTTCTAAGGCTACGTCTATATCAACAACAAACCAGTACTATGCATTTGGAACAACAATGTTCTTTAAGCCCACACTAGAAGACTTGAAGCAAAATGCTGGGTTGGGATTTTTTATTAGCGGGTCAGGAACAACTGGTTATTATGTTCAGATTAAAACTACCTCTACTGCTGCAGCTCAAGGCGGAAACGAATTTAAATTTTTAAAGGTCTACAAAGGTAATATAACTCCTTTAGAAGATTCTCAAGGAGTTAAGGATGCCCAAAAATTAACTGCAGTATACAGTGGCTCTGCATATAAAATAGATGTTTACGTAAAAGTATCAGCAAATAGAATTGATTTTGTTGGATATGTAAACGGATTTAAAATAACAGCATCTGATACTGGAACAAAGTATACTGCTGCAGGAGTTACTTCTACAATAGCAAAGTTGCCAACCACTTCAAATGTTGGAATTTATGCAAGACAGGGTTCAGCGTCATTTGACTATGTTTACGCAATTCCAATTACAAAAGACCAGTACGAAAATGCAGAGCTGTTCAATGTTTACCAAAGACAGTTCGCCAATACCGCAGTAACAAATTCATACGGCGACCTTTTTGTTACTGGAATTGGAAAGGTTGAACAAACAGAAAAGGGATACATAGAAGAGTTTGGCCCAGTTGCAAGAGAAATCAGAACTGTTAAAGTCAGGTATGATGCTACACCAGCTTATCCAAAATATGCAACAACTGGAGTAAATAAAGCCGTAACAGTTATTGCTTCAAATCTTTCAACTTTTACTGGAGAAATGTATGTCCTGAATAATTCTGGAACCTATGTTCCTCTGGATGATTCAGCAGGCACCTCATTTGCTATTATTGGAAATAGCGTTGTTCAGTCTAGCCCACTTACATACACCGAGGAGACTTCAGATCCGTATTCTCCAGTAGAGCCAGTATCTTTTGATTCTCAATGGATTCAAAAAATAGATGACGCTAAAAATTTATATGACTGGATTACAAATCAGTGGAAAAATAAGCAAAGCGTAGTAAAAATAAAAACCTTTGCAAACCCACTAATTTCTGTTGGGGATGTAATATCAGTTAATTACCCATTTAATGGTTTAGACGGAACTCAAAAATTTGTAGTAACTAATGTAACTCAATCATGGGGGGATGGATTAAATACCGAATTAGTAGCTAGATCTATTTATAGCTCATAAATGGTATAATAAAAAAATGGCCAAAGATAATGTTTCAAGTAATGAAGTCGGGAAGAATGCCCCGATATTCCTTGTTGAAGGCTCCCCAGAATTAGTAGATATTGATCCTTTATTTGTTAGAATAGTAGGATCTGGAAAACTAAAAAACTATGGTGGAGACGCATATTGGGGAAGCGGAGAATCTCTTGGCGGAAGTAGCGGTAACCCAAGCCCAATTCCAGTTCCAATTCCAAGCCCAGGTGAACCACCAGTAGACCCTTGGGTAGACCCAGATCCAGGAAAAGCAGATTACGTAATTACAGTAGTTGGTTTTCCGCCAGATCTTTCAGATATACAAATAAAAAGCCAGGAGGTTGATTTCAGCGTTACACCACCAAGAATTAATGTAACATTTAGAGTACGTAATTCAACTGGAAGACAAGTCGTAGGACTGAATGCGCTGGTGCCAAAACAATGATAACTAAATTTGGAAAAAGATTTTTAGCACAATACTTAGCTGGCAATGTTAGATTTCCTGCACAGGATCTAGCCGTTGGAATTGATTCAACTGCAGCAAACACAAACGGTAATGATACAAGGTTAGGATTTGAATTTTACAGGCTGCCAGTAACACTGGGTACAATTGACATTCAGACAGACGAAAATGGAAATAGTACATACGCTGTAGTTTATAAAACAACACTTCCTCAAGACGTTGCTGGTAAAATTACAGAGATAGGGCTATATCCTTCATCAAGAGATTCCATCAATAACTTTGACAGTAAGTTTATTTCAGACTTTGAGAATAATTTGGTTTGGGTAGACGAGAATGAAATTAATCCAGAAATTGTAAGCACACCTTCTCCAAGAATTGGTGCAACAATGTTTAAGGTTGAAGCACCTTCATCTTCAAGTAAGGAATATAAATCAAAATATGATTCATTCAATATGTCTGGGTACAGCACAAACGACACCGTCACCCTTGCATTTAATCAGGCGGATTTAAATCTTTCATCTATTAAGATTAAGTTCTATAGTTCAGATACAAGCTATTTGTATGCAACATTAAATAATCTAACAACAGTTGGCGAAAATATAAAAAGCATTAGCGTTGGTTCTTTGTTGACTTCTGGAACTCCAGACCTAACTTCTATTACAAAAGTTGGCTTAGAAGTAACGGCAAAAAGCACTGGCACCACAGTTGTTTATTTAGATGGATTAAGAATTAATGACGAAGACACCTTTGATCCAAGATTCGGATTGATTGCACGTTCTGTTTTATCATCAACTTTAGAAAAGAAAGCTGGGAGACCAGCAGACATTGAATATAGAATGGGACTTAATTTCTGATGGCAAATGTAACAGTCCCAGCGGATCTAAGTTTTAGCGGAACACCAGATCCGTCAGATAAAAACTATTGGGATGTAAAGATACCAGGACTTAAGCCAAGCCAGCTTTACGGAATTCAATTTCAGTGGCTGTTTGCCGATGGAACAAAAAGCGGTTGGTCTGCAAATAGAGAAATTCTAACTTCTCAGATTACAGCCCCTGGTCAACCAGCAATGACGGCGGTAGGTGGCCCAGGTTATATAGCTGTTAGCTATTCTGGGCTAGATAGCAGCGGCGGCACAATTAAAGACGTTTCAAGAGTTGATGTTTATATAAGCGGAGCACCATTTGATGGATCAAAGCCAGCAGACTCATTTACTTCGCCTGGAACAAAAACTATCACAGCTCCAGCAGGTGATTACATTGTTAAGCTTAAAGCCGTAAGACCAGACGGAACAACAACATCTTTATTTAGCTCAACTTCTACAGTAACAGTTCAAGGCGTTGGAACAGTTGTACAGAAGCCAACATTGCCAAGCGGACTAGCTGTTACTCCAGTAGCATTTGGAGTTAGAGCCACATGGGACGGATCTTATGCAGATCAATCATTTGCAGGGTTTCAATCTATTATTATTAACGCTTCTACATCTAATCTAGGACCATCAGTCACAACAGAACCAGGTGCAACAGTTGCACAACTATCGGTTAACAATTCTTTTAATGCAGCAAATATTGGTTTAAGCGCCTTTGTAGGATATGATTTTGATACTTACTTTTATTACATTGCATCCAATACAGACGGAACTTTATATAAAGATGAGTCTAATGTAACAAGGTGGACAAGAATTAATGCAGTTGGTGTTAGACCAATTAAAGCAAATATTGTTGATCTTGCAAATGGGTTGATTTCTATTGAAAATCTTGTTGCTGGAAACGGAAACTTTACAACCTATTTGTTGGCAGGAACACCAGGCGGGGCAAGAGTAACTCTTAGTGGACTTACAACAACATATAATGGTGTAGAGCCTGGATTTAGAATATATAAATCAAATGGAACAACAGAGGCGTTCAGCGCAGACCTTGCTGGTAACGTTAAGTTTGGCGGAGAACTTACAGGAGCAACTGGAACATTTACAGGGGCTTTAAATGTTGGCACAATATCAAACAATAAATATCCTTTTAGCGTAAGTTCTAGTGGAGTGCTTAGAGCAGTCTCTGGTGCTATTGGTGGATTTACAATTGATGAAACTTCTCTTCAAGCAAACAATAATACATTTCAGTTGGATAGCACCAACGGAAGACTTTCTACTGGAACTTTAAGCGGATCACATATTGAGATAGATGGAACAAATGGAATTATCCACAAGAGCAGTTCCAGTGCTACTGGCAATTTTCAATTAACTCCTTCAGGAACACTAACACTAGGAACAGACCAAGGAACAAATCATTACTTCCAATGGAATGGCTCTACCTTAAACATTAAGGGAGCAATGACTATAACTAGTGGTACAACATATGACGACATTCAGTACTCAAAAAATAATGTAGGAGGAATTGTAACTCTTACTTCTGCTCTTACAGAAAAAAGTAAAACATTACAAGGTCTTGTAAACTTCTATGATGGACTGGACACCCTTCTTTATGGCGACTATACAAAAATTGATGGCGGAAGAATTACAACTGGAATAATTAAATCAACACAAAATATTACAATTGACGGAGCGTCATATCCAGTAAGCCAAATTAATTTAAATACTGGAGAGTTTTTATTTGGCGGAGGATCCCTAGCCTTTAATGCAGATACAACATCTGCTTCACTTATATTTAACAAGCAGCACACTAATCCATTTGAAATTAGAGCAATGGCTGGAACTGGATTTACCTCCTCTTATTCCTCTTTTAATTGGGACGGAACTTCTGGAGCATCTGAAGATAATGAAACAGACATAACCACAACAATTTCAGATGTTTCAAATAGTTCGGTGACATTGGCAAAATCAGAGACAATAGGAATTATTAAAAGCGGCAGCAATGGAACAGACGGTCCTTATATGCTTATGTCATCTGGAAACGGCGGCCTTGCAAAATTTGGTGCAACTGATGGAACATACAACTCTTATATAAACTTTAATAGCGGAGTAATATCTCTTTATACAAATAGGACTGGAGGAATCAAGATCTACGGTCTTGGAGCTACGGCACACCCAAACTATAGCTATGTTGACATTCCAACTACACTAAATATTAACTCTAGTGGTACACTTAGCAGAGGAAGAGCTTTCTTTAGATCTAGAAACACAGAATCAAACATTTTGACTGGTTATGGTGGCAGCGGCTACTCATGGATTGGTCAATCTGGAGACATTATATTTAGCACATCGGATTAATTATGCCTGGTAAATCATATATAAAGACAGGAAGTACCTGGAAAAAAATCAGACGGATGTATATTAAAACAGGTCCAGCCTGGTCATCCATTAAAAAAGCATATATAAAAACTGGTAGCGTATGGAAAAAAATTTTTGATACTACAAGTAGTGCTCCATACTCTACAGAAGTTCCAACAATTAGAGTAGATTCATATACTGGAACTATTAAATCAGCCTCATCTATAAGCTTATACGATCCAACTGGAGAATCTAGAGTTGGAATCAAGCTTTACGGAAGAGAGAACCCTAGCTCTTGGCAAAATGGTCCATTTACATCTCAAAAGTATCAGTGGTGGGTATCAAGCTTTGCCAATGGCCAAGATGGATATATGATCAAAGAAACAACGGACACCTTCTATTCTTTGTCATCAGAACTTGATGATTACTACGATGGCATGTATTTATTTTTTAGAGCAATTTATACGAATACTGCTAATAAAACTGGAACAGCAAATAGCTTACCAGTTTATTTACGTAAAAACTCTCCATCTAAATATACAGCAAGTGGTGGCTGGTCTACAAATGGAATAACCTCTACTCTTACTCAAACTGGAACAGCAATAAAATTTAATTATGCCTGGAAGAATGAGTATTACAGGTCTATAGATAGATGGGATTCTGTCATAGAATGGTATAGGGGATATCCAGCTAATGATAAAAGTAATTTAATTCAGTCTACAGAATTTATTTATACAACAAATGAAATTGATGATGATACAGAATATTCTGGATATGATGAATATGTTCCAGTAGTTGCAGATGTTGGTTCATACATTTATGTAAAAACAACCGTAACAAACTCCTACACAAAATCTCCTATGTATGGGTCTCCAATTGTAGACGTATATAGTACAGTTAATGCAGTTACAGCAAGACCAGTAATTGTTACGATGCCATCTATTTCAAAGCTAGACGGTTATCAAACTATAAATTACACGCTTCGTGGAAACACTGGAGTTTACAATATAACTCCAACAAGAGTATATTGGGGGTTTCAGTATGCTTCTTCAGCAACAGCAACAAACTCACAATGGAAAACATTCCAAACAAGATCTATAAATCCAATTAGCTATACATATACTTACACAAACTATGTTGGCAATGAAACTTCTCAAAATCAAGATCATGATTTTTTGTTACCTGCTAGAATTTGGGATGCTGGTTTAAACCTAGAGGTTCCTTTAGCTGGAAAATATTTAAGGTTTTATTCTATTGCAGACGGAGCTGGTAGCCAGTCGGACACGTATTACTCAAATGTAATTGGTCCAATATATAGCTACCCAGGTGTTGCAGGCACACCTTCCTTTTTGTTTGGATCTCCATACAATAGCTCTTATGCATACATAAGGGCATATTGGGATCCAGCATCATCAACTTTAGATTATACACTTCAATATAAGTCTGGATCAAACTGGATTGATTTAGGAACAACTACTACGGCACCACAATATATATCTGAAGACTACTTAGTTCCTACTGGAAACCAAACTTTTAGAGTCAGAACAAGAAACGAAGAAAACATATATGCTTATTCTGCAGAAGCTACATTCAATGTTCCAAACGCATATTCTTTTGCATTTGGGAATTATTTGTATCCAAATACAAATGGTCAAATTGGGCTGGACAATGGAACAACTTCAATTACTCCTTCTGGAGGAAGGCTTATAGCTGTATATCCAAAAGATTTAGCAGAAACAACTACTGGATATTATTCTGACGAAAGATATTATTATATTCAGTTTTCTGGACACCAGTATGATCAAGTTGGTGTTGGCGCATATGCTCTAAGATATCAAGTTCGATTTGACTCCTTGAATCCAGGATACGCAGACGTTTTAATATGTAATAGAGGATCATCCCTTACTTTAAGCGGATCAATAGGCTTATATAATGGATCAACTCAATTGTCTGGATTGCCAGGCCCATACGTTATTTCCACAAATACAACTTATAGAATTCCACTAGATGGTTCAACAGGAAGCTTTGGTCATACTCAAGCACAAATTCCTTCAGCAAATTTTGTAACCCACGCAAGAGATTTTGGCACCGCAGACGATGGATACCACAGCATTTTGACACAAACAAATCAGTATCAAACAAACATGCTCTCAGTAACATCAGCAACAGTAAATTCTTCTGGAATATCAATATCGTTTAATGGATTGAATGGATATTCATATTACAATTACGAAGTTAGAACTGGAAGCTACTTTGGATCACTTTTTTCTTCTGGCAACTCACAGACTGCAAACCCTTTAACTGTTGGAAGCTTAACTGGTGGAACAAGATATTATGTAACAATAACTCCATACAATTCATTAAATCAATCTGGTGACCCATACCAAAACTTCTTTGATGCCCCAAGTGCACCAAGTGCTTTTACAACAAGCTCTGGGTCTAAAGGTTTTCCTCTGGGTGCAGTACAAAGCTCATCTCAACCTACTGGAACTAGAACTCTTAATGTTTACTGGAATTCTTCTACAAATGGACCAAACTATGAAGTTCAATACGAAGGAAGTAATGATAACTCTGCGTGGACGGTTCTTCAAAGTTTAGCTAGCTCAAGTTATAAAACAGTTACCTATGATACATATACTGCAGCATACTATAAGTTTTATAGGTTTACTGTACGTGCAAGAGGAGCTGACTTTGCAATTGGCAACGCTGCATATTCTGATGGAGGAACTTCATCAGCTTATGTATACAGAACAATTGATGGAACAGCGCCAAGTGCACCTACAATTAATTCTGTTGTAGTTGGGACTGGCTCTTCATATAACACAGCAACGGTTAACTTTACAATAACCTCAAGTCCAGGCTCAAATACAATTGACTGGAATCAATATTCTTTAGATGGATCAAACTGGTCAAACATATATACTGGTCCAATATCTTTATCTGGGTTGTCAGCAAGTACAGGGTATTACATATATATGAGGTCTTTAAACTATGACGGACTATATTCTGGAGCTACCTCACAATATTTTGTAACAAATGCTGCACCAGTTTATTTAACAGCCCCTACTCCAAGTAGCGTAGTTAAAAGCGGATCTAACTTTTTGCTTTATTTTTCTGGTGGATCTGGTCCCTATTATCAGGCTTGGTGGACTGGTACTGCTGGGCAACCTACTGTTAGTGGATATGACTCCAATGGGTCCTCTTCTCCAATTACTATTACAAATTTAACTTCTCCAGCTGGAGGAACAACTTATTACTTTTCGGTAAGATCTGTTGATTCTTTAACAACTACTGGAACTGGAACTACAACATCTTTATCTATAAGTCCATGGTCAACAACTCAAGCAACTTACTATGCCCCAATTACCCCAACAATAACTACACCAACTGTTACTGGAATTACTCAAACACAAGCTACAATTAACTGGACATCAACAAACCAATCTTATGCCTATGTAGATGGAACATATGTTGGAAACGTAACAAGTTATACAAGAACTGGTCTTAGTGCATCAACTCCTTATAGTGGAACTGTTACAGTTTATTCTACTGATGGTGTTACAGCTTCTGCTAACTATAGCTTTACAACCGCATCATTAGCCTCTTATACAATCACATACGACGGTAATGGAAATACTGGAGGAAGTACAACATCAACAACTGGAAATGGATCAGTTACATTAAGGTCAAACGGATTCACAAGAACCAACTGCACCTTTGCAGGATGGAATACAAATGCAGCGGGTACAGGTACAAATTACTCGGCTGGAGGATCTTATAGCTTAACTGCAGACGTTACTCTATATGCAAGATGGACAGCAAATACAGTTACATTTACAAACCCAACTGTAAGCTTTACTGGAGTCACTGGTTCTGGATCAAATACACGAAGAAGCTGGTCTTGGACAACTGGATCAGTATCTGGAGCAACTGCCGTAGGATATCAGTGGGCAATAAGCTCAACAGGCCCAACCAGTGGTTTTGGTGCATTTTCTGCCACAACCACAGAGAGAACATTGACGGTGACAGCCAGCACAGCAAGATGGCTAAAGGTTAGAAAGGTTGCTACAAACGGTTTGGGAGTACAAGTGGAAAGCGGTACAAATAATGGAGTTTAAAATAGGCATTGACCTGTTAGGGTTAATTTGCTATAATACTAAAGGAGGAAACAAATGACAACACTACTAACAAATGAGGACAAGCTTAACATCCTTAATCAACACATTAAGAACATTGAATATGCAACCTATGGATTGCAGCTAGATATTCTTGAGTATGAAGCATCAGATGAAATTGAAGCGTCTTATTTAGCTAAGCTAAATGCCAGACTTGTAGATCTAAATTCAAAGAAGGCAGTATTGGATGCAGAAAAAGATGCTCTAAACGGAACAGCAACAGGAGCATAAATTGGATAAATCACAGCTTGTGATAACTGCTTTACAGCAAAGAATTGGCGAGATTGTCTCAAATTATGAGACACAAATTGCAGTTCTCAGAGCAGAAATAACAACACTAGTGCAAGAAAAAGAAGATAAGGCATCGGCAGTTGCAGAGTATAATCAAGAACTGCTAGAACAAATGGAAGCAATTGCTGACCTGGAGGTATAATGGCAGACACATTTAACTTTGAGGATGGTGCACCAATCAGTGCATCTGAATTAAGAAAACTTGTAGAGTATGTGAATAAAGTTAATTCACAGGCTCTATCTCTGCCAGGACAATTTGGAACTTTAGCGGATAAAGCAATTGCACAAAAAATGACAATGGGAACAGTGTCTGTTCCTGGGCTTAACCTTACATCTGGATTTAAGGAAGTTCCAATTTCTTTTACCCCGCCTCTAACTGCTGCACCAGCATCAATTCAATTAACGGTTGAAACAAGTTCCACAGATTCAGAAATCATTGTTTTCCTTAAAAGTGGAGCAACATCAAGTGGGTGTACAGCAATATTGACTAGATCAGCTAATGCTACTGGAAAAGCAATTACATCTCCATCTGGAGTAAAAGTACACTATTTTGCAATAGCAAAGTCCTCTTAGGGCTTGACAAACCAGTAAATAATAGTAAAATAATATAACCAAAGTCACGGACTCGTGACTTTTTTCGTGTTAGGAATATAATGAGTAATGATTTAAAATGGATGTTATCATCCGACCAGCAGTTCCCTTATCAAGATGATAAGATGATTGCTTTGTGGTTTAAAGTAATGAAGTGGTTTAAGCCAGACGTTGTTGACTATTTAGGAGACACGGATGATCAGGCATGCTACAGCAAGTATACAGAAGGCCGCTCAGCAGAGTTTTTGCAACTACATAAGGACGATAGTCGTGATCTCATTGTTCCTATGATGCGACATGAGGCCAAGGGCGCAAGAGATTTCTACGCTAAAACTAGAGAGATGCTTCCAGACGCACAACTATTTTCTGCTCTTGGAAATCACGACGTAAGAATTTTTAATTATGTTGATGCAAAGCTTCCAGACTATCTAAAAGAAGTTACGCCAGAATCATTGTGGTCTTTAGACTCACTGGGCTACGACTATATTTATTACGACTCTTTGCCTAAGCGCAGGTTTGGAGACATTCACGTACACCATGGAATTTCAATTTCAGCAACTGGCTCAGTGCGAAAAGATATGGAAGACATGCAGGTTTCTTTGATTCGTGGGCACTCCCATAGAATTGCTTCTCACATGGTTACATATGAGTTAAGAAACAATGGAGAGGGAGAAACTCTTCGTGGATATGAGATTGGACACATGTGTGATGAAAAGGGTCCAGGAATGAAATATACACAACACCATGATTGGCAAAAGGGCTTTGCAATAGCTCACATTGAGAACGGAGAATATCCTCACGTACAAATGATTCACGTTTCGCCAAACTATACATGTGTAGTTGACGGAAAGTTGTTCTCGCTATGATGACCTGTAAAAATTGTGGAGGGAGAGTATTTGTAGATAGAGTATTCTCTCAAAAGTTGCACATGGAAGTCTATTGCTTGTTGTGTGGAAAACGTTGGATGATAAATAAAGAAACGAGTGCTTTTGGAAAATGGCTAGACAAAAGAGAAACAGACCACAGAAAAGCTTTCGGTATTTCTTCCTAAACGGAAAACTGCATAAGGTTTTAAAGTCTTCCAGAGTTAAGGATCAAATGATTGCTTGGTCATATCAAGATAAATCTAGGGTTCTTTATTCTAATGCTGACGTAATTAAGTATATGCAAAATGCCTATACTATGACTCAGGTTTCAACGATGATTGGAAAGCATAAGGTTACCATAGAGGATTATATTTTAGAGGGAAAAATAAAGGCTCCTCAAAAAGTGTATCCAATTGGAAACTCAGAAAGCAAAGCTTGGTCTCAGTATATGTTTAGCGAGGATGACGTGCTTGACTTGCATGAATATATTCTTTCTGCAGGAAGAGAGATTGAAAAATTGCCTACAAAAAATGAGCTAAAGGCCTTGATGAAACACAACGTTATATTGTATACTAAGACAACATCAGGGGAATTTGTTCCAGTCTGGAAAGCAGAATGAACGAAGAAGAAGATTTTGACATATTGAGTGAAAGTACTGCGCTAGAACGTGCAGCAGCCAACCTTGACCTTGCATCAGTTCATGCAAATAAAAGGAAGGACATAGAGGGTTTGATAACTGTAGCAGCAGCTTGGATGCAGGTTGCAGACAGATTGTCAGAAGAGTTTATGCCAAAGAAAAAACATTCTTTGGGCTTTGGAATAGAGGAAGAGGAAGAGGATGACAGAATTATCACCAACAAGAGTAAAGGTAGATCTTCAGTTCACGAGAAACCTGGGGAACTACGAGAGCATCAGAATCGGTATTGGCGTTGAGGATATTGTTCGTCAGGGTGAAAATGCAGACTCAGCTACAGACAGAGTTTATAAGTTTGTAGAGGAAAAGCTAATTGCAAAAACGGCGGAAATGGAAGAGGAATTAAAGGGTGGCAAGTAAGGCAGATAATAAACAACCACATTCCTTGCTAACATTTTATATATCATTATATAAGGATAGATATAGCAAAGACCCAGTCCTTAATAGATTTAGGGAAAAGTGGGGAATGCAAGATGTTATTGATACCGTAGGGTATGAACGTGCAAGGGATTTGATTGAATATTATTTTACCTTAAATAAATTTGGTCACCCACTACAGTGGTTCTTTTATAATTTTGATAAGCTTGATAAGCTTTGGAAAGATATAGAAGATGACAAAGTGCATAGAGATATGCTAAGATCTAAGACTAAGGCAATGGTGGAAGAAAGAGAAAGGCGGTTAAGTGAACACGGAAGCAACGCTGATATCAGCAATCTGCAAGAATAAAGACATATCAACAATACTTGCAGACAATGTTGATGACCTATTTACTTCCCACAAAGACGTCTGGGATGGGCTTAAGTCTTATTACTATAAATTTAAGGCAGTTCCAGAAGTTGGCGTACTAACAGATAGATTTAGAGATTTTGAATCTACAGAAGTAAAGGCAGAAACTGGATACTACCTAGAGCAACTTAAGGCAGAGTATTTAACAAGTAAGCTTAAGACTATTATTTTGCGCTCAGGCGCAGGACTAAAAGAAGATGCTCCTTCAAGAGTTATTGCACAAATGCAAGCAGACCTTGCAAGTCTTTCTAAGTTTACAAGTAATGTTAGAGATTTAGATGTAACAGATTTTGAATCTGCAGAAAAGTATTTTGAGCAAGTTAGACAACGTGCTAGCGTAATGGGTGGAAGCCCAGGAATCCCAACTGGATTCAAGGCAATGGATACTGCATATGCAACTGGTATGGCACCAGGACATTTAATTGTTGCAATTGGTTGGCCAGGTCGTGGTAAGACATGGTTCACATCATACCTTGCATGTAAAGCTTGGGAACAAGGATTCAAGCCGATGATCATTTCCCTTGAAATGTCACCAGAAGACATGCGTAACCGTATCTATACAATGATGGGTTCTGGTCTGTTTAAGGCTAGTGATTTTTCAAGAGGTGACGTAAACGTTGACGACTTCAGATCATGGAGTAAGAAGAATTTTGAGGGCAAGAACGGATTTGTTCTTGTCTCAAATGAAGGAATGGGTTCTGTAAATGCTAATACTGTTCAAGCAAAAATTGACCAGCATAAGCCAGACCTAGTAATTCTGGATTACCACCAGCTATTCTCAGATACCAAGGGAAGCACTGGGGCTACAGAGAGAAATATGAACGTTTCTCGTGAATTCAAGATGCTTGCAATGAACAATAATATTCCAATTATTGATATCACTGCAGCAACAATGGACGATGTCTCAGACCAAGACAATCCACCAATGCTTTCGCAGGTGGCATGGTCAAAGGCTATTGAATATGATGCTGACATGGCAATCGCCATCCATAGATACACTGACACAAATATGATTGAAATTGTGTCCAGAAAGAACCGCCATGGAGATGGCTTTGGATTCTATTTGGACTGGGATATCAATCGGGGTATAATTAAGGAGATATATGAAAATATTCAGAAATGACCCATCAGCGTATACAGAGATTCCAGGTCAGAGCACAATTTAATAGTGATGCAGATATCATTAGAGTCCGTGCTCAATATGAGTCACTCTTAATTCAGGAAATGCGAGATAAAGGATTTGTCAGAGTTCTTGACATTGATCCTACATTCTCTGTATCATATGACCAAGAAGTTTGGTCCTTTATATTAACAATGCACAGTGTGCACGTAGGAAAGAAGAAGGCATGGCAATCAGAGGGTATTACGCAAGGAAAATTGATTCCACGAGATACACGCCCTCACACATTAAGTCAATTTTAAAATCTCTTAATGTTTCAGTGGTGGGTGAGACTGGTAACGATTTTTTGGCATACTGTCCATTTCATTCAAATAGACACAGCTCAAGCTTTAGCGTAAGCAAAGAGTTTGGCGCATGGTTGTGTTTTAATCCTGCATGCGGAGAAAGTGGAACGTTAATAGATTTAGTAAAAAGAATAACAAACAGAAACGACTATGAAGCACTTAGATTTATAAGTGTTAAAGAAGCAGAAGTCCTTGCAGACTTTGATGATCTTTTAGAAGACACATTGGAAGAGAAGCCAGACTTTATTGAGTTTGATTCAACAACAATTGAAAAGCTTACATCTGAAATGAAGCAGTATGACGATGGAAGAGTTTATATGCATGGTCGTGGATTCACAGACGAGACTTTGGAGTATTTTAATGTTGGCTATTCTAGCAACCGCAATATGGTTACAGTTCCTGTGCACAGTCCAGATGGGACTTGTGTTGGGGTTGTTGGCCGCAGTATCAAGGAGAAGGAGTTTAAGAACTCACCAGGACTCCCTCGTAATTCTACTCTTTTCAATATTCATCGTGCTAAACGCATTGGTGCAACTTGTATCATTGTGGAGTCTAGTTTCGATGCAATGAGAGTACATCAGGCGGGATTCCCAAATGTTGTAGCAACTCTTGGAGGTCATATATCTTCAAATAACCTTTCTTTATTGAATAGGTATTTTAATAGAATAATTATAATGACAGATAATGACCAAGCAGGCAGAGCCCTTGGCAATAACATATTTAATAAACTACGCAATAAAGATGTATTGTGGGCTTCTTATGAATATGGTAAGATATATCCACATGATGCAAAAGACGCAGGGGATATGACTGATCAAGAAATTAAAACCTGTATAAATAACTCAGTGTCGCATATTGAATATGTCAGCTGGGAATGATATAATAATTACATAGATGGATATACACCATCAACTACATTAGAAAAAGGAATACATTATGGGTATCGTAAAAGGATTAAAGGATTTAAATAAGACATTAGACAAGCCACAGTCTTCAGGTGGCGATAGCGTTAAGGGCCGTTGGGTAAAGCTAGAGGACGGCGAGAGCGTAAAGGTAAGATTTCTTCAGGAGCTTGATCCTGATTCACCAACATACAACGATAAGTTAGGTCTAGGGTTTATTGCAGTAGAACACACAAACCCAAAGGATTATCGTCGTAAGGCGTTATGCTCAATTGACGACCAAGGAAAGTGTTGGGGTTGTGAGCAACACCGCAAAGACTACAAGGCTGGCTGGAAGGGTCGTTCACGACTTTACATTAATGTGTTGGTTGATGACGGCAAGGAAGAGCCATACGTTGCAATTCTTTCACAAGGAAGCAGCGGAAAAACAATTACACCTACACTAATTGAATATGCTGGAGAAATGGGAAGCATCACAAATCTCATGTGGCGTATTAAGCGTTCTGGAACAAAGACAGACACAAGCTACACAATCATTCCGCTTGCAAAGGATGAGGTTGAATTTGATTCCTCTAAGCTTGAAATCTTTGAGCTAGAAAAGACCGCAGTTCGTGATCTTCCTTATGCAGATCAAGAGTCATTCTATCTGTTTGGCGACAACGACAAGAGCGAAGGCTCAGAGTCAACTGGTAGCAATTTAGAGTGGTAATCTTTATAACCTGGGGCCAGTCTATTGACTGGCCCTAAGTTATTTAGTAGAATTTATCAAATGAGATCATACGAGATACCAGACCCGTTTGAAACATTTGTTTCAAACAAGTATCGTAACTATACTGGAGCGGTATATGATTTTTTTGCCAGAGAATGGCATATGAAATGTGGCTGCTGCAAAGAAGATTTGTATGCACCAAATAAAAAAACAATGACAAAAATTAGACTTTACCATACAAGAAATGAATGCACAGGAGGCTACTGATGAATTTTACGCATCTTCATGTTCACAGTTATTACAGCCTAATGGATGGATACAACTCTCCAAAAGAATTGCTTCAAGCAGCAAAAGATTTAGGTCAGACAGCTCTAGCTGTTACTGATCACGGCACCCTATCGTCTCATAGAGATATGCAGATTGCGGCAAAAGAGCTTGGCATAAAGCCCATCCTTGGCGTAGAGGCATACATATCTCCAACAGATAGATTTGATAGATCATCTAAAACAGATAAAACAATTCAGGCATACAACCACATCATCTTGCTTGCAAAAAATCAAAATGGATTAAACAATATTAACAAGCTACAGGAATTAGCTTGGACAGAAGGTTTTTATCACAAGCCACGTATTGATAGAGAAATCCTTAAAGAGTTTGGCGAAGATATTATTATTTTGTCAGGCTGCCTAAACGGTCTTATAACAAAGGCAATTGAAAAGAATGAGTTTGCAGATGCAAAAATGATGCTCAAATGGTTCAAGACAAACTTTGGAGACAACTTTTATGTTGAGGTTCAGCCTGCAAATCCACCTGAGATAAATAAAAAGCTTCTGGAACTTGCAGACGAAATTGGAATTAAACCTGTTGCAACTGCAGATGCACACTTTTCTAAAGAAGAAGAGCGGGTTGTAGAAGAGGCCATGCTTATTCTATCAACATCCCCTAAAGTAAATAAAGATCTTGATTTTGATAAGTCACGTACATTTGAAAATATGTTTGACAGATTTAATTATCTTTGGCCAGACCGTAGAATTTCATTTGAACATTTAGATTTGTATATTATGAGCAGAGAAGAAATGTCTGCTGAATTTAATAAACAAGGAATTACCAGAACTGATATCTATGACAATACTGTGCATATTTCAGACCAAGTTGAGGAATATTCATTTGGGCAGGGCTTGGACCTGCTTCCAGTCCCAAAGACCAATGCTGATAAAAAGCTTAGGGAGCTGGCTGAGGCTGGCCTAGAAAGGCTCGGAAAAGCCTCTGAAGGGGTCTATAAGGACCGTTTGGACGAAGAGCTAGGTGTTATCAAGGACAAGAATTTTGCCTCATACTTCCTGATTGTTTCAGATATGATTAATTGGGCTAAAGAGCAGGGTATTAAGGTTGGTCCAGGTCGTGGCTCCGCTGCAGGCTCTTTGGTTTGCTATGCCCTAGGAATCACAGAAGTAGATCCAATTAAATATGACCTTCTGTTTTTTAGATTTATTAACCCAGAGCGTAATGACTTTCCAGATATTGATACGGACTTTGAAGACCGTAGACGTAAAGAGGTAAAGGATTATTTAAAGAAAAGATTTAAAAACGTTGCATCTATTTCTACATTTACTTATTTTAAAGATAAGGGTGTAGTTCGTGATGCTGCTCGTGTATTTATGATTCCTCTTCAAGAAGTTAACCGTGCTCTAAAGTCCGTTGACACATTTGAAGACTATATGGAGTCTCCAAATACAAAAGAATTTAGAATGAAGTATCCAGAAGTTGGCTGGCTTGCAGAAAACTGGCGTGGAAGAATTAGAAGTACAGGTGTTCACGCAGCTGGAGTTGTTGTTGCTAAAGATGATTTAAGAAATTATGCGCCAATTGAAACTCGTGAAGATCCAAAAGATAAAGTTTCTGGAAGAATTCCAGTAGTTGCTTATGAGATGGAGACGGTTGCAGACATTGGCCTTATCAAGATGGATGCTCTGGGTCTAAAAGCCCTATCTATTTTGTCTGACACATTGGCATCTATTAAAGATAGATACGGAAAAGAAATTGTACTTAACGATATCAATCTTGAAGACCCTGAAGTTTATAAGAATTTAAGTCAAGGTTATACCAAGGGTGTATTTCAGGCTGAAGCAACTCCATACACAAACCTTTTAATTAAAATGGGTGTGGATAAATTTGAAGACTTGGTTGCATCAAATGCTTTGGTGCGTCCAGGAGCAATGAACACCGTAGGTGCTTCATACATTAACAGAAAAAACGGCAGAGAAGCGGTTGACTATACTCACCCGATCATGCGTCCTTTTACAGAAAACACATATGGTGTTATTATATATCAAGAGCAAGTTATGCAAGCATGCGTACACTTGGGAGGGATGTCTTGGTCTGAAGCTGACAAGGTTCGCAAGATTATTGGTAAGAAAAAGGATGCAAAAGAATTCGACCAGTTCAAGGATAAGTTCGTTGCTGGCGCTTCAAAACACATTTCTAAGAAGCAGGCCGAAGACCTCTGGCATGCCTTTGAAGCTCACGCTGGCTATTCCTTTAACCGTTCTCACGCCGTTGCTTATTCCATGGTTTCTTTCTACACTGCTTGGCTTAAGACTTATTACCCTCTTGAGTTCATGTTCGCTATCCTTAAAAATGAAACAGATAAAGACGCAAGAACAGAATACCTAATTGAATCAAAAAGATTGGGTTTAAAAGTTTTACTTCCACATATTAATGAATCTGAAATTGATTTTTCTTTACAGAAAGACTCAATGAGGTTTGGTCTTGCGGATGTAAAATACATATCGGATAATATAGCAAGTAAAATAATTAAGGGAAGGCCGTATTTACACTATGAAGATTTCATGGAAAAAAGCTCTGTTAAAAACAGTGGCGTTAACAGTCGTGCTATTGGGGCTCTTAATGCTATTGGGGCAGCAGCTTTTAAAGACAATCCAAGAACAGGATTAGAGCAAGAAAGTTTTTACGAGTATCTTGGTATACCTCAGTTTAATTTGCAAGATTTGCCACCAGTAATTAAAGCTCAGGCAAGACCTATTGAAGAGTTTGACGACCTAGGATCTTTTGTTATGTTTGGCATGGTTAAAGGAATTAAACGTGGCACAGGCTGGGCAAGAATTGAATTGGTTGACGAAACTGGATCAATTGGTTTATTCCATACAGAGCAAACTCAAATTGAAGTTGGCCAAATGTACTTTATTTTGGTTGGAGATAACAGAATTGCAAGGTATGTAAAGGTGTCTGAGATCAAACAAGACAGCGAAGATTTGTTTGTAGACTATTTATATCGTCAAGAATATGACAATGTTCCTGAAGACAAGTATATGGTTCTAAATTTTACACCTTATAAAACAAAGGCTGGAAAAACAATGGCTCATATAGTCTTTACAAATAAAGACAAAGAGTTGACAAGAGCAATTGTGTTCTCAACAATGTATAAGATAGCTTTAGCAAAGCTAAGAGAAGGAATGGTCTGTGACGTTGTCTTGTCAAAACTAGACGATGGAACACTTATGGTAAAGGAAATAAAATGATTGAAGTTATATTAACAGAGCAAGAGGCTAAAGAACTTGAAGACGCTCTTGTTTATCACATGGAGCAGTGCTTTAACACTCTTTATGATACCGAAGAGGTTGCAGAGGACTGGGAGCCATACCAGCCGTTTGACGGTTGCTCAAATTGTGAGACAAGAGAAATGCTTATGAAAACATTTGAGTGGCTTAGAAATAATAAAGATCTAGCAGTATATGTAGGAGAGAATGATGAGTGAAGATAAAGCAGATATATCTCAGGATATTAATGTAACAAATTTATTGGTGGCCATACTAAAAACAATTAAAACTGTTGATGTGCCGTCTGAGCTTGTTTTAAATCCAGCAGAAGAAGACACTGGCTTAATGGTTTCATACAATGAGTCTGATAATACGTTTACAATTGCGTTAGGAGAATACAATGGGAGTAATTAAAACTGATAATTTTAGAACACCTCCAAACACAGAAAAGACTACACAGACAGCATCGAGCACACTGCTTGATCATGGCTTAGATGAGTTGGCCCACATTCTTCATGAATCTGCAATTGAAAAAGGGTTTTGGGAAGGCGAATATAACTTTGATAAGATTGGAAATAAACTAGCTTTAGTTCATTCAGAAGTAACTGAAATTTTAGAAGCTATCAGAAAGAGTAAAGGTAGTCGTGAAATTGTTGAAGAAACGGCAGACGTTTTAATTAGACTGCTAGATGTTTATGCTGCTCTTAAACAAATGGGGCTTGTAGAAGATTCTCTAGACGAAATCCTAGATTTTAAAGTTGATAAAAATAGAGGAAGACCAAGACTTCACGGCAACCTGTTTTAATGGTATACTATCTAGATAATAGAAAGAGTTCAAATGAACATTGAAGAAATTTTAGCTGGGCTAGACCCAAAAACTCGTAAGCGAGTACAAATTGCAACAGAAGTAGATAACCAAAAACAAAAAACTCCTAGCGTAGGTCTAACACTTGCGCTAAAAGGCGGATTTGGTTACGGCAGACAAGTCCTAGTTTGGGGAAATAAGTCTGCTGGAAAATCTTCATTCTGCCTACAAATGATTGCTTTAGCGCAAAAAGAAGGAAAAACGTGTGCTTGGATTGATGCAGAAGATTCGTATGACCCAGCTTGGGCAGAACTTCTTGGTGTTGACTCAAGTCAATTAATTTATTCTCCAGCCAAGTCTGTTAATGACATGGTGGATATTGCTACACAGTTAATGGAAGCAAACGTAGACATAATTGTTGTAGACTCAATCTCGGCTTTGCTACCTGCCATCTACTTTGAAAAAGATAGCACTGACTTGAAGAAGTTAGAAGATACAAAGCAAATTGGAGCAGAAGCAAAGGATATGACCCATGCGGTCAAAATGTTAAACTATGCAAACAAAAACACACTACTTGTTCTCATCTCACAGCAACGAAATCAATTTGGATCTATGCATGCTTCACACATCCCCACAGGTGGCATGGCAGTCAAGTTCTTTTCAACCACTGTCGTCAAGCTCTGGTCTTCTGAAGCTGAGGCTAATGCTATTAAGGCTGGCGTTAAAGTTGGCGACAAGATTATCGAACAGAGAGTCGGAAGACCAGTTAATTGGATTATTGATTACAACAAACAAGGCCCCCCAAATCTATCAGGACAATACGACTTTTACTACCAAGGGGAAACTATTGGTGTAGATGGTGTTGGAGAAACGCTAGATGTTGCAGAGATGTATGGAATCATTGAAAAGGGTGGAGCATGGTATACCATTGGTGAAGAAAGATTTCAGGGTCGTGCTAAGGCAGTGCAATATCTTAGAGACAATCCAGAAGTTGTAGAAGAGTTAAGGGAAAAAATTTATGCCAGATCTTAACGACTTTATTAATGATGTTGCTACAGATAAAAAAGAGGTCGCAGAAGAATTAGTTATTGATTCCGACGTACCAGTTTTTGGCGGAACATTTCAGTGCCAAGAATGTGACAAAGAAGTAAATAGCGCAATGTTTAAGGCCAAGGAGGAAAAGCTTACGTGGACATGCCCAATTGGACATGTTTCGTCAGTTCCATTTAAATAATGTCAGAGAGAGCAGAAATTAAAAGAGATGGCGCAAAAGGGCACAAGAATTCTGGTCGTGGGAATTACCAAAAGGCAGATGCTACCTGGCGTAATTTTGTAGTAGATTATAAAGAATACTCCAAATCAATCTCTATTTCACAAGACATATGGGCAAAGATTTGTACAGATACTTTTAAAGTAAGTAGGGACAAAAGCCCAGTACTCAAGCTAATACTTGGCGGAGAAGGTTCTAAAACCAGACTTGCAGTAATTGAGTGGGCACTACTAGAGCAATTAATAGAATGTTGGGAGACACACAATGAGTGATAAGAATACTTTAGAGCTTATAAGCGAAATTACAGAATTTAATGACTTGCATGAATTTATGTCTGACGAACAGTTAGATAGAGCCCTTGCAATTCTGGTAAAATTAATTATGAACCCAGAAGTTCCTTCTGCTAAAGCTCCAATGCTAATTATAGAATTGCAAGCAATTAGTGCCAAACTTGCCATTTTAGCCTCATTTTACTCAACTATTGCCAAAGATAAGGCTGGAACTGTAAACAACAACAAAAAGAATGTTTATTACTCAGTTAAGGAAGCTTTAGATAGATTAGTTGATGCACTTAAGTATTCTGCGAGGTATAGCCTTTAATGGGTAAAGCAATTATAAGTAATTTAAAGTTTAAAAAGTATGTTGGAAAATTTGATCCAGCATCTTTTGGTCAGCAACTAGATGACGCCTACCTTGCCACAAAAAGACCAGATGGAGAAATGACAAAGTATTCTTTTAGTCCTAGCACCATTGGATATGGTCATGGAAATTGTCCAAGATACTGGTACATGGCATTTAGTGGTGCAGAATTTATTGATGACAACAGCGCAGTAAATGTTGCTAACATGGCTGTTGGAACACAGTCTCATGAAAGACTTCAGGGTTTAATTAAAACCTTCCCAGAGTTTGTTGAAGAAGAAAAAGAAATTAAAAATGAATATCCACCAATTCGTGGTTTCATAGACCTAGTTATGAATTACGACGGAGAAACTGTTATTGGAGAAATTAAAACTGCAAAGCAGGAGGTCTGGGACACTAGACAGGCAGAGATGAAGTCTTCAACAAACCATATGCTTCAGCTTCTTACTTATATGAAGCTAACAAATGCCAAAGAGGGATTCTTTTTGTATGAGAACAAGAACACCCAAGAGGTGCTTGTAATTCCAATTCAAATGAATGATAGAAACTCAAAGATTATTAACGACACATTTGATTGGCTATGCAAGGTTTGGGACAACTTTAAGGAAGGAGATCTTCCAGTCATTCCAGAAGGGTATACAAAGTCAAAGTCTCCATGCAAGTATTGCCCATTAAAGAAGTCTTGCTGGTCAAAAACTGCAGACGAAGGTTCTGTACACATATCTCCAATGGATGTGACAGTGTAATGATTTGTGCAAACGGTGATTGCAAGCAAAAGTTTGAGCCAAAAACTCATAATCAAAAATATTGTTCTGATGAATGTTGCAGAATCGCAACAAACAAAAGGATCATGGAAAAGTATTATGAAAAGAAAGCTATTAGAAATGGCGCAGTAAGGCTTTGCAAATGCGGCGGACAACTAAGCAGATACACTGAAAAAACTGTATGTACTATGTGCGTTGATAAGCAAAAGCGGGAAACAAGGGCAAGACTAAAGGAGATGCTTGATGGGATTAGCTAATCTTGTTAAGTCTAAAGCCGTAAGAGTTTTAGGCATAGATGCGTCTACAAACTCAATAGCGTTTTGTCTCATGGACAATAATGTCCCAATAAAATGGGGCAAGCTTGAACTTAAAGGGCAAGACATATACGAAAAAACATATGATGCCAAAAGAAAAATGCATGCAATGATAGATGAGCTTAAGGCTGACTACATTGTAGTTGAGGGTGCGGTATTTGTTAAGTCTGCTGACGCTGTGATAAAATTATCATATGTCTATGGAGTTGTTATTGCTGAGCTTATGTCTACTGGTGCTAAGGTTATCACTATTAGCCCATCCTCGTGGCAGGCGTACATTGGCAACAAAAATCCGACGAAAGATGAGAAGTCTGCAATAAGATTGAAAAATCCAGGTTACGCAGACTCTTGGTATCAAAACCAGTTAAGAAACATGCGTAAGCAAAGAACAGTAGACTTCTTTAATAACAAATACGGAAATAAGATTACAGACTTTGATGTAGCTGATAG
>Ga0209770_10000015_pt1 | contig 114497 bp, 108 predicted proteins | sample LauGreSu1BDMLBDD_2_FD_187572 | JGI IMG/M metagenome (GOLD analysis project Ga0209770, IMG submission 187572) | Freshwater lake microbial communities from Lake Michigan, USA - Su13.BD.MLB.DD (SPAdes) (version 2) | ecosystem: Environmental > Aquatic > Freshwater > Lake | place: Lake Michigan... | reverse complement strand
AATGAAAAATTTAAGCAAGCTCCTACCAAAAAAACGTTGCAAAACCATTCGTACCATCAACGAACTTAATATTCCTTTAATTCGATTAATAGCTAAATATCCCAAAACCAAGGATCGCGGAAGGCCTTCGTAGGGATTTAAGCCTAATTCTAGCTCTTTTTTATGCCTTTTTTCCAAACTCAAAGCAAGAACATTCTGCTTGTGTAATTCATAATTTTGATTGGCTATAGGCGGAAAATCATACAACTGACATAATCTATTTACCATGATCATGCTCAGAATGCTCAGCAAATAAAGTTCAATAAATGTGAGGATTAAATTATCTAAATCCCGTATCCAACGAATGGCGATGCGGTACTCTCCTATTTCTGGCGTATGATAGACTTGATTAAAAAACTCTGGAAAACGGTAAATGGGTAGGTAGTAAAAAAGAACAAACACCACCCCTAAAAACCCTGAAATGAACAAGGAATTTCGGTAGAGCGCATTGATTTCTAAATCATGACTTACTCTCGGCTTAGAGGCTGCCCCTCGTTTTGCCTGATATTTATTGAAGAAATTTCGGGATAACCGCCCCTTTAATATCATTGGTTCCTCAAGGCACTAAATTAAATTCAAGAACACTTAAAACATCAGAAGCGCAGGAGGTTTTGAGGGTTGTTCCAGCTGGTATCCACATGGGCAGTGAATTGCCAACCGCCATAAATGTTCCGCTACTACCGTGCCCAGGAGATCCGTTGATTAAATAGTAAAGTTGGTTATTTACTAAAAAAGCATGATGTCGACCTGGAAAGTTACATGTAGCCGACGATTCTGACATATCATTAATGGTAACGCCAGCTTGCATGTATGATTCTATTTTCCAAACCTTTCCGGCGGGGACCGTCTGAACCGTATTGTTCACGAGAAGTACCTGATTCAATTGAAGGTTATACTGTCCGTAGGAAACGAAAGGACCTAAAACCATGGAAAAGAATACTATCCAACGCATGGTGGAACCATTATTCTTCGGCCTTAAAAACCATACCTGCAAGTATTAAATCCCCGTTATCCAACACCATTACATCGATGGAGTTATTTCCTTCGCCTTGAGCTGTAACCATCGCGGAGGTAGCGCCGGAAGTATATGCGAGGTTGGTAAATTCTTTTCTACTGCCCGAATTATGGCTAAATACAAGGATTTGATGTTGGTTTATAAATTCAACCCCTAAAGAGTAGCCAAAATTCTCATCCGTTTTAAACTTGTGCGTGGTCACCCAATTTTGAATATCATTGGTTGATTCTAGGTTTACTTTTGTTTGTGAAAAACAGGCGGTTGCAGAACAACAGATTAGAACAAATAAAAGAAGACTACGCATGACATCATATTTTCCATAAAAGTAGAAAATTATCTTTGAATTTAATCTTCAAATTGAACAAAATTTTCGTTTAAAGGTATTTTGTATGGCTCCCCCTTATTGCCAGTGATTTGATACATTGGTGCAATTCGTCGACCCACTGTTTTTTCAATTATTTTTTTAATTCTTGACAAGGTCTCGTTCAAATTGCTCTCCAGAGGATCCAGCAGTAAATCCAACGAATCTTCTATTCTTTCCAGGGTACTCTGGTTACTGAATCGGTGGTAGAGTTCCCCTATTTCTTGACGGTGGTCCACTAAATCGACCAATCGCACACCTTCTGGATGGTTCAAGAAAAAACAATAAATCGCGCGCTGTTTCGGGTTGAGTTGCAACGGCAAGTTCCCGTAATCTTGCAAAATAAGCTGGTGGGTGTATCCTTTAACCAATAACCTGCTTGGTTGATTTAAAAAGTTGCTCCTTTCCGTTGCTAAAAAGTGCTTTCGAATTCCCTCGAACGTTTCAACAACTTGTGTAACAAGGCGCATATCGATGTCTTGTGATGCTATAAAATTCATGCAATCCATGCAAATATCTGCGGTTCGCATTTTGAGCACAATCTGTTTCTTGTGCAGGCACAAGTCCGAAATACAACCCCTGGGTTCTGTGTGGTAAAGATTTTGCAATTGAACCGGAGATTTCAAGGTCGACATTCTCAAAACATTCGCAGCTATTTCATACGCAATAGGAAAACGCTCATTTAAACCTTCAAAATAGTGGTGCCAATCAGCGGTATGGATGAATGCATGAGTCATGTTTTGATCCATTCCAACGAACCAATTGGCCTCATTAGCCGTATCGGTAAGTAAAATAATTAAAGCCTCTTTGGGGAGATTTTTCGCTAAGCGATAGGATTTACAGACATCGAATAAACTATCCCAAGTTGCTAATTGAATTTTCACGGGAAATTCAACCGGCGCGCGGTCACTGTGCCTACGATGTTCTAACGAATGTTCTATTTTACTGCTCGCTAACGGTGGTGGCTGAAGTCCCAACTCAAAGGATTCTCGGTTGGCAATCTCCTTCTCAATTGCTTCATTTATCTCAACCTCCGACTCAGATGGGACGTAGTTTATGGGTCCTGAAAAGGAAGTGACGATTTGAAGAACTGCCTGATAGGTATGGGCTGAAAAATCAACTGCTCGAATTAAATGAACGTCCATTATTTTTTACGTAGATCTTTTTTATCAAAAATATCAAAAAAGCCTTTTGATTTTTCGCCCTGTTGTTTTTTATGGGCATAATCTTCCGAAGCTCTGGATAAATATTCGCTGCTTACTTGAGCATAATCTGATTTATCAAAAGAGATCGTGCTGTTCGCTAGAATACCATACCTGCTTGCTGCGTTGATGGCGTCTAAATCTGCTCCCATAAAAGTAAAATTCCAATTTTCGCTTGCCTCCAACTCACCGATCATCCGCTGAATGTCGTCGAAAGTATACATCCGCGATGCGTTTTCATGACCATCCGTGATGATTATAAACACCACAGTGGTGCCATTGGCATGAATTTCAGTTCCGTATTTGCTCTTAATGTCGTAGATGGACTTTCCAATGGCGTCTAACAAGGCTGTGCCTCCCAAGGGGCGGTAATCAAATAGCGATAATTCTTGACATTGGGAAACCGGTTCAAAGTTTACCGTATTTTGGGCAATTTCGTAGTTGAAAAACTTTAAATTCAGGATGATTTCCTGTTCTGGGAATTTTTTCTGGGTAGTTTTCATGGATTGTAAATGCTCGTTAAACCCTGTGATTACTTGTTGCTCGCTCCCTTGCATAGAGCCGCTTTGGTCAATGACCATTTGATAAATCCGTTCTTTTTTTCATGACGTTAATTTTAATATGGTTAATGCTACAAGATTAGCCTACGAAAAGGTAACTGCCACATCTTTGCAACCTTGCAAGAATATTTATTACTTTTGCATTCAAATTTTTTTACATGAGCAAGTTCGATTTTTCGAAAGATGGTATTACAAAGCGTTGGAAAGAAGATAAACGTTTTCGAGTTTTAGGCTATTTGTTAGGAGGTGTTTTAGCACTGATCATTGGATATTTTGTGTATCGTCAATTTTTCTGGATGCCGGTTGATAAAAAGGCAAGCGAAAGCTGGTCTTCGAGCTTAGAACTTTCAGCAAAGGATTCTGCCGACAAAGCAATAAAAACCGTTAAGCCTCTGACCAGTAAATTTGATGGCCATACCGGTGGTGAAGTTGCTCAGTACATTCTCGCTACACAATATCTTAAAAAAGGTGAATTTAAAAAAGCCCTTACGGAGTTAGAAGACGTTAATGTAGAGGATGAGTACCTTGGTGCAATAGTGATTGGCTTACAAGGCGACTGCCTCTCTGAATTGAAAAAATACAAAGAAGCACAAGCAAAATATTTAGAAGCAGCGGAGGCTAGCGATAACGAATTAACCCGACCAATGTACCTTTTCAAAGCGGGTCTTCATTCAGAGAAAATTGATCAATCGGACAAGGCCTGTGAGTGTTATTCCCATATCGCTAATGATTTTCCTGAGTTTGCTCAGCAAAAGAACATCGATCGTTACATCGGAAAAGTCTGTCCAGACCGTAAACCTATGGTTATTGAAAAGGATGAAACGAATTGGACGCTTTGGATTATAGTTGCTGCTGGTTCTTTAGTTTTAATCGCATTGGGTATTTGGCTGTATCTTCGCAAGAAAAGAAACGCCCGTGCTTAAGCACCATAGAATACTCAAGATTAAAATGCACCTAACCTCAAGGGTATAATGGCAACTTCGGATCGAAATCAATCCTCTGTAAATTTTGAGAATTCGTCGAATTATGAAAACTTTACCGTTGGCTTGGTCGTTTCTGATTGGAATCCAGACATCACTGGAAATCTATCCCAAGGAGCACTTGACTTCTTCCATAAAGCAGGAATCTCCAAGATTCATCGTGTAAACGTTCCGGGATCATTTGAACTTCCTCTAGCTGCCCAATTTTTATTTACGAATAAACCAGAGCTTGATGGAATCATCGTAATTGGCAATGTTGTTCAAGGAGAAACAAAGCATTTTGATTTTGTTTGTCAAGGTTTAACTCAAGGAGTAATGGACGTTATGCTCAAGTTCAATAAACCCGTAAGTTTCTGTGTTTTAACCGACATGAACAAGCAACAATCGCTGGATCGTTCCGGTGGAAAATACGGAAATAAAGGAAGTGAATGCGCTTTAGCCCTTTTGCAAATGATTCAACTTCAAAAGCAATTATGACGCTCATTAAATCGATTTCAGGCTTTCGTGGCACCATTGGTGGTTTAGCAGGCGAGAATTTAACGCCCATGGACGCCGTGTTATTTGCCGCAGCCTATGGGACTTGGCTTAAAAATAATTCGAACAAGCTACGCTTGAAAGTGGTCATTGGTCGTGATGCCAGAATCTCAGGTCCGATGGTTTCGTCATTAGTTTCCAATACGCTTATTGGACTTGGAATTGATGTTATTGATTTGGGGCTCTCCACTACCCCAACCGTTGAAATAGCGGTACCAATGGAACATGCCGATGGAGGGATTATTTTAACCGCCTCGCATAATCCGAAGCAGTGGAATGCCCTTAAATTACTCAATCACAAGGGTGAATTTCTCTCCGCCAAGGCTGGAGAGGAGGTGCTTTACCTTGCAGAAAAAGGCGTTTTTAATTTTGCAGAGGTTGATGATCTAGGAACAATATCCAATGATGATTCGTATTTGCAAAAACATATTAATGCCGTTCTTTCTCTTCCATTAGTCAATGTTGAGGCCATTAAAAAAGCGGATTTTAAAATCGTAGTCGATGCCGTTAATTCCAGTGGAGGTGTTTTCGTTCCAGCGCTACTTCGTGCGCTGGGAGTAACCCAAATTACCGAATTATACTGCACACCAACTGGGCATTTCCCACATAATCCGGAACCCTTACCTGAACATTTAGGAGATTTGGCCTCAACCATTCAGTCGGTGAAGGCTGACCTTGGAATTACGGTAGATCCCGACGTGGATCGACTGGCTATGGTTTGCGAAGATGGGACCATGTTTGGTGAAGAATATACCTTAGTTGCCGTAGCTGATTATGTGCTATCTAAAACGCCTGGATCAACGGTTTCCAACCTCTCCTCTACCCGTGCTTTGCGGGACGTTACTGAAGAAAAATATGGCATGACCTATGCCGCAGCCGCCGTTGGAGAAGTTAATGTGGTGGAAAAGATGAAAGTGTTGAATGCGGTCATTGGAGGCGAAGGTAACGGTGGAATCATTTATCCAGCTTCGCACTACGGTCGTGATGCATTGGTTGGTATTGCTTTGTTTCTCTCGTTGTTGGCAGAACGTCAATGCAAAACCTCAGAGTTGAGAGACTCCTACCCTGCTTACACGATTGCTAAAAATAAAATAGAACTCACTCCAGGAATTGATGTGGATGCCATTTTACAACAAATGGCAGAAAGGTATCAAAACGAGGAAGTGGATTTAACCGATGGCGTCAAGATATATCTTGGTAAGGAATGGGTTCATCTTCGAAAAAGCAATACTGAACCGATTATTCGGATTTATTCTGAAAGCAAAAGCGTAGACACTGCCAACGATTTAGGTCGTAAAATTATAGCCGAAATTACTGCACTAATACCTTAATTTCACCCTCCATTGAACCCTTTTTTAGTTAAAGTGTAAGGGCGCCAAAATTAACACCATGAAAAAACTGATTGCCTTTCTAGGATGCTTTCTTATCGCAGGAAGCGCCTTTTCCAACGACAAAGATGTTATCAAGTCTAGTTTAAACGAAGTAACCGTTTACTCGCAAGGAGCTCAAATGAAGCATACGTCTTCATACTCTATTAAAAGCGGAATTACCGAAGTAAGTATTGAGGGAATAAGTGCGAACATTGACGTAAAATCCCTTCAATTGAAAGCTACAGGTAATGTAGTGATCATTGACACGAAATACACGCTTTTTTATCCTCAGCCAGAAAATAATGTGAACCAAGGTTTGCCCGTAAAAATCGTAAAAGACATGGCAGCCATCACCGATTCATTGGAAACCTTGGCGTTTGATTTGAAAGAACTTCAAGACGAGATAGGCATCTATCAAGCTGCGCAAAGGATCATCGCAATGAACGGGGCGGTAAAAGGCACAGGCAAAGTCAACGATTCCATTCAGCTATTAAAACAAACGGTGGAATACTACACCGCCAAAATGAATGAAATCAATAAAAAACTGCTCGCCTTAGAAAAAAAGGTGAAAGAAAAAACAAAACTCCAACAACGGCTTCAAACCCGTTATGCTGATTTAGAGAACTATCAAAATCAAAACTACAATCCCAAAAAGTACGAACCCATACCTCGCGTTGTTGTCACGCTTTCCGCTAACGAGGCGGCTACTGGAAAAATTAATTTCAGTTACTTAGTCGCTACAGCCGGATGGACACCACTTTACGACATTCGGAGTGATTCCCAAACCGGAAAGATTTCCCTCACGTACAAAGCCCAAGTTTTTCAAAGTTCTGGTATGGATTGGGACAACGTAAAATTGAACATCTCCACCAATAATCCCTTCGTCAACAAAACGAAACCCGAATTGAATGCTTGGTATATTGACTATTATGCCTTAAAACAAAAAAATCTTGAATTGAACGAAGTGGCCATCCGAGGCGCACGAAACATTCCTCAAGCGGCATTTAATCAAGGGTATTTCTTGAATGATAAAAAAGTGGTGGAAGATGAACCGGCCATGGAAGCAGATCAGTTTACCACCGTGGTTCATCAATTAATTGCCGCTGAATTCAAGATAGACCTCCCCTATTCCATTAAATCCAATAACGAAAAGAACCTCGTGTTGATAAAAACCAGCGAATTGAATACCACCTTTAAGTATTACGCCGTGCCAAAAGTTGATCCAGGAGTTTATTTAGTGGCACAAATGACAAAACTCGATGAACTTCAATTAGTGCCTGCAAGTGCGAACATCTTTTTCGACGGTTCCTATATAGGAGAAACGTACATTGATCCAACGAGCATGGACGACACCTTGAATTTATCCTTAGGCAAGGATCCAAACATTGTGGTGAAACGTACCCTCTTGAAACAAAAATCAAAAGACAAAATCATCCAAGATAAGCGTGAAAGAATATTTGCCTATCAGTTTGAAATTCAAAACAATAAATCGACTTCAATTCAAGTTATTGTTCAAGACCAGTTGCCCATGACTACGAACGCCGATATCACCATAGAAGCAACAGAAAAAGGCAATGCTCGAGAAATTCCTGGCAATGGAATTTTGGAATGGGAATACAAGCTTAAAGCAGGTGAAAATAGAAAGTGGGAGTTTGGATATAAAGTAAAACATCCGAAAGATCAACAGATTAATCTATAAGAAACCAAAGGCTATCGAAATCGGTAGCCTTTTCTTTTTTACTTTTGTTCAACAAATTCCCAATAACGCTTGTTAGTCAACCATGAAACAATTTGAAATTCCTGAATTCTATCGTTCGCCGATAATTGCTAAAGTCAAGGCGAAACGAAAGCTTGACGATCCAAGGAAACAGGATTTTTCACCCACGAAAATAACCTTAGAAAAAATAGAATTTATACTTCCTCGGCATTTCGGTTTTTGTTATGGTGTCGAAAATGCCATTGAGAAGGTTTATCGAGCCATCCAAGAAAATCCTGGTAAGCGCATCTTTTTATTAAGTCAAATGATCCACAACCCTGCGGTAAATGAAGACTTACAAGCAAATGGTATTACCTTTCTTCAAGATACCCATGGCAATGAATTGATTCCTTTTTCAATCTTGACCAAAGAGGATATTGTTATCATACCTGCTTTCGGCACCACCTTGGAAATTGAAAGTTTGTTAAAAGCTACTGGAGCAAACATTACCTCTTACAATACAACATGCCCTTTTGTGGAGAAGGTTTGGAACCGCTCTCAGAAATTAGGGGAATTAGCTCATACCGTGATCATTCATGGAAAACATGACCATGAAGAAACACGCGCAACGTTTTCCCATAGCCATAAAACAGCACCTTCACTGGTAATTAAAAACATGGAGGAAGCTATTTTTTTAGGCGAGGTTATTGCTCAGAGAGAGACCAACGAAGCATTCTATCAATACTTCGAAGGGAAATATACGCCAGGTTTTGATGTGGTAGAGGATTTAAAAAAGATTGGAGTGGTCAATCAAACGACGATGCTAGCTACAGAAACACAGGCTATAACGGAATATCTTCGTGGCATCATGAAAGAAGTATACGGTGAAAGCTCGCTTAAAGAACGAATCGCCGACACGCGCGACACATTGTGTTATGCTACAAACGATAATCAAACTAGCACCTATGAGTTAGTTAAAAGCGCACCTGATTTTGCCGTAGTTGTAGGTGGCTATAACAGCTCTAATACCACCCATTTGGTGGAAATTTTAGAAGATACCATGCCGGTGTATTTTATTGCAGGGGAAGAATGCATTGGCAATGATGGTGCTGTTAATGGATTTGATATTCACGAAAGGAAAGAAAAAAGTCTTTACCTACCCTTGGATAAGAAAACCGCTCGAATTGCCGTTACCTCAGGTGCCTCATGTCCCGATGCTGTGGTAGACCGCGTGATGCTTAAACTGATGGCATTGTATCAAGAAACTACCTCCATGGAAAACGTTATTAATACGACGCTATGAAAATTTACACGAAAACCGGAGACGACGGTACCACAGGCTTAATTGGAGGCGTAAGGGTTTCCAAAGCCGATTTGCAAATAGAGTCCTATGGAACAGTAGATGAGTTGAATTCTTGGATTGGGCTCATTCGTGATACCTTCAACGACAGCAACTGCGAAAAACAACTGTTGGAAATTCAAAATAACCTCTTTGTTCTAGGTGCAAGTTTAGCAACGGCTCCTAAAGGCACAAAAATGCAATTACCTCCTTTGAAAGCTGAATTTATTGCTGATTTAGAATCGTGGATTGACTCCATGAACACGGAATTGCCTGATCTAACCCACTTTATTTTGCCCGGAGGTCATGCTGCAAGCTCGCATGCTCAAATCGCACGTTGCGTTTGCCGTAGAGCCGAGCGAAGGGTGATAGAATTGCAACATAACGACCCTAGATTTACATTGGAGATTCAATATTTAAACCGTTTAAGCGACTATTTATTCGTTTTGGCTCGATATATTATGCAAAAATTTGAAAAAGAGGAAGTTAAATGGATTCCCGACCGAGAAAAATAGCTTTTTATCTTTGGTGATATTAAAATTTTTTAAATCCCTTGGATAGATTAAAATAAAAATTACTTTTGCCGAAAATAACTGATAAAATATTGAATTTATGTATTGGACTTTAGAGTTAGCCTCGTATTTAGAAGACGCCCCGTGGCCAGCCACCAAAGACGAACTAATTGATTTTGCAATTCGAACTGGTGCCCCCTTGGAAGTTGTAGAGAACTTACAACTTTTAGAGGACGAAGGAGAAGTTTATGAAAACATCGAAGAGATTTGGCCTGATTACCCCTCAAGGGAGGATTTCCTATTCAACGAGGACGAATATTAATCCAATGAAATCCTACCTACTCACTTTTACAGTTTCATTTGCATTTATTGGTTTTGGTCAAAAAGCACAGGACACCGTTCCTGATCTACGCAAGATATCTTCAATCCAAGTGGTTTCATATCAGGTTAAACCCGATGTTGAAGGTGTTTTTGACGTAGCCACTGGGCGTGTGTATGAGACTATGGTGGTTACTAAGAAATCTTTGACCAAGAAATCGCTTCGAAAATTGACGAAAGTATTATTTAAACCAACGACTTATAATCAAACCACCTCCAACGCTCAAGCCCCTTCAACCGTTGGTAAAGTGTGTGCCGCGGAACAAAAAGAAACCCTTAATTCTTCAAATCATACGGAAACAACCACCACCAGTCCAACCCTGAACAGCGGATCTGGTTCTCCATCAGGTTCAACCAATGTGGAGAATGGCGGCAGTGTGAACGTTGCTTCGGAGGTCCTTGAGGCCAAGCCTTTCAATGTAAGCGCAATTGCCTCAGGCGGAGTTTCTAACCGGTATACGCACATTATCACCTTTGAAAACGATCGCTATGTGAATGTGGCCTTGTGCATCAATCTATTGGAGAAAAGTGTTCGCGTCTATTCTTTCATGCAGCCTGTGAACCTAAAACAATCCTTCGATCCGACAAAACCGTATATTTTCTCAGGAAAATTGAACGAAAAAGTGCTTGCAAAGCTCAAGAAATTCATACCATAACCGTCAAACTTATTCCTGCATGAAAACTTTCTACATCGCCTTGATTTTTTGTTGTGCGAAGGCTTTTGCCCAACAAGAAAATTCAACCTTTTGCTCAAAGAGGGATCGAATCAAACATCAATCGCTCAAAAGCAACAGCTTAAACTTGGCGCAGATTGCTCAAACCGAAAAATACGATGTCAATTACTACAAGCTTAATTTGAACATGACCAATACCTCCACCACCCTCTCTGGGTACGGGGAAATGCAGGCAACAGCTATTCAGTCGATCGATACGGTTTTGTATGAATTATTTTCGAGTTTAACCATTTCCTCCGTTAGTTTGAATGGAGCCAATGTGCCTTTTACTCGATCGGGTTCAGCAGTTAAAATTGCTGCAAATGTATCACCAGGAACTTCATTCATCATCCGTACCAATTACAGTGGAACTCCGCCAACAGCACAAACGAATCCGCTGGGAGGTAGTGGAATGTCCAATGCTACCTCTCCGTCTTGGGGAAACGAAGTAGTTTGGTCGCTGTCCGAACCGTTTTGCGCTTACGAATGGTGGCCTTGTAAGCAGAGCCTTACCGATAAAGCCGATTCGTGCGATGTATTCATCACCGTCCCAAATTCCTGCAAGGCAGGTTCTAACGGGGTTTTAACGCAGGTGGTTAACCTTGGAAACGGATCAAGCCGTTACGAATGGAAACACCGACACCCCATTGATTATTACCTCATTTCCGTTGCGGTTGCGGAGTATGTTGAGTACAATGTTTACGCAAACCCGGTTGGGGCTCCTTCACCTATCCTGATTCAGAACTATATCTATAACAATCCACAAACCTTACCCAATTTCCAAGCAGATATTGATGAAACCGTTGACTTCATGGAACTGTTCTACGATCTTTACGGCCCGTATCCTTTTGAGGATGAGAAGTACGGTCACTGCATGGCCCCTTTCTCAGGTGGAATGGAACATCAAACCATGACCACGCAAGGATTTTTTAACCCTACGCTAACAGCCCACGAACTTGGACATCAATGGTGGGGAGATTACGTTACGTGTGCTTCTTGGTGCGATATCTGGGTCAATGAAGGATTTGCATCGTACAGCGAACAAATCATGCTCGAGAACCTATACCCTGGTCAAGAGGTTCAAAACATGCAGTCCGTTCACAACAACGTTATGTCGCAACCTGGAGGCAGCGTTTGGGTCCTCGACAGCTTGAATGAAGCAAGGATTTTTAGCGGGCGCTTAACCTATGACAAAGGAGCTGCAATCGTTCATACCATGCGCTACATGTTGAACGATGACCAGCTTTTCTATGCAACGTTGAAGAATTTTTTAAGCAGCAAAGCGTTCGGAACTGCCTTCGGTGTTGACGTTCGAGACGCATTTGCACAAGCCTCGGGCATCAATTTTACACCGTTTTTTGACGAATGGTATTTTGGAGAAGGTTTCCCTACATATTCGGTTCAATGGAAACAATTGGGCAACGATGCTTTGGTTCAAATATCGCATACCTCTTCAGCTCCTAACGTAACCCCAACCTTTACCAATCCAATTGACCTTAAGTTTGTGCGTCCGGGCAACACCGACACAACGATTCGTTTTGACATTACCAGCAACTCCAATCTTTTTCAAATCAATGGAATAGGAACCTTAAGTAATTCCATCAGCATCGATCCTCAAAACTGGGTGGTGAACCAAAATGGGACGATTACCATGAATCAATTGCTCGGTTTGGAATCCCCAAACGGGTCTGAAGGCATGGAGCTTTATCCCAATCCAAGCAACGAGGAAATTTACATTAACAACATCCCCAATGATTGCCGCTATTCCATATTTGACATGTACGGAAAAGTGCAATTAATGGATAAAGTAAGTGGAGGTAATTCGATCAAAACAAGCAGTTTACCTTCAGGAACTTATTTGTTGGTTTTGGATGGTGCCACTGTAAAATACCGAAAAACCTTTGTAAAGCTCTAGTTTATAGGAGTCTCTTTATTAACAGGTCTCTGGCGTTAACCATATCGTTGTGCAGATAGCGATCAGTTTCCATGAACGGAATTTCTTCTCTGAGCGCTTCAAAGATCGTTTTGGTTTCTGAACCTAAATCCCACCCCATTCTGAAATCGAACGCTTGGCATGCGGTAAGCCATTCCAATGCTGTAATGGAAATAACATTCTCAATTACCCTTTTGCATTTGGTAGCAGCATTGGCGCCCATGCTGACATGATCCTCCTGTCCATTACTCGAATCGATGGTGTCTACGCTTGAGGGAGTACACAATTGCTTATTTTGACTAACCATTGAAGCTGCGGAATATTGCACTATCATAAACCCTGAATTCAAGCCAGCATGTTTCACTAAAAAAGGCGGTAATTCTCTTGTGCCTGAAATTAACTTGTAGATCCTACGTTCCGAGATCGAACCCAATTCAGCCATAGCAATGGCCAGAAAATCCATAGCCAAGGCTAAAGGTTGTCCATGAAAATTACCCGCTGATACAATTTGGTCTTCCTCGGGAAACAAGGTTGGGTTATCCGTTACTGCATTCAGCTCATTTTCGAAGGTGGTCTTGACAAAATTCAAAACATCCAATGTCGCACCATGTACTTGAGGTATGCATCTAAACGAATATGGATCCTGGACATGTTTTTTTGTCCGTTCTGAAGCATAAAGGAATTTCCGCATCTTTTCTGCGACTTGAATTTGACCGCTTTGCCTTCGGAGTTCGTTCACGTTGGCCTGAAAAGGCTCATGCCGTCCATCGAATGCCTCCAAGGATAGCGCGGCAATTGCGAGTCCTTCAGAAAACACTTTAAATCCTACGTTAATGGCATACGTACTGTATGCATTCATAAATTGTGTTCCATTTAACAAAGCGAGTCCTTCTTTGGCTTGAAGCTGAATCGGTTCTATATCATATAGTTCCTTCAACCGATATGCGGGAATGATTTCCCCTTCCACCAAAACCTCACCTTCTCCTATTAAAGGCAACGAAAGATGGGCCAAGGGTGCTAAATCACCTGAGGCGCCTAAACTTCCTTGTTCGAAGACCACAGGGAGGATGTCGTTATTATAAAAGAATAGAAGGCGCTCTACGGTTGCAAGTTGAACCCCAGAATATCCTTTTGCTAAGGCGATTGCTTTCAGTAAAAGCATTCTTTTTACAAGTTCTGCTGGAACTTTTTCGCCCATGCCGCAAGCATGAGACCGCAAGAGGTTGATTTGCAATTGTTGAAGGTCATCGGAGGAAATCTGCGTATCGCAAAGCGAACCAAATCCCGTATTGACCCCGTAATAAGGGCGGTCGTTTAAGCTTACTTTTTCTTGGAGGAATGCACACCCAGCACTTACTGCATGCCTTGCCTTTTCTCCAAGAACCACCTCGTGTTCATTGGAAAAGTGATGTTCCAAGTTCTCCAGGGAAATCCATTGATTATTGAGTACAAATTGTTCCATCATTGTTGCGTAAATGTGGCAAAATCTTTAGCGAAATAGGTAAGGATTCCATCAGCCCCTGCCCTTCGCATTCCCATTAAAATTTCAGCGACAATCGCCTCATAATTAACCCATCCTTTCTCCGCCGCGGCATAGACCATTGCGCATTCACCGCTTACATTGTATGCAGTAACAGGTACTGTAGCCTTTTCTTTAAGCAACGAAATAACATCCAAATAAGCTAAGGCGGGTTTAACCATGATGAAATCAGCTCCTTCCTCACAGTCTAATTGAGCCTCCAGTAAAGCTTCCCGGCGATTTGCCGGATTCATTTGATACGTCTTTTTATCTCCAGACTTTGGAGCTGAATTGAGCGCATCGCGAAAAGGACCGTAAAAGGCACTCGCATACTTCGCCGTGTAAGCCATGATGCTTACTTCGGTAAAATGTTGTTCGTCCAAAACCTGCCGTAAATATCCTACTCTTCCATCCATCATATCGCTTGGGCCAAGTACATCAATCCCAGCCTGTGCCTGTGCTATGGCCATTTTACCCAGAATTGGTAACGTTTCATCGTTGACAATTTTTCCATCTTTAACTAGACCATCGTGGCCATCCGATGAATATGGATCCATGGCAACGTCGCTCATTAAAACGGCCTGAGGAAAACGTTCCTTCAAGGTGCGAATGGCCTCCAAATAAAAATTATCCTCAGCATAACTATAGGAAGCAATAGGGTCCTTCAAGTGGTCTTGTACCGCGGGGAACAAGACGAATTTATTCAACCCAAGTTCCAAGGATGATTCCATTTCGCGAAGCAACAAGTCCAATGACCAACGGTAATTTCTTGGGAGTGAAGCTATTTCTTGTTGAATTCCCTTCCCGTCCACAAGAAAAAAGGGGTATATGAGGTGGTCAACGGACAAATGTGTCTCTTGTACCATGTCGCGAATGGCCGAATTTTTACGATTTCTTCTGGGGCGTATCAGCATACTATTACATTAACATGCCTCCACAAACGTGAAGGGTTTGACCTGTTATGTAGGTGGACATGTCCGAGGCTAAAAATACGGTAGCATTAGCAACATCCTCTGGTTGCCCCCCTCGTTTCAGTGGAATAGCATTTCTCCATTGATCCACCACTGCAGGGTCGAGGACATCGGTCATTTCGGTTTCAATAAAACCTGGAGCAATAGCATTGCATCGGATATTACGGGAACCCAATTCTGCGGCTATGGATTTAGTAAATCCAATAAGGCCTGCTTTTGAGGCAGCATAATTAGCTTGTCCTGCGTTGCCTTTAACACCTACGACCGAACTCATATTGATAATGGAACCACAACGAGCTTTCAACATAGGTTTAATAACGGCTTTTGTGAGGTTAAACGCCGATTTTAGGTTGGTGTTGATCACTTCATCCCACTGTTCTTCGGTCATTCGCATCATGAGGGTATCGCGTGTGATACCTGCGTTATTGACAAGTACGTCAACTGTGCCAAAGCGCTCTAACACTTGATCTATTAAGTCGTTTGCTTGGTTGAAGTCTGACGCATCGGATTTAAATCCAACGGCCACACCTCCTTGTGCGGTTAATTCGGCCTCTAAAGCACGGGCTTTTTCGTCAGAAGAAACATAGGTAAAGGCTACTTTAGCTCCTTGTTGAACACAAACTTGGGCAATAGACTTTCCGATACCTCTGGAAGCACCTGTAATAATAACTATTTTGTCTTTAAGTAACATATCCATAAATTTTGACAAAGATAAACAAACCCTTTTAATGGGATGGATGATGGAACTTTTAGAAATCAAAAGTAACTTAACATAAATCCCTTAAATTTGCCCCATGAAGATAATTCACCCTTCTGAAGTCAATTTGCTTCGAGAAAATCCAAGCGTTTTGTGTTTGGATATTCGAGAGTGCTTTGAATATGAAGCAGAAAATTTAGGATGGACCAATTTGCCAATGGAGCAAGTATTTGCGTTTCTAAAACAAGAAGAAGTATCAAAAGACCAAAAGTTGTTATTGCTTTGCAATTCGGGAAAACGAGCCAGTGCCTTAGGTAATTTGCTTGAAACGGAGCAAGCATTTTTAGAAGTTTATATCGTGGAGGATGGCATGCAAGGATGGAACCGATGGATTGAATCGAAACCCTGATAAATATTGAATATGGTAGAGTTTTTTCAACATCTATTTGCGCTAGATTTCCCATGGTTCTTCGAACAATACGGTACTACTATATATCTTATATTGTTCTTGATAATTTTCATTGAAACAGGTTTGGTTGCCATGCCTTTTTTACCTGGGGACTCTTTGCTTTTTACGGCTGGACTTTTTTGCAAAAGTGGGCAATTAGAAATCCTTGTACTTCTACCGCTTTTATTTACTGCGGCTGTTCTTGGCGATAACCTTAACTATTGGGTGGGCAGGCGCTTAGGGCTTAGCGTATTTCAATGGAAGTTTCGCGGTAAACCCTTGGTAAAAGAAGAATACCTTGTTCGCACGGAGCAATTTTTTATCAAATATGGGAGTTTTGCGGTGGTAATGGGGAGGTTCATTCCGTTTGTAAGAACCTTTACCCCCTTTGCAGCAGGAATAGCGAAAATGGATTATCGAAATTTCATAGTGATTGATGTTATTGGTGGAGTACTTTGGATTGGCTCTATGATGATGGCGGGCTACCTACTCGGTGAAATCCCTTGGATACGTGAACATGTAGATTTAATTGCGATTGGTATCGTCGCTCTATCTGTTGCCCCATTGCTCATCTCACTGATGCGCAGAAAAAAGTAATTTTTTTTCCCCTTCATGCAATTTTGACTTATCTTCGTGCGTCAAAGACTCGATTTACTAAAATTTTGTTAAAATGAAGACCATCAAACTCGCATTTTTAGGACTGTTATTAGGACTTGCACCAGCAGCAATTGCACAAAATGCCGTTGTTTCAAGCATTCTTTGCAACGGTGCCATTACCAACGGAACCATTACCAATGGAGTTCCAGTAGGCAATGCCACCGTAACGGTGGGTTATCTTGGAGGTAATTCAGGTAGCTACAATGCTCAGAGTGTACCCTCAACCGGAGTACTCGGCCTTACAGCAACATTGAACGCAGGAAACTTGGTTAATGGAAACGGTAACCTCGTTTATACGATAAGTGGTACCCCCACTTCCAACGGTCAAGCCAACTTCAACATAAGCCTCGGTGGTCAATCCTGTCAAATAACCGTTTGCGTGGGTTCTTGTTGTTTTAATGCAGACTTTGAAGACAACTCGTTCAACGGTTGGCAAGGTGAGACGGGCAGTTGTTGCGGTATTAATACGTTTAATACGGGCCAAATCGTTGGGGGAAATAGCATGACGAACCAATTTTCGATTGTTACGGGTCCAGGTAACGATCCTACGGCTTGTGCTAACCCTGCAAATGGTCAACCGTTACCGCTCGTTTATCCTGGCACCAATTTCTCAGCCATGGTTGGAGACGGTACAGGAACAGGTGCTCAGGCGGCGCGATTGAAATACACGTTTACCATTTCCCCTCAATCCAACTTGATTATCGTAAATTACGCTGCGGTTCTGGAAGATCCTTTCCACAGCGTCATGCAACAGCCGCGTTTTGAAGCGCAATTGTATGATCAGCAAGGTTTACCTATTCCTTGTACGTTTTATCAAGTGGCGGCAAGTGGTGGTATCCCAGGATTCTACAGCTGTCCTGGTAACATTCGTGTAAAACCTTGGTCAACCTTCGGGGTGGATGTTTCACAATACATGGGACAAACGATAACCTTAGACGTAGCAACAGGAGATTGTTCCCTTGGGGGTCACTGGGGTTACGCTTACGTGAGTGCGAATTGTTCCTCGTTAAATTTATCCGCATTGTACTGTCAAAACGGCGCGAACAATACGGCTACCCTAAGCGCACCATCAGGTTTCTCTTCGTATGTTTGGACGAATCCAAATAATAACCAGCAATTGGCTACAGGCCAAACCGCACAAGTTAATATTAACGGCGTCGATACAGTGATGTGCACTATCACCTCCGTTAACGGTTGCGTCGCTACCTTATCTACGGCTGTTTTACCAGCGGAAGTAATCGGGAGTATTGTAGATTCAAATGTTTGTGCTGGAAACTCAACACTTTTATTTAACACTACCTCTTTTACCAATTCGGCGTTTGATAGTGCTTACTGGGCTTCATCTGACGGTTATACCTCTAACGCGTTTGATTTTGACCATACCTTCCCTGGCCCAGGAACATACGATGTGGATCTTATTGTTTTCAATACTGCCAACTGCGTTGATACCGTATCCACAACGGTTGAGGTCTACGAAAACCCCACCGCAGGATTTGGGTTTAACGATGTTTGTTTGGGAGCTACTGCGAGTTTTCAAGCGACCAGTTCTTTGCTAGGAAACGATACGATCACCAATTATTGGTATGCTAATAACGACACCTTGGTGGGTGATTCAGTTACCGTTTACTTTAACGGTCCCGGCAATTACCAGGTTGAATTGATTGCCATTACCGAAAACGGTTGTTCAGATACGGTCTCTCAAAACTTCACAGTGTTTAACAACCCAACCGCCGATTTCGATATCGTCGAATCATGCATCGACGAAGCCGTACAATTCAACAACACGACTACAGGACTTTCCAACTCCACCACGTTTGAATGGATTTACAACAACCAATTGGTGGATACAACGTTCAATTATTCGAACATTTTCAACACTCCTGGAATTCATAACATGACCTTAATTGCAACGGATTCATTCTCTGCTGCGGTGCAGTGCGATGATACCATTAGCTTTAATTTCTTTGTGCATGCCTATCCAACCTTTACGTATTTGGCGGATACCATTCAGTGCGAAGATGTAGCTTTTGGTGTTGTTGGTTCACCTTCCATTGTCACCAATGAGAATATCAGCGATTACTGGGAAGTAAACAATGTTTTCGCAGACAGTGCAACGTTGTTTAATACCACGATAGCTAACCCAGGAGTTTACCAGTTCACCTACACGGTTACGTCTGCTTTTGGTTGTGAGGTGGATACTACCTTTGACATGTATATCATGGCGACGCCGGATGCACCAATTTTAAGCTTTAACATCCCTGAGTGCCCCGGAGATCCGTTCTTCTTGTCAGCAGTTGGTGAAGCAAATTCGACTATTTTATGGACTGGACCAAACAACTTTGCCTCGACCCTATTTAATCCAACGTTTCCGTTAGATGAAAATGAAATGGGTGTTTACACGGCCTTTATAACTTCAGAATATGGGTGTATTTCGGATACTTCTCAAATTGATGCTACCATCACTTACATCAAGGATTTCAACGCATTTGACTTCCCGAATGTAATTTCTGCCAACGAGGACGGGTCTAACGACTTCTTGGATCTAAAATCATACTTCCAAACCTGCGACGAATTCACGCTCTACATTTTCAATCGATGGGGTAATTTGGTTTGGGAGCAGGCGCAAAATACGCCTTTCTTCCGTGGACAAGATACCAACGGCAACGATTTAGAGGATGGTGTTTATACTTATAAATTGATTTTCGATAATTTCGAAAAGCACGGATTCATCCACGTAGTTCGATAATTACATCAAGCGCTGAAATTCAGCTTTAAGCGCTTCAATCGCAATTTCAGACGGCAGGGGTTTTACCTCTGCCGTTGTTGTTATAAGCTGAGTTGCAAATTCAAGGGAAGTGGCGTTCTCTTGTAATTGCCCGGAAACAATGTTGATGAGTTTAACGGTTTCTTCTTTCGCTGTATTAACTAACTGCCATGCATTTGAGGAAATAAACATCTGTTGCCCTAAATTATGGTCGTATTCCTCACGGATAGATTTAAGCATTAAGGACTGCAAACCGTGGGCGTTTAAAGTGGGGTTATTCAGACGGAAGGCCAAGGCGGAAGGATGAATTCTCTCCATGTAGAGAATTACACGTTGGTAAGCCTCCATTTTATGCGGGATAAAAATAGATTGGCGCTGCTTTAATAATTCGGATTGCATGATAAGCGCGTCTTTCGCACTGAGCTGTTTTTGGAAGTTCAAGGTCACAATAACAAGGGCCATGAGGGCAGCAACTACGATAATTATATAGGCAAAAATCTCGTTCATAAGGTTCTTTTTGTAGCAAAGATAATATTACTCGATATTCAAATTGTCGAACTATGAATTGTTACAGAATCCTAGCTCCATGGAATCACGAATAAAAGTGTATTTTTAACCCATGGAAAATACTCTACTTGCGGCTTTGTTATTGGTATATTTCGGTATTTTATATTGGATATCGTATTCTACATCAAAAAACGCCACAACGCAAAGTTTTTTTTCCGGAGATAAAAAAAGCCCGTGGTACTTGGTAGCTTTTGGGATGATAGGCACCTCCCTATCAGGTGTCACCTTTATTTCGGTTCCCGGTAAAGTCATGGCATCAGGTTGGCACTATTATCAATTAGTCTTAGGCTTTTTCCTAGGTTATTTTGTAGTAGCCTTCGTTTTACTTCCTATATATTACAGAATGCAACTGACGTCTATATACACCTATCTTGAGCGACGTTTAGGGTTAAATGCTTACCGTTGGGGAGCAGGTTATTTTATTCTATCTCGTTGTTTAGGGGCTACCGTTCGTTTGTACTTGGTAATCAATGTATTACAGCTTTTTATTTTTGAAAAATTAGGTATTCCTTTCGCATTGACAACCCTGATTATTATCGCTATGATTGTTGCATACACCTTAAAGGGTGGTGTAAAAACCATTGTTTGGACCGATACATTACAAACTTCGTTCATGCTCTTGGCATTGTTGGTTTGCGTAATCAGTTTTCAGCAAAAATTAGGCATGGATTGGTCCGATGTGTTTTCCTCTTTGAACTCCAATAATCTTTTGAATATTCTAGAAACAAATCCCTTAAAAGGGGATTACTTTTGGAAGCATTTACTTGGAGGCGCTTTTATTTCGATTGCCATGACCGGCTTGGATCAAGAAATGATGCAAAAGAATATTAGTGTAAAAACCTTACGAGATGCGCAAAAAAACATGGTAGTTTTCAGTCTTACACTTTTAATCGTGAATGCGCTGTTTTTAGTTTTAGGAGGTGTCCTTACCCTTTATGCGAGTCAACACGGTCTCCGTCTTGCTCCAGATGATTTATTCCCTCGTTTGGTGCAGGACTATCTCCCTTTTGGGGTTTTTGTTATTTTCATAATTGGATTAATTTCTGCGCTGTTTCCTTCCGTCGATGGCGCTATAACTGCATTAACTTCTTCCTATTGTATTGATGTTTTAGGCTTCGATAAAACCGACCGTTCTGAGGGAGAAAAAAGACGCATAAAACAACGCGTGCACCTTGGGTTTGCTTTTATATTCACCTTATTGGTATTCTTTTTTAAAGCCTTGGATAATAAAAGTATTGTGGATTTAATTTTTGACATTGCTGCGTTTACTTACGGTCCCTTGCTCGGATTATTTTCGTTTGGTATTCTCACCAAACGTCAATTCATATCCCCTAGCGTTGTGTACCTCACCCTGCTCTCGCCGGTAATATGTTATGGTTTAAAATTTTATTCCGCCGAGCTATTCGGTTCGTATCAATTTGGCAATGAAATGTTAATCATTAACGGTATAATTACCTTTATCCTCCTTTTTATTTTCAGTAAAAACCCTAGCCATGCCGCTGCGAATTAATTTAGATGACCGTCATTTACATCGTTCTTTAGCTCCCCATACCCTATATAAACCTGCTTCGTTTTTGCGTTGCGGTATTTTAACTAATTCGGAGCGATACCGTCAACAGGAACCTGACATCGAAATAGGTTTTCTTACAGTTGACTATTTATCAAGGTCGTATTTACCTTTGGAAGATGCCATTATTGTAGATGCTGGAATCATTCCTACAACATCGTTCATTCAACAATTGAAAATGCTACGTGAGGGTGAATTTCTTACGTGCATGAATACCATTATTGCGCAATGCGGCGATCAGCAAATCCATGAAAAGACGATTGATTCTCAATTATACACCCTGCAAAACCGATGGGATTTACCGAAATTAAACGCTGAAATAACCCTGCTGGATTACCAACAAATTACGCATGGACGTGTTTCAGCTGATTTACCCTCACATTGCCGGATTATTGGCCCAAAGGAAATGTTTTTTATGGAACAAGGAGCCATCGCAATAGATGCAACTTTTAATACCACCAACGGTCCAATCTACCTTGCTGCTAATTCCGAAATCATGGAAGGTTCTATGATTCGTGGACCGTTTAGTTTGGGGGAAAGATCTCAAGTCAAGATGGGAGCAAAAGTATATGGAGCTACTACAATTGGTCCGGATTGCAAAGTAGGCGGGGAAATCAACAACGTAATTTTCGAATCTTTCTCCAATAAATCCCACGATGGATTTTTGGGTAACGGATACATCAGTTCATGGTGCAACATTGGAGCCGATACGAATGCGTCGAATTTGATGAATAATTATGGTACGGTAGAAGTGCACGATTACGCTACCGGAAAAACCATTTCGAGTGGAGAACAATTTGTGGGTTTGCACATGGGAGACCATTCGAAATGCGGTATAAATACCATGTTCAATACCGGAACTGCCGTTGGCGTAGCCTGTAATATTTATGGGCCAGGTTTTTTTAAAAAACACATTCCAAGTTTTAGTTTTGGCGAACCGAATAGGTTGTTTCCATATCGATATGATAAGGCAATCGAAGGAATCGAAAGCATGATGGCCCGGCGAAATCGATCCCTATGCGAAAACGATCGTGCTATATTACTCCATCTTTGTTCGGAGCGGGAATCATTTTAATTCAAATACCGGAAGCATCATATAGCTTGGCTCAAAATAAGGGCTATGTTGATATAAGAAGTACAACTGCTGCCACTCGGAAGCAGCAAATTCAGCATCACTCGCCTTTTTGGCCTCGAATTCTTGTTTTAATTCTGGTTGTGACTTAAGTAAAGCTCTGATTTTATCCACGAAAACATAATTGGAGAAATACTCCTTCTCCTGCAAGTAGGAATCAAAAAAATTCCAAGTAAAATAGGAATCTTCGGCCTCTGGTTGCAAAACTGAATGTAAAAAAAGTGATCCATTTTGATTGGTTGGAATGATCACATCGCCGGCTTGAAAAGTGAACCACATTTTTTGCCGTTTAATTTCTTTATTTACATGCATATAATGCCCCTCATAGGGCTTTGAAATCGCATCAAAGGATTTGACAACTTGTGCATATACCATTAATTTCTTCTCTGTTTTTAATTCATCCATTAAAATACCATTGGCTTTTAGCTGTTCAATAATCCGAGTTTCTTGCCCACGTATAATGTAGAATTTCGGAATAGCCACGGAATCCATCGCGTTATACGTTTTGTAAAAAGGAATCATCTTTTGATAAGGTTGCTTTTGGTCATATTTCAAATGCCCCAGTCCCGTAATCTCATTCGTGTCTACTATGGCTTTAAAACCTTTGAATAAGATGGAATCATAGACCGTAGATCGTTGAAAGTTATAGTTAAAATAGGATTGACTCCCCTCCCATTCATGGGCATTTTCGCGTACTGATTCAATAACACGTGAATTTTTAACGGACCAAGCAATCAGTGACTGCATAAAATCATGGGTTGCTCGAACCCGGTTCGGAAAGGGTTTTAACATGTGGGTTTCGACAGTAAACGAAAGCGTATTGAATAAGGAAGCATATCCCATCGCATAACGAGGTAAATCATTGAATTGGTAAATGCCAGAATCCGGTATTTCTTTCACGGTTTCGACGTATGGAAATAGATCCCATTTCGCGGCCTTTAAATCCTGGGTTAACTGCGGCAACATGGATCCATACATGAGCTTTCGTAAGGAAGGAGCTATTCTCTCCCTCAACGATGAAATATAAGTTAAAGTATATTGATAATCCGCTCCATTGGACACATGATTATCTACAAAAATATCGGGTTTAAGGGCATGAAAAATAGTAGCAAATGTCCGAGCATTCTCGCTGTCCATTTTGGTAAAGTCTCGGTTTAAATCCAAATTCTGAGCATTCCCGCGAAAACCATATTCCAAAGGACCGTTTTGATTAGCTCGACTTGTAGCACTTCGATTCAACATCCCTCCTACGTTGTAAGCAGGAATAAAAGCCACTAAAGGATCCATTGGATTGACGCTGTCAAGTTTTAGGTAGTTTTCCGTGTAAATTAAACACGCATTAATTCCATCGGGTTCCCCAGGATGTATGGCATTATTAAACAACAATGTTGTCCCTCTTTGGGCTTTTAGGATGGTCGAAATGGAATCCTTCGCAGGATTTAGCACACATAAGTATATTGGTAGTCCGGGAACATCCGAGGGCCCCATGTTCAAGAGCATTATTCGTTCACTTTGCTGATCCAACTTTTTCAAATGCTGAATCAGGGTGCGATAATCCGGACTGGTATTTCTCGTCCACGAATTTTGTCCCAGAACGGAAAAGAACATTGCCATAAAAACGGTAAAAATTAAGCCCTTCATGTTGTTGCAAAGGTATGATTTGTAGATGAATTGAAGAGGTTTTCCTACCTTTGAGCATGCGAATTGATGTAATAACGGTGTTGCCAAAATTGTTTGAAGGACCCTTCTCAGATTCCATTTTAAAACGCGCCCAAGAAAAAGGATTGGTTGAAATTCACCTCCACAACCTTCGAGATTATTCTACTGACAAGCATAAAAACGTTGATGACTATCAATATGGAGGTGGTGCCGGAATGGTAATGCGAATTGAACCCATTGCCTCTTGTATAGAAGCTTTGAAGAAAGAAAGAACTTACGACGAAATAATCTACATGACCCCTGATGGCGAGCTACTGGAACAAGGAACCAGCAATCGCCTTTCAACTTTTCAGAACATCATTGTATTGTGCGGGCATTACAAAGGAGTGGATGAAAGAGTGCGCGAGATTTTTATTACCAAAGAAATTTCGATAGGGTCCTATGTATTATCAGGTGGAGAACTCGCGGCTGCTGTGATGGTGGATTCAATCATCCGATTAATACCCGGCGTTTTAAGCGATGAAACCTCCGCGCTTACCGACAGTTTTCAAGACCACCTGTTGGCACCACCTGTTTACACACGGCCTCCTGAATTTCAAGGACATAGGGTTCCCGAGATATTACTTAAAGGGAATTTCAAAGAGATTGAAGTTTGGCGAGAAGAGCAAGCTTTAAAAAGGACGCAAGAGCGCAGACCTGACCTCTTGGATTGACCATCCGTAAGAATTGTTACCTTTGTTGTATGATATCACTGTCGAATCGACTGAATGCCATGGAAGAATCGGCCACCTTGGCCATGGCTCGACTCAGTAGAACACTACGAGCAGAAGGAAAAGACATTATTTCTCTTTCCTTAGGTGAACCCGATTTCCATACCCCACAATTTATAAAAGACGAAGCAATCCGAGCCATTGAGCAAAATTATACGACCTATACCCCCGTTGCTGGTTACGATGAACTTCGTGAAAAAATTGCCCATAAACTCCTTCGTGACAATGGACTAACCTATTCAAAAGATCAAATTGTCGTTTCAACCGGAGCGAAACAGGCCATTGCTAACGCGGTATTAAGTCTAGTAAACCCCGGAGACGAAGTAATTATTCCCGCTCCGTACTGGGTTTCTTACATCGAAATCGTAAAATTGGCCGGTGGCATACCGGTAATTATTGAAGCGTCGGTAGAACAAGACTATAAAATCACGGGTCAACAGTTCGAGGAGGCGATCAGCTCCAAAACTAAAATGTTCATTTTCTCGTCGCCGTGCAATCCAACAGGTTCGGTGTATACCAAAGAGGAATTGTTCTCTTTAGCACAGGTTCTGGAGAAACATCCGAACATTGCAGCTCTTTCAGATGAAATTTACGAACATATAAATTTTGCGGGTGGGCATCATAGTCTCGCGGAATTTCCTTCAATTTTCGAGCAGGTAATAACAGTTAATGGCGCGTCTAAAGCTTGGGCCATGACGGGATGGAGACTCGGCTATCTGGCGTCGAGTAAAACCATTGCTGATGCCTGCAATAAAATCCAAGGACAATTTACCTCTGGTACCAACTCAATTACCCAGCGGGCTGCCATGGTTGCGATGGATGCTAATCCACAAATTCTCCAAGACATGGTGAACCAGTTCGAAAAGCGACGGGATTTGGTGTTGGGTTATTTGCAAAAGATTCCTGGTATTAAGGTAAATAAACCCACGGGTGCTTTTTATCTTTTCCCAGATGTATCGGCATATTTCGGCACAAGCTATCAAAATTATACCATAGCCAATGGCAACGATTTATGCATGTACCTGCTCCAAGAAGCCAACATTGCCTTGGTGGATGGAATTGGATTTGGCGCTCCAAAATGCATCCGCATCAGCTATGCAACATCCGAAGAACAATTATCTATCGCCATGGAACGATTAACCGAGGCGCTTTCTAAGTTGGGCCAATGAACTTAACCGAGGTTTTTGCACAGTTTTCTTCCAAACGAATTGCGATAATTGGCGATGTGATGCTCGATGCCTATGTGATGGGTAAAGTACACCGCATGAGTCCTGAAGCACCCGTGCCCGTTTTGTTGTTAAACCATGAAGAACAACGACTAGGCGGCGCAGCTAACGTAGCATTAAATCTTAAATCGTTGGGAGCTCAAGTGCATATTTGTTCCGTAATAGGTGACGATGAGCAAGGAAAAAAACTGATCCAATTATTAGAGACTTCAGAGATTAACTGTTCAGGAATTTTACAAGAAACCTCGAGGAAAACCACCGTAAAAACACGCGTATTATCGGGTTCACAGCATTTACTAAGAATTGATCAAGAAGATATCAGCCCTCTGAATAAAAACCTATCTGAAAAGCTAGTATCAAAGGTTCAAGCATTCATTGAAAGCGGAATCGATGCCCTGATTTTTGAAGATTATAACAAAGGCGTGCTAACAGAAAGCGTGATAACCGAGTGCATATCCCTTGCGAAACAAAACGGCGTACTTACCTGCGTCGACCCGAAAAAAGACCATTTCTTTGCTTTTGAAGCAGTCGATTTATTCAAACCTAATCTTAAAGAGCTTAAAGAGGGCTTAGAAATAGAAATTAACCCAAAAGAACTTTCATCTTTGGTAAGTGCTAGTTCAGAATTACGTAAAAAGTTGCATCATCGATTATCCTTAATCACGTTGTCAGAATTTGGAGTATTTGTGGATGACGGCCAAGAACAGGTGGTTATACCCGCCCATTTCCGTAAGATTACCGACGTGAGTGGCGCCGGAGATACGGTAATTTCGGTAGCCGCTTTAGCTCTTTGCTCCGGGATGAATCATCAGCAGGTTGCGGCATTAGCAAATTTAGCAGGAGGTTTAGTATGTGAACACTCTGGAGTGGTAAGTGTTAATTCAAAGAAGTTATTGGAAGAAGCGATTAAACTGAACGAATTTAATGAGTAAGCCCGTAGTAAAACCCTACAACACAGAACAATCGAAAAAAGAGGAAGTAACGTCGATGTTCGACAATATTTCCGCTCGCTACGATTTTATGAACCATTTTTTATCGTTTGGAATCGATCGAATTTGGCGTAGAAAAGCAGTGAAGGCCCTCCAAGAAATTCAACCAAAAGTGTTATTGGATATTGCAACGGGGACTGGCGACTTTGCCATAGCCTTATTGAAGTTAAACCCGGAAAAGATTATTGGACTGGACATTTCCAAGGGAATGCTTGAAGTTGGTAAAAAGAAAATGGTAGAGCGTAAAATCGACCACATCATTGATATGCAACATGGTGACTCAGAAAACTTGCCGTATGAAAATGGTTGCTTTGATGCCGTTACCGTTGCATTTGGCGTTCGAAATTTTGAAAATTTGGAGCAGGGGCTTTCTGAAATGCTAAGGGTTACTCGAAACGGAGGTAAAATTGCCATATTAGAATTTTCAAAACCGAAAAAATTCCCCGTAAAACAGACCTTTCAATGGTATTCAAAATACATTATACCGTTCTTTGGTAAACGCATTGCCAAAGATGAAAAAGCCTATGCCTATTTGCCAGAAAGCGTTAGCGTATTTCCAGAAGGAAAAGAATTCACCGATATTCTCAATAAGTTAGGCTATCGATCCGTAAGCGCTAAAACCTTGAGCGGCGGTATAGCAACCTTGTACACCGGTCTCAAATAATGCAACTTAATCGGTATTTTTACGTTAGTCCAACCGATGTTTCGAAAGCTCATTTTTAGTTTAATGTTTTTGCCTTTAGGCTTGTTGGGTCAACGGTTTAAACAAGAACGCTACAAGAATTTTGACCGCCGACTTTTTCATTTCGGGTTCATGCTGGGTTTCAATTCTTCTGATTTCACCCTTTATCCGGAGTTGAACAACTACCAAAATTACGGATTGTTATCGGTTGAAAACGACGCCCAACCTGGGGGTCAACTAGGGATATTAACAACCATGAGGCTCGGAACCCCCATGGTTCGATTGCGGTTTATTCCCACCATATCCTTTCAAGAAAGATCCATTAAATATAAATTTGAAGACACCACCAAGCTAGGGTATCGTTTAGAGGACGAACGGGTGAATTCTACCAATCTGGATTTTCCATTAATGCTGCAGTTCAGAACGCGACGACTTAACAATTTTGCAGCCTATTGTCTGGTCGGCGGACAATATTCCATTGATTTGCAATCCCAAGAAAAAGCCTCACAAGACTACATTGATCCTTACATTAAAATTAAACGCATTGATTGGCAAGGACAAATTGGGGCCGGACTCGAGTTTTTTGCGCCTTACTTTAAATTTGGAGTAGAATTAAAATTCACCCATGGATTTGGTAACAGCTTTGTAAAAGACAACACCTATATCGCTGCACCTATTCGAAATCTATACAACCGCGGTTGGGTTGTTTCCTTTATCTTTGAGGGATGATCTATACGCTTACCTTCACCTGCACTCCAGAGGAAGCTCAAAGCACGGAATTTATTCAACAAATGCTGCTTCGCGAGTGTGGTAAAGAATACCCCTATTTCCGTTGGAAAAAAAGAAGCATTGATGCCCGATCACGCAACATAAAAATCAATGTCACCCTGGAATATTCCAAAGAACCTCTCCCACCGCGCGTAAGGAATTTCTCATTCCACAAGGTGAATAAATCCCCGGAAATTCATATTGTTGGTGCGGGTCCCGCCGGGCTTTTTGCCGCTTTAAAGGCCATTTTATTGGGATATAAACCTGTGATTTTCGAAAGAGGTAAAAATGTGCGTGCTCGTCGAAGGGATTTAGCATTGATTGCACGGCACCAAGTCCTTAATGAAGAATCAAATTATTGTTTTGGTGAAGGTGGTGCAGGTACCTATTCCGATGGAAAACTCTACACTCGGTCGAAAAAACGCGGTGAGGTTGATTTAATTTTAGAAATTTTGGTTCATTTTGGCGCCGATGAAAACATTTTGGTGGATGCCCACCCTCATATTGGGACCAATAAATTACCGAAGATTATTGAAAATATTCGAGAGTGCATTTTAGCGCAAGGTGGCGAAATACACTTTAACAGCCAACTCACGGGTTTAAGAAAAGCGAAACATAAGGTGACTCACCTGGAAATTAATGGTCAAAAATGGATCCCTACACAACATGTCATTTTAGCTACGGGTCATTCCGCAAGAGACGTATTTTATACATTGCATCGGGAAGGGATTAAACTCCTTGCAAAACCATTTGCGTTGGGTGTGCGCGTGGAGCATTCACAAGAACTAATTGATCGAATTCAGTACCATGGACGGGTGAATGACCAATTTATCCCACCAGCATCCTACAGCTTAGTAGAACAGGTAGAAGGAAAAGGCGTTTATTCCTTTTGCATGTGTCCCGGGGGCATTATCGCTCCTTGTGCTACAAAAAATGGAGAGGTGGTAACCAATGGATGGTCTCCATCAAAACGCAACAATCCCTATGCTAATTCGGGAATTGTAGTAGCAATTGACCCTACGGACTTTTCGAACCCAGAAGATCCGTTTGTTTGTTTAGATTTCCAAAAAATGGTCGAAAAAATATGCCATGATGCGACTGGTAATAATCAAAAAGTTCCGGGGCAAAGGTTATTGGATTTTGTGGAGGGTCGGCAGTCGGTGGATTTTCCTCGTTCGAGCTATACACCTGGCATTGAAAGTGTTCGCTTAGATCTACTACTACCTTCTTTTGTGGCCCATCGATTGCAAAAAGCTTTTCGCGCTTTTGAACGAAAAATGCCCGGATTTTTAACCAATGATGCCGTGGTTCATGCTCCAGAATCGCGAACCTCCTCTCCTATTTTAATTCCAAGAGATCGAGAGAAATTTCACCATGTAGAAATCACCAACTTATACCCCTGTGCCGAAGGTGCGGGTTATGCTGGGGGCATAGTTTCAGCGGCGATTGATGGAATTAAATGCATGGGGGCTATAGCGGATATAAATTGACATAAACCCGCTGCTGTAAGGGATTACTCCTTTAATCGTCCTCCAAAGCGATAGGACAAAAACCCTCTAAATCCAATTCCTCCATAAAGTCTTTGATAACCATATGAATAAGCATTTACATAATAACTTGGCATAAAATTGTTGGCTAAATAGGCTGACAGCTCTAAACCAAACTGAATCGTTCGGGTAACATTCAACTGTAAACCCGTTGAAAAGCCCGCTCTGATATAGGAATAGTCGCCCATTGGTAAATAATTATAAACAGGGCCCGCAAGGGAATCCGGTGATTTAATGTAAGCAGCTCTGGCTCTACCGAAACTGAATTGAGGCGCAAAAATCCAAGTTAATTGTTTAAATCCATTGAGATTAAATAAAGGCTCTACCCCTATATCCCCTATAATTTCTTTGGAATAAATACCGTAATCTCCCGAGATCATTTCTTTCGATATCGGATTCAGCCCTATTCTCAAAGGGACACGAATGGCAAATTTGTCATTGATTTCTCGTTGAGCAAAAAGTTCAAGGGTTCGGTTGGAGGCATATCGACCATTCTCAGAATCCTTGGGAAGAAAATTCAACAAAGGAATAATATTCCACCCAACACTGTATGGGCTGTACGTGTATTTCGGAGGAATATAATTCGAGCGAGTACCATGGAAATGCGTGGTATAAACAGGTGTAGCATTTGGCAAAGTACCTTCTTTCGGATTTTTAACTTCACGGTTGGAAACGTATTTTAATTCCGACAATTTAAACACCACAGTTCCTTGTTCAGTTTGTAAGGTGAGTAAATTAGATAACTCATCAACCGATAATATTTTTCCGATGCGTTGATTGCCTTTTTTATCAATCAAGGTATCCTGAGCGAAGGACCAAAAAGGAACCAATGCCATGATGAATATCAAATGCTTTATTCGAGGCGCCATATTATTTAGGTTTTAGTTTTTAGGGATTTCGGCAAAATACCGATTCAAGACCATCATTTCTTGGAATTGAGCTCGTGAAAAAGCGGACAATCCGCCCTTGCGATTAATCCCAAGTAAGGTTAAATAATCTGGTTTACCCTCGAAGCTTTTATGGTTGCGGTAATATCCTTTACTTTTAAGAAACAAGGTTCTTGGGAGCGCTTTAAGCCCTTCAAACGAAAGCGATAATGGAGCATCTCCTTTTTGATGTATAAAATAGGAATCATCGTCCGTAGCAATCTGGTCACCTGCATTTAAAAAGGCATCGTTCGTTGCAACCGCGGAGTACTCCTCTACCTCCAGTCCTTGGGAATCGGTTTCTGCCAAAACGACTTGGTCAACCTCCCAAAAACGGAAACCAGCCTTCAAGCGAATCTGCAGTGTTTCATCGTTGAGGAATTCTTCCGGAACTTTGACCGCAATGTTGTTAAACCCTTTTTCTCCAACTAATTGGAGTTGATCTATTTTCTTCCACCGTTTATTGTGATAAACCTCCACATCCATTAATATTCCTGTTTTATTTAAGCTTTTATCCAATTGTGCTTTATTCTTAGAGCTGTTATTCGAAACCCAGTTATCGTATTTTTCCCCGAATAATTCCGCGAATTTATGGTAAACATAAGCTCCCCACGAATTATTTTTCGCTCGAATAATCAAATGAGATTTGTTGCTCATGTCTTTTGTTTTAAAGGAGGCATAAAGATGTGAGAAATCGGATTTATCCGAAGTTTCGAATTTAAAGGTTTCATCGTCATCAAAGGCAATCAAATTGCTTGCGATTTCTTCTTCATCGTTTTTTACGTGGTAAGGAGCCTGGGAATGTTGAACCGCGAAATAATTCCCGCTTTGATCAGCAACTACCTTAGCGCCTTTAGGGTGATAGACTGCGACTAATTTTAATTCATTCGTGTATTGGGTTTCGTCTTCTTCATTTTTTAGTTGCAGTAAAAAGGAATGGCTTTCCGGCCGATAGTCTGCCAGATGTTTTGTGTCATACCTCTCCAACTCAGGATGAACCGCCCCGGTGAAAAGTGTGTTCGTGTATTCCCAAGTATTTCCATTCAATACATAAGCATGAGGACAGTTGCATGCAATCATTAAAAAACCAACAAAAGCGATGAATAACGATGGAGCAGTGATTGCGATTGTTGAAAGCGTGGTGAGTCCAATATTTTTATCCAAAATTTGAACTTTCTCTAAATCACCGTAAGAAAGTGTAATTTTTGTATCGGTGGATTGAGCTTCTGAAACGAAAAGGTGCAGTTGATTTAAATACGGTCTATTTTGTTTATTCGCCTTAAAATTGGGTTTATTCAGGGCATATTGATACAACGAAGCCAACTGAATACTTACCGGAATGGTATTTCCTGTTAATCCATTTTCTGTCATCATGGGGTTCACCATCTCCACCATGTTGTTGCCAACGTGTACGATAAGATGGTAAGATAACTTCTGAGTGTTTCTTGGATTTCTTAAAAAATCGTCATTATTCACCTCGCGTATATGATACATTTGGCATTGCGAGGTAAATATTGCAACAATCAGCAACCAACATATGGATTTAAGCGAACGTTTTTTCATAGTTTACAGGTTTTACATAGTTACAGCCTTCGGCTTTCAATTCGATAAGGTCTTGAGGGGTATTTCCCGTTAAAAAATGGGACTTTTTATTACTGCAAAACGGACAGGCTTGAACAAAACCGTCTGTATCTATATAAATATAGCGGTTAGCAGCACCGGCACAACCACTTTTCCGTTGTTGGAATCCAAAATACTGGACTATGGGTGCCTTTTGTAATGCTTTCGACGTGTTAACATTTAAATAGAATTGATCTAAAACTTCTTTGCTTTCTTGGGTTAATAGCACATCCAATCCTTCATAATTACCCGTTGCTCGTGGTTCCATCAACTGCACAAAATTAACCTTCAAGGAAATAGCCAAAGCTAAATACGCGTGCAAGTTTTCTTGGCTACAAAACTCATTGGTAACGCAAATGCTCATAGCGACTAAAAGTCCTGCTTCTTGAGCGTTTTTTATCGCATCCATGGCCGCTTGATAGGATTTATGATTTCGACGAAACACGTTGTGCGCATTCGAGTCAAAATGATCTAAGCTCACGGAAACTCCAATTAAACCAGCATTTTTTAGCGATAATGCTTTACTTTGGGTTAAGCCATAACCCGAAGTGTAAATCCAAAAATCACTCGAATTGTTGGCCGATTTTAACACACTTATAAGATCATCGAATCGATTTAAAGGTTCCCCTCCTCCAAATTGAATGAGTGGAACGTTACCGTCTTGCAATTTTTTCACCATCAACACATGTTCCTCCAAGCTAATGGCCTCCGGTTGATTCAAAATTTTACCTTCAAAGCAATGCTCACAGTTCAAGGGGCATTTTTTCGTGAATCCAATTTGAACAATCCCCAATTTATCCAGGGAATTTGGCGTGCTCGTTTCGGACATGGAAAGGATTTTGTTGTAGAAATTTTTCTGCGGCCAACCGGGAAGATTACACGAAAAGAAAAATCTACCCTCATGCTTCACAACTTTGTGCGTGGCCTTTTTTATGCGGTAAACTTCCAGAGAGTCTTTAATTTCTCCCCATCGAGCCTTCACTTTTGTTGGACTTTTATATCGCTTAATGATATGCCAAAGCAAGCCTGTATAAAAACGAAAAAGAACGAGCTTCACCCTCAATCCACTCAATACGTGATTGGAAAATTCACCTGCCATGCCTTACAATTAACCGAGTTACAACAACAAAACCTATCGAATTTAGCAATAATTGATCACTTTCAGGAAGTCTCTTGGTTTATTAGCCTTATTTTTTTTTGAATTAGCTATTGTGGAATTTTTCCGTTGGATCGAAACCAAGCTATTGCATCATTAATGCTCTGATCTATAGGTCGTGTGGCTAGACCCAAGGTCCTTCTCGCCTTTCCATTTGAGTAGTAGTTTTCAACGCATAGAATCTGCATATTTGTGAGCGATATGGACGTTTTTAAGCCGAATCTTCGAAAAAAATCTCCAAGAATTCCCATAGTTAGCAAAATGAACTTTGGAATTTTTATAAGCCTAGGGTTGTATGGCGAATTATGCCTTATTTTGTCGAAAAATGAAAAATAACTAAGGTTCTCTCCTGCTAAAACATAGGATTCCCGGTCGCCCCCAATTTCCAGAGCAGCAACAATTCCTAATGCCGCATCACGTACATCTATAAAGTTCTTACCCCCGGGCGGATAAAATGCTACACGTTTTTTGAACCCATGAAAAATGATTTTACCGGAACTTGGTTTTTGATCAAGGGGGCCGATCATAAAGGTAGGATTAACGATTACCACTTCAATGCTTTCCGGAAGCGCCAATGCCCATTGCTGCCCAGCGAGTTTACTTTTGACATAGTGCGATTGACTGAATGGTTTTTGTATTGGGGTTAATTCATCACCTAATTGGTGTAGATTACCAAATCCGAACACGTTACTGGTGCTCACATGCACCAAGCGCTTAATTCCGAAATTAATTGCGACTTCATACAATTTTTTCGTGAAATTAATGTTGCTTTCCACATACGCTTTCTTACCTGAATGGGCTTGCCCAGTTTCTGCGGCTGCATGCACCAAAAAGGTGCAATCGATCATAGCTTTTTCAAGATCCGAAACTACATTGAAGTCGCCTTCATAAATGCTTAAAGCTGGGTGCTTATTCAATACAACCTTGGATTTCCTGCGAACAAAGGCGTTTACGTGATATCCCGATTCGAGCAAGGCTAAAACAGTATTGGCACCTAAAAGACCCGTAGCACCAGTAACCAAGACTCTTTTCATATCAAAGTTGATGGTCGTATGGTCGCTTTAAATAATGCATCGTTAATAACTGATCTTCTGTCTGATAAACATTATATTCTTCGAAACCGTAGCGCTTATAAATGATGGAATTTCGTTTAAGGCTGGTCTCTAAATACATGGGGAGTTTCTGCTGCTGCGACATATCGAAAATGAACTTCATCATATCTCTTCCGTTACTGGTGCCTAAGGTCTCATTCGTTACTCCGAAAAACCACAAGTATAAAAACTCAACGTTGGAGGCGCGATGATTCTTTATTTGTTTTTCCACCCGATAAACTTTGAGAGCACGAAACAAGGTGAAACATTTCAGAATAAGTTTCCATTGACCCCAATAATCTTTTAATCCCATTTTAACCTTATGGTAGGCAAAGATGATGGAAACACCTTGACCGTCCTCGGTTAAAAACACTCCATTTCTCCGCATGCCATAATAAAAAGCATATTCGGAAAGGTAAGCTAAACGCTGGGCACGTTTCGCGTCGTTCTTTAGTATATAATTGACATGAGGATTGGTGTCAAAAGATTCGCAAATGATTTTAACAACCTTATCCTTATCAGATAAATCAGCTTTTCTCATACCGTTTGCTTAACAATAAACCATTCAAATACCGCAGTTAAGGATTTTACGTTGTTTTCATCGTAGATTTCCGTTTTAACCTTAATCAACACCCTTCCTTTTGCCTTAATCTCAGCTAAAATTTCCTCTCGATTTGCTTGTTCAAAATACGCTTTAGAGCGCAAACCACCATTGCCCGGCTTATGATACTTTGCCTCGGTTTTTCGAATCACGGGAACCAAAACAGACCGCAACTCGAACAATTGCATCAAAAGAAATTCACCGCTGCTCGCTTCGGCCAAGGACAATTGAACACAGGCATGGACATTGCCTAGATGATTCAGATATTCCGGCTTTTGGTCGGTGCAAAATATATACGATGGATCCGTGCTTTTCTTTAAATCCAAATACTTATGAAACGGTATCTCAAGAATATTCATAACAAGTTAACCTAATAAATTCAACCTTACAATATAAAAGGATAAGGGCTAAATCAAACTTAATTAAACGAACCTATTTAAGATAAAAGGTATGGGATTCCGGTTCGCCATAACCAACAATGAGTTTTCGCTCAAACAACCTGAATCCAAAATTATCCCCGCTGGAAACACTCATGCCGTATAAATCCGAAGAATTCCCGTAATTATCAATGCTGACGTTTATGAAATAAAAAACCGCATTAAGTTTATTGGTGACTACAATTCCGTAGGTGTTATATTCCGATATATACCGGTATTCGATTTGCATTCCGCTCTCCGAGTCGTAAAATTTTTTACCATCCATGTAGGTTATGACGTCACTATCCGAATTAAAACGCTGAGCATTCACCAATCCTATGGTAAAAAATAAAAGAAAAGCAAGCAATAGTTTTTTCATAGTTATCAGGTTTAAGTTTATTCAAAATTACAATTTTTACGTCGGATTCGCTTTTATTAAAGTTATTCTTTCTACCATTGGATTTAATATTGAAGCCATATCTTATTTCGAAGCATCTATCCCTATCTTTGCACCCATCTAAACCGACTTCGATTTCAAATCAATTAACAAACCCTCCATGAAACGCATCAACCATTACAAAAAACTCTTCGAGATTGAAGGTCCTATCGAACTTAGCCCCCTTAAAAACACCTACCGCCGATTAGTGAAGCAATGGCATCCCGATAAATTCCAAGAGGACGACCCCATGCATGCTGAAGCGACCGTCATGGGACGTGAGATAACTGATGGGTATCATTTCCTCGTGAGCATCGCGCCCGAAACCAAGGAAGCCAATTTGGGAGAATATACGGCTACCATCGCCGAATGTGGCATTGCGGATTACAAGCACAAAGGACTCCTGTTGGAAATCACGTTTACCAATGGAGACACCTATGAGTACTTTGGGGTCAATGCAAACGTGTTTAAAAAACTCGTTAACTCCGATAAGCAAGTACGGTTCGCTAAACGGTTCATCTACGATTCCTACCTGTATCGAAAATCAAAGAAAGGTGCGGTTCAAGAATCCGCTTAGTATTTAACGAAGCGTACTACCTTTCCGCCACAATACCACATGTACATTCCTTGCGGAAAGTACCCTACAGAAATCGGTTGTAAGTCGGTGGTTACAACTCCTTCCATCCAATTCCGACCTTGCAGGTCATAAATTCGGTAAATTTCCCCTTGCCCAGCACCTCGAACCCATAAGTTTTCGCTCACAGGATTGGGGTAGATCGCATACTTTACACCTTCCGACAATCCTGCATAATAATCCTCCTTGCCACAGGCACCGGCAAAGACATCGTTGCCCTCAAAGCGGTTGGTAGCAGGAACCTTAGCACTGTTCATGGCATTCGGCAAACCGATTCTTCCCCATTGGTAGGCCTGCACAAAGGCGGGCTTTTCCGCGTAATAATAGCTCGTATCCGGTAAATTGGAAGTTCCTGCGGGCGCTACGGTTCCCTTGTTGTTGTTGCCGAAAACGAATTGATCGTTGCCCAAGATATTGTAGTTTACAGCGCTGAAAGGAAAACCGGTATTTGGAATTTCATTGCCAATGAAGTTTTGCGAAGGGCTGGTATTGTCAGAAAAAAAGATGCCGTACAAAGAAGCCCGATTTCTTAAAAACGTGTTGTAAGGACCGTTGCCCCCGTGCGAATTATCGATCACAATGTTTTGGACGTCGTTCTGCTCAAACAGATTTGCGTAAACGAAATTGCCGTGAAGCACCAATTCTCCCGCCGAATTACCTCCTAATAAGGGATTGGCGTTGGTCCAATAAGGATCGGTGGAATGGTTGAACGTTGCGACATTACCATTGGAACCTGCTTGCAGTAAAATACTGTGCCTCAAATGCTTGAACACGTTGTTTTCAATCAAACATTCGTTGGTGGTAAAATGCATCACTACCCCGTATCCTCTTCCCCCTCCTCCGTAATCAAACGCATCGTAGAAATAACTCTTTTCGACTTTTGAATTGGCCACACTTTCAAATTCCACATGACCAAAAGTGGTTTTGTTGGATTCCAAGCCGCTGAACCAGCAATTCTCGGCATAGGTGAAATGTATTACGCTTGCTTGCTCAGGAGCGGTATTGTCCATACGTTCCAAGGATAAACACTCCAAACCGATGTTGCGTTTCATGGCAATACGCACCACCTTGGGTAAACGGTTCAAGGGATAATCCAAGCGCAAAGCGCTGTGCAAGTAAAGGGTATCTCCGCCAACGCTGTCAACTTTCACCAATTGCCCCACGCTGTTCAAGGCCCAACTCGAGGTAACTAGATCTGCATCTTGCTGTCGAATTCGAATCCAAGCGCCCGCAAAGAATGCGTTGGCATTCGCTACCACAATCCACATATTTCCTTTCACCCCAGCGACCGCTAAGGAACTGCTGTCGGCACTCACCAAGCTTCCCGAAGTTTGAACGGAATGGCCGGTTCCTCCCAAATCGAAAATCCAATGCGTTGCATCGGCTCCTGCACCGCTGATCCGGGTATTGCTGGGAAGCGATACAGGCTGATTGAAAAAATAACTCCCTGCTGGAAAATGAAGATGCACCCCCACAGGGTGATTCAAGGCCAATAAACTATCCACAACAGCATTCACCGAAGTTATCCCATCGTTAACAGCGCCCTCCTGAACAACATCGTAATACGTGAATCCAACGGTATTGGTATCGTTCAATCCAGCGACGGTCCAATCCACCGCCCGATTCGCCGGCAAGACTTGACCATAACATGGCACCGCCCAAAGCACGAACAACAACCACCGAATCATTGCTTCACCCATTTACGTATGGTTTGACCGCATTGAATAAAATAAATTCCAGCGCGCAAATGGCTCACATCCAAGGTATGAGATCCAAACGCTAGGGGCTGTTGCAGCAGCAGTTGACCTTGTGCATCAACCATGCGCATCTCTTCGATTGCTTCCGGAAGGTTAAGATGAAGGTAATCCTCAGCCGGATTAGGATGTATCGTAAAGGGCAAGGACGTTAGGTCTGGATTTTCCACCAAGGGTAAAAAGGGTTCGTTCCCAACCACCGTTTGAACTTCGTCGTTGGGACCTATTTTCATGAGGAAAATGGAATTGCCGCCGTTCATCGGGTAGGTAATCCAACCAACCGCCAGTGCCCCACCGTCGGAAGTAGGAATGAACTGTTCTACTTTCTCATCGCCTCCATGGTTAATGTAAATCGGTCCGTTGTCCCAATCGTAATTGGTATTAAATCTTCCCAGAGTTACGTCCATACCAAAAGTAGCATCGTTCAAATTTTCATTACGGTAACCGACGTACAACTTCGTTTGTGCCCCGTTAAGGGTAATTTCGTCGAGGATGACATCACCGGGATTCACATACACGGATTCATAAAACAAACTACCGTTCAATTCATACCTACCCGAATAATTATCGTGTTCGCCTATGGCTGCATCGTATTTCCATCCCGTTAAATTATAGCGGTTTTGGTTGAGGGTAAGGTCTGTAATACCAAAAGCACCGTTATCGCCAATCGACGTAAACCACAAGGGATTGCCGTTGACATGATATGCGGCTAAAAACCCTTTATTCAAGGTGGAATCAAGGTTGTAATAGGTTCCGGCAACTACGAGGGTAGTATCGTTCAACAACAACGCTGCATTCACCGAGTTGTGCGCTTGAGTGCCTACATAACGTGACCACAGAGTATCGCCGTTTTGATTTAATCGAAGCACAAAGCCACGGGTAACATTTGAGGAAGAAGCCTGAGAATAACCTACACATAGCACTCCTGAATCTGCAGCAAGAACCGCATCGGTAACAAAATCCCATGCGCCTAAATCTACCCTTTTTTCCCATTGCAATTCCCCGATTAAATCCGTTTTAACGAGATACACGTCATACGCTGCAACTGGATCGGATAAAGAACTTCCCGCAACATAGTACCCTTGATTGGGAAGGGACAAAATCCTTCTTCCCTCATCGAACTCTGATCCCCCATAATGCTGCGACCAATCATAAGAGCCGTCTTTCTGCACTTTTAGAATGAAAGCCTCCGAGTTGAAACCCCAGCTGCCGCTTCTACCTGTAATGGCATAGCTGCTATCTGGTAGTTGCACCACCCCCTGACCAAAATCGTATTCCGACCCGGAATATTGGCGGTAAAAACTCAGCTGAGCCATCGCTTGAAAACTACATAGCATCCACAACAGGTACATCAAATATCGCATCGTAAACGGATTGAAAGGGCTTGTCCAAAGGCGCGGTTTGAAAACAAGCCGAGTAAATTATCGCTGCCAATACCCACGTAAAACTTGGAACGGTGATACACCAACGAAGTATTCAATTTAAATCCGGAAAATCCACCGTAACTCGCGCACATTCCGAAGTGAAGGCCTTTTACTACCCTTGCATTTAATCCCGCATAAACGTGAGGAATAAACCCTTGAATAAAGGTCAATCGAAAGCCATAGGTTGGCTGCAAAATTTGCTTTGACTGAAGTCCAACCACATTATTCAATTGTAAGGTCATGGGCAACAATATCCATTTGCTTGAGGAACTAACGGTAGTTAAACTGTCTTGAAAAGAATATCCCGGAGCCAACAAACCGTTTCGGTCAATGATATCATTGATGGTGTATCCGCCGAAGGCGAACGAAGTATCGATGCGCTGAGAGGTATATCGGTTGCTGAAGGCGAATCCTAAATTACTTACGCTGAATTGCATCGTGTGCACCCTACCGCTCTCCTCTCCCAACGCATTAAAGCGGTAATCAAAATCAACGCTCATGCCCAGACCTTTGAAATAAGCAGGCGACGCGGCACGTTCAATGGCACCGCTGCAAATACCGTAAAGGCTGTCACCGGATTCCGTATAATAAAACTTCATGGGATTCTGATCTCCCAACGAGCCGCGGAAATAAGAGGTTAAACCCACTAAATTCAAACTAAGCGACGACTGAGAACGTTTATCCAACACACTGAACCCCAAAGTTTGAAAGCCAATAAAACGCATTTCGGACCCTGAAAAATCAGCGTACTTTCCTAAAAAAGGGGTATTTCCGTAAAAGGCAAATCGAAACAGGTCGGAGGTGTACGCCAAAGAACCGAGGTAGTTTTGACCATAACGCAGCCCAACCATCAAATCTTTAAGGCGCTCGTTTTTGAACTTTGGGCTGAAATAATAACGTACATTGGCTGCACCTTCGAGGCCAACAACATTGACCGCTTTATGGTTTTCCCATGACGCTTCTTTGGCAGAACTGTCGATGAATCCACCAAAAATCAGTGGTTTGAACACTCCGTTTTCCAGAGCTGAACCGCCATATTCCAAAACTCCGTTGACCAACATCAATTGACGTGAACTTACAGAAGTGTCGAAGTCATAATTGCGCAGGATTTGTGCATTCGTTCCGAAGACCGCGAAAAAAATACCCCACAAAAGGATTCTATTTCCCATCAGTAAACAATTTCAGTTTTCAATGCCGCTTTCACTTTTACCTGCATAAAAGCCCCTACCGGTATGGCCACGACTTGGTTGGATGCACCCGAAGCTACGGGAGTATCCAAGACGGCTTCAACCCGTAGAAACTTCAATTCATGGATGTGCTGCATCAAGTATTCAGAAAGATAAAACCGTACTGTAGAATTTTTCACTAGAATGCCACTTGCATTCGGCAACCCTGCCACAGAACTTAACACCAATGCGTCGCCAACGGATTCATCGATGACCGCTTTCTGGGCATTTAAGAAACTCAGTTTGAATTGCGCTTGCATTGGAAAGGCGTTGGCCGCATCCAGTTGAAAATACCCCCCCACTACATGGGTTTTTGATGCATCCTGTTTCAGGGAAACCTGAAAAGTATCCGCCAAGGTCAATTGATCCGCTTGGAGCTGCAAGGGCATTTGAGCATGCAATACTACCTTGATCCTACTCGTAGAATAAATCTCGTCCCAACCACCGTTCAAATTACCGTTGGGATTGATTTCAATCGCATATCCCGCTTGAAATTTCGAGCCCAAGTTCTCCATGACTTGTTCAATGTTGCTGTTCCCAGAATTCACTTGAACTTGTTGGGTCGAAGGAGTCAAAGAATTCCAAGATCCCGTAGCAGGAGCCAAATATAAATCTTGTCCGATGATCGGAGCATTCAAGGCAACAGTACTCCCCGTAGAATGGATGTTTGCAATTTGAGTCAAAGCACCTCGAATGGGCACTTTAGTTCCGTTGGAAAAGCTCAATCCCAATTGAACCGATTGAATATCCACCAATCCAGACTCCACTTTTTCCATGATCGGAAGGTCTAAAAGCACGGTATCGCTGAACAGTTGATTGCCAAAATAACCGCGGGCATAATCCAAGGCAATGTCCTTTAACGTAGCCTCCACCTTGAATTCTTGTGCGGGGGTAACATTGACTGTTGGCCCGTTCGGATCGGACACCGCCGTAACACTCGCTTGCAACACGTTGAAATCAACCGCATTCGGACCTCGAAGGTCCATTTCATACCCTGCCAAATCGAAATTTGCATTACCCGGAGTAGGATTTACATTATCCCCTGCTGCCACCGTTACGGTTTGTTGAAAGGTAATCCCGTTAAGGCTAACTCCTGGCAAGCTCACATTGAAGGTCACTGCGGTGGGCAAGGGATTGTACACCGTTAACTGTATGCCTCCGCTGAACACTCGAACTTTCTTTAATTGCACTCCAAGAAGGTCAATGGTATGGGTTTCCGTTTGATTGAACACGTTGAAACCGGGAGGCACGTTAACCGCAAAATTGGAATGGAACGTTTGAACCACCTGGGTGTCAGGTATCGAGATCAAATCCGCCAACCCTATATCAAGTAAAGTCTTGGTAAAATCCAAATCCAAGGTTCCTTGGGCATTCGCTACCAACACGCTATCAGAAGTTAATCGGCTCAAATCCAAGGTATCGTTAATCAAGGGTGCTCCAAGGTCCATCTCCCATCGAGTGGGTTTTTTGGTGCAGTTAACCAACACCAAGAGCATTCCGAGTAACATCAACCCCGCTTTCATGACGCGCTTTCTATAATAGTTGCATAACCCTGTCCGACACCGATGCACATGGAAACCAACGCATAACGTTTTCCGGTAGCCTTAAGCTGACGTGCTGCAGTCAATAAAATTCGTGCTCCTGACATGCCCAAGGGGTGCCCCAAGGCAATCGCCCCACCGTTCGGGTTGATCCGCGGGTCATTATCGGCAAGTCCCAACGAACGCGTGCATGCCAACACTTGGGCGGCAAAGGCCTCGTTCAATTCAATCACATCCATCTGATCCAAGGTAAGTCCTGCGCGTTGCAAGGCTTTTTTGGAAGCCTCTACCGGTCCAATCCCCATGATGCGTGGCTCTACACCACTGATGGCGGCACTCACAATACGAGCTAGCGGCGAGGCACCGGAGAGCGAAACTCCTTCAGAAGAACCAATGAGTAAGCAGGCTGCACCGTCGTTCAATCCGGACGCATTTCCCGCAGTTACCGTTCCCGTACTTTTAAAGGCAGGACGCAACGATCCAAGTTTTTCGATGGTGGTCGTTGCTTTCGGAAATTCATCGTGGGTTACCACCGTTGGATCTCCTTTTTTCGAAGGAATGCTTACAGGGATGATCTCCCCGTTAAAAAAGCCCTTTTCTTGTGCTAAGGCGGTTTTTTGCTGCGACCAAAAAGCAAAGGCATCTTGGTCTTCCCGGGAAATTCCATGCAACTCTGCCAGGTTCTCAGCGGTCATCCCCATGCTATCGACCCCGTAAAGGCTTTCCATCGTTGGATTAACGAAACGCCATCCAAAGGAAGAATCGTACAATTGTTGATCACGGCCATAGGCAGCCCCAGCTTTGGAAAGCACAAAAGGTGCTCGGGTCATTTGTTCAACGCCCCCTGCAAGGTATAAATCACCTGCTCCGTCTTTGATGGCACGCGAAGCGTTCACAACAGCCGCCATTCCAGATGCGCACAGGCGGTTCACGGTTTCACCGCCAATAGAGGTCGGCAAACCGGCAAGTAAGGTAGCCATTCGGGCAACGTTTCGGTTATCTTCTCCTGCTTGGTTGGCGCAGCCCATGAGCGCGTCTTCTAGGAGGGAAAGGTCCAACTTGGGATGCCGCTCCACAAGCGCCTTCATTACAAAAGCTAGCAAATCGTCGGCACGCACAGATGATAGAGCTCCCCCAAAATTTCCTATGGGCGTTCGAATTCCATCAATGATAAAAGTATCTTTCAAAGCAATAATTTAAGGTAAAAATAGGCAAAAAGGCCAAGATATCGGGGGAAGTTAATTGAATATTTATTCCCACTTTTGCACTATATGGTACACTTGAACGAAACGCATCGTACTTTTTTCCAATCCTTGGGAATAAAGAGCCACCAGGATCCGGAACAACTTCGTGAATACGGTCATGACGAAACCGAAGATTATGTCTTCCCTCCCGAATTGGTGTTATTGCCGACGACGGTGGAGGAAGTTTCGGCAATTGTAAAGTATTGTCACCAAGAAGGTATTCCGGTAACTCCTGCGGGTGCTCGAACAGGACTGAGCGGTGGCTGTTTGCCTTTACACGGTGGCGTTTTGGTTTCTATGGAGAAATTCAACAAGATCCTAAATATTGATACTGACAACCTTCAAGTTATAACCGAACCGGGGGTGATCACGGAGGTCCTTCAACAAGCCGTGAAAGAAGTTGGATTGTTCTACCCTCCTGATCCTGCGAGCCGCGGTTCCTGTTTCATCGGAGGGAATGTATCCGAAAATTCGGGAGGCCCGAAAGCCGTAAAATATGGCGTAACCAAAGATTATGTTTTGAACCTACAAGTGGTATTGCCCACGGGAGAAATCATTTGGACGGGCGCCAATGTCCTTAAAAACGCCACCGGTTACAACCTCACGCAACTCATGGTGGGGTCGGAAGGCACATTAGGCATTATCACGAAAATTGTTTTACGCCTTCTTCCCCATCCCACCCACGACGTCCTGTTCCTGGTACCGTTTTTTGACGCCCGAACCGCATGCGAGGCGGTACCTGCGATATTCAAAGCCGGAATAATTCCCAGTGGCATGGAGTTCATGGAACGTGATGCTTTGCTTTGGGCAAAGGATTTTACCCAGGACCAATCGGTTCCCGTGGCGGAAAACCATCAAGCACATTTACTGATTGAATTGGACGGATTCGACGAGGAACAACTCCAACGCGAAGCGGAACACTTGTTTGGGGTACTGGAATCTTTCGAAACTGATGAAATCCTATTTGCGGATTCCGCAGCGCAAAAAGCAGCCCTATGGAACCTTCGGAGAAAAGTTGGAGAGGCCGTAAAAACCCAATCGATCTACAAAGAAGAAGATACCGTAGTTCCGCGATACCAACTGCCAAATTTGCTAACCCACGTAAAATCGGTGGGAGAACGTTACGGGTTCAAATCGGTGTGCTATGGACATGCCGGAGATGGGAATTTGCATGTCAACATCATTCGTGGCGAATTGAGCGAAGACCAATGGACTCAAGAACTGCCGAAAGCCATCACTGAAATATTCGAAGAGGTGGTGCGACTTGGTGGGACACTATCTGGAGAACATGGCATAGGATACGTTCAGAAACCCTATATGCCTATTGCCTTTCCTGAAGTAACCTTACAACTCATGAGGGAAATAAAACGGGTCTTTGATCCCAAAGGGATTTTGAATCCTGGGAAGATTTTTTAATCTTGGCTCTTCAACCAAGGTAAATGTTTGGCGTAAAGCATGGTGAAGATGAAGGAAATGGTAAGATTGACCACCACAATAATCGTAGGTACAAGTGCAGGAGAAACGAAAACGTACATGCTTCCGCAAGCCATTAATGAATAAATGATGTAGGCATGGAAACCATTTATATTACGATTGGCCATCCAAAAAACACCTAAAAGCCCGGTCAATGCTATGGCTAGATTCAAAAAATTACTTTCCCAAAAATAGGGCTGCAGTGCTTCGGTCATGTCATTGATTCGTACATAAAAATCAGCCAAACCATCCATTTCCGCTTTCTTAAGCTCTACGATGGTTTTCGTGAATTCCAATTTTGATTCCTTCAGCATTTCCTCCGTAGGTCGCACAGAGATCATGGTAAAAAGGGTTCCTAAAATAGACATGACGAGATTAATCGAAGTAAGAACTAAAAGCGTACGAAGACCTCGAGGAATATTCCTCCAACGTACGAGCAATTCATTATAAGGTAAGAACTTCAATTAGTTGGACTTTAATTGTTCGTTATCCAATTCGATTTCTTCCGGTGTTATCAATTTCAATTCCGTTCTACGGTTCGCTTGATGCTGTTCTACAGTACAATAAACTCCGTTCGAACAGTTATTGACTAATTGCGTTTCACCGTAACCTTCGGCTTTGATTAACTTCTTGTCAATGCCTTGACTAATAATATAATCGACACAGCTTTTTGCTCGGTTTTTAGAAAGTTTGAGATTATATTTATCGGAACCTCTGGAATCGGTATGGGAAGAAAGTTCAACCCTCAAATCCGGATGACCTTTCATGTAAGCAACTAATTTATCCAATTCCAACTTTCCTTCAGGTCGTAAAAAATACTTATCGAAGTTGTAAAGAATCAAATCTAAATTAACAAATTGATCCGCTGATTTCATTTTCAATCGAAGCTCGTAATTGACGGTATCAACACAATTCCCACTTACAGTAGCGGGAATAAGAATACTTGCATCATCGTAGTTAATAAAGTTCGCCACTATGGAATCTACTCTCGTCGTACCCTCGTTTCTCCAAACGTATGTTCCGCTGTTATTGGTGTTCAATTTGCTGGTAGTTCCGTTGGACTTAAAAATATTCAAACGCACATCGCCTAGGGCAATCCCCGACTGATCTTTAACCGTGAGTTTGGATACGTATTGGTTGTAAAAAGACTTAAGGTTTACCTTTTGACTAATAGGATTAACAGCTTTATACACCGTCGAATCTGCCGTCATGATTTTATCGCCGGTATAAACCACCTTGTATTCATGATTTCTTTTCAATTCGAGCGCTTCAGTTTCTCCTTTGGAATTCGTTTTAACCTCGAAAATTTTACCATTGTTCAAATCGGTAATTCTTACCTCTTGGTTTCTCAGGGATTTCCCTTTACAATCCGCAAGAGAAACCACCAAATCCGATTGGAAAACTGGCTTATTAAACGCGTAAATGCGATCCTTGAACATTTCCCTGTTCGATGAAAAATAACCTTTGCCGGTTTCTTCATTCACATAGTAGGAAAAATCGTCCGCGTTGGAATTGAGTGGTACTCCAATATTCTCTGGATTTTTACCATCCAATTCACTGCTAAAAATATCTAAGCCTCCTATACTCCCCCAAGCGGACGAGCTGAAATATAGAACACCCCAATTCGAAATGAAAGGAAATAATTCGTCTTCGATAGTATTCACGGAAGGACCTAAATTCACTGGTTCGGACCATTCACCTCCCGAGTAGCTTGTTTTCCAGATGTCCGCACTGTAAACGGTATCGCGATTATTGATTGACTGAACCATACTACCCGGACGATCGGATACGAAATACACATTACCATTCTCATCCATGCTCGCATGGCCTGTAGAATAGTTAACGGAATTAAAAGGGAATTCTATTTCAGTAAAGGTTCCATTGATCAGTGAATAAACGCGTTGTTGCAACCTTCTGTATTTCACGGTATCGGTTTTATCTTTCTCGCTAAAGTTGGTTGTAACAAATACTAAATTTTTATCCGGGCTGAATGAAATCGGACCGTCGTGTGCTTTAGAACGATCGATATCACGCCATTGATTCTTGTAAAGTAGGTCAATCCAGAAAGGCTTTTGGAAAACCGTTGATTTCTTTGTTGCTTCAATAGAATCGAAAAATGCAATATCGCTGTAGAACTCGCCTGTTCTTGGATAATTCCGATTCGCTGCACTGTGGTTAAATTCATTGGAAACAAACAAAATGCCTGTTTTGTATGGGAATGCCCCGTACTCCTCGCCTTTCGAACCTTTTTTATACATCCGAATAGCATATTCGGAAGCCTTGCCCAAGTTAGCTTGCATTTGGTTTAAGGAAGACTGTCGTAAATTCAACCATTCTGAATTAGGAAAAACTTTTAAGGCAGAATCGAGAATTCCCGCAGTTCTTGAGCTTTGATTGATGTATTGCGTCGCATTTAAAAAATAGACCCAATCTTGTTCAATGGTTTTACCTTTCGAAACAAGTTTATAACCCCAGGTGGAGGCTTTACGGTAATTTTCCGATAAGTAGGCGGCTTCCACTGTTTTACTCAGTAATTCCCAGTTAGGGGAATTTGTCTTTAAGGTGCTGGTGGCTAATTCCTCCCAAACTGGAAGCGCGTCAACAAACCTGTATTGCGCCGAAAGATCTTTAGCATACTTTATTTTGTACTCTTGAGCAAGTGCTACATTAAGAATACAAATGGAAAAAAATAGGGATATCGTAATTTTCATATCAGAAATATCTAGGGCTTTGTATCGCATTGTTTTTACCTTTTAAATCGAAGGAAATCATCACCTCATGAGTACCCCACTGGTTTAACATTTTCCCATTGAGAGGAAAATCAAATGAATATCCTGCAGAGCACCAATCTTTGATTTGATAAGCGAAGTTTATACCAGCACAATCCGTAGTACGGTAAAGAGCTCCAATCCAAAATTTATTGTAGAGATGTACACTGAAATTTAAATCGGCAATTAACGGCCCGTTAGCAGTATATTTCAAGAGAACGGAGGGCTTTAAATCAATGACCGAATTAAGGTTGTACACATAACCTCCAGTAACGAACAAATGGCGTTGTAAAAAGGCGTTCCCTCCTATGGTATCCATAGAACGTTTAATCAAGCGGGGTAACGAAACCCCTGCATAAAAGTTCTTGTCGTATAAATAGGCTCCAAATCCAAAATTCACTTTGGTTTGACGGTAAGAATTTAAATAATTAGCATCGGTAGGATCGGTAACCGTTAATCCTCCAAAATCATAACCAAACTGTTGAAATCCACCAGATAGACCAAGTGATAAGCGCAAGTTATCCTCGTTCAAGCGCATGTGGTAGGCAAAATTCGCCATGGCATTGAAGGCCGTGCGTGAACCGATACGATCGTAGGCAATGTTACCGCCTAAACCCACATTTTGACGTAGCACAGGCCCGTGAAACGCTAAAAACTGGGTATTGGGAGCACCGTCCCATCCTAGCCACTGCGCTCGTGTTACACCCGTAACGTTGAAGGAACCTCTACTACCAGCATAACCTGGATTAAACTGCAGGGGGTTGAAAAAATACATGGAAGCCTGAGGGTCTTGTTGGCTCCATAGGGAAGTACTGCAAAGTACTATGAAGGAAAGAACAGCAATCTTTTTCATTATGGTTGAATTTCAATGTAACCTTGGTAAGGATCTTGGGATTTCTTATTCGTGTCGACTATATAAAAATAAGTTCCAGCCGGCAATGGATTTGGATGAGTACCCCGAAGATGTCCATTCCAATCATTGTTGTATGGTCGGGCTTCGAACACCTCATTCCCCCAACGGTTAAACACCTTGACCTTGATATCAGGGTATTGATCCGTATTCTGAATAATCCAAAGCTCATTTAAATTGTCACCGTTCGGTGAAAGGAATTGAGGAATTATGATCGGAATTAACGGTGTACAACCTAAATCATAGGAAGAGGAAACAGAACATCCAGCAACATCTGTAGCTGTTACTGTGTAGGTTCCTGCATCTATGTTACTTGCGGTAGCTCCGTTATTTCCAGACGACCAACTATACGTAAACCCACCTTGACCCCCTGCTGCAAGCACCGTCAAACTTCCGTTGGCTTCCGAACACTCAGACCCCGTTGAATCAATTTGAGCAATGGTAATTTGCGTTGGTTGGGTAATCACGACCGTTGTATCATCGATGCACCCGTCTTCATTGGTAACCTCCACCGAATAGGTTCCGGCACTTAATCCATTCACATTGGCAGAATTCGCTAAGGAAGGTGTCCAATTGTAATCCAAGTTGGAGCCGTTTCCGTTATCCGTATCGATAGCAGCGGTACCATTCGATCCATTGAAACAAGAAACATTCGTGGAGTTAACCGTTGTTATATTAATAAGCGTTGGTGGATCAATGGTTACTGCATAATTCGCTACACACCCATTAGAATTATTCGTTAATTCAACGGTGTATTGTCCGGGTTGATTAATCGTAGGAGTAAAAGTATTTCCACCCGAAACGATCCCCGGACCAGCCCATGTAGCCGTAGAATTATTCGGATTAACCACACCGTTGATAACCCCGATACCGGTAATACAATCTAACCCGTTTTGAGGAGTCGTAGTGTAATCGAAATCCGGTGCAGAATTGACATTGACCACAAATTGATCAGTTACCGCAGGACAATCGTTCAGTTGCATGGTCACTTCAATTGTACCGCTAATGGTACTACCAGAAGTGTTATTTCCGGAAGTAAACGTTGGAACATTCCCGTTGCCCGATGCCCCCAATCCAATATTGGTATTCGTATTCGTCCAAGTAATCGTAGCATTGGGCGGACTTGTAATGTAATCGTCTGGGTTCACAGGCAAACCAGGACATACCGTGAAGTCAGGATTGATATTAAAGGTAAGGGCCGGCTGCACCGCAACCGAAACCACCGCAGTGTCTCCCGGACACTGAGCATTCAATACCGTAATGATGTATTCAACCGTATCCATGGTAGTTCCAGAATTATTCAAGGTCTGAGCAATATTTGCTCCTGTTCCGTTGGAATGGCCTGTAATCGTACCTGGTGCCGTCGCGGTCCATGAAAAACCAACATTATCCAAATTGCTTTCGATGTCGATATCCGTCGTCTCGCCTGAGCAAATTTGATAAAAGGTTGGATCGACCGTTGCATTCGCTTGAGGGTTAACGGTAATGGTATGAACATCTGCCGAATCGTTAGAGCACTCCACCGTTGCCGTAATTTCAATCGTTCCAACTTCGTTGGTGTTGTTTTGTGGCACCAAGGCATTAAAGGCCACGGGAGTAGTTCCACTTCCTGAGAGCACGGTTATATTGCTGATGTTGGTCGTATCCGTAATATCCCAATTAATGACATAGTTTGGTTGATCTGCAGTCATAGTAAACAAAGCCGAGGAATCACCGCTGCATATGGTTTGTTGGTATAACGAAAAGGTTAAATGCGCTTCAGGCTTAATAACCACGGAATCCACAATGGAATCATGCCCACAAAAATTACCGGTGTACAACGTAACATAGTAAGTTCCAGGCTGGCTAAATAAAACCTCCATGTCGTAAGAACCATTGGTCCATTGAGTATAATCATAGGTAGCTCCGGTAAATCCGTTGGAAGAACCTAAAGATCCGCTATTGAGTGTAAAAGTGTTGGGAGTGATGTTCCAGTAATAACCATAGGTGGTATCGCAGCCGTTTTGATTGATGGATTCACCCGCCACTGTTTCATTGTTAAAGGTTACCGGTTCAAGCACACATACCGGTGACTGAGGCGTGTAACTAAAATCAGGAGTGGTTCCAGTCGAAATGATAATGGGGCCAACAGTAACCACCGTTGGAATACCATTATTCGAACAAATATTTTGGGCGACAACCGCAGCAGAGTAGGCATTAGGAATCGGAGGAAGCCCGGGTGCAATCACATAGTCTACTCCGCAAGATGAGGTGGTAAAAACATGGTTTATGGTTGTGTCATTTGCCGTGGTAAACACGACATTTGGAGTGCCATCCGAAAAAGTAATGGTGTAGGTAATTGGCACATCATTGGACAATATATCAATGGCGTAAGGAGAAGGAAGACAAGTATTTGAACCCAAGGCAGAAACCGTAATCTGAGGCGCACTTCCGTTGAATACGATGTACGTGGAGGTACTTGAACAACCGTTTTGGGTTACTGTATGTGTTAAGGTGAATTGACCTAAGGGATAATCATGAGTTATTTGAGTCCCCACCATTGCCAAGTTTGTTGAGGACGACCCATCACCCCAGTTAAAGGTCTGAGTTACCGTATTATTTACTGCCGCATTGAACGTAAACAATGCAGAATCAATGGATCCACAATTCTTGAAGATCGTCTGGCCTCCTTGAATCGTGGTGCCGAAACCTCCCCCCGAAGACACCAAAGTCAAAGCTGAATTGGGTGTGGCGACCACCACTATGTTTCGTGTAAAGACCTGATTGCCTGTTCCATTTTGGTTATTAACCGTCAACGAAACGGTCGTTGCACCTGGAGTATTGTAGGTTACTGTGTGAGGGCCCACTGTATTCGAATTTAATGGGCTTGCTCCAACCCCGAAAGACCAATTGTACGTTGCAGCAGCTACGGTTTGGTTCGAAGTATTGTTGTAGGTAATCGTTTGTCCCTGACAAATAGTAATAGTTCCACCTACTGCAGCAGGAACTGAACTAAAACTAGGTACCGGGGTTTGGCTGTGTGCAACCCCCACTAAGGTAAGGGTAATTGCACCGAGTATTTTTTGAAACATTTGCGCTGTTTAGAAAATTTCCTTGCAAAGGTAAACAAAAAATAACGAAGTATTTAAACCCAGTCAATCCCCTTTTTTAAGCTATGTAATGTTTGTAACTCGAGGCTCCCCTCTTCCGGAAGGTAATTATACTTCCAATGTGCCATGGGAGGCATGCTAAGAAGTATGGATTCCGTACGACCGTTGGAAATGATTCCAAAACGGGTTCCACGATCGAACAACAGGTTGTATTCAACGTAACGAGACCATCGCAAAGCTTGCCAGGACAACTGCACTTCGGAGGGTTCGGGGAAAGCCGATGCTGTTTGAGCGGCATACAACACCGGAAAAAGCCTGCCCAAATCAAGACAAAACTCAAAAATCGATTGTTTATCCTCTCCATTTGTAGGCTTTAAATGATCGAAAAAGATACCACCAACTCCCCGCGTTTCTTTCCGATGCGGCAAATAGAAATACTCATCGGCCCAAGTTTTATACGCTTCATAAGTCTCTACCCTGAATTGGTCACAGGTGGTTTTAAGGGATTGATGAAAAGATTTAGCAAGCAATGGATCAACGTAAATAGGTGTCAAATCTATGCCCCCGCCAAACCAATGCTCCCCTAAATTGGTTTCGAAATACCGAACATTCATGTGCATGGTAGGATGCAAAGGATGCCTAGAATGGATGACAATGGATACTCCCGTGGCCAAAAATGCATCCCCCTTCATACCCATCTGTTCGCGCATCAACGCGGTAATCTCTCCTTCAACTTTTGAAAACGCAACTCCACCCTTGATGATTTTTGCTCCTTCACCGATGATCATTGTCCTGCCGCCTCCACCCTCTTCCCGCTCCCATTCATCGCTTGAAAACTTTGCCAAACCATCGTTTTTTTCGAGTTTATCGGTAATGTATACTTGCAATTCACGAAAACTATTGGCAATAAATTCACTCGTTAAGTTGGGCATCTTTCTCTTGTTTAAAATTCCTAAATCGGCACAGTTGAAATCCGTAATTGCTTTGATAGGAAGCTGGATAGCCTTTAAAATCCATCGAAAGCATTAAACCTTTGTAGGGAAACCCGGAATGGCATTGGTTCACCCATCCCCCAAAACCGAAAACAATATCGAAGCCTAATAGCGCAGATTTAGATATATCTATTTTATAGCGTGACCGGTATTGTTTGTGAAAATTTTTAACAACAAGTTCCTGCAAATCATAGCAAGACGTTGAAGCGTAATAAAAATCGCTTGGATTTTTAATATTGGATGAAAATTCCTTCCAATCCACCCACTCTCGTAAACCAAAAATCACTGGAATAGTTTTGGCACCTCGCGCCCACTCGTTGAACTCCAACACTTTCTTCTTGTTGGTCGACACACTGACAAAAACCGCATTTACCTCCGAATTGAGCAAAGCTTTTAAGGTCGCTGAATTTGCCATAATTAATCGATTTTTAGAAGTACCATATTGCTTAAATGTTTCAACAAACTTTCGTTCTTGAGCAGAATCAGCCGCTATTCCAGTTTGAAATAAAACGACATTTTTGTCGACGGCTATTCGAGCCATTTCTGTTGCCAAGAATGCTATTTGCTTTTCGGTTTCCGTAACAAGCTGATAGGTATTCGGCCGATGTACAAATTCTTTGGGCAAGTTGGGTAAGGGTGAAATGTAGGCCATTTGTTTTCTTTCGCAATAGTCGGATAATTTCAGCCCCTCTTTGAGATCCAAGGGACCGATTACAGCATCAAAATCCGATAACTTATCGCTTGCCAGAATTCGATCAATACTTTCATCCTTTGAACCGTAGTCAAAAAATTGGACTTGACCTTTACAACCAATTGCGCTTAACGAATCGATGGCGAGCATAGCTCCGCAATAGAAATCATAAGCGTATTTTGCTAGGTTTTGCAACGGGAATTCTAAAGAATCCTCCCCCAAAGGAAGAAAAACAGCCATTTTGAATGAATCGCCAATCTTTGTATTGGGTTGGACTAAGGATGGTTTAGGTTGAACGTCCGGTGGTGAAAAGGTGGTTTTTGAGGGAATTTCCTTCACCAGAGGAGGCTTAACCTCTAGAATTATTGGAACTTTCAATACCATTCCGGGTTTTACCTTGGTGCTTTTCAACCTATTGTAAGCCACAAGCCGCTCACTCGATGTTAGATAGCGCTTCGATATTTCACCCAAGGTCTCCCCTGTTTTTACCGTATGTGAAATAACCGAATCTTTAAATTCAAAGCTCCTGAAATTATCGCTAGTGAAAGCGGTCTCTACCGAAGACGACGAAGTATTTGAAGGCAAGTCCTCATAATTCCATCGAACAAGGCCTTTTTTTATGTTTAATTTGTCACCAATTTTTAGGGTGCTTGCTTCCGTTAGCCCGTTGGCGATATACAGACTATCAAGGGGTATGGCGAAGCGCTTTGAAATACCAAATTTTGTATCCCCTTGAACCACAGAATAGTTGAAATCGGAGCGTTGAGCCTTGATTTTAATCTTAGTCCCTAAGGGAAAATCCATGTTTAACGAAGGATTATACCCTTTTAAACTGTCCAAATTTATCCGATAAACGGATGAAAAATTAAAAATGCTAAATCCTTCCGAAACGGTGTACTCATGGTACCATTCACCATTCCATTGTACTACAGGAACCAATCCCTGGGAATTTAATCCGAAAGGAACAAGGAGAGTCCAGAAGATAATACGTTTTATTCCCATTCAATCGTCGCTGGTGGCTTGGAACTAATATCGTAAGTTACACGATTAATTCCGCGTACTCCGTTAATAATTTTATTGGAAACTTCCGACAAAAATTCGTAGGGAAGGTGGCTCCAGTCTGCCGTCATGCCGTCTGTTGACCCTACTGCTCTCAAGGCCACCACGTTTTCATAGGTTCGTTCATCCCCCATAACACCAACCGATTGCACGGGTAATAAAATAACTCCGGCTTGCCAAACGCTATTATACAGTCCGTGTTGCTTCAAAGCATTAATGAATATTGCGTCGGCTTGTTGCAATAAGCGTACCTTTTTCTCCGTAACTTCTCCCAATATCCGAATACCCAAACCAGGACCTGGAAAAGGATGCCGTTTCAACAAAGCATCGTCCATCCCTAATTCCCTTCCTAAAAGCCTTACTTCATCTTTAAACAACAAGCGCAATGGTTCGATTACTTGGTACTTCATATGTTCCGGTAATCCGCCTACATTATGGTGCGATTTGATGGTTTGCGATGGCCCCCCATCGACGGAAATAGATTCAATGACATCGGGGTAAATGGTGCCTTGACCGAGCCATTCAGCCCCTTCAATTGCTGCACCTGCTTGCTCGAACACTTCGATAAAGGTTTTTCCAATAGCCTTACGCTTATCCTCAGGATCGTTTTTTCCCGCTAAAGCATCGTAAAATAATTGAGAAGCACGAACCCCATTGACCGATAAGCCCATCCCTTCATAGGAAGTGAGCACCTCCTCAAATTCCCCCTGCCTTAAAAGCCCATTATCCACGAAAATGCAGTGAAGTTGGCTGCCAATAGCTTTGTGCAATAAAACAGCTGCCACGGAAGAATCCACCCCACCTGACAAGCCCATTATCACTTTAGAACTACCTACTTTATCTCTAATATTTCGAATTTGCTCCTCAATGAAGGCTCCAGGGGTCCAATCTCCAGAACATTGACAAATCGTCAAAACAAAGTTTTTGAGCAACTGCATCCCTTGCAATGAATGGTACACTTCAGGGTGAAATTGAACGCCATAGGTTGCCTGTTCCTCAAAGGAAAAACCCGCATTGCTTACATCGTCTGTCGCGCAAATACGATGGGCGCCTTTGGGTAATTCGGTAATCGAATCCCCATGCGACATCCACACCTGAGTCGGGAAATCCATGTTCTGAAGAAGCGGCGAATCCATCACTTTGTGCAATTGAGCTCTTCCATACTCACGGGTATTGGATGCAGCAACCTGACCTCCATAACATTGAGATATCCATTGAGCACCGTAACAGATGCCCAAAACCGGAATCTTCCCGTGGAATGCAGAAAGATCTGGTAAAGGAGCTTTTGTATCACGCACAGAATAAGGACTGCCGGATAATATTACCCCTTTACAATTTTCAGGAAGAATCGGAATGGCATTCCACGGTTTTATCTCACAATAAACGTTCATTTCGCGAACACGGCGAGCAATCAGCTGCGTGTACTGTGAACCAAAATCAAAAATTACTACGGATTCATGCATGTGCAAAGATAGGCTTAATTTCGTCACGTAACATGGAATAAAATGGATTAAACTAATCGCTAAAGACGCGCCTTAAGCCAGTGTTTTCAAATTAAATTGTTAATTTCGTCGCTCAAAATACAACTCATGATTGCGGGACTATTAAAACAAATATTCGGGGACAAAAGCAGCAAAGACCAAAAGCTCTACCAGCCATTCGTTGATGAGGCAAAAGCGCATGAAACCGCATTGAAGACCCTAAACGATGATGCCTTGCGTCAAAAATCCTTTGAATTCAGGAGTAAAATTAAAGAAGCACTTAAGGACTTGGAATCGGAATCGGCGAGCATTCAAGAAAAAATTGACCATCCTGATACCCTTGTAACCGAGAAAGAAGAACTGTTCAATGAAATGGACCGAATCGCCGAAAGCATCAACGAAACGATTGAAGAAGTTTTATTGCAAATTCTTCCGGAGGCTTTTGCGGTCATTAAAGAAACGGCACGACGCTGGGCAGAAAACAAACAATTGGAGGTAAGCGCAATGGATTTTGACCGAACCTTAGCGGCTCAAAAAGATGGAATCACCCTTCAAGGTGACAAGGCAATTTGGTACAATGAATGGACCGCAGCAGGATCGAAAGTCACTTGGAACATGGTGCATTACGATGTTCAGTTAATGGGCGGATCGGTACTTCACAAAGGCAATATTGCTGAGATGCAAACAGGGGAAGGAAAGACCTTGGTGGCCACCCTACCCGTTTATTTAAATGCTCTTTCTGGTAAAGGTGTTCACGTTGTTACCGTCAATGATTACCTTGCGAAAAGGGACTCTGAATGGATGGGCCCCCTTTACCAATTCCACGGATTAACCGTTGATTGCATCGATAAGCACCGTCCAAATTCTGACCAACGAAGAAATGCTTACTTAGCTGATATTACCTTTGGAACCAACAACGAATTTGGCTTTGATTACCTGCGGGATAATATGGTTTCGAGTCCGAGTGAAATGGTTCAACGAAAACACCATTTCGCCATTGTTGATGAGGTCGATTCAGTCCTTATTGATGACGCCAGAACACCCTTGATAATTTCAGGTCCTACCAGCCAAACAGGAGAACAAGAATTCCAAGCACTCAAACCGAGAATTGAGCGCATAGTGGCTGCGCAACGTGAGCTAGTGCAAAAACTGCTCTTAGAAGCCAAGAAAAATCTTGTGGTGCTGAACGAGTTAGAAGCAGACAAAAAACTGGAGAAAACGATGCTTGAAGAAGGGGGAATTGCCCTGCTAAGAGCCTATAGAGGTTTACCGAAAAATAAACCGCTAATCAAATTTCTATCGGAACCCGGCATTAAAGTACATCTCCAGAAAACGGAGAATTATTACATGCAAGAACAGGGTAAACGAATGAAGCTCATTGATGAAGAACTTTACTTTACCATCGATGAGAAAAACAATTCCATCGAATTAACCATGCGAGGTATCGACCTTATTTCAGGTAAGGACGAACGCGACTTCTTCATCATGCCCGACATTGGCGCTGAAATAGCCAAGCTGCAAGAACAAGGATTGAGTTCAGAAAAATTCCTCGAGCAAAAAGACGCTTTGGTGCGCGATTATTCTATTAAATCAGAACGAATTCACTCCGTAAATCAATTATTGAAAGCCTATTGCCTTTTCGAGAAAGAAGTGGAGTATATTATTGTAGAAGGTAAGGTAAAAATTGTGGATGAGTCAACCGGACGGGTTTTGGATGGGCGCCGCTATTCCGACGGACTCCACCAAGCAATTGAGGCGAAAGAAAACGTGAAAATTGAAGCCGCAACACAAACCTATGCCACCATTACGCTCCAGAATTACTTCCGCATGTACCATAAATTGGCGGGTATGACCGGAACAGCTGAGACAGAGGCGAAAGAATTTTACGACATCTACAAATTGGATGTGGTTGTTATTCCGACACATCAACCTGTTCGCAGAAAAGATCTGAACGACATGGTTTACAAAACCGTAAGGGAGAAATTCGGGGCCGTCATCGAAGAAGTTGAACGACTTGTTGCGGAGGGACGACCGGTACTTGTCGGGACAACAACAGTAGAAATATCCGAGCTTTTGAGCAAAATGCTTCAATACAAAAAAATCCCTCATCAGGTATTGAATGCGAAATACCACCAAAAAGAAGCCGAAATTGTAGCAAATGCTGGTAAAGCGGGTGCCGTCACCATTGCAACGAACATGGCGGGACGAGGAACGGACATTAAACTTGGAGAAGGGGTTAAAGAAGCTGGCGGCTTGGCCATCATAGGTACCGAACGCCACGATTCACGTCGCGTCGATCGGCAGTTACGCGGACGTTCTGGTCGACAAGGTGACCCTGGATCTTCGCAGTTTTTCGTTTCTTTGGAAGACGACTTAATGCGCAAATTCGGTTCTGAAAGAATTGCCAAAATCATGGATAGAATGGGCCTAAAAGAGGGCGAAGTTATTTCCCATAGTTTGGTTTCTAAATCCATTGAACGCGCTCAAAAGAAAGTGGAGGAAAACAATTTCGGAATACGTAAGCGATTGTTGGAGTATGACGACGTCATGAACGCCCAAAGAAAACGCATCTACAACCTTCGCCGCAACGCACTGTACGGAGATCGACTTGAAATCGATGTGGACAACATGTTCTACGATTTATGCCAAACCATGGCAAGAAACACCGTAGGCTTGGATTATGTGGATTACGAAACGGAAATCATCCGAGTGCTCGGTATTTCTTCACCGATTGATGAAGAAACCTTCCAGCAAATCGATGAGATGGGATTGACGGAATCGCTATACGATGCTATGAAATCCCAATACCTGCGCAAGCAAGAAAGGATCACCGCTGTAGCATTACCTCAAATAAAAGAAGTGTTTGAAACCATGAGCGATCGCTATAAAAACATGGTGTTTCCGCTGCGCGATGGCAACCGAGAATTTCAATTGATTGTTAACCTTGAACATTCGGTGCGCACCAATGGAAAAGAAATCATTCGCCAATTTGAAAAGAATATTCTTCTTGAAATCATCGATAACGAGTGGAAAGAACATTTGCGCGAAATGGATGACCTCCGTAGTGCGGTAAACAATGCAACCTATGAGCAAAAAGATCCACTGGTCATTTATAAGCTGGAATCCTTTAACCTGTTCAAAGAAATGTTCAATCGGGTAAACCAAACTTCGGTTGAATTATTGATGAAATTGGATTTACCGTCGTCAAAGGAATTTAAACAAACCAACCAAGAAAGCCAACAGAATAACTATTCGAATGCCAAAACAAACACCAGTATTTCCTCAGAAATACCTTCGTTCGATGGCAACCAAAGCCGAAGTTCATCTCCGATTCCACAGGCTCCTCAAGAAAAGCGGGCTCCTATTATTGCCGATCCAAAAATTAACCGTAACGATCTCTGTCCCTGCGGAAGTGGTAAAAAGTATAAGCAATGTCATGGCAAATAGGTATCGTTGGCACCGGAAACCTTGCCGCATTTTGGGCTAAAAACCTCGCTCCCTTAGCCAATGTTAAGGTTTTTTGCAAAGGTTCAAGCCACGAAAAAACCTTAGAATTCAACCAGAGATTTGGGTCATTGCCGTGGTCAAATACCGACCGCTTCGATTTGGTATTTGTTGCCGTTCAGGACGATAGAATCGATGCCGTTGTCGATGAATTATCCTTTTCCTGCCCTTTAATTATCGGCTCTGGGATTTATACTCGGAAATGCAACAATGAAGCGGTTGTCTATCCCTTGCAAACCCTGCATAAAGACCAATTGCCAAAACTTTCGGAGGTGCCTTTTCTCGTAGATCATGTCGAAGAAAACAACGAAACCCTTGTTAACTTCCTGAAAGATATAAAGGCCTCGGTAACGTTTTGTTCTCAAGACGAACGCCAAAAAGTTCATTTGTGCGCGGTATTCATCAATAATTTCGGATACTTTATCATGCGAAAAGGCTTGGAAATGCGACCGAATAATCTTGACCCCCAGCTTTTCAATGCATTAATTCAAAACACCTCCTTAAATGTTTTGAAATCAGGAAACTTACAGACCGGACCTGCCCTTCGAAAGGATATAAAAACAATGGAAAAACACTTATCATTGTTGAATGCAAAAGACCGCGAACTTTATGCATATTTGAGCGAACAAATTATTCAAAATCCCCATGCAATATAAAACCAAACTTGCAAGCATCCGTCATTTTATATTGGATGTCGACGGTGTATTAACCGACGGGACCGTACTCATCAACGGCGAACACTATCAACGCATGATACTTGCTAAAGACAGCTACGCCTTACAATATGCGGTTAAACAAGGATTGAGCTTTTTTATTATCACAGGAGGAGAATCCACCTTTATCAAAGGCACCTATGAAAAACTAGGGGCTTCAAAAGTTATATTAAACGCGCACAATAAACTAGTTGCTTTCTCGGGTATTTGCAAAGAATTCAACATGAATCCCGAAGAATGTTTATACATGGGCGACGATATGCCTGACATTCCTGTCATGAAAACGGTAGGTTGCGCTGCTTGCCCTTCAGATGCTTGCACAGACGTGCGTGAAGTCGCTAACTATGTTTCCCCTTTCGCAGGGGGTAAGGGATGTGTAAGAGATGTTATAGAACAAACCCTGAGAGTACAACAAAAATGGGCTTTGGAAAATGCTTTTTCTTGGTAAACCTATTGACCAAGTTCTTTCATCCAAAATGCATTCAGTAAGAGGATTAACCTGCGAGCAATGGTATTTTGATATCGTTTTGTTCGATACCCTCCCACCCAACGAATTCCGCTGATAGCATTGGTTAAGAATACCTCGTCGGCCGACAGCAAATTGTGGGGTAAAATAGGGCATTCATAGACTCGTATATTGTTTTGAATCGCTAAATTGATGACCATCATACGCATGGTCCCTGCTATACAGCCGTCGTTCAACCCGGGAGTGTAGAGCACTCCATTGCTTACAATGAAAAGATTGCTGTTGGCCGATTCCAACAAATCTCCTTTATCGTTTTGCAAAATAAGATCATCGAATCCCAATTCTTTCGCCTTTAAAGAAGCCATTACTTTGGTAAGGCCATTTTTCGTCTTGAAGGGTGATAAAAAGGTTTTTTGCAATTTTATATCGCGATAAATATCTATTTCTAATCCCTTGTAATTCAATTGAAAATCATTATCTACATGAGGTAATACTTCAATAAAATACACCCCATTGTTGCTCTCAGGAAGGTAGGCTCCACCTGCTACTCGATCCAAGCTCAAACGGCATTTTCCGCCTGATTTTATTCCCGATTGTTCGATTAATTCCGTGCATTGAGACGCTAAAAATTCCGATGTTAGATTTGCGGGTAAAATGATTTGTAACGCAGCAGCACCTTGAAAAAGCCGTTGGACATGCACCTCAAAATTGATCATGGCCCCATGGAAGATCCGAATGCTCTCAAATACCCCATCACCGTATAAAAATCCACGACTACCTGCATCAATAGAAGCCATATCTCTGGGCACTATTTTACCGTTGTTGTTTACAAAAAGCATCATTAAAAATTTTGTAGGAACTCAGTTAATTTATGCGGATTCAATGCGATGCTAAATGCAGCGCCGAATATTGCTCCGCTAATGTGGGCGTCGTTGGCGATGTTGCTTTTACCACGTTTCATGGCCAAATATTCCAAAAGCAAATACAAAGGACCAAACCAATACGCTGGTATAGGAAAAGGAATAAACATTATACCCAATTTCATGGTTGGATTCCATACAATTGCTGCAAAAATGACCGCTGCCACAGCACCTGAAGCCCCAAGGGATCGATAATGTGTATTTTCTCGATGCCTTAGATAAGGCCATATGGTTGCAGCAAGTCCTCCGAAAAAATACAAACCGACAAATAAAAGGGTGCTCCTATCCTCGCCGTATTCTAAATCCCACCAGTCCTCTAAGGATTGACCAAGAAATAAAAATGACATCATATTGAACAAAAGATGTTCCCAATTTGCATGAAACCACATGTGACCAAGAAGCCCTAAATGACCTTTTCCGTGGGCAATTTCGTAAGGACTGTAGAGGAACTTATCACGCAATTCCATGCGCTGAAAACCTAGGTAGGAAATCAAAACGCAACACACCAGAATAATCAGAGTTGCAGAGGCTGTCATTTAATCAATTATGAATGCTTAAAATTAACTATATTCGTTGAAAAAATCATGAAATCGTTTGGGTTTCTTTTCCTCTTACTTACTCTGTTGAGCGCATGTGAAACCACCGATAAAAACATCGATACGTATTTAACCGACGCCTCGATTCCGCAAGAAGAAAAACTCCAAAGGTATTTGCAAGATTCGAAGCGTTTAAATCCAAAAATTACCCTTCAAGAAAAAACTTGGCTCAACCAGTTCTATAGCTCAAGAGATTTTAAACCGGTTTTTATTTCGGATAAAAAGAACCAACCAACGAATGCTACTTACCTGGAACAACTCACTCAGCGGAACCTGGCTTTTGGTGTACCGAACGAAATACTCCTATCGAAAGACTCAAGCCTTCATCCCATAGAACAAGAGGTTGTACAAATGGTGAATATCTTACGCACCATAAATGCTGTTAAAAAAGGATTTTTACTGAACGATACCACCCTTAATACTGCCTTTGATCCTCCACAAAACGATCATATTAAGTTCTTTTTAAGCAATAAATCACCTTCTGAAAAAGACCTTTTCCTCATGCAGCTTGGCCCCGTAAGCGATACAAATTATCAACAATTCGCCACGGGATTGTATGAATTCGTAACGGCCTATCGTATGGATACTGCTGCATTGATACAACAGAAAACCGAGACTGAAATGGATTTTGCTAAAAGGAGTTTAATCGCTAAAGGATATCTGAAAGGTCAATCCTTCACAGAACAAGCACTTTTTGCAGCTATTCGAAAGTTTAAGCAGCATAATGGCCTTGGCAATTCAGTTGACATCGATTCCTACACCTTAGAAGCCCTTGCTGAATCGAATACCCACCGTTGTACACGAGCAGCCATATGCTTGGATAAAATCCGAAGAACGAAATGGCCTAAAAGCGATTATGTAAAAGTCAATATTCCTGAATATCGCCTTTATTATCATGCGAACGATAGCCTCAAAGCCATACACAACGTAGTTGTTGGTAAACGAACCAATGAAACACCAGAGCTAGTATCCAGCATTCGAAACATTGTTCTATACCCCTATTGGAAAGTTCCTTCAAGCATTATCAAAAAAGAAATCATGCCAGAGGCTAAAAAAAACCTTGCCTACCTCAAACGTCATCACTATAAATTGTGCAAATACGACGACACCACGGCTATCGACTTTCGCAAGGTTAATCTAAAAAAATCCTCTGGATATTCCGTGATTCAATACCCCGGCCCTTGGAACAGTTTGGGTATCATAAAATTTGAATTCAACAATCAATACAGTGTTTATTTACACGACACTCCTCAAAAAGGTTTTTTTAGCCATCCTGTACGAAGCTATTCCCATGGATGTATGCGCTGCCAAAACCCCGTAGATTTGGCAAAAAAAGTCCTGGAATATGACCAAGAGGATATGAAAAAGAAAAAAATCACGGCTGATTCCATCGATTCGTGGCTGACCACCGTCCATAACCGAAATATTCCTTTGTATCATCCCATTCCGGTTCATGTAATTTACCAATCCGTCATTGTTTTTCAAAAGACCTTGGTTTTTTGTAACGATATTTACGGCCGTGAACAAAAAATAATGAACGTATTAACGAAGTATCAACAACAAAAATTAACCGTATGATTGTCGCTCCATCGCTACTTTCCTGTGATTTTAGCAATCTTAAAAAAGACCTTGACATGATCAATGAGTCGGCTGCCGAATGGATACATTTTGATGTAATGGACGGAGTATTTGTACCCAATATATCTTTTGGATTCCCCATCCTTCAAGCCACCAGAAAATGCACCGATAAAACCATTGATGTTCATTTAATGATTCAAAATCCGGATCTATATGTGGAGCGATTCCACGAATTGGGCGCCAACAACCTAACTGTTCACCTCGAAGCATGTACTCATTTGCACAGAACGGTGCATAAAATCAAGGAACTCGGGATGCGGGCAGGTGTAGCTATTAATCCCCATACCCCTGTCCATGCATTGGACGGTATCCTTTCTGAAGTAGACATCGTACTCGTTATGTCAGTTAACCCTGGCTTTGGCGGCCAATCCTTTCTACCGAATAGCATCGCTAAAGTACAGGAGCTACGCAATAAAGCTGAACAGAGTAACCCGTCGCTCATCATTGAGGTTGACGGAGGTGTAAATAATTTAAACGCAGAATTATTAGCAGAGGCTGGAGCCCATGCCTTAGTCGCCGGAAATTTCGTCTTTAGTTCCCCCGACCCAAAGCGCACGATAGAACAATTGTCCCAAATTGACCTTCGGTAACTAAATACCACAACCCTCGTTATTTAGATGCTTTAACTTCAATGGCATGATTACACGAAAACTCCTATTCCTTTTTTGCTGGATATACCTGACTAATTCTAGCGTGTTTGGCCAAAATCTGGAAGCCATGGAACAACAACTTGAGGCGAGCTTAATAGCATTGAGGAGCGCCAAAACGGACGAGGAAATTCTGCAAAAAAACGAACTGTTTAAAAAAGAAATGGAAACCTTCTTGAAAAAGGAAGGAGCCTTCAAATACAAATTCACCAAGCTAACCACCGTAGCCGACTTGCAAAGCGAAGACCAATTAGTCCGGATCGTCCATTGGAATTTGGAATTCACTGATTTCTCCTACAGCTATGCGGGTTTTGTAATGCGATGGAACGAAGACAACGAGCAAGTGCAGATCACTGAACTGGTTGACCGAAGGGAGGCCTTTGAACCGATCCCTGATAATGTTATTGACGCCAAAAATTGGTATGGCGCCTTGTATTATAAAATCATTCCTGTTGAATATCTGAACGAAATTCAATACGTTCTCTTAGGTTGGGATGGAGCTACCACCATGAGCAACTTTAAGGTGATTGATGTAATGTCGTTCAAAGGAAATGCCGTAAAATTGGGTAGCCCACTATTCGTTACCCAGAAAAAAACGCTGAAACGCGTGGTATTCGAGTATTCGGATAAAAGCGACATGGCATTGCGTATGGATCAAAAACGCAATCGAATTGTTTTCGATCACCTATCCCCAGAAAGCCCCTCATTGAGCGGAATCTTTTCCTTTTATGTACCTGATTTTTCCTACGATGCCTACGTATGGGACGAGGATCACTTCATCCTCAAGGAGGATGTAATTGCTACCAACGATGAAGGAAATACCCGGTCGGGAACTGTTTATGTGATGGATCCAAAAACCCTAAAACCCAAGAAACAAAACGTTCGATTGAATTGGATTAATCCAGAGGGCAAGAAAAGCTCTTCCGACATCAGCCATGTGGCGAGAACCGAAGACACGGAAACCACTACGGTAGAATCTCCCGAACCGACTATCCCCAAAAAGAAATGGTGGGATCGTCGAAACCCCGACAAACTTTCAGTAACCACAGGACGGTATAAAAAGAACCGAAGAAAACCACCAAAACCATGATGCAACTCGGAGAAATCCACCTCTTTCAAATTGAACGATTTACCCCCCAAGGAGCCTATGTATTTGGGAAAGAAAACGAAATCCTCGACGAAGAGGAAGTACTACTCCCAACGAAGTACCTACCTTCCAAGCCTCAAGTAGGCGATGAAGTTCAAGCATTTCTCATGAAAGACTCGAACAACCGCAGGGTTGTGGTGCGCGATTTTCCCAAATTAACCCTCAATACCTGCGCATTCTTAAGGGTCACTGAAATGAACATGCACGGTGCTTTCGCCGATTGGGGACTCGACAAGGACTTGTTCATCCCCTTCTCTGAACAACGCGAAGGCATAGAAATTGGCGAAACCTACCCCGTAATGCTTTGCTACGACCAGCAAACAGATCGCCTCTACGGAAGTATGAAAATCAACAAGAAATTGTCCTTGGCAAACTCAGAAATTGAGCACCAAAACTTACCGTTTCTTGTGACCGAACATCATGAACTGGGATGGCGCGGGGTACTGGACCAACAATACCTAGGAATGTTGTACCGGAGCGAGTGTAAGATTCCTGTTTCCCTCGGACAAACGCTTTCCGTGCATGTAAGTGGCGTGCGACCTGATGGCAAAGTGGATGTTAAAATCAGTTCCACCCTGCCCCAAAAATACGATGAAGCGGTAGATCAAATCGCCGCTTATTTAGCACAAAACAAGTTTCTCTACTTAACGGATAAATCCGATGCCAGCGAAATATACGAGCAATTCCGCATGAGCAAAAAAACCTTCAAGCAGGCTATTGGCAAACTGTACAAGCAGCGTAAAATCCGATTATTTGACGATAAAATAGCTCGGATGGATGAATAACCCAACCTTGGAAACCTTACTGCACGGGTGGATTCATCCACCAACGGACCCCCTACCCCAACGTTTTAATTTTCCGCATCAGTACCAGCCGGATACTTGGGCAAAAGCCGCTGCCCATGAGCTCCAAAAAACCTTGCACCAACGGTTTGAGCACGATTTTGACAAAACCGGAAAAATGTTCGGTATTTTAGTAGTTGGAACCTCCGCGGGAGTAAAATACTTGGCTGGATTTTCTGGAAAAATCGACGAAACCACCCTTCACCCGGGCTTTGTACCGCCCATCTTCGATACCACAAACCCGAAAAGTTTTTACCGACAAGGGGAGCGTGGCCTGGAGGAACTCACCGAACAAATTCGAGAAATTTCGGAGGGTAGCAAACTACCAACGTTGGTGCTTCAAAAAAAACAATTGGAAATAGCATGGCAAGAACATCGCACTGCACTGCAAGCAGTCATTAGCGAGAACAAATTACGCAGAGCAGAACAGCGCAAAGAACGCAGTTTCAACGAAGCAGAAGAGGAACGGCTCAACAACGAGAGCAAACTAGAACAACTCGCGCTCAAGCAAGCTAAAAAAAAATATCAGCTGGAACTTGCTGAACTCGATATCCAGCTGCAAGCCTTGGAACAAGCAATCCAAGACCTCAAAACACAACGGCAGCAAACTTCTGTAAATCTTCAAAGCAAGCTTTTTCAAGCATACGAAATAGTTAACTTTAACGGGACAACTTCCACGGTATGGGACATTTTCAGGGCCTCAAACGCTGAACTTCCTCCCTCGGGTACGGGAGAATGCGCCTTGCCGAAACTGCTGCATTTTGCCGCTCAACACGGCTTAAAGCCCCTTTGTTTTGCCGAATTCTGGTGGGGAGCTTCACCGCTGGGGGAAGTTCGAAAACACCGTGGATTTTATCCGGCATGCCGGGCGAAATGCGAGCCCCTTTTAGCTTTTCAATTGCAAGGCATCGCCGTAGAACCCAACCCGATCCACGAATTGATCCACCAAACCCCGTTGGACATCCTTTTTGAAGACGATTGGTTGTTGGCCGTCAACAAACCGCCTCATGTGCTATCGGTACCGGGACGCACCGGTTTTGATTCCGTGGAAGACCGACTTAAAGGCATGTACCCCAACCTTCCCTTCCTCAAAGCGATACACCGTTTGGACATGGGAACCTCGGGGGTGATGTTGTTGGCGAAAGATGCGGCAACGCACGCTGCTGTGCAAAAACAGTTTGCGAGCAACAAGGTACAGAAATGCTACGAAGCATTACTTGCAGGGAAACTGGAACAATCTGAAGGAGCAATTACATTACCCTTGCGGCTTAACTTGGAACATCGTCCACATCAAATGGTATGTTACGAACACGGTAAAAAGGCGCTAACGCGGTACAAGGTCATCGATCAGGGTCTGCACTCCACCCGGGTTGAATTTTACCCCGCAACCGGACGCACGCACCAGTTGCGGGTACATGCAGCACACCAACACGGACTCAACACCCCGATTATTGGCGACGAACTGTACGGCACCTCGGGCGAACGTTTATGTTTACACGCTCGGGAACTCCGCTTCCAACACCCCAACACGCTGCAGGAAATCCACTTACGGGCGAAGGTTCCTTTTTGATTTTTTCCCAAGCAAGCTAGCTTATCGTAAAATGTCCTGGTTGGGGGCATTGGTGATAATGTATCAATGAGCACATTACGTTCATCGCAGACTTCGATAGGCATGCCATGGCATACTACTCAGCCTGCTTTAATTCCTAGTGGACTGAGTGCCCCGAAGGGGTGTATCGAAGGCCACGTCACGTTCATCGCAGACTTCGATAGGCATGCCATGGCATACTACTCAGCCTGCTTGAGCAAGCTGGTTCAAGAACGACCGAAATCTACACCCACGTGAGCACCAAAAACCTACAACCAATTCGTTCACCTTTCGATGATTTATAGGAAATAATCGTATATTCGTACATACGCTACAAACCTGCGCATATACACACAAATCGGTGTGCTTGAGGAAGGTTTATAGCTCCTATAAGCTAGTTAGTGGCAACCATCAAACCCAAAATCTGTTAAATTATCTTCAAATATTTCCTTTTTAGGAAACTTTATACTAGCTTTGTCCTTTTAGGTATTTAATGAAGAAGAATTTTGACGTCGAGCTATTGGAGGAAGCACGCGTGTTTTTGGAAAGTCTCGGTAATAAGGAACGCAACAAGATTCTTTACAACATTCGAAAGGCTCAGTACATTAATGATAATGAACTCTTCAAGAAATTAAACGATCACATTTGGGAATTCAGGACGTTGTATAATGCTAAAGCATACCGACTTTTCGCTTTTTGGGATAAGACAACAGTAAATAATACCGTAGTTATTTCTACACATGGAATTCTAAAGAAAACACAGAAAACACCAACCAAGGAAATTGAGAAAGCGGAAAATACCAGAAACGAATATTTAAAAAATAAAGGTGATGAAAAACGAAAATAAAATGAAAACGGTTAGTCTTGATAACATGATTGACAAACATGTCGGGAAGATTGGATCACCTGAAAGGGACGCATTCGAATATGAATTGAGTATTGACTTGATCGGGCATGCCATTAAACAAGCCAGAAAAGAACGTAACATGACTCAAGAAGAATTGGGCAAGTTGGTGGGTGTTCAGAAAGCCCAAATTTCGAAAATTGAAAATAGTATTAAAAATGCTCGACTTGATACCATCATGAAAATATTCAAGGCTTTGGGAGCTACGGTAAATTTCAATGTAGAACTAAATCACAAAAATTTAGCCTATTAAATTGGGCAGCCACTAACAGCGTGTAAGCGCAAGCACGGGGAATTTTTATGGAAAAAGCGAAGTTAAGGCTTCGCTTTTCGTTTTTTTACATCTATAAAGTTTCTAACTTAGGGGAAACAATTTCGTGTGTACCCTCGCCCGGCGCTTACACGCAAACCGTTAGCGGTAATGTTAAAACAACATAACGAATAATATGAATGATCTTTACAATAAATTAGAAAAATACTTTCAATTTGAGAAAGCAGACACAATCGTAATTTCGATTGCAAAATCTGTATTATTAATAATTTCTGGAGCCTATTTTGGCCTATTTTTAAAAGAGGCAAATGCTACACCTTCAGAGATTAGATATGACCATCTAATATATGCTGTTGTCGGTATTTCAATTTGTATGTATATTGAATATCGTAGACTTAAAAAGGAAAAGAATTTTCCTATATCAATTTTAGAACATTTAACCTCAAAAGACAATTTAGACATATTAACTAAACAACACAATAGACAAAAGAAAGTATTTGAATTTATAGACCATTCCATAAAATCATTAAACACAAACACTTGTCCCATTTCTTATGATTCACCTGACGAAGCAATATGTAGAGAAGATTTAAAAAATAGTTTGTCAAATATTTTAAATGATTTCATTAATAGGACAAATTATTTTCTTGAAATTGACAAATTAAACTTTACAAATGGTATTTATCTAAACGACATACTTACGTTTAGTGAAGATAAATTTACAGAAGCTGTTCTAAATTTTAACTTTAAGGATGACTTAAATTTTAGCAAATATTTTGGCGATTTTGAATATAATTTTAGTCCTCAAGAAAAAGAATTTAAATTTCATTTAATATCTGCAATTAGTGAATCAATTTTGTTTGATAAATATATTTGTAAACAACTAACTCTTAATGAAAAAGAATATTCAATTGTAATATCACCAATTCCAAACATTTGCGATAGTTGTCCTCCAAGAGGCGTTATTTATGCAATTTATGAAGGAGCAGAAAATTGCAATTGTGATTCAAATAAAATATTAGAAATTCATTGTAGATTATTAACAAACTGGATTTCAAAATATGAAGATTGCTTATATAATGAAAAACTAAAAGAATTAGGTGGAAATTTTGAAGTGGAACAAAAAGAGCATCAACATAAAAGTCCAGTTGTTGTCGAAAAACCTGAAGAAATTGAACCAGAAGAAAAATAAACACTACCACTAACAGCAGTTTGGCAAAATGGCGGGTTCAGTGCTAAATTGAACATTCAGTTTTCAAATGAACATTAGTACTAAATTGAAAGTAAGCGCTTCTAAATCCGCCACTTCGCCAAGCTGCAAAACGTTAGGCACAAGTGTAAGACCCAGGAAGACTAAAGTGTTTTTATGAAAGAAACTTCGATAGCATATACTCATTCAGACATTGCAAAAGATTGGGATTTTGTAAGTAACAAAAACCTAAGTCCAACTGACTTTGCTAAAACCTCTAAACTTTCTGTATGGTGGAATTGCAAGAATAATCATAAATACAAAGTTTCAATTCATAGTCGAATTCGAAGTGGTGGGTGTAAAATATGTAATGCACCAAACAAGATTGAAAATTTAAGAAAAGGGAAATTATTAAAAGGAAAATCTTTTGCAGAGGCAAAACCTGAATTATTGCCTGAATGGAACTATATAAAAAATGATATTAAACCAAATGAAATATCTGAAAAAAGCCATATTAATATTTGGTTCAAATGTGTAAATAACCATGAATGGCAATCTACAGCTCAAAGACGTTCAAGGGGCGATGGTTGTCCAGAATGTTATCGTTTATTGGATAAAAGTAAATTGGTTCGAGAACAAAAACTGAAAAAAAAAGGATTAACCTTAGCTGATGAATTTCCAGAATTAATAAAAGAATGGGATTTTGACAAAAATGAGGAACACCCAGATAAATATGGTAGTGGGAGTAATCAAAAAGTAAGTTGGAAATGTAGTTTTGGTCATTCGTGGATTGCAACAATTTACAATAGAACAGGAAATTTAAGCGGATGTCCATACTGCAAAGCATCTACTTCTAAACTTGAAGTTTTCATCTTGACTGAAATGCGAGGCTTGTTCAAGGAAGTTGCCTGGAGACATAAAATTAATGGCTATGAATGTGACATTTACATCCCTGAGATAAAAATAGGTATTGAAGTAGATGGTGCATTTTGGCATGATGATAAACTTGAACGTGATAATCTAAAAATTAAAGTTTTCAAGGATAATGGGGTCCACCTTTTAAGAGTAAGGGACGCATCATTACCTAAAATTGATGGGGATGTAGTTCTGTATAATAAGAAATCTGTATATATTGATTTATCGTGTGAAGTGGTCAAACATTTATTAAAGATTAATACTGAAGAAAAATTATTAAACTACATAAAAAACCACACTCAAATAGGCAATAAAGAATATAAAAAAATACTATCGCTTTTACCTTCTCCAACCGAAGACAATAGTTTATTAGAAATTAATCCAAAATTATCGGAAGAATGGGATTATGATAAAAATTCGCCCCTAACTCCTTTAATGTTTACACCAAATTCAGAAAAAAAAGTTTTTTGGCAATGTAAAGATGGACACTCTTGGGAAGCATCTATTAAGAATCGGCATCTAAAGAATTCTGGTTGTCCTCATTGCTACGAAATAAATAGAAGTGAAATAGTAAGAAAAGGAAAATTGAAAAAGGACAGTGAAACTTTTGGATCAATTTTCCCGAATTTATTGTCTGAATGGGATTATAATAAAAACAATATATCACCATTTGAAGTTGCTCCAAAATCTAAATTGAAAGTTTGGTGGGTTTGCCCCAACTCACATGAATACGAAAAAACTATTATTGGTAGAGCAAATGGTAACGACTGTCCAAATTGTTCAAGTAAAAAAAGAAGTAATTCGGCACGAAATGTTAGAATTGTAAAAACGGGAACGCTTGATATTAAATATCCTGATATTGCAAATCAATGGGATTTTGTTAAAAACAAATCCACTCCTAATGACTTCCCTCCTGGTAGTAAAGTGAAAGTTTGGTGGTTATGCACAAACAAGCATTCTTGGATAGCTAGTATTTACAATAGAACAAAACAGAATCAAGGTTGTCCAATTTGCTTTAAACAAAATCAAAAAGAAGTATCTCTAAATTCCGCAATATCGCGATTTGGTAGTTTGGAAGAACATAACCCAAGTTTTCTGAAAGAATGGGATTATGATAAAAATATGGACATAAAACCATCTGAAATAACATTAAACAACAAAAGAAAAGTTTGGTGGTTATGTTCAAAACATAATTCATTTAGCCAATCTCCAAATGACAGAAATAATGGTCACGGGTGTCCAATTTGCTCAAAACAAAAAAAGATTGATTCTTATAAGTTAAAAATCTTACAAAATAGAGGTTCGTTTGAAGACAACAATCCCAAGCTACTAAAATTTTGGGACTACAGTAAAAACAAAAATATTTCACCAAATAATGTTACTTCAGGTAGTCGAGAAGAAGTATGGTGGAAATGCGTAAAAGGGCATTCGTGGTCAGAGAGTATAAAATCAATGACAAATTCAAAAAGAGTGAAATATTGTAAGTTGTGCAATGAATCGAATTAACAAGATAAAAACACCAGTGCCTAACAGCACCTACAAGAAATTGGCGGTTCAGTGGTTAAATGAAGCTTTGTGCTTCTATCAAAGTTACTTCTTGGTTGACAGTGAAGTGCTTCGAAATCGCCACCTTCGGGTAGCTGCAAACCGTTATCGGCAACCCTATGGGGACAGTGGCAACATTAAACGACAGAAGATAAATTGAAAAGTCATGAGAATTAAATTTTTACTTTTTGCATTCCTTCTGACAAATACTATTAGTGTATTTAGTCAGGACTTCAAACCAACTTACCAAAGCAATTACAGTTTGGACTTCTCAAACTTCCTTAGTGGAGTAAAATATGCTTATATCGGAGTCAATGATGATTTTGCAAAAAGTATTTCAGACGGAAATAATTCAGGTGGCGCTTCGGCAATTCTTGGTGTTATATCCTACCTTGAAGCCATTGGTTTTACCGATGTAAAGTGGGGTACATTTGCCAATGTGCCACAGAACTTTAATTCGCTTTGCGATTTAGTTAGGGTAGAGATTTCTTGGGGTTATGAAAATAGCAGGTTTACTAATATAACAATGCAATTTCGATCCTGCAATGAGGACATTTTTAGGTTTGTGTCTGACAAAAATATTTTGGTAACCGGTTACACAGATATTAAAACAGAATTTCACAACAAGTGTATGAAAATGTATGGATACAAAAAAAACAATTCGCCTTATCTACGACTAAAACTTCCGTCTGAAATGACCGAATGGACTGAACAAAAGTTAAAAAGTCATTTTTTAAGTAGTGGTGCTGACCCTGTTGAAGGAATTTATGAAGGGACTGTCCAAACACTAGCAAACGCAAAATATAAACTAGGAGTAATAAAATCTGACAATGGATATACACTTATTTACTTGGGCGGGGCAAATAACTTTCAAGACTGGACAGAAGGTGAAGTAAAGGCTAAACTTACACCAACAGCAACTCCGACTTTGTATAAAGCGAGCTGGAAAATGATTAACAAATTTGAAAATAGCAATGCTTACATATCATTTGAATTAGGATTAATGAACTTAGTAATGCAGGAGAAAGACAAATCCGTTTATTTAAAATTGTTCCCTACATCAAATGACAATGTTAATGTAAGTAGCAATACTCCAGCATCAGGAACAGGTTTCGGCGTCACTTCAAATGGTTTGATTGTAACTAATTCCCATGTTATTAACGGTGCTGCAAAAATCTCTGTTAGGGGTATTAAAGGTGATTTTTCAAAGTTGTATACTGCAAAACTTTTAATCGAAGATAAAAACAATGACCTTGCAATTATTCAAATCACTGACCCTGAATTTGTTTCGTTGGGTTCAATCCCGTTTACAATTGCTGCAAGAACATCTGATGTTGGCAGTTCTGTTTATGCACTTGGCTATCCTTTAAAGGCTGTAATGGGTGATGAAATCAAACTGACAAATGGCATTATCAGTTCCAAGAGTGGATTTCAAGGGGATGTTACTTCCTATCAAATCTCTGTACCGCTGCAACCGGGGAATAGTGGTGGACCTCTTTTTGATGCAAATGGAAATTTGGTCGGTGTTGTTAATGCAAAGCTTACAATTGGTGAAAATGTTTCTTATGCAATTAAAGCATCCTATTTAACTAACCTACTTGACCTTTTGATAACTCCACCTAAACTACAAACGATAAATTCACTTACGGGAAAGCAACTTACTGAACAAGTGAAAATCATAAACAAGTTCGTTTATATCATTGAAGTAAACTGAAAATGCAACTTCTAAAAATAAACCGGAATGTAAAGAAAGGGGCAGCCGATAACAGCGGTTTGGCGTAATGGCGGGTGCATTGCTTCGTATGACAGTTTTGTGCAAGGTTCAAGTTCAGTTTTTCAATTGAACATTTGTACTGAAAAACCGCCACTTCGCAAAGCCGCAAACCGTTAGCTGCTATTCTAAAACGACACTCTAAATTAACAGATGACCTCATACATTAACAAGATAAACGACTATATTAAGTCGCTTGACTACGAGACCCAAAATGCTCTACAAAATATTTCACTAAACAAGCATTACAAAAAAGGCGACTTACTTCTGCGACAAAATGAAATTTGTTCAAAAAGCTATTTACTTATAAACGGAATAGCCCGAAAATACTACTTGAATGATGGCAAAGAAATAACCACAGAACTTTATTTTGAAAACGACCTAGCCATTTCATTTGACAGTTACACATTACAACAACCAAGCAAAGAATTTATTGAAGCATTGACAGATGTTACAGTTTCAGTAATTAGTTATCAAACATTTCAAGAAGCAAAAAAGAATTTTCCTAAATTATTGACACTTGACCTAATGCTTACAGAATATTATGGAATGTGGGTTGAAAACAGACTTTTTCAATTTCATACAATGACTGCAACTCAACGTTATTTAGACATTCTAACAAAAAGCCCACATATTATTCAATCGGTTCCTTTAACTATCATAGCTTCTTATCTTGGCATTTCATTGGAAACATTAAGCAGAATTAGAGCAAAAATTTAATCCGTTGTATTATTTGACCTAAGTCAAATGTCGTATGTTTTTCATCTCTCACTTTTGCAGAGTAATTAAAAACAAAAAAATGAATTGGATAAATCTTTTGCTTGCAGGCTTATTTGAAATAGGCTGGACAATCGGGCTTAAACAAATGGACAACCATAAAAACCTTTTATGGACTGCCATATTTTACATTAGTATTGTAACAAGTTTTTACTTTTTACAACAAGCACTAAAAGTTATTCCGATAGGAACAGCTTATGCAATTTATACAAGCATAGGAGCAGTTGGAACAGTAATCATCGGAATGATTTTTTTTAAAGAACCTACAACCCTAATTCGCATTGGCTTCATCTTGTTAATCATTGCTGGTGTAATTGGACTTAAATTAACTGCTACACACTAAACTATGAAAACAAGAATAATAGGATTTGACTTAGCAAGAGCTTATGCCATTTTTGGAATGTTTATCGTGAATTTCAATACTGTTTTTGGAAGTCATACAAACCATTCAGGCTTAAGTGGCTTTTTGAACTTATTCAATGGCAATTCAAGCACCTTGTTTGTAATACTTGCAGGTATGGGAGTTTCGCTAATGACAAATAGAAATGATTATACGCTTGAAGAAAAGAAAAGCATCAAAAGCACCATCGTAAAGCGTTCTTGGTTTTTGTTTGTTTTGGGTGTTGCATTTTACCTTTGGTGGCCTGCTGACATTTTGCATTTTTATGGTGGCTATATGCACTTTGCAGTTTTACTAATTTTCCTTCCTAAAAAATATTTTTTGTATTCAGCAGCATTGGCTATTGTCATCTTTCACATTTTGCTGACAATTATTCCATATGACACAGGCTGGAATTTTGAAACTCTAATGTATAATGACTTTTGGACTATTCAAGGTTTTTTTAGAAATACCTTTTATAATGGCTGGAACTCAATTTTTCCTTGGGCCGCCTACTTCTTTTTAGGAATGTATTTGGGGCGATTAGACTGGCAAAAGGTTAAGACAACGAAAAGAATTTTATTTATTGGCATTACGGTTTACCTCATTGTTTTATTGATACAGACTTTTGCCAACTCTATAACACAAAACAAAGACTTGCAATTTTATTTAACAGCAGACTACATTCCACCATTTCTACCTTTTATGCTAGTAACTGCTTCATTTGGACTAATTCTGATAAGCATTTTCATTTTTATTGGCAATAAAATTGGTGATACTAAAATTGCAAAAATATTGGCATCAACAGGACAAATGACTTTGACACACTACATTACTCATTTAGTTTTGGGACTTTTTCTATTATCAACAGTAACAGGTAAAACACTCAGTTACGACTTATTAAAAGAAAGCCCAACAAACCCAATTATTATTTTGACATTTGCTGTTGCCTATTTTTTTCTAAGTTGTGTATTTAGTTACTTTTGGACAAAAAAATATAAAAATGGACCATTCGAAATGTTAATGCGAAAAGTATCGGACAGACAAAAGAACAGCAGCTAACACACGTTTGGCGCAATGGGGGCTAACTCAGTTAATTGGAAGTTTGTGCTTCTATTTTACATTCGTGCTGGTTGACAATTTAGTTTTCCAAAATCCTCCAGTGCGCCAAGCGTGGGAACGTTATAATACATTTAAAAAATTATAGAACATGGAAACAATCAAAGAAGCAAATAAATTCACTTTTGGATTAGGAATTTTCTTATTCGCAACTTTCGGATTCACAATACTTTTAACTGGATTCGAAATTAAATCAACACTGGGCTTTTTGTTGGGGATTTACAATATATGGCAACACGGTTTTGTAAACGATACGTCTAAATGGAAAGTAAAACCTAAATTAATACTGATAGTTTCTATTATTGTACTATTATCAGTTTTCGGAATTTTACAAATTATAAAGACAAATAATACTCAGAAAAAAGCTCTTACAAGTAAAGAAATAATTGAAGCAGTCATCAAGCGTTCAAAAGAGGAATTACCAAAAGCAATAGGTGATAGTGGAGATTCATGTATCAAAATATCAGCAATAAATGAATACACATTGGAATACTTATACAAAATGAATTGGAAAATTTCAGAGTTGGATTCCTCAGCTTTAAAATCGTTTAAATCGGGTACAAGGGTAATTTTAATGGACAATTTAAATAAATCAAATCCTGACATCCTCAATGAATATAGGAAAAATAAAATAGTATTCAGGCACAAGTACTTAGATATTGACGGAAAGATTATTAGTATTATTGAAATAAAAGATTCAGATTATTAAACGTATTATAACAGCACCTACCCAAAAGGCGGGGTTTACTTGTGTGCTGCTTCGCGGTCCTGTTCCAAGGACAGTTCAGTGCGTAATCAAACATCAGTTTTCAAATCAATTTTTGTGGTAAAAGCCCCGCCCTTCGGGTAGCCGCAAAACGTTAGCAGTAATTATAATGAGACATATCTTAACAATCATACTCGGACTATTAATAACAAACTCTGTTTTTGCAACAGGACAAGTTCCCGACTATTTGATTTTTAAGGGTGACACAGTAGCAATATTTTCAAATCCACTGGAACGATATTTTGAGCAAACTGGCAAAAGTGAATTAATAGACTTTGTTGGTTGCGGTTCGACAGCTTGTTGGCGAGGTTACAAAGCAATTTGGGAACTCAAAAATGACAGTTTGTATTTAAGAGAAATTACAAGTTGTCATAAGGACTGCGGACTTGAAATTAAGAATGCTGACTTGAATAAAATGTTTGGAACTGATAACGTATTTGCAAATTGGTTTACTGGGAAATTATTAATCCCACAAGGTAAACAAGTTCAATACATTCATATGGGATATGCTTCAATTTATGAAAGAGAACTTCATATTTCATTTAAGAGTGGTTTAAAGACAAATGAAAGAACGATTTCTAACCAAAAGATAGCGGACAAGATTGCATTGGAAAACAGACAAAGACAGATTGCTAAACTTGTTCAAGACACTCTTTTTTATCAAGTCCAACAAAAAGTTGATTGGGATACGACCAAAACCGCTTGGTATAACTTATGTGCCGAAAAATATATTCTTACCTATAACAGAAAAGGAAAATTAAAAAAGGTTTGGGTGGACTGGGATGGAGAAACGTTTAGAGAAAAAATTGATGATTGGTGGTGGAATATGACTGATGACAAGAAGTGTAGAAGAACTATTAAAAAAGCATTGAACCCAATTAGAATTTCTAATCTCGACTTGCCTAAACATAAAACTAAAATTTCCTTTGAAATCTTTTACGACAGGAAAACAGGAAAATTGGAACTATGGAAAGAATTTTGGATGGAACAAGAATAACTACTGCCAACAAGGGTTTTGCGTCAGGCGGACTGATGTGCAAACTTGGAGTTTTATGCTTCTATTCAAGTTCAGTACAAGTTGATAGTTTTATGCTCGGAAATCCCCACCTTCGCCAAGCCATAAAACGTTATCAGCCATTACCACACCCAAACCACACTCAAAAAATAAATTTGCATACGGTTCGTTAATGGTGTACATTTACACCAGAATACAAGCATTATGAGAAGACAAAGCATTTCCTTTACTGAGCCAAATGATGAATGGCTTAAACGTCAAATTGACAACAAAGAATATTCAAGTAAGAGTGAATTGGTTAATGATCTAATTCGTCAGGCAAGAAATCAGCAACAGCAAATTGACCTAATTCGATTGAAGTTAGACCGTGCTGAAAAATCTGGATTTACAACTGATTCAAAATCTGAAATCCTTAAGCAATCTAAAAAGTTGCTGAATGGCTAAATACAAATTAAGTAATGTTGCCAAGGAAGATTTAATACGCATCCATCATTATGGAGTAAAGCAGTTTGGGATAAAACAAGCTGACAATTATTTTGACTCATTCTTTGTGCACTTTGAACGTATTGCAGAAAATCCACTCTCTTTCGAATCTGTAGAATTTATTAACCCCGGATATAGACGCTGTGTTTGTGGTGTAGATAGTATATTCTACAAAATGAATGAAGATATCGTGGAAATCATGACAATCATTGGACGACAAGATCTGAATCAATTGATTTAAACGGTTGCTAACACTGCCTTGGCTACATGCCTCAATAATTTCTTCGAAATAGAGATTTTATGAGAAAAAATAATCTAACTTCGAAATTGAGTTTATTTTAAAAAATTCGGCTCTCCGCCAAGCCCGAAACCGTTAGCTGCAAGTTAAAAAAAGGGAGCAAAGCAGTCTGACCCTTCTGACCTACAAAAAAGAGCAATTTTGAGTTCTTATTACGCTACCTCACCCTTCAATAAACGCCAACAAGCGGCTTAAATATTCCGCATAACCCAGCACATATGGCGTGGTTTCGTGCTCGCCCCCCGGCACCAATAAGTGCTGCTTCGGATCTGGCTTGTGGTCGTAGACCAATTGACCATGGTTCTTTAACGTTAAAAAGGTGTCATCTTCTCCGTGAATCCAAAGCAGCGGTACCGTTACTTTCTTGATTTCCGTGGCGTTGTCGATTTTCAAATCCACCAAAAAACTGCCTGGCATGCTCAACAAGCCGCCGTCTTGAACCAGTATTTCCGCCGAGGCAAAGGGCGCCTCCAACACGATTTTATGCGGACGTAAACTGAATTGATCCGGATTCCCCGCTACTTCACACACCGGAGCGCTTCCCAAAGAAAAGCCGTACATCACCAAACGATCGTCGCTTAATCCATGGTTCTTCAACCATTGCAAGGCACCTTCGGTTGAATTGTACATGTTGGCTTCGGTGGGTTTGCTCTCCGACATACCATAGCCCGGATAATCGAACATCAATACCCCAAAGCGGCCTAAATTTCCAAGATGCGAAAACAACTTTTGACGCTGCCAATAAAAATCCATGTGGTCCTTGTTTCCGTGGCAAAACAAGAGCACAGTATCCGTCGCAATTTCCGCGAGATTTCCCACATAAATCCCATGAACCGTCACCTCCTTTCCTTCTTCTTGAATGGCCCACGATACGTGGTGAATCATCGAATCCGGAACGGTGTACAGGCCACCGAGGTTCAGGCATTTTTCACCGGAATATGCGTCCAAAGAATAGGATGATAATGCACTTTGGTTAAATAAAAAAGCATCCAAACGCTTCCTGCATGAAAAAAGCAGCGCTATGGCTACAGCCAGCAAAACGAAATATTTACTCATAATTCTTCAAATGATAGGTTGCCGAAAAATAGAGTCCCATTGCCCCTCGATTGCCCAAAAGGCTCGGATAATTCACCACGATGTCTTGATTAGAATAAATCGGTGCCAAGATTTTCAATTCCCCTTGAAACACCCAACGGTTGCGTTCCCAAAGATGGCCCACCTGCAGGCTTGGTATCCAAAACTGCTCGTTTTTTCTGCCTTGCGATTCCGTCCTGTAAGGGTCAAACCATTGACTTATACCCCCGTAAAGGCTCTGGGTTTTATGAAATCCTTTGCCGTTCTTTCCTTTGGTTCTTATTTCCCGATAGTCCCAATAAAAGTTTCCGTCCAATTGCGGCCAAAAGCGGTTGGCACCGGTGTACAGATCTACGACACTGTTCAATGCTGGTTGCAAGGTCACCCCTGCCCTCTCCCCTTTCCAACAGCGCCATGCAGCACCCAATTCCAATTGCCCCACCCCAAAGAGCAACGAGGTAGTATGCAGGTTGCCGAACAAGGTCAGGTTATTCTTTAATCCATAACCGTAACCCACCGAAGTCAAAGGCATGGGGATTGCCCCGATTCCAGGAATCTTTGCTACTGGTCCTCCAAAATTCACTTGAACCGCATGTTGTCCCACCTCAAGAGGTTTGATGTAGCGGCTTGGAGCGCAAGCGGCGAAGAGTAGGAAGCATAATACACCGAAAAAACCAAGGAAACGCATAGCTTCAAAGGTAGTTAATTTTTATTTTGACATGCTTTTATCTAATTTTGCGCCGGATGGAGGAACAGACTATCGATAAATCGAAACCCAAGCGTTGGAAAAAGTGGTTTAAATACACGTATTTGACGGTGGTTCATCTACTCGCAGCTTTTGGAGCTGCCCTGATTTGCTTACGCATCCTGATGATTCTTAAAGTGACCAATGTAGAAGGTGCAGTAGATGTTAAGAACCGTTATTTCGCTGATATTTCGGATAAATATGGGGAAGAACTTGTCAAGGATGGAGCGAGCAATCCAAAGGAAGAGATTCTCGTATTTCAAAAAATCGGTGTTATTGCCAAATACCGTCCAAGTAATGCAAAAACCATCATGGAAGCATATTTAGCGGATAGAAATTTGGTTACAGCCAACCGTATGATTGATGCTTTTTCTTTAATGCTTAAAGACAATGGTTCGTTCATGCAAGACATGTCGGCACTTGGTTCCCAAACAGCCTATAATCCGGAATCGGTTTATGAATGGTCCAATTACACCGTATGGAAACAATTCAGTAAGGCACTGGCAAAGGATAAGAAAGCCATTGATTCTGTTTCGAGATTAACAGGGGTTGAGTCCCGAATTATCATCGTTTGCGTTATCGCAGAACAATTAAGAATGTTCAATTCTGGCCGTGAGAAATTCAAAGAATACGTTTATCCATTTGCCAATTTGATTTTACCCACCAACCGAGGCTACGGGGTTTCTGGAATTCTTGAACATACGGCTTTGCGCATCGAACGCACCTTAACTCAACCCAACAATCCGTTTTACCCCGGAGATTATTTCCGCCATACAATCAACCTTCGGGATTCATTTCCGGAACGGGTCAACGATACCATAGCAGCGCATCGTCACAAAACCATTCAGCGACTTATCCAAGGCGGAGATCATTTTTATTCCTACTTGTACACGGCCCTTTTGCTTCGACAGTATCAAGCACAATGGGAACGCGAAGGATTCACCTTGGCGAACCGACCAGAGGTACTTGGAACGCTGTTTAATCTGGGATACGAAAAAAGCAAACCGAAAAAAGATCCGCAAGTGGGGGGCTCAAATTTCACCATTGGCGAAAAAGAATATACCTTTGGTGGGATTTGTTTTGAATTCTACTATTCTGGAGAACTACAAAAAGAATTTCCTATAACCGGCAGGGGTTTTATTCCTGTTGCGGAATTGGAACAAAAAAATAAAGCGTTTTTGGAAGAAAAAAAGAAAAAAGACGAAGAGGAAGCGAAAAAGGCAAAGGCCAAAAAAGAAGGGGAATTATCCAAAACAAACTAGTCCATTTTAAGGGCAATTAGCTCAGTTGGTTTAGAGCACTACCTTGACAGGGTAGGGGTCACTGGTTCGAATCCAGTATTGCTCACGAAGGTTCGCAGGCCGTTCTGCGAACCTTTTTGAACGGAAACCATGCCATTTTACGCATTTCAAGGCCTTATCCCCGTGGTACACCCCAAATCCTTTATTCACGAAACAGCCGTGATCATTGGAGACGTCCACATTGGTGAAGATTGCTACATAGGACCAGGCGCCGTGCTCCGTGGAGATTGGGGCCGAATTACCTTGGAGTATGGATGCAATGTTCAGGAAAACTGTGTAATCCATATGTTTCCCGGAAAACATATCGTTTTAGAACGTGGAGCACATGTAGGACATGGCGCCATAGTGCATGGAGCTAACCTAAAAGCCAATTGCCTCATCGGTATGAATGCCGTAATCATGGACGGCGCCGAAGTAGGAGAAAATTGCATTGTCGGTGCATTATCCTTTGTTAAATCCAATGAAATCATCCCAAAAAACCACTTATATGCGGGCAATCCAGGAAAGATTATACGTGAATTACACGCGGATCAAATTGAATGGAAATCCAAAGGCACGGAATTATACCAGCAATTGCCAGAGCAATGCAGCTCCTCCCTCCTACGTGTTGAACCCTTAACTGAAATTGAACCTGACCGACCATCCGTGGATGGTAACTACGCACCCTGGGTTCAACCCTAATCTTTTGCGATTTCCACCACATTATTCGCTAAGTTATATTAACTTTACGCCCCGTAGTTACTACGTATGTCAAAATCCACCAAATTCATTTTTGTTACCGGAGGCGTAACATCCTCACTAGGTAAAGGAATTATTTCGGCCTCCCTCGCCAAATTATTGCAATCACGGGGATATTCGGTCACCATTCAAAAACTGGATCCCTATATCAACATCGATCCAGGAACGCTAAACCCCTACGAGCACGGGGAATGTTATGTAACCGATGACGGAGCAGAAACCGATTTGGATTTAGGACATTACGAGCGTTTCCTAAACATTCCCACCTCACAGGCCAATAACATCACCACCGGAAGAATCTACAAGAACGTCATTGAGAAAGAACGTCGAGGTGATTATTTGGGGAAAACAGTACAAGTGATTCCCCATATAACGAATGAAATAAAAGACCGCATTCAAGAACTTGCCAAAAACCAAGATTTTGATCTCATCATAACGGAAATCGGTGGAACCGTTGGCGACATTGAATCTCTTCCTTACATCGAGGCAGTACGTCAAATGATGTGGGAATATGAAAACGATTGCTTGGTAATTCACCTAACCCTTATTCCCTACTTATCAGCAGCAGGAGAACTTAAAACCAAACCAACGCAACACAGTGTAAAAGCGCTTCTCGAATTGGGCGTGCAACCTGATATTCTTTGTTGCCGAACCGAGCATCCGCTTGATTTGGAAATCCGCAAGAAAATTGCAAGATTCACCAACGTATCGATCAATGCTGTTATTGAGGCAAAAGACGCCTCCTCGATTTACGATGTTCCGATCCTGATGCAGGCTGAAGAACTGGACGTGGTGGTATTGGATAAATTGGGATTATCGAAACGTAATCCTCCGAAATTGGATAACTGGAAGAATTTCTTGGACCGTTTGAAAAACCCGAAATGCGAAATCAATATTGCATTGGTGGGAAAATACGTAGAGTTAAAAGATTCGTATAAATCGATTTCGGAAGCTATAATTCATGCTGGGGTTGTCAACAATGCTAAAATTAAGGTTCATTGGATACAATCGGACAACATCAGCACTGGAAAAGCGCGAGATTTCCTACAATCGATGCAAGGAATTCTGGTGGCACCGGGATTTGGATCGCGCGGTATTTCTGGGAAAATTGAAGCCATTCGCTACGCACGAGAACAAAAAATCCCATTTCTGGGCATTTGTCTTGGAATGCAATGTGCTGTTATTGAATACGCACGTAACGTACTTGGATTAACCGATGCCCATACAACGGAGATCGATCCCGACACAACCCATCCGGTAATTTCCATGATGGAAGAACAAAAAAAAGTGTCCAATTTCGGCGGAACCATGCGATTAGGTGCTTATGCTTGTCAACTGAAACCAGGGACGCGTATTGCTGCGGCCTATCAGGTAGATCAAATAACAGAAAGACACCGTCATCGCTACGAATTTAACAACGAATACCTGAACTCATTTAAAGAAGCAGGATTGATTGCTACGGGAAAAAATTCCGAATCAGGTCTTGTTGAAGCCATCGAAATTAAGGAACATCCTTGGTTCGTAGGAGTTCAGTTTCACCCAGAGTACAAAAGTACGGTGGATCAACCCCATCCGTTATTTTGTGCCTTTATTCACGCTGCTTTAACTCATTCTCAATTGTAAGAAATGGATAGAAATACCACCATTGGTCTTGTACTTATCGGCTTAATTCTCACCGTATTCACGGTATTTAATCAACCTGATGCAGAGGATCCTGCCCAAAAACAAGACGCCAAAAAAACCGCGGTTTCTGATAAAAAATCCGCCAATCAGGCGACAACAACAGACAGTGTTGCGCAAAACTCGCCAACAGGTGCCGGTCAAACCAGCAAAAAGGATGATGCTAAAAATCAAACTTCTGCCATGGAATCAAAACCGGCGGTCCAAGCACCTAATGCGGTTTGGTATACGCTGGAAAACAGCGCTATTAAAGCAGAAATATCCAACCAAGGAGCTATGTTAGCTTCTATTGCGTTGAAAAACTATCAGAGCTACGATAATTTTGCAAAAAACTCGAAAGAACCCTTGTTATTGTTTCAACGAAAGGATGCCCAAAATTACCTAACCCTTCCTGGCGGTACGAATACTAAAAATTTAGTATTCGATGTTGTTAATCAATCTCCTACTTCTTTGACATTGAGCCACCGTAGAGCGGATGGTAAAAAGGTAAACGTTACCTACCGCATTCAAAACGATAACCGCTTAGCGTACTCGGTACAATTTGAGGGGTACAACCGCGATTTATTGAATAACGCTCAATTAAAGTGGAATATGAATTTCTTGCGAACCGAAAGAAATTTGAGCGAACAGCGTAAAATTTCAACCATTTGTTGGGAAGAAACCGAAGACGGTCTCGATTATTTGAGCGAATCTTCTGACGATGATGACAATCCAGAAGGATCGGTCAATTGGGTGGCTTATAAACAAAGCTACTTCAGCGCCATCCTACACCCAAACAAACCTTTCAAAAAAATTAACGGGGCTTTTGCGGTTAGTAACTTTGGCGAGAATTCCCCGGAAAATGCTACGCACATTAAAAAAATGGAGTCTACCCTGACCCCGGAATTTGACGGTACAAATTCCGCCTCGTTCACCTGGTATTTTGGTCCGAACAGCCATGATCAATTAGCAGCTTTTGACGCTAATTATGAAGACATTCTTAACTACGGTTGGGGACTTTTACGTTGGATTAATGTTTATGTGGTACATCCTATTTTCAATATGTTTACAAATGCTGGCATAGGAACCGGTATAGCGATTTTACTACTTACCTTAATTTTCAAACTTCTTTTATTGCCGGTGCAATGGAAAATGTTTCTATCCTCAGTTAAGATGCGCATCATCAAGCCGGATGTTGAGGCCTTGAACGCGAAATATCCGAACAAGGAAGACGCGATGAAAAAGCAATCGGAAATGATGAGCCTTTACCGTGATTCAGGAGCAAGCCCATTGGCAGGTTGCCTACCGATGCTCATTCAAATGCCCATTTTATTGGCCGTATTCCGATTCTTCCCTGCCACGTTTGAACTCAGGCAACAGTCCTTTTTGTGGGCAGAAGATCTTTCTTCGTACGATTCAATTTTAGACTTTGGCTTTGACGTATGGTTATACGGAGACCACATTAGTTTATTCACCTTATTGATGGCGGGTACTACCCTTTTGTACACCTATATGAACTCTGGCAACATGCAACAACCGCGTCAACCAGGGATGCCCAACATGCAAGTAATCATGTACATTTTTCCAATCATGATGATTTTCTTTTTCAATAATTATTCCTCCGGATTGAGTTATTACTACTTCATATCTACGCTCATTTCGATTCTCATTATGTTGGCGATTAAGCACTTTTTCATTGATGAAGAGAAAATAAAGCAAAAAATTGAATTAAGAAAAGCCTCCGCTTCGGCAACTCCCAAAAAGAAATCGAAGTTTCAAGAACGTCTTGAGGAGATGCAACGAAAGGCCAACGAAGCACAAAAAAACAATAAACGCAAGTAATATGAAATTTTTTATTGACACGGCAAATCTTCAAGAAATTCAAGAGGCCAATGATATGGGGATCTTGGATGGAGTAACTACGAATCCTTCTCTAATGGCGAAAGAAGGAATTACGGGTTTGAACAATATCCTCAACCATTATGTCAAAATTTGTGAAATCGTGGATGGTCCTGTAAGCGCCGAAGTAATTGCTACCGATTTTGAAGGCATGGTGCGAGAAGGAGAGGTACTTTACGATTTACACCCCAATATTGTGGTAAAAATCCCAATGATTACGGAGGGCATCAAAGCCATACGAACTTTTTCGCAAAAAAACATTCCAACCAACTGCACCTTGATTTTTTCATCAGGCCAAGCCCTTTTAGCGGCAAAAGCTGGTGCAACGTACATTTCACCGTTTTTAGGTCGTTTGGACGATGTTTCAAGCGATGGCCTCGCATTGATCAGTGAAATCCGAACTATTTATGACAATTACGCTTTCAATACTCAAATATTAGCCGCTTCTGTTCGACATCCTATGCACATCGTTCACTGCGCCTCCATCGGTGCCGATGTGATGACTGGACCTTTGAGCGCCATCAAAGCTTTGGCGAAACACCCGCTTACAGATATTGGTCTGCAACAATTCTTGGCAGATCACGCGAAAGGTAACAGCTGATGCTGAAACCTGATGAACGAAAGGCCTACAATGAAGCCTTCTGGGGCGAGTTCCGTTTGCTTATGCGCCGTTACAATTCCAGCAATAAACGTGGAATCAACTGGCTCAACTACCCTACCGACGTCAAACACATTTACCTCCGGTTGCACTGCGACAACTTGGGATGTTCCTTACGAATGGACTTTCAATTCAAAGACGCCGCAGTCCGCGAAGTCATTTGGGAGCAAATGGAAGAATTAAGAGGCGTCTTGGAACAAGAAATGGGCAAGGATGGAATTTGGGCCCGCAACTTATCGGCACCTGAAGGATTCATTTTTGATCGCATCGAATGGATCAATCCAGAACTCAATTATTACCAAAAAGATCATTGGCCCGCTATTCACACCTTTCTTAAAGATCGTCTTCTGGCATTCGATCGCTTTTACCAAGAATTCAAAGAGGTACTGATACTTTTGGTAGATTAATGTACCTTTGCCACATGCGTTGGATTATTTTGTTTCCCATTTTTGCAATAAGTACCTTGTTGGGTCAAGGTAACGTGATATTTTCCGAAGACTTCGAATCGGGAATTCCAGCGAGTTTTACCCTTGTAAATTTGGATCAAAATTCGCCCAATCCTCTCGTTTCGGAATATACGAATGCATGGATAACAGTAACTGATCCCAACGATTCTAACGATACAATTGCAGCCGCCACCTCCTATTTCAGCGAGCCAGATACGGCCAACCGTTGGTTAATCACCCCTCCAATAAATCTTGGAGCTTTCGGAAATTACCTCACTTGGGACAGTAAATCGCAAGATGCTTCTTACCCCGACTCATACCTCGTACTCCTTTCGACAACGGATAACCAAGTTTCCAGTTTTACCGATACTATCGCATTTGTAGTGGGAGAAAACGCGGAATGGACAGCACGTGAAGTTAATTTAACCGGACAAGGATATGATAACCAAACCGTGCGAATAGCCTTCGTACTGCGCAGCATCGACGCCTACAAATTATACTTAAACAATCTCGAAGTTAGGTCCTTGGATAATGCGTCCGCGCCAACCATGGAGATGCCTAGCCTTCAAGTGTACCCGAATCCAACCACAGAGGGAATAACCTTGGGCAACAAACCTGAAAATTGTACCGTAAACTTGCTCGATCTTCACGGAAAGGTGCTTGAAACAAGTACCAAAAACTACCTTTCCTTATCCCATTTAGACGCAGGAATTTACTTTGTGAAATGCGAAGGATTTAGAACCATTCGTGTGGTAAAGCATTAATCACCAAACAATACCAAACCCTTCAAGTGCCTGCTTTTTCTGAGCAATGAGCTGTTGTGCATCCGCCCGATCGGCCTCATTGATCCATCGATGTTCCTCCATCTTTCGAACTGCTTCTATTGAATCAAAGAGCGCGTGTGCTTTTGGGGATAAAAAACAAGCCACTACCCTATCCCAAACAAAATCAACTGCCTGAACTGAGGGGTGCACCCCATCAGGCTCAAAAAACCGGTAATCGCGTAATTCATCCATTATGATTTCGTAAGAGGGAAAATAATGCACGTTGGAATAGTGCTCTACCATCGAATGGGTCCATTCAATGAGCCGGGCCTTACTGCGGTTATTTTCTACCAAACCTTCGCGAATATGACGAACAGGACTTACCGTCAGTACGATTTGAATCCTTGGATTAAATACTAAAAGTGCTTCGTAAAAAGCCTTAAAAGCTTGCGACATCTCTTCGTGGCTCAAAAGCCTTTTATTAAATTGATTTCCTGGAACTTTATGGCAATTAGCCACCAAGGAATTGTCGGATAGTAAGAAATAAGCCCAAGCAGAACCCACCGTAATGAATAACACATCGGTTTCTTTTAACCTTACGTGATGCTCCATGCGAAGCCCCTTTAATGTCTGCTCCAATTCGATTAAATCCTTTGAAATCAACGTATGTGCCGATTCCCAGGCAAAAAAATAATCTCCATGCTTACCGTAAGTTAAGGGCAATTCTAGCTGTATGAGGCTATTGATCTCCTTCAAAATGGACAAGGGGTTGTACAAGGTTCCAAAGGGTGAAGACCAAGCATTAAAACCAAAGCGTCGAAATCTTTGATGAATTGCTTGCGAGAAACAACTTCCTACCAAGCCAATTTTTGAAGTGAAATCGAAGGAAAAGTGCTCATTGGAAACCTGAACTTTGGTAAATAAATCAGCGTGTTTCATGAAGCTATTAGAATATGAGCCTGCTGAACCGCTTCAGATTTAATTTCTTCGCCACTTAATAATCGAGCAATTTCAAGTATACGATCTTCATCGGTCAAGGGCTTTACTTTGGTAATGGTGCGATCGTGGATTTCCTCCTTAGTTACTTTAAGATGACCCTGCGCCTTGGCTGCTACTTGAGGCAGGTGCGTAATGGCAAATAATTGACGGTTTGTCCCCATGGTCCGCAAAAGTTTCCCCATACGTTCAGCTACGTCGCCTGATACGCCCGTATCAATTTCATCAAACAAGATGCAAGGAAGTTCCATGCGAACTGAAATGAGCTGTTGCAAGAGCAGCATGACACGAGAGAGCTCTCCTCCACTGGCTGCTTTATGTATCGGAGTAAGTTCCATACCTTTGTTGGCGGAAAACAAGATTTCCAAATCCACCATACCTCGATCGTTCAACGAAGCAGTTTCTTTCAAATCGAATTGGATTTGAGCGTCTTTCAATTTAAGACCCGTGAGTCCTTCTTTTAATTCTTCCTTAAGGTGCAGCGCTTTTTTCTTACGTAGTTCATTCAAGTTCTGAGCTTTAGTAACAAGGGCTTTTTCCTCCTCTAATATTCGGGATTCCAAAACCGATAATTCTGAAGTCAGCTGTACCAAGGAATCGCTACGGGAAGACAGCTCCTCAAAAAGTTGCAGCAGCGAAGCTTGATCGGTTGCCCGATGTTTATTCAGTAATCGGTTGAACTCATCCACCTGAAGGAGCACATCTTCAACATCCACATTATTGGACCTTAAATCATCATTTTTTGAAGAGGCTTCGTATCCAATTTCTTCGAGTAAAGGAATGAGTTGATTGAATTGGTCTAATAATCCTGTAAAACTTGCATCCTTGGCTGCGATCTTCTGAATTTTGGAACGAAAACCTTGAAGTACGTTCATAGCATTACCTTCGGAGAATTGCACCAATCCTTCAAGGATTTCTGAAAGTTCTTGTTTTTGTTCCTGACGCTCTAATGCTTGAGACAAAGCATCGTAACGGACTTCTCTAAGGTTTAACGCAGATAATTCGCTTAAAAGAAAAGACTCATAATCTTGTTTTGCGAGCATATCCCTTTGCCGCTCCTTCAAAACCTGTAGGTTTTTTCCAAGGGTTAAAAAATGGGCATAGTGAATCTTAAAATCCTTGGCGATTTCTGAAGTACCCGATAAAGCATCCAAGATCGATAGCTGATAGTCTTTATCCTTTAATTCTAACGTGTTGTATTGCGAATGAATGACCAACATTCTGCTCATTAGGCGTTTCATATCTTGCAAACCAATGGGCGTATCGTTTACGAAGGCCCTCGATCTTCCATCGTGTTGAATTTCACGTCGAACCACCAATTCAGGCCAAGGTTCGAAGTCTAATGCCTCCAGGAAATTCCTCGATACCTCGTCCATCGAAAATACCCCTTCAACGACGCTGCGATTTCCATCAGGGCCTATGAGGGAAAAATCTGCCCTATCACCTTTGAGCAGGCTCAAAGCGCCTAACAAAATGGACTTACCAGAACCCGTTTCCCCCGTAATAGCCGTAAAACCCGTTTGAAAATCGATTTCCAATGCATCGATGAGCACAAAATTCTTAACGGTAAGCTTGCGTAGCATTATTGAAGAATTTCCTGATACTTGGATGAATTCGAAGGATCCAAGCGCTTTAAAAGGGTCACGAAATCCGTCTTTTCTTTCACTTCAGAATCGGACAAAATGCTTTTCAATTCATCGCGCTTACACAATAAATAATTGACCACATTCGGAGAATTAGGTCGAACTTGTACTACAGGAGTTAATTTGGATAAGGCATCATAAAGCGCTTTTTTTCCTTTTACTTTGTCCTCGTACATTTGATCCATTCCGTTCCGATGGTAACCGTAATTGCAGTCTCTTAAGGGCTCAAATGCCACCTGCATAATGTTATCTACCAACCAAAACCTGTTTCGCTTGCCTTGTTCGCTGGATTTCCAACCGGGTGCTCCAGAGTTTTGGGCATTTGAAACGATTTGTTGGCATTCGTTGAAATATTTTGTACCCCCTTTGGCAGAAAACGAATCGTAATCCATGCCTAAAATAAAGTACGCATAGTACGCCATGATAGACGATAAATTATCCCTGAATTGATTCGGTGAATAGGTAATTAAGGTATTTCGCGAATAGGCAAAGGCAAGATCTTCATCACGCCAGTTCAGCAAAAGGGTATTATAGTTGCTGTTATATACTGGACGGGTAGCTTGGATTTGGATGGCCCCCACATAGGTTCCCGCTGTTGGAATTCTATTGATTTGAAGCTGGATGGAACAGTTAATCCGTTCTTCGGTCGTAAACTGATCTTTGGTCCATTGGGTATTATTCATTAATTCCGTTAGCACCAACTCCAGTTCTTTAAAGATTTCCAACTCGGTGGAATTCACCTCTAGACTTGCTTCTTTGATGATGGAAATCTTACAATTCAACTCTTGGCCTCGCAATGCGCCCACGGTAAGAAAAAGTACAATAGATAAAATGCAAGGTTTCATTTATTTTGAATTATATAATCAACAATACGCTTTGCTATTTCGACTTTTGATTCTAATGGATAATCGCAGTCTTGACCATCACATCCGAAGATACGAATTTTATTAGTATCCGAATTAAAACCTACACCTTTTTCACCTAAAACATTCAAGACAACAGCATCCAAATTCTTTTTAACCAATTTCTCCCTTGCATACGACTCCCCGTTGGAAGTTTCCAAAGCAAAACCCACTAAGAACTGATGTGCTTGCTTCCCTTTACCCGCCCAGGCTAATGTATCCTCCGTTCTTGTAAGTTCTAAGGATAGTTGCGCTTGGTTTTTTTTGATTTTTTGGGAGCTTGGTTCGGATGGACGATAGTCTGCAACAGCGGCTGCAAAAATCCCAATATCCGAATTCGGCCAATATTGTTGGACGGCTGTCAACAAATCCTGAGCGGATTCAATGGAAATTGTTCGTATCGAGGGGTGGCTTGAATTCAAGTGAGTTGGTCCTGCTAAGAGGATTACCTCCGCACCTTGCGAAGCCAAAGCCTCGGCGATTGCAAAACCCATTTTACCGGAAGAACGGTTACCAACGAAGCGAACCGCATCGATGGATTCATACGTTGGACCTGCCGTTACCAGCGCTTTGCACCCTATTAACTTGTGAGCGCATCCTAAATGCAGATTTAACCTTTCGGCCAGTATTTCTGGTTCTGGCAAACGCCCTTCACCCACCATTCCACTGGCCAACTCTCCGTGATCTGGAGGAATCACCATTACGCCATCCTTTTCAAGGGTCATTAGATTGCGCTTAACCGAGGGATGTTGGTACATTTCGAGATCCATAGCAGGGGCTACAATGGTCCGTTTGCGCATGGATAAAAACGTGGCCAGCAAAAAGTTATCGCATAAACCTTGCGCCATTTTCGCCAAGGTATTCGCAGTACAGGGAGCAACCAACAAAACATCGGCCCACTCGGCATAGGAAACATGGTTATGCCATTCACCAGTTTTTCGATTCCAAAATTCGATCGCAACAGGCTGTTTGGACAAGGTAGAAAGTACCAGGGGACTGACAAAATCGACTGCATCCGGCGTGAGAATCACTTTTACCGAATGGCCTTGCTTGATCAATAAACGAATCAGTAAAGGGATTTTGTAGGCTGCAATGCCGGCAGAAACCCCAATAAGAACGTGCATATTAAATCGAATCCGACTCGGATTCAGGATTTCTCAAATACACTTTATCCTCCAACATTTCCTGCATGGCCATGGCCGTTGCTTTAGGCAGTTTTTCGTAATGTTTTGAGATTTCAATTTGCTCTCGGTTTTCGAAAACTTCATCCAACGAATCGGTAGCACTCGAAAACTCCTGAAGTTTTTGGGTTAATTCCTCCTTCAGGGTTGTACTAATTTGGTTTGATCGCTTCGAAATGGCCACGATAGATTGGTATAGATTTCCTGTTTTTTCTTCGATAGAAATAACATCTCTCGTCACAGTGGACTTTTCAGCATTTAAACTCTTGTAATTCATGGTTTTTCTTAAAATTCGTAATCGTTTTCCCAAATCTTCAAAAGAGCTTGTAGGCTCTTGACATATTCCGACGCAGGAAAATCGCTAACAAAAGTACGATATCTTGCAATAGTTTCCTCGATTCTCTCTCTTTTTTTTGCTTCAATGCTATTTTGAGCCAAGTAAAACGCGTTTTTTACGCCAATGTACTGAATCTCTTCATCATGAATCGACAAAGGATAATTCTCGGCGAAAAAATCGCAATACGAAACGGCTGCCTTGAAATTTTCCGTTTTGTCGTACAACAGCACCTTGTTGTAATCTTTAAACTCAAGCTTATAGGATAAATCGTCCAGAATCTTATTGCAAGAATCCACCAAAACACTTTTCGGATATTTATCAATGAACTCTTGAACGGCATTGATGGCCGCATAGGTTTCTGTTTGATCCAAGGACCATTTCGGAGAATTATTGACACTGCATAGGGCTGCTAAGAAAAAAGCTTCCTCGTTTCGCTGGGAATATGGGTATCGTTGAACATAAGAACCGAAAAAATATCCCGCCATGTAGTAATCGCCACTTCCGAAATAGCTTTTAGCCATTAAAAAATAGGACAATTCCCCTTCAGCCGTTTTTGGTGCGTGCTGAAATACCTGTTCATAAAGCACAATGGCTTTACCGAATGACGATTTCGTGGACTTCTCATATAGCTCGTTGGCCGTTGAAAATTTTTTGGAATAATCATCCCCCTTTAAAATCACTGAATAATCAGAACATGCTGACGACAATGCCGCAATGACCCAAAAAATCCCCAAGCCTCTTTTCATACTGCTATTTTACCCTTAAATTTCTACCGACGGAAAGCGTTGTTTTCGGTGTAATTCCGTTTAATTTACAAAGCGCTGAAACCGTAGTACCATAACGGGCCGCAATTTTAGTAAGCGTTTCTCCCGACTTTATCAGATGATATTTTTTCTGTGCTGCTTTGATTACAGGCCTTACGACTGGAGTTGCGACCGCAGAGGCAGCGGTGGCCGATGACGCATCGAATGATTGATAAGCTACCTGATCGGCAGTAAGCGCTTCAACCTCCTGAGTGGGTTTTGCGCCCGGCTTGAACATGGCTTTATGCAGGAACAAATTTTCTTTTTTGAGTATTTTATGATCGAAGTCGATGATTTCCTCGGGATTGATGGCTCCTTCGTAAAACCGTACTTCCATGTGCAAATGTGGTCCTGTAGACCTTCCAGTATTACCCCCTAAAGCAATGGGCTGACCCGCTTTTACTTCTTGATTGGGGGAAACTAAAAACTTGCTCAAATGGGCATAAAAGGTTTCTAATCCATTGTAATGGCGCATGATGACGAGGTTTCCAAATCCTCCGTTGTTATACTTTGCATAACGAATTTTACCCGAAAACATCGCATAAATGGTATCCCCCACGTTCAAATCTAAGTCTATACCGTTGTGATAACGTCCGCTCCTTGGACCATAGCGTGAAGTAACAACGGTTTTTTTCATTGGAAAGCAAAAATCAGAAGACTCACTCGGCGCGAACTCATTCAAACATAGCCAAACGGTATCCACCAAATGCATGTGGTTGTTTTGCGTATTGGAAAACACTACGTCATTTGACCAATTTTGGGTAAAAGGTGGAGTTAATGAACTCACGTGTTGGTGAATGCGCGGATTCATGACACCGTTAAAATTTGGGTCGCTTACAAGGGACCAGGTATGGTCGTCGTGAAGGATGAATTTACCCGAAGAAGTTGTTACCGTATCCACCAAGGGTTGGGCCTTGGAGACTACGAAGAAACTCAAGGCAGTAATGGAAAAGAATATTCGAAAATCTTTCAGCATCTAAGCAAAGATACGTTTTATATCCTAAAACTCGCGAATGCTTTGAACAGTAATGTTGTAAAATACCCTTTCATTGGGTTTCACCAAATTCCCAAAACCTTCTTTACCGTATGCCTGATTCGGCTCAAATAGGGCAAATATTTTATCCTTTACCTTGGCGCTTTCCAAGACCTTACGCATCCCAGGTATTACATTTAATTGACCAGGTATATAATTCAATTTCATAGGCTTAGCAAAGGTGTTTTGAACATTTGCTTTAGACGGTGTACTGGAAGATGCTTCGTAAATAATTTCACGGTTTTTATTGGAAATCACCTTAGCGGTTGGATCTTGGCTAAATACCCACGTTTTAATACCGTCCTGGTTGTAGGATGGAGAAACTTTAGAAATCACCTTTACATAGAGCCAAAGGGTTGCATTAGGAGGGACAATGGAAGCCAAGCCCTTTTTGCCGAAGGCCAAATCAGCAGGAATTTGAATTTTAGCAAAATCTCCAACTTTGAGTTTCTCAAGCCCTAAATCCCATCCCGGAGTTTGCATATTATAGCCCACCATGAACGGGATAAAGGGTAATTCAAGCCGATTATTTCCGTCGATAATTTTCCCGTCCGTTAGACCTAAACGGTAGTCAATCAAACACACCTCGCCCCTTTTTAGGAGGGGATTATTTGGAAAGCCCTCTGCAATCCACTCTACTTGTATTCCATCATCGAAAGCCTTCTTTCGTATGACATTGTTCGCATCAAATTCCTTCATTGGATTGCTGTTGGCAGTATCTTTTTCCTTCGAAGTATCTTGAGTGTTTTGTTTACGAATAGTACCCTTCGAATTATTAACAGGCGGCTTTGGACTGGAATCTTCAGAACCGCAAGACGCAACAATCATTGCGAATGTCAATGCGAGAAAAAAAATGTAGGGTTTCATTGTATTTGGTGCAGTTCTAAGTCAACAATAAGAATCGATAAAGGCGGGATGGATTTTAGGTCACCCACGAGCCCATGGGCCAAATGATTGGGAAGTATAAGTTTCGCTTTCTCTCCGGTTTTCATGAGTTTTAACGCTTCATTTAAACCTGATTCACGGTCGTTGTGGTCTATTTTAAGTTCTTCGTAAAAATTCTCATCGGACTCGTAACATAGTTTACCATCTAAGAGTCGGACTTTCACCGTAAATAAGGCCGTTTTTTCTGGAATTCCAGGGGTTCCCTTAGGATTTGATTGAATGATTTGGTAGCGCAAACCTGAGGAAGTTGTTACCATATTCAATTCTTTGTGCTGTTCTAAAAAAAATGCGATACTTATTTGCTCTCGTTCATTGACCTCGGTATGGTAATCGATTGAATGGCCTTCTGACCAATCCTTCTTGGGAGTCTGTGGTATTGGTGAATTCAGCTTTTTAACTTCCGAATCCTTGCAGGAAGTTAATATCAACAGAATTATACCACAAAAATACCTCATGAAACTGATTAAAATAATTCAGGAATTAAACGCAACAAACGCTCCAGAGTTACCTCCATGGAATCTGCTGAAAATCCGCCAGCAGCATAGACATGTCCTCCTCCATTGAAGTGGGTTTTGGCAAATACATTGACGTGGATTTCATCCTTCGAACGAAATGACATTTTTATTCCGTCACTTTTCTCTTGGATGAGCACCCCCGCTTTGATTCCTTCAATGGACAAAATAGTATTTACCAGCCCTTCGGTGTCGCCTGATTTATAATTATAACGCTCTAATTCGCTTCGAGTGAGCCAAATATATCCAAAAGGTAATCCTTGCGAAGTCTTATTTAACAATACCAACTTTTCACTAATAGCGAAGCCTCGTAATTGCAATTGATCAACGCTGTTGTTATCGAAAACCTCTTGATGTATTTTCCAATGCTCGATTCCACGTTCAATAAGATCGGCAACAATTTTATGCGTTTTTGCCGTTACGGAAGGAAAACGGAAGGATCCTGTATCCGTAGTTATTCCTAAATATAGACTGCGTGCGGCTCTTTTGTCCATGGCAGATAATAAATCCATGCCTTCGAAACATTCGTAGATTAATTGACAAGTCGAAGAACAACTGACCTGCGAGATTAAAACGTCGGCATAATCCTCGGGATCGGTATGGTGGTCAATCAGTACCTTTTTTCCCTTAAATTCGGCCAATAACTGTTGCATGTCCCCTACCCGACTAATAGCATTAAAATCAAGTCCAATTAGGCAATCGGATTCTTGAATTCTCGCCTCTACCTCTGTAGGGTTTTTGGAATAAAATAAACAACCTGTACCTTCTAAAAAAGGCGCAATATTCGAAGCCGGAGGATCCGGTAGCACCACTTCAACGGAACGATTCAAGTTTTTTAACAGAAAATATAAACCTGCAACACTTCCAACAGCATCGCCGTCGGGAGATTTGTGGGCAACAAGTAAAAACCGATAGTCGCTTAGTACAAGATTTTTTAATGCTGAAAAGGATTGTTGCATAAGCAAATTTACTCCTTTTTCTGCATTTGGGCGTCTTCTTTAGCGTCTTGCTCCATGATCTTCGGGGCGTCTTTCTTGTTTTGCAAGTTGTCTAATAAATCCTCAATTTGCGACATGGAAAGGCTTTTCGCAATAATTTTCTTGTCCTTGTCCAATACAAACACTTTGGGTGTGGAGAAAATATCATACGTGGTCTGGTAATTCAAGGATTCTAGCGTAGTAGGTTTACCTGGGTCACCCGGATACAATGGCACCAAGGACTCGGGTTTTTCTTTCGCTGTTTGGTACAACTTATCAGTTACGGCAACGTTCAAAAAGCTCAATTTGTTGTCTCTAATGAACTTCTTCCAGGCTTCGAAATCTTTTCCTATGGCCTTACCAACGGCATATACTTCTACATTACGAGCCTTCATTTTTTCTTGATATAACTTAGCCAACTTCGGTGTAATGGTTTTGCAATGCCCGCATTCTGGATCCCAAAAATACAAGATCGTGTATTCTGCTTTGAGGTCGTGTAAATTAACCCATTTGGCGTCTGAAGTATCTTTAAGAATTAAGTTGGGAGCTTTCTCACCTATGCAAATGGCCATTTTCGTATCTAAATCCTTGCATAATTCAGCATACTTCGATTCATCCACCCAAAACGAAGGATGCTTACCTTCGGCGTTTTTCGAACAATAGTAACGATCAAGCATGTGATAATAAACTTTATCCATTCCCATCTGCTGGCTTTTGCCAAACGTTTGCGCAATCCAACCCACACAATATTCGAAGGTTCTGGATTTGGGGTTGAGTTTGTCGCAAAACTGAAACGCATGATAAATAACCGTATCCCAGTGTTGAATCATCATGTTCTTGCTGAAATAATATTCTAACTTATTGTGAAAAATAGGGTTATTAACCAATCGCTCGTCTTTTAAATCAACGTTGTCCCAGTAATGGTTTCTAAAATAACGGAATTGAAAACTGGAATCGGTAATTCGACCTAGTTCGTCTTTTGGCGCATCAGGAATGACGATATCGATGGACATTTTTACAATTTTGGAAACTAACTTTCCTTGGTTATTGGCAATCAACGAATTTTGATAAGCTAAGACCTCTTTATTGATTGCATCAATTTGTTCCCCTAAATTTTTGTACTCTGCATCGCTGGCTTTGTATTTGGCGCGCTCTTCTCCTAACTTACCTGCAGCAGTTTTTCGCTCAGTGATGTAGTTGACATAAGGAATAAACACTTTGTTTTCTTCTGATTTCTTAACCACTAAGTTTTTGTTGTATTCCAAGCCGTTCGACCCAGAGGTTTCCAACCAAATTTCTTCGTTGTTGTAGATGAACTCAAAATACTGTTGACCTGGCAACAATAAACCCAATATTCCCGGCTTTTGCTTGGCACCGTTGAACGTCACCTCACCGTTTTTCATAACGGCCGTATCGGCATAATAAAGACCTTTCCCGAAATACTTAATTAAATTCACTACCGTGTCCTTTTGACCAGAAACCTTGATTCGGATTTTTTGGGCCTTAGCATCTTGAAAAGCAATCAGCGAAAATACCGCTACAAACGCAATGGAATTAAATAATGTTTTCATAGAGGAATTGTTTTTTGGTAAAATTGTTCTAATTATTGTAATCGATGAGGCCTTTAACAAAAATTTAACCACAGAGGATAATTACAAAAATAATAAATTCAAAGGTCTACAAAAACCGAGTTAGATAAGATGCTGCTTTACTTGATCATCTAACCTCATTGGACCATAGGGGTTGAGCCAAATAACGTTTTCATACCTGTTCATCCAAGTTATTTGCCGTTTCGCATAATTGCGTGAATGTTGCTTTATTTTATCTACTACCGAGGAAAAATCATGCTTTCCTTCAAAATAAGGGAACCATTCTTTATAACCGACGGTATTGAGTGGCGGACTGTCTATAAACGGTAACAAATGGCGTACTTCCGCCTCCAAACCTTGTTGAATCATAAGATCTACTCGTTGATTAATCCGATCATACAAGTCTTCGCGTTTCCATGCAATGGCGAATCGTTTTACCGACGCATGTTGACCAGAATTCGTTCGATGGAACTTCCACAAGGGCACTCCTGCCCCTAATAATACTTCCAAGGCTCTAAGTACACGCCGAGGGTTGTTTAAGTCAAGTTGGCTCGCGCCAAAGGGATCCTTTTCGGAAAGCTCATGCTTTAACGAACTTAAGCCTTCGTTCCTTAAACGCTCCTCTAAAACAGAACGAATTTCGGGAAATACGGGCACGTGATCTAGTCCCTCCACGAGGGAATCTACGAATTGACCGGATCCTCCTACGACTACTGCGTTGGATTTTCGAGCCAATAAATCATGCAGTACTTTCATGCCTTCTGCCTGAAAATCGGCCACATTCATGGGATTGGCAACGGATCGATTGTTTATAAAATGATGTTGAACGGTTGCAAGTTCATCGGGATTTGGCTTTGCCGTTCCTATGGCCATTTCACGGTAAAACTGTCGTGAATCCGCGGAAATAATCTCCGTATTAATCTGCAAAGCCAAGTCAATAGCAAGCGATGTTTTACCAGAGGCCGTGGGTCCTTGAATGCAATAGATCATGGTTCAGTTGATGAAAAAATCCTCCATTTTCGGGTGAACACCTGGATACTAGAACTACACACCTCAGAAAGAAAAAACAGCAAAACACCCTATTTAAAAAGTGAAACAACCCAAAGAACGAAATTAAGTTTAAAGCTTGGAATATTTTGTAAATCAAAAAATATTTATAAAATTTATGCCTTAAAGTGAACGGCATGAGCGATCAGAATGAAATCTACTCAAAGGTAGTTAGAGCGGGAAAAAGAACGTATTTCTTTGACATTAAATCCACCAAAGGAAATGATTTATACATTACATTAACAGAGAGTAAAAAATCATTTGGGGAAGATGGTAATGACAACTATCAAAAACATAAAATCTTTTTGTACAAAGAAGATTTCGAGAAATTTCGTGAAGGTTTAGACGATGTTCTAGCAAAAATTGAAGAAATCCGAAACAAGTAGTTTCTTTTTTCAAAAATTATCGTATTTTTGCACTCCGATTTTGGGAGTTTAGCTCAGCTGGTTCAGAGCATCTGCCTTACAAGCAGAGGGTCGGCGGTTCGAACCCGTCAACTCCCACAGGTAAAACCTCACAGCGATGTGAGGTTTTTTATTTCACCGCTTCCTCCAACTTAGCGATATCAAACTTGGTCATTTGCATGAACGCGTAGGTGGCCTTAGGGGCCGTTTCAGGATTCGTCATCAGTTTTCCTAAAATACTCGGCACAACTTGCCATGTAACTCCGTATTTATCCTCCAGCCATCCGCATTGTCCAGCTTGCCCTTCCTTGCTGAAATAATTCCAATAATGGTCGATTTCTTCCTGCGTATCAACCGTTAACACCAACGATATTTTCTCATTGAAGGCCAAATGGCCCGGACCGTTATTGAGGCACATAAACCGTTTCCCGAGCATTTCGAATACAACCGCCATAGGGTTTTCAGAAATCCATTGAAAATCCTCAAATACCTCCTCATAATAGGAGGCCATTGCTTTTGCGTCTTGTACCCAAAAACAGGTGGAAAATTGCGTTGCCATAAGCTCATTTTTTAATGCAATCAAAGATACACATTCAGCCCATTTTAGAAATACTTTAATGTAGGTTTAAATATTTGGTTAGCTTTACCGCGAAAATAAAAATGCTTGAAGATGAAAACAAACAACACAGTGGCTTGGGTATTGACAGGATTGATTTCCTTAGCCTTTCTTGGTAGTGCGGCTGGTAAATTTATGGCAAACGCAGAAGCGCTAAAAATGGCGGCGAATATGGGAATCGATGCGAACACGTACCTCCTCATTGGTACGGTAGAATTGATTTGCCTTATCCTTTTCATCATACCAAGAACAGGAATATTGGGAACCCTACTGCTTTCAGCCTATATGGGTGGGGCAATAGCCACGCACCTAGAGCACGGTGAATCCATTATAGCACCTTGCGTGGTACAAACTGTGCTATTGCTCGTAGCCTTTTACCGTTTCCCTGACTTGCGAAAAACCCTTTTCAACCAAAAATAATGCACCACGTACAAGTAATTTTAACCATAGACCTGCAGAATTTACCCGAAAATTTTCAAGAAATTCTAAAAGAAGAACAGGCCGTTGTGGCCGAATGGAAAGAAGAAGGTGTGCTTGCGCACTTATTCCTGCGTCCCGAACGCAATGGTGCCGTGCTCCAATTCATCAACCTTAGCCTCGAGGAAGTAAAAGGACGAATGGAAACGCTTCCCTTTTATCATATTCGAAAAAGCATCGAATATTACGAGCTCTTGCCACAATTTTAGGGATTAGTTATTCATGATGACGTATATTTTCGCAATCGTAGTAAGCAGCTGGTTGCTCGCCGAACTGTGGTATGCATGGCGTTTACGTGACCCTCAACCGAAGAAAACCGATGAAAGCAGCCTACTCATCTTATGGGGCTCTGTAATTCTTGGAGTAAGCGCTGGCGCTTGGATTGCACTTTACCATAAAACGGCCTTTCAACAAGCAGACTGGATTCAAGGACTTGCCCTTGTTTTGATGGCGGTAGGCGTTATTGGCCGAGCATGGGTTATTTCAACCTTAGGTAAGTTTTTCACAGTCAATGTGCGAATACATCAACAGCACGAATTAAAAACAGATGGATTTTATCGCCGCGTTCGGCATCCCTCCTATTCCTTCTTACTCCTGACATTCGTTGGGTTTTGCATTCAGTTGAATCATTGGTTGGCCGCCTTGGCGGTCATGATTCCCGTACTTTTAGCTTTCCAGCGAAGAATTGTTGTGGAAGAAAAAGTGCTGCTTACCCATTTCGGTAATGCGTATCAGGAATATATGTCCAAAACAAAGCGACTGATTCCCTGGATATCCTGAGTTATTGTCCACTAAAATCCCCCCACTTCTATGATTCATTGGAACACACCGACCCCACCCAAAACCCCATTTTATGCCTCAATCTTCACCTATTATTTGTCGGACGACCTCGAAGGATATACTGAATACGACGAACAAACCTTGGAGCTGGTGACAACCATGCCCGGATACTTAGGCTATGAAAGTTTAAAACATAACGGGCGTGGAATGTTCATCAGTTACTGGAAGGATATGGAATCCATCCAAGCTTGGGGACGGCATCCTAAGCACCTTGAAGCCAAAAAGCTGGGCATTCAACGCTGGTATAAATCCTACAACAGCATGATTGCCGAAGTACAGCATTGGCGAGAGCAATAATCGGATTGAATTATAAACTAAGAAAATCTCCTGCTACTTTTCTGACTTACGCCAATTGCGCAACTCGAGTCCTGTAATACCCAAAAATCCAAGCAACAAGACCAAGGATCCAATCATGGAATAGGTGCTTCCTTTGAGGTAGGATTCAGGCTCAAATCGCCATGCAATCTGGTGCTTACCTGCAGGTATTTCCACGCCTCTCAGGATGAAGTTTACCCTTGTGTAAGCCACTTCTTTCCCGTCGATATAACATTTCCAACCATCCGGATAATAAATTTCACTGAACACAGCAAAACCTTTATGAGCTGATTGGCTTGTATATTGAATTTCTTTCGTAGCGTATTTTGTCATTTGAATTCGGTCATTCGAATCGGTAAGGTATGCCTTAGCCGGAGCCGCCTTTCCATCGGTTTTCTCCCAAATGGCTTGACGTCGCGTATTGATTTTGCCCAACCCTTGAAGGGCATCGTTGGCAGAAACAACCGGCACTACCTCGTTGACAAACCAAGCATTTCCGTTGGCATGCGTGTTGAAATAAGGAGCATTCCCTGCTCCGGTAATCAGATACTGAGCATTCATCATATCCAATACGGGAGAAGATACCGAGACACTCGCTTTTGAAAAATCTGTAGCTTCTAAAACCCTATTTACAAATTCTCCTTGCTGGTTGGGATCCTTAATTCCGTTCCATTGTTGAATCAAACTTCCTGAGGAATCCGACATAAGCGCAAACTTGAATAATTCGTTTTGATAGCTGGACAACTCCTTGTTTAAAAAGAACTCTACAACCTGCTGATATCGTTTTATTTTCGCTCCGTGGTAACCTCCTATCGACTTATGGAAAAAACTGGTGTTGGTTTCATTAAACGGATTATTCGAGGTTATTACGCGATAATTTGACCCCAGCTGCAATGCGGAAAATTCGGCCATGACTTCTCGGATTTCTTCAGTGTACATGTCTTGTTTTTCAAAAAGCCCTTTAAATCGTTCTTTAGCAGCATTGAATTGAGGAACTTTAGATCGTTCTTTCGCTAAAATTGCAAGGTCTGCGTTACTTGGAGCATAAGGCAGAGCTAACTCCGTTTTATCGACATAATTGTCTTCTCCCGTAACATTGTTTTCGCTCAAATAGCGTCTTCCAATACCTATCTGATCGCCAGCAATTAACACCCCAAATACACCTACCGCGATCCAAGGATTAAATTTCATCATAAGCAGAACGACTACCAGTCCCGCCGATAAAAGACACAGCGCCGCGGTTCTCCCTGCATCGGATCGATAAATGCTCTGACGCGCTTCAATTAGGGCTGACTTATAGGCACTTACTTGCTCGCCTTGTTGAGTTTGCGCCTCTTGAAACATTTTTTCTTCGCCTTTGCTAACGAATGAACCCGATAATCTGGGCACTAAAAATAGGGAAATCATAAGAAAAGTTCCTGTACCTACTACAATCAACCGGTAGATTTGAGTACCTTCCAATCCCTCTTTTTTAACAAGCTTATCTAACAAGAGCATTCCCATCAGAGGGACAATCACCTGCATAATTACCAAAATCATTTTGGTGTCGCGGAACTTGTTGTACATCGGGAAATGGTCGATAAACCATAGGTTGAGCTCCCCCGTCTTGGAAGAAAGTAAAATGCACAACACGGCGAGTGCGAAAAAAGGAAAGCGAAGGCTATCTTTTACTAAAAACAAACCTAAAATAAAGAGAAATCCAGCAACAGCCCCAATGTAAATCGCCCCACCGCTGAAGGCCTGTTCTCCCCAATAATGATTGGACTTACCGACTCCTTCCGCAAATTCCGAGTCCTCAATCGACGACATGGCTGACTCATCCATCCCAAGTAGGTAGGCTGAACCTCCTTTGGCATTGGGTATCATCAAGGATAAAAACTCTCCAGGACCGTAATTGTATTCTAAGATGTAATCTTTCTCTAAACCAGATTTTGCCTTGCCTTGTGCTTTTGTTCCTTCGGAGGCAATGGAAATTTCCGAATCTCCACGCGTAGAATATTTGGCATATTCATAGGTCGTCATCAGGTTACTGGCCGAAGGAAGCACAGACAATATCGTAGATACACCTAAAACCCCGACAACCTTTAGCAATTCTTTGAATTGTTTAGCTACGATTAATCGAATCGCTTCGGCAAGGGCAACCACCCCGAGCATTATGAACAAATAATAGGTAATTTGAAGGTGATTTGCCGAAATGTTCAAGGCGAGAAACAGTGCAAAAACAGCCCCTCCAAGAAGCCATTTACCCCGAAATGCCAATAACATTCCACCGAGCGTAGGCGCCATGTAGGATACAGCGATAACTTTGGTTATGTGTCCAGCGCCAATGTAAAGTAAATTGAACGAAGCAAAACCGCTGGCCAAGGCTCCCACAAGAGCAATGTAGGGACTGATGCGCATGCACAATGCTAAAATATAAAACCCTAAAAATGAAACGAAAAGAATTCCAACGGGAGCCGGAAGCCCTAAGCGCAGCATGGATCCCACCTTAGCAATCCAGTTGCCTTGGTGCTCCGTACTGATTTGATAAGCGGGCATACCACCAAACATGCTGTTTGTCCAGAGCGCTTCGTCGTTGTTGAGCAACCGATAATCTGTAATTTCTTTTGCTGCCCCCTGATATTTACTAACATCCGCCTGCTTTACTTGGCGGCCGTTCCAGACCGGCGAAAAGTAGATGCTCGACATTAAGATAAATACCCCAATGGCAATGGCGTGAGGCAATAGGGCTTTCCAGTTAATTTTAATTTTCATTTCTCAAGTTTTTAGTGTGGGTTGGCATATCGTTGAACTTCCTTCTCCGAAATCTCTTCCCCGCATAAAATTACCAAACGTTCCAATACGTTGCGTAATTCGCGGATATTTCCAGTCCAATTCATGGTTTGAAGCATTTCTATGGCCTTAGGCGTAAGTACCTTGAGTGCAACACCCTGTTCTTGGCAAACCTGTTGTGTAAAATGCTCACAGAGTTGCGGGATGTCTTCGCGGCGATCGTTCAAAGAGGGCACCGAAATGGGAATTACCGCTAGACGGTGGAACAGGTCTTCCCTGAATTGTCCGTTATTGATGGCTTCTCGTAAATTTTTATTCGTCGCGGCAATAACCCTGCAATCTACTTTTATGTCTTTTTCCCCTCCTACCCGCTGAATCACTTTCTCTTGTAACGCTCGTAAGACCTTCGATTGCGCGTTCAAGGGCATATCGCCAATTTCGTCCAAAAATAAGGTTCCACCGGATGCCAACTCGAATTTTCCTTTTTTATCTTTTACTGCGCTAGTAAAAGCCCCTTTTTCATGACCGAACAACTCACTTTCAACAAGTTCCGCGGGAATTGCAGCACAATTCACCTCAATAAACGGAGCCTTGCTTCGAAGCGATTGTTCGTGGAGGCTTCTTGCGACCAATTCTTTTCCACTACCATTGGGTCCTGTAATCAAGACCCTTGCATCCGATGGCGCTACCTTTCGGATCATGTCCTGAACCTCTAAAATCGCAGATGAGCTCCCAACCATGCTGTTACCCATGAATTTTTTAATGCTCGTTTTTAGGGCTGCATTGGAACGAAGCAATTGACCTTTTTCACTGACATGTTGAATTGAAACTAAAATCCGGTTTAAATTAAGCGGCTTTTCTATAAAATCATAGGCTCCTAGCCTCAAAGCTTTTACCGCCATTTCAATGGTCCCGTGACCCGACATCACAATGGTATCGACGGAAATGCCTTGTTCTTGAATTCCTTCCATGAGCGCAATACCGTCCATTTTTGGCATCTTGATATCGCAAAACAAGACATCAAACGACGCGTTACCCAAACGCGATAAGGCCTCAACACCATCCTCTGCCTCTTCCACTTGATGGCCTTCCATTTCCAAAATGTCTCGAATGACCCGTCGAATAGAGCGATCGTCGTCGGTGACTAATATTTTCATTTTTCCGATGAATTAATGGCTACGCGCTGCTCCAACATAGGAACAAATTTAAAGGTACCGAATTGTTGTTGCGTGAATTCATGTTCGTTCAATCGCACAATCTTTAACATTACCTGCTCAACTCCTTCGCCTACGGGTATGATCATGATACCTCCAACGGCTAGTTGTTTTTTCAATTCCAATGGAATTTCTGGCGCACCGCATGTTACAATAATGCGATCAAACGGAGCGTAACTCGGCCATCCGAGAAAACCGTCGCCGTAGCGCAAACGTGCGTCGAATTTAAAATGTTTAACCATGGCATCGGCCTTGAGATGCAATTCCTGGTGACGCTCAATCGAGTACACTTTGGCACCGAGAGCGCAAAGAATGCATGTTTGAAATCCCGAACCTGTTCCAATTTCCAACACCTTCATTTTCGAATTAAGCTCTAACAGTTGCGACTGAAAGGCAACGGTGTAAGGATGAGAAATAGTTTGACCCGATCCGATTTGAAAAGCTGCATTGGTGTAGGCCAAATCATCGAGCGCCAAATCCATAAAAAAGTGACGAGGAACTTGATAAAACGCGTCCAAAATAGAGGCGTTTTTTATCCCCATCTGTTTCAACTCCTCGATCAATAATTTCCGTTTTCCTTGATGGCGGTAGGTGTCCTTTAGGTGATTCATGGTAATTGCAAAAATAAAGGATTAAGGCCGATTTTATCGATTTTAGCTACCTTTGTTTTGAACAATGGAGCGTGAAATGACAATTCTTGTAACCGGTGGTGCGGGTTTTATTGGTTCCAACTTGTGTGAGGCCCTATTGGAACGCTCTCATTCGGTGGTTTGCTTGGATAATTTCCTGACCGGAAAACGGGAAAATCTGGCGAGTTGCTTATCACACCAAAAGTTCACCCTCGTCGAGGGCGACATTCGCAGCCTTGAGGATTGCCAGAAAGCTATGACATCGTGCGATGCCGTCATGCACCTCGCTGCTTTGGGATCTGTTCCACGTTCCATTCATGACCCTGTAACCTCCAACAGTATCAACATCGACGGTTTTCTCAACGTACTGCATACCGCCAAAGAATTAGGCATTCAACGCTTTGTTTTTGCCGCCAGTTCGTCCACGTATGGAGACTCAGAAGAATTACCTAAAATTGAGGAACGCATTGGCAAGCCGCTTTCGCCCTACGCTGTCGGGAAGTACGTCAATGAACTCTATGCCCATGTGTACCAACTCAACTATGATTTCAACTACATCGGTTTGCGCTATTTCAATGTCTTTGGTAAGCGACAAGACCCGAATGGCGCCTACGCTGCAGTGATTCCAAAGTTTATTCAGCAATTTTTGGACGGACAAGCCCCTATCATCAACGGGGACGGCAGCAATACCCGTGATTTTACGCACATCGAAAACGTTGTGGACGCTACCATAAAAGCCTTGTTTAACGAACATACAGCAGCGAAAAACCAGATTTACAACGTCGCTTTTGGTACCAGTACTAGCCTAAATGAAATGGCAGCATATATTAAGACTTCGATTTCAAACCGAGTACCTGAAAAGATTCTGCCAGAAGTTAGCTATGGTCCGTTTCGAAAAGGCGATATACCTCATTCGTTGGCGTCGGTGGATAAAATTCATGAATTGCTCGGCTATTCCCCACGAATTAGTGTGCAAGAAGGCATTCAAAAAACCGTGGATTGGATGCTTGAATCACAAAGCTAACTCGATACCTACCGGACAATGGTCGGAACCAAGGACTTCGTTATGGATGGTCGCTTCTTTAAGGGTAGGAAGCAGTTTATTGGACATTAAAAAATAATCGATTCTCCAGCCAATGTTGTTCTGACGTGCGCCTGCTCGGTAACTCCACCACGAATACTTTGCTGTGTCAGGGTGCATGTACCGAAAGGTATCCACCCATCCATTGGCCACAAAGGCTTCCATGCCATCGATTTCTTCCTGCATGTAGCCTGCCGCCTTATTATAGTTTTCTTTGGGCCGTGATAGATCCAAGGGCTTGTGGGCAACGTTGAAATCTCCACACACCACCACGGGTTTAGAACTTTCGAGGTGCTTTAAATAAGATAAAAAATCACGGTCCCATGTTTGTCGATAGGGTAATCGTGCCAGTTCACTGCCGGAATTGGGCACATAAACAGTGACTACAAAAAAGGAGTCAAATTCAGCGCAAATCACTCTGCCTTCCCGATCGTGTTCCTCCCTCCCCATGTCGTAGGTAACGTTTAACGGTTTATGTTTTGTAGCAATAGCCGTTCCTGAATACCCTTTGCGCTCGGCTTCATTGGCGAAAATTTCATAATCGGTTAAGGCCGCCAAAGCTTCTTTCACTTGTTCCACCGTTGCCTTGGTCTCTTGCAAGCAAAAGATATCGGGATTCAAGTGTTGCATGTCTTGAACAAAGGTTTTAGCCGTGATGGCGCGAATGCCGTTGACGTTGAAGGAAATTATTCTCATTTTATATTGTTGTAAATCAATTTTTTAATTGGAGTTAATTAATGCTCCACTTCCATAATTATTCAGCGAAATACCCGAGGGAATTCCCCAATACCGAACGTTACCTACCCCATCGATTTGAACCTGCAGGGGTATTCCATCGGCTCCAATTTTCTGATCACGTGAGGAAACCGTCAGGATTTTTAACGCATTGGAAACCTTGAGTCCCTTAAAATCAAAAGCACCGTCGCCCATGAGGTTGGCGCGCAGGGATTGCGTACTACCGTGCAATACAAGATTTCCCCATCCGTAGGTGTTCTCCGCTTTGATATCTAAGGCTTTGACTTTGAGATCTACGGTTCCACCTCCGTCTTTTAAGGTCAAGGTTAGGTAATCGGTGATTAAGGTATCTGTATTAGACAACCGTTCGGTTCCTTCGAAATTCAGGTTAATGAGTCGGGTATAATGAATTTCCACTGTGGGTATTGCGTAATTTCTCCAATAATTGCAGCGATTGTTGTTTACCACGGTTACCAGGCCGTCGTTTTCCGTTACTTCAACGAAATTGAGCAGGTTTTTTCCGCCTTGGATAACCACTTTATTGGTTGAATCTTGCATCAACACGAATTTCATGCGCTCACGGAGGTCTAATCGGTTAAAATTCCCAAGGAAAACGGTGCGTTCTGACAGTTCGCCGCTGCGCTTAAAACACGATCGATCTTCGGGCTTTTTGCAAGCGGTGAACCACAACGAACCCATGAAAACAATTACTATTTGCCAAGTTTTCATTTCGTTCGATAGTTAAAGGTATAACCTATCCCGTACTCCAACAAATCCGCCCGCGCAAAATGGGTTTTTAGCGTTAAATTGAACATTAAACCGTTTTTCAAATAGTACCTCGCCCCAATTCGATGATAAACCGGGTCTTCAGGACTGTACTTATCCCTAAGGTAGGCTCCCATACCAAAAACAAAGTGAAAGCGGTCCAGCGGCACAAGGTAGGCGGCGTAAGCTCCTACTTGAAGGATATCCCATTGCGATTTATTAATGTAAGGTTGGTAATCCAATATAGCTTGTTTAGAAAACAGGTCCAAATCAAGTTCTAAACCTGCCTTGTGGTTGAAAAAGCGCTTGGCGGACAAGTTCAGGCCAAAAACCGGATAACGCCTGCCGCCAATCGGCATCATTTGCTTACCGTTAAAGGTGAAGGTAGCGCTGTAGAGCCAACGCTTGTAGGGCAAACTCATCGGAACGGTCGGTTCTCCCTCATAGGGATCGTATTTCAAAGGATTTACAGCAACTAGGGTTCGGGCATATCCTAGAGAAAGAAAAGGCATATTGATGCCAAAATTCGGAACCTTGAAAGCGGCATTGCTGAAATGGGTAATATCCAAACTCGCAGTTATGGTGTTTTTTCGGAATTGGTAGGAACTTTTGACCGCCAAGCACATCAAACCGTTGATTTTGGTCGCCAAAGCAACGTTCAAAGGATTGTTAACCGGGTCGTAAGGATGACCATTATACCCCATTCCTAAACCCAATTTAAAATCCATGCGGTAGTTGCGAAAGGAAATCATGGGCAATTCTGCATAACCATAGGTTCCCACAAAATTTCCGAGCAAGGCTTGGTTTCCCACTTGACCGTAAAAGAGTGTGACGCCATAGGTGGGAAAACGATAGGCTTTTTGATAGACTTTGTGGCCTCGGGTGCGGAACAACAAGCTCAATTCGCCGGCAAGTGCAGCGTTCTTTGGCATGTGAGCCATAACGCCTCGGTGGGCTGCTAAAAATCCGATTTTTTGGCGGTATTCCAAGGCTTTTTCGAACTTCCCTTGACCAAAACTCACCCAGCTTAGCCCTAATACACCAATAAAACAAATGGCTCGCATGAAACAAAGTTAGCAAAGCAAACGAATCAAATGAACGATTCAAAGTACATTTGTACATGGATGAACGATTAAAGGCCTTTGAACGGCTATTGACCATCATGGACGAACTGCGAGCGCAATGTCCTTGGGATCAAAAACAAACGTTTGAAACGTTGCGAAACCTCACGATAGAGGAAACCTACGAACTGGCAGATGCTATCACGAAAAATGACTTGCAGGAAATCAAAGGAGAAATCGGCGATCTTTTCTTGCACATGGTGTTCTACAGCAAGCTCGGGTCCGAAGTTGGCGCCTTTGACGTAAGCGATGTTCTCAACGGGATTTGCGATAAATTGGTCCACCGACATCCGCACATCTACGGCGATGTAAAGGTCTCCGGCGAAGAAGAAGTGAAGGCCAATTGGGAGAAACTCAAGTTAAAGGAAGGCAAGAAATCTGTTTTGTCGGGGGTGCCTTCTTCCCTACCCGCTTTGGTAAAAGCTACGAGAATTCAAGAAAAAGCGAAAGGGATTGGTTTTGAATGGGACACCAAAGAAGATGTTTGGGAGAAAGTCAAAGAGGAACTGGCAGAATTCGAAGCAGAGGTCAAGCTAGGCTCTAATAAACAAGAAGAAGAATTTGGCGATTTGTTGTTTTCTTTGGTCAATTACGCACGGTTTATCAACCTCGCTCCCGAATCAGCCTTGTCCGTTACCAATCAAAAATTCATCACCCGATTTCAATGGATGGAAGAGGCTGTAGCAAACGATGGCAAAGCCCTTTCCGACATGACCCTCGAAGAAATGGACGTCTACTGGGAGCAAGCGAAGCAAGAGTTGAAGGGAATGAAGTCGTAAAGTCTTAATATCCTTGTGTCCTTAAATCTTCAACTTAAAATGCTTATCGGCTTCATCGGCAACGTAATCTCCAATGGCTAAGGAAGCTGTGGCAGCGGGCGATGGAGCGTTCAACACGTGAATGGAATTGCCGTGGTATTCAATCCTGAAATCGTCACGGGTATCGCCGTCTTCCGCAAGCAGTAGGGCCCTCACCCCAGACCTGCCCGGCTTGATGTCGTCCATCGTCAAGGAAGGAATCATGCGCTGCAAGGTTTTTAAGAAAAGTTTCTTGGAAAATGCACGGCGGTATTCGTTGATACCAAAGGACATGTTCGAGAAGAATAATTTCCATGTGCCTTTATAGGTCAAGGCATCCCAAGTATCGCGCAGCGAAAAATCGGTTTTGCCATACCCTTCGCGTTTGAAAGTGAAAACTGCATTGGGACCGCACTCAATTTCACCGTCGGTCATTCGGGTAAAATGCACACCCAAAAAAGGAAAATCAGGATTTGGAGTTGGGTAAATCAAGTGCTTGACCTTGTGTTTGGCTTGGTCGGTTAATTCGTAGTAATCGCCTCGAAAACCCACCACTTTTTCTTTGAGCTTCACGCCGTCTTTACGCGCCAAGCGATCGGCTTGCAATCCTGCGCAATATACGGCATACGTGGCCTCGAAATTCCCTTGTGAGGTAATGAAACGTGATCCACTGTCCGTTTTTTCAATGCTCAATACTTCGGTGTTTAACATTAATTGAGAGGTGGGATTGATGGCCAAGGCCAGTTCCACCATCTTCGCGGTTGCTGCTCGGAAATCAATGATTCCGGTACATCCAACGTGCAAGGCAGCAATGCATTCAACATGGGGTTCAATTTCTTTAACTTCCTCGGGCGTAATTCTC
>Ga0209770_10000014_pt1 | contig 118516 bp, 134 predicted proteins | sample LauGreSu1BDMLBDD_2_FD_187572 | JGI IMG/M metagenome (GOLD analysis project Ga0209770, IMG submission 187572) | Freshwater lake microbial communities from Lake Michigan, USA - Su13.BD.MLB.DD (SPAdes) (version 2) | ecosystem: Environmental > Aquatic > Freshwater > Lake | place: Lake Michigan... | reverse complement strand
AGAAGAACGATCCTCGCATAGCTGGATTGTTCCAGTCGGATGAAACGGGAATATTGGGAAGCGATACTCCTGGTGTGTTTGTAACAGGACAAAAGACAAATGCAACGATTTTTGGCTTGCCATGATATGGTGTAAACGACATAATTAGCATTGATGCGATAATCTTCTGATATATTTTATAAGTAAATGCAAACCCCCTAAGGCGTGGCCATAGGGGGTTTGCATTTCTATAATGTTAAACAAGCACCAACATTAGAAGGTTAGTGATAATTAATCGATAAATAAATATATCCGTACGAATGGAGAAGACATGAGAATAAAGTTATCTAAATCTGATTGGAAAAGCATAGGCCAAAAAATGGGATGGCTGAAGAAGGCACAATGGAGCGGAAGATCCGATGAAGGTCCCCCAGATCCAGAAGAGGGAGAAAAGCTTGAAAACCAGAATGTGGAAGTCGAATTCGAAGAGATCGACCTTCCAGAATTCCCAGGAGCATTCTTCAGCGGAACTTATGTGATCAACTACGACTATGAGTTTCCAGTACACGAAGACGGAGATGATTACATTTCTTTGAACGATATCGTTGTGCAGGATGTTCGCTGCGCCCATTTGGATCCAGGAGTGCAGTGCCCACTAGAAAATAATATGAATGAAATCATGACTGGCATAAGAAGGGAACTGCTAGATCCTAAAAATGGATTCCCACACGATGACGAGATCCGCGAAGACGCGAGGCAAAATGATCCTCGCCCATACTATGATCCAGATATCGAAAGGAAGGAAAAATATCTCGACTGAAAGACTGCTTTTCCTAACGGGGCTGTTCGATCAGATAAAAATAAAGTTGTTACATACATGAAAAACGCATTGCATTCAAATTGGTTTAAAAAAGCCCAAGCATTAAGCACCGACTCATTCGAGCCGCACCCTCGAATAGCCGAACTTAAGAGACATTTGTCTGCAGATGACGAGGATGGCAACAACATAAGTATTATCGTAGCCCCAGTGGTCAGTGGAGGTAGAGAGTACGTTACCATTCAACTTGATGCTGCTCATGGTGGATCTGTGCCAAAATCTGCTGCACTTTCTCGACTATACGAAGCACTTGTAAAAACAAATACAGGTCTTAAGCCTGCAAGTTTCATAGATGATCATTTTAGCGAGGAAGAAGCCAAGCTTCCCAGCGGATCATACAAGGCTTCAAGCATGGAACTTGTCCTGGGTCCTTCGGAATATGGCGCAATAGCTGCAGCCATAGATGCTCTTTGCGAAACATGGAAGAGCGAATGCTCCAAAATGGTTAATCTTGACCTAATATCTATATATTCTATCTCCGACTCAAGATACAGATCCTTATCTCAAGGGGAAAGCAGCCAGTCCAGCGAAGCATTCGATAAGATATTTACGAACGATGTTGCGCAGACCAGGATGTTCCTATGCAGGCTGTTCAGGTTTTCCAAGGCTCATGGGGAATTGAAAAAATGGATAGATGAGTTGTATGAGAATGTTACAGACTGGACCTGGAGAGGCATTCACATCAAGCCTTTTCCTGGATACAGAGATGGGGAAGTCGATTGCTCAAGGGCTCCTAGCACTGAATGGGTGGAGAGATTCTCTTCAAACATGGACTCTCCAGTGCTGGAGATTTTTAAGCATGTCAATGGAGAAGCCGTTCCTAATTTTGAAGATGTAATTGACATAGCGCAGAGCATGCCATCGGATGCAGGAAGCAGGAGGGGCATAGAGGCATTCATAGGATATGCTTCAAAAGACGGAGAAGAAGAATACATAAGATCCTGGATGAGAAATGCTGCAAAAGATAAGTCCATGTTTTCCATGAGCATATTAAGTCATCCATGGGCTGTCACAGCCTTGAGAAAACGATATCCAGAACTGGCTGAAAGACTGCAAGCAATGCAAAAGGGCGCTCTATGAACTGGTTTAAGCGCGCATGTTCTGCTGACTATAAAAAAGCAAGCAAGGATTGGGATCCATTTTTGGATGGAAAATATGTCGATGAAGGAAAGTCGTTTTCCGTAAAATGGATATCAGATCAATCAAAAGACATACCAGTCGAGGATCTTGACATCAGCAAGATCGTAGCAGACAACGCCGAAACGGAAACGAAGGAAGGAAATCTTCTGGAACAGTTGCAGAATCCTAGCCGCAAATTCAAGGAAAGATCCGAGAGTGCCGATACGAGTTTCCCCATATTATTATCAAGTGATGGATGGATTATAGATGGCGCGCACAGGCTTGCGAAAAAATACTGGCTTGGCGACAAGACCATCAAAGGCAAGATAATAGACTTAAAAAGCATGCCAGAAGAAAATTCGTCCAGAGGTGGGAATTGAACTGGTGGAAATGTTCCCAGTCAGAAGAGAAATATCATCTTCCTGAAGATATCAAGTCCAAGTTCTCGACTATAGCCGTAGCACAGAGATCTGGTCCAGAAAGAACCATGCGTGATATCCAGAGATTCACTGGCGGAAATGTCATAAACTACATAGTAGAGCATGGCGGAGACATACTTCACAGGATAACCGACAAGGTTGAGTATGATCACCTAGATCCAGAGATCAGATCTGGCAGAATGGACATCATGTGGAAGGGAAGTCAGAAAGTTGCACGATGCATATCTCTGCTTGCGCAGCCATATGGCTTTGAAAAGGAACTAAATGAGGGGCTTATGGAGAAAGCCAAAAGCGAAGGTCGAGATTTCGCAGAAGTAAAATCTGAACTTTCTAAGCTGCTTCATGCATGGGGATCTCAATACGCATCGATACCAGTGTACAACGAGGTGCAGAGGCTTGCAAGAGACTTTTGCGTGGATGTTGGCGAACAGCAATGGAATTCTGCTCTTGATAAGATGCACAAGCTGCATGCGATAGCAGAGGATAGGGAAAGATTTTATACAGAAGTATTCAAATACAATTAATAACATGAACTGGTATAAAACTGCTCAATATCCTTCACGGAATGATCTTCATGGTCAGTGGTGGATTATAGACGGAGAAGCCATCAAGGTTGGTTACGGTGAGGGACGCTGGGTTCATGGAGCATGGGCTATGGACAAGGCTAGAGATATGGTCTATGCACAAGATGAATCCGTAGTCAGGGTGTTTGCGGATGCTCTTCGAGATGCTGGCGTGGATATCGACGAAGTGAAGGCAAGGGCGAAGAAAGAGCGCAGGATAATGCTGGTTTCAGAAATTGTAGACGAGGCATTGAGGGGCGTGAATTATGGAAGAGAGGAAGATGGAGAACTACCCAAGGGATCCCATCTGCACGAAGAAATAGACAATGCTCTGAAATCGCACATAGATGGAGCATTGTTAAAAGCATCAAGATCGACATCAGCTGCAGAAAACTGGCTTATTGATTCTGGGGCAATCAAAGTATCTAGTCACAATATCGAAATGAAAAACATAACAAGCGACAGACTGATGGTGCTGGCGCGAGCCATGGAAAAGGTTCTCCCTAATATATCTGATGAAAGTACGGCAAACATAGAGGCAACATCCAGCAGGAAGTACTTTATAGAAATACCTTGGGGAATAATCAAGGCTGGCAATGCTGGTGGCATTTGGAAGTACGAATCGAGGTAATGAAATGAATTGGTGGAAGATTTCCCAGAATAATCCTAGCGGAAAGTTTGTGCTTTCTCCTCCTGATCCTGGGCAGGCAGATTCTCCGTCATTCGTGCATCCTCATTACATTACGCATGGTTGGGATTTCAATGATCTTCAGAAGATAATCAAGTATCTAGAGAAAAATCATCCCAACGCAGGCAAGGATAAGCGTGAGGTTCTCACGGTAAGAGCTTCGGATGTCGGGATAGAAAGACCGCTCAAGACAGCTTTGATTGGGCCAGAGTCTGGTCATGATCCAGTGCGGGAATCTGATGTATTCAGACAATACAGGAGCGAGGATAGGAAGTTCTTCACTGACAAGGAAGGCAACAAGCACCCTGTGCCTCCGTCAAGAATGATAGAAAAGGAGCATCAGCCCACTGAACTCATAAGTATAGTTCTGGCTCCTCAGTCTGCAACCGAGGACTTCAAGGATGAGAATGGAGCATGGAAGAGAAAAACCATAAGTGGCACAGATGGAAAGCCAAAGACAACTGGCAAAACTCTGATTATAACGGCATTTGCTGGAGGTGCAGGGATGCCAGAGCCAACGGCATCCACGATACAAGGTCACTATATTTTTGACAATACTCCAGAAGGTCAAGCTGCCCTTGAAAAGTCAAAGGAATATTGGTCTAAGCACGCTCTAGCCACGGGCAAAAAAAGTGAGTAAAATGAAAAAATTCACATTAGCCTGCTGAATCAATAATGGCAGAATGTATAATAAAATACTAACATATTAGGAAAAACATGATAACTGGAAAAGAGCTATTTGATAAAAAGTTTATTGTTAGATTCAATTTTGATGGAAGTATGTCAACAAGTCAAAATTCAAATGCTCAAGAAAAAAGAAGAGCTGTTGGATTTGATGGAGACAAAAGTTCTTTTACATGGAAAAGATTCATAACATTAGAAGACAGTTACAATCCTTATCCTGGAGAGTTAAATCCTTGGAGTCTTAAGAAGTGGTACCAATGGGGCTGCAGGAGATTCCATTTTCATAATCCTTTTGGAAAAGTAGCCGCTGGAAATTCTCAAGAACTCGTATATGAAGTAGATCAGTTCTTAAATGCAAAAAACGGGCTAACCATTAATGGCGTTGTACAAAACACGCCCATGCCATGGCTGGTGAATGATTTTGTGAGCGTCATCAAGGCGTTGACTACTGGGCAGCAGGGAACGCTAGATGTCCAGACTTGGACAGATTGGACATCTGGATCGAACGCTTGGTTCAATCCTTCTCAACCCATAGATCTAATTGTATACATAGGTGGAATGGCAAATCCCGGAAGTGACAGTGCTTATAAAATATACATTGATAAATGGAATGCTCTCTTTACAGCAACGCCAACAATAGCGGCAAGAAGACTAAAGGATTCTGTCGCTCCTTTGATAGAGGCCAAATGCAGGATAGGCTTCGATGCAGCCGTAGCCAGCCCAGGGGCAATTCCTGGAGATCACATCCCATTGACTATTCAAAACGAAAGATTGCAAAAAGGATGGTGGACTTTTTTCAAATGGGTAACTACCACTATAGGCAAAGATAGAGTATATGTTGAATCTCATCCATTTTATATTAATAACAAGGCCAATTCTTATCTGGGGTATAATGTGATCGCAGACGATGACTGGTCATATACTCCAGTGGTTCCTAGTGGAATGCATATGACAAGCGAAATGGGAGATGTAGAATTTTTGAGAGCCATTTGGCAAAATACAGATATTACGACTCCTCTCATAAGTTCGGAGAAAAACAACGAGTTTGTAAAAGAAAGATACTGGTTTTTGCATAATTCCGAGTACGCAATCAAAAATGAAACCACAAAAGAAACTCGTCTTTCTCCTGCAGATTGCTGCGAAAAAGGACATAACTATTACTGGGCAACATTGTATGATAAAATCATTGCATATCATATGATTGAAAAACAAAACACTAGAAATGAAATCAATGAAAGAAAAAATGTAACAAATAGTGCCATTATGGTACCAAACGCACTTTTGCAAGTACTGCCTTCCTCCTATGCTGATGATCCAAACTGGAAATTGCAGTTTGGCAATCTATACAGATCTAGTCAAGATTTCATCAAATATCTAGATTGCATAATAGATAAGAAGAAAACCACAGAAGATATAATTTACTCTTAATGATTGGGAGCAGAAAACCCCTCCCCTTGTGGGAGGGGTACTTCAAAGAAATGTGGCAAAAATAAGAAATAGTATAAAGCGTATAGGAAAACCTTATCATATATATAAATATATATTACCTATTGCGAACACGGGGAGGGGTGTGAGGTCTGAAAAGATCTCACACCTCGTTTTTTATAACAGGTTAGTTTACGAAATAATAATAAATATATATAATGCATTGGTATAAGAAGTCTCAATCAGAAAATTTTGGTATCATAAGTCTTTCTCCATCAGAAGAGAGCATATTTTCTTTTATAAAGGAAGCAAGAGATCGTTTTGCTCCAGGCGTAGCCATGCGCGTAGCCGGTGGATGGGTAAGGGATAAGTTGATGGGCAAAGAGTCTGACGACATAGATATAGCTGTGTCAGGAGGCGATGGAGTTGCTATCGCTAATGCAATGTCGATGTATGACAAGCAAGAAAATGCAGGTAGGACTGGAAAGTCTTATGAACTTAGCCTTGAAAAGGGCGGAGACAGCGCAGGACTTAGAGTTGGAGCCATAGATATAGACGGAGTTAAGATAGATTTTGTACCCCTTAGAACAGAACAATACTCCGAGGGAAGTCGAGTGCCAAAAATGGTGCCGACCGACGACTACAGGCAAGATGCGGTTCGCCGAGATCTCACCATAAATGCTATGTACTATAACATAGACACTGGTCAAATCGAAGATCCGTCAAATGGCATGAGCGATATTAAAAACAAGATATTGCGAACACCTACCGACCCAATATCTACCCTTACGGAAGACCCGCTCAGAGCGATAAGGGCACTGCGATTCCTTTCAAAGATGCAGGGATTCAAGTTGGATCCAGCGCTGGAAGATGCAATAGCCCATCCAGATGTCCACAGTGCCTGGGAAAGAAAGGTGGCATTCGAGCGTGTTCGCAAGGAGCTGGAGGGCATAGCAAAAGGATCAAATCCAGCCGATGCTTTCAAGGTAATGCTTGAAAGCGGACTCTACATGCCAATGTTTAAGTCTGATCGAATGAACGGATTTAATCCCGTAACTATGGATCAGAACAATCCGCATCATGATCTCAATCTCCTCAATCATACCGTGGAGGTTGTGCGCAACATGAATGACATCATGAAACGGGAGGGATATGGGGAGAGAGAAAGAATGCTCTCAGTGCTTGCTGCATTGTTTCATGATTTTGGAAAAATGGATCCATCTATCGTAAGACCAAGTAAGTCGATACCTGGGGCCTCTTCATATCCTGGTCATGAAGATGTTTCCTCTGAAATAGCAGAGGAAGTCCTGAAGAGACTTGGATTCGGCCCCGAACGCGAACTGGTGTCCAAGATTGTCAAGGAGCACATGCGTCCACATGGATCATTGGAAACTCCGAAAGCAATAGGCAGATTCGTACGCGAATTTTCAGACATGAAAACAGACGACCCAATGAAGCATTCTCTTGCAGACATTGTGATGCTGCATAGTGAGGCTGATGCGAGAGCAAAAGGCGGAGGGCCAAGTCAGGAAGAACTGGAAGAAAAGCAAGCCACTAGAAATCAAGTTAAAAATTACATGTCTTCCGTATCCAATCAGTCAAAGCCGCTATTGGATGGAAGAGAGCTTATTGCGCTGTTTCCTAACCTAAATCCAAAAACTGGATTTATAAAGAAGATGACGGAAGCAATGAATGAAGCAAGGGATGAAGGCAAGATCCATGATTCAGAATCAGCCAAAAAGTACTTGCAGTCTATTTATGGGCTAGATGGTAATGGAATGCAAAAAGGATCTGCATTAAAAATGAATTGGTACAAGCTGTCGAGAACTATGGCCATAACTGGACGCGGAGATGAGAATATCCAAGATGGTGGAAGTGATTTATTTTATAAAAACAAGATCAATCCAAATCGCGATAAGGATGTATCCATAGTGGCCATCGAGGACGGAAGACCCGCAATCGAGGATGGAAAAGTAATAGGAGCAGTGGCTGATCAATGGAAGAGAGGCTGGGGACAAGAGTTTACCGAGTCCGAGGATGAAGAAATATATGAATATTCATTCGATCTTGTAGTTCATCCTGATTTTCGCAGGGCGGGAGTGGGAAAAAAGTTAATAGATGATGCAATGAGAAAATATGAATCAGAAAAACAGGGATATAGAGAAGCATCTGGTCTCAGAACAATGATGAGGCTAGAGGTGGTCAATCCTGCCCTTATCCCATATCTGAGAAGCATCGGATTCATCATGGAGTCCAGGGAAGATGATCCAGGTCCAGCATATCTAATAAAATGGTAATTTAAAAGGAAAATAAAATGAAATTCAAGCTATCAAAGTCTGACTGGGAAAACATAGGCACAAGCAGTGGTTGGATGGAAAAGAAGGCATCTTCCAACGAATTCGAATTAACTTTTTCTGGCGTTAGATTGGGAGATTTTCCAGGATACGAATTCGATGGAATTGCAATGATATCTTATGATGATGTAGACAATTACAAGGCAATGGTGGCATCTGGAAACATAGTAGCGAAGAAAAACGGAATAGTAATACCCAAAAAAGAAATAACCGAACAGATGGTCTTAAATCTCCAGAATAAAATAAGATGGTCAAAGCGAGTTCGCGATGCCGTTATTCGTCATGCGTCTTCCAAAAAGGCTGGAATGAATATGATACAGATTAAGCTATCCTCTGGTGAAGATTTATGAATTGGTACAAAAGCGCAAGCAACTTATCCAAAACAGCAAGCGTCACTGTAGAGCCTTCGGACTCTCAGAAGGTCTATCAACCCATGAACCTTGGAGATATGCACTGGAGACTCAATGATGCATTCAAAGCAGAGATAGAAAGAGTATACGATCTCGTAGGTAAAAATGGAGAAATGACACGAGCAGCAATATGCGAACTATCTCCTTACACCGCTCAAACAGAACATTACATATCAGAAGATCCAGAAGAAAGCTCTGGCTTTTTTGCCTCGGTAGGCACAATCCTGCTGCAGTCCTTTGCTCCGATTGATCCAGACGAGATAGCTAAAAACATAGACGAATGGGTTGACCATATGGAAGCTATTGATAATTTCAGCATCACCTGGGAGCGAAAAAATGCCCCTAATAAACCAATTTCTCACAGCCCTGAATGGATCAAGAAGAATGGCATCGACCCGAATTCTGGAACCATGTTTGCCATTCGCATTCATAAAAACCCGTCTGTAAATGCGCCATCTATTCCCAGTCTTAATGTTGCAAATGCGAATTGGTCTGTTCTTTACAAACTTCTTTTCCCAAATGATGATAACAGCGATAAATGGCATGGATCTATCGGAGCTGCCACGCTGGAGCAAGCCATAAAAGATGCGAAGGTAAGACTGCGTCAAGATTCGTCCGCTTACACTTCCCCATCTACAGATAGTCATAATATGGAAATTCCAGAAGATGCCGATCCAGAAGAAAAAGCCAGAATAATACGAGAGCAGGCAAGAAATAGATCAAAGGGTAGAGTATACGATTTTGGTCTATCTAGAGGGCAATTAGAAAATTATTTATCTAATTTGCTATCAATAGTAGAGTATTGCAGCAAGCATGGTGTATCAAGTATATCTTGGGGATAAAATAAAAGGAAATAAAATGAGAATAAAAATATCACAATCACAATGGAAGAGAATAGGTCTTGAAAATGGCTGGATAAAGCAAGCTGCTCCTGCAGAAATTGAGGGCAAGGATGGCGTTATTCATCTGGATTTTTCCGCATGGAAAGAATACATGTCTAAAAAGACTGATGATCAATTAAGATATATAATAAAAGATTGCAAGGAAGCAATAGAGGCAATGCCAGAAGGCAAAAAAGCTGGTTATTATCAAGACTGCGTGCTAGAGTGCCAGGATGAATTGAATAGACGTAGAAAAAGTAGTAAATAAGGTTATTAAAATGAAAAATAAAAAGCAAAACTGGATAAAGACATCATCTGGATGGCAAATTAAGACATCATTTTCTGAAGATATAAGCATGACTGAATTGGCTACTCCCAGCTTTGAAGAGAGAGAGCCACATGGTGTTTCGACTCATTCTGGAGAAGAAAAAGAGAATCACGAAGAATGGATTCACTCTCTTTTAGCGGAACTTCGGCAAATCGCTGATAGGGCCAATGAGATAACCAAGACGCTTGAGGACAATGGCATAAATCATGAAAGAATAGTTTCTTTCATAATGAATAAGCAGTAAAGGCACATTTTTATGTATATGATTAATAACTTTAAATTTTCTAACTGGATAAAGGCAGCTCAGTCTCAGGCTGTAGATATTGTCGAACAAGCGCCTTGGACTTATGTGGTTTACAACAATGCGTCTAAGGCATTAAAAGACAAGATCAAGGGCGCTGGATTCTCTTGGAAAAGTGTTTCTTTTACATTCAATCATATACCGCAAACTGGAGCATGGGGAATAAAATCAACGGCACAAGATGCCATTAAATTATTAAATAATGCTGGCGTAACTACAAACCAGCCAGAAGCAGCAGAAAGCATAAGCAAAGTTGATGCTCCCGGTAAGAATTTATTTCTCGATATCCCAAGAAGCAGGATAATCGTCTATGGCTCTGATGCTGGATCTTCAAAAGCTCAGCTAAAAGACATGGGCTTTGTCTGGGACTCGAGTGCTGCTGTGCCCGTTAATGGCGGCATCGTCATGGGCGGCTGGGTAAGAGTGGGAAGGATTTCTGCCGAAGAAGTGCCATTTTTTAATTCGATGGGATTTACTGTCAGCGATGAAATGGTTGCCAAGCCTATAGATCTTGCAAATGACGCTGATTACAGTGACATAGTAAAGGCAAAACTTGGTGCCATGGAGGGCAAAGGGCTAGATAAGGCAGCAATGCAGGATCTAGTCGAGACTTTGATCGACAGTGTTTCTGGAGAATTTTCAGAAGAGAATATGGCTGAGATAAAAGAGAAAGCTAAAAAGTTTCTTGAGTTCTCATCCAAGTTCTGGAATTTGAGTTGGATGAACCAGATGCTGCTCCACATACAGAAGCCACACGCCGAATTTGTCAAAAGAGAAAAAGCATGGATGGAAATGGGAAGAAGACTAAAGCAGGACGCTAGTCCAGCTATTTTATTCGAGCCATTTGGACCTAGAATTTCATTGACAGATAAAGAGAAGGCCAAACTAAAGGGTGACGGTTATTCCGACGCAGACATTAAAAAGATGGATGGCAGGATTATTCCAAAAGGATTCAGAGCTTTTGCAACATTCGATATTTCAGACACGGAACCAATACCTGGTGCAAAAACAGAAGACGTTGCAAGCATAGCGAACTTATGGAGAAAGCAGAATACGAGCGGAGAATATGAGAATGCGTTACTGAACTCCATTGTGCGCGTGGCTAAGGAAGACTACAATTTCGCAGTTGACATGGAAGACACTGGATCTGCTGGAGGCTACAGTACTGGAGACAGAAGGATCGTAATACATAAAGGATCTACTGGCATGCGTGCCGTAGGAACAACTTTGCACGAACTTGTGCATGAGGTTTTCCATGATAAAGAGAGAAGACGATCAGCCAGAGCGGATAAGAGGGAGAAGCAAATACTGGAGATAGAGGCTGAGAGCGGCGCATATCTAGTTATGAGGGCTTTTGGCCTTGAGGGCTTTGAGGATGCCAGCAAGGCTTACATAACCCTATGGAAGGGCAATCAGGAGGATGTTCGTGCCGCTATGAATAGAATGAAAGACATAGTATCGGAAATTATAACAAGAATACGAGACAAGATAGGCGTGGGAGAGGTAAGTGCCCCCGCTCCATCGGAATCATCTGCCCAGACAGCAACCGATCAATTATATAGTTGATAGATATGTCTAGGCTTCAAAAAAACACCGCGATTTGCGGTGTTTTTTCTTGCTCAAGAATGCTTTATTATTTTTACTTAGTCCACCAATCTTCATATATGCATTCATTATGAGAAACATCTGGGCAACTAAGTGCATATCCATGAGAGGATAATATTTCTCTCATTTTATTTTTTGTATCCGATCCTTGAATGTACTCATCATGTTCTATTGTTATTGAGCTAAAGTTATACTTTTCTAATGGCAAAATTTTTAAACACGACAGACTGTACTCGTCTATATCTAAAGATAGATAGTCTATATTTTTAGGAACTTCATTAGCAATAAAGAAATTTAAAAAATCAAACTTGGTAGCGTCGCAAATTACAAGTTTATTTTTTCTCTTTTGCGACCAAGTCTTTTGTATATCAGCAAGTTCAAAACTTATTCCACTCCAGCCTTTTTGTTCTAGAAGTAGTGTATTGCTTAAATTGACTGGATCATAAGCTCCTATCTCAATATAAAAGCCATTATTTTTAAATCTAGATTCTTTCAGGACCCATAGGTCTTGACCAGCTTGTGAATAGGATTTCATATATTATTTCTCTTGGCACCATACCATATATAGGGACAATTAAAACTGGTTGTGAATCCATTGCTTTCTAATTGCTGTATACAGTTTTCCATTAAAATATCGCTATTTTTTGCGAACCCGTGAAATTGAATTTGTATAAATTTTACTGCATCTATAAGATTGTTATCAATAATATATGGTATTAGCTCGTACTCTAAGCCTTCTGCGTTTATTTGCAGCAAATCTATATTTTTCGAAATAGAGTCAAAGAAATTTTTTGCATTCTTAAGTTGTATTTTTCTTGTTTGTTTACTTTGATTTAAATTAAACAAAGATGAGGCATCGTTATCGATACTGATATCAGCATATCCATCATCGCCAGTAGTCAAACCAAAGTTAAATATTTCTGAGTCACCATAAAACTTGATTTCTTTAGATGCATTGGCATACTCTTCAATCGGTTCCACTCCAATAAATCTGCACTTATATAATTCATTCATATGACTTAGCCAATGACCTACATAGCATCCTATGTCTACGACTAAGCTTTCACTTGTTAATGGATATCTATGTAAATAGTCGTTAATCGCATCATTTTTTACCCAGCTTGAGATTTTGTAAACATTTTTCATTTTTATTTTTATCCAACAAATAATATTACCTATAGTTAGCAGCATCACCTTTAGGTAATACATAGCAAGCTTATTGAAGAAAAACACCGCGATTTTCAGTGTTTTTCTTTATTTTTACGATGTTTTTATTTAAGAATGTTTTATGATCTGATCTATCAGACCAGACTGCATATATTTTTTTAGGATATGCGCATTAGGGACAACGCAATGGCCACCTATTTTTTTAGTACCGTATAATATAGGCCTAACTACATTGCTTTTTCCCAATTCTGTATAGCCTTCGTTATATGTTTTGTTATACATAGTCATGACTTCATCAAAGTCAAGACCTTCTCTATCGCACATCTCCATAACATCTGCATGGAATGCAATGCAAACTCCGTAATATGTCGTGTCTAGAAGTTTGGCATATTCACTTGTTTTACTGCTTTTGCATATATAGCTCTTAATCCCCATGGACGAAAGATGCATGCGGTATTCTTCCGCAACAGAAGGATCTTCAGATCCAATAAATTTAAGAAATGTCTTTATGCCCGTGTCCAGATTGGGATGCAGGCCTCTCACTGGAGAATGGCATACTCTACCATTTATGCTTTTCGTAGTCCCCGGAGCCACCGTGGAATGTATGACAGTCATTTTTGGCTGTAGGTCTTCAATATACTTATTAACTACATTTACAAAATCGTCAATAAATGGTATACATATATTGAGTATATTGCAATTTCTTATGTCGTTATTGTAACCAAGGAATGGATCGACTATTCCCACGGAATACTTGTTGTCGCTTGAATATACCTTATGAAGACTGCTCCCTATCTCTCCATATCCGATTATTCCTATCTGGAATTTATTTTCCTTAATTTCATTCATAATGGCTCCAAACAATAATATATAGATATATCGATATATCTATATAACACGGAGCACAAAATGAAAAAAATAGCTATTTATGGTGGAACTGGTTTTATTGGAAATAAGTTCCTGTCAAAATACCCAAATGAATCAATAGCAGTTTTGCGCGAATCAAACTATTGTCCATGTGACCAGTCGCTTTACTTCATAAGTACAAATAATAATTATCATATATTTGAAGATAGAAAAATAGACATAAAAACTAATTTGGAAAAACTTATGGATGTTTTGGATGAGCACAGAAAAAACAATTTTTCTGGAATATTCAATTTTATTAGTTCATGGTTTGTATATGGTCATCAAAGAGATTTGCCTGTAAAAGAAGATGCTTGCTGCAGTCCAACTGGATTTTATTCAATAACAAAATACGCCGCAGAAATGCTTCTTAAATCTTATTGCGAAACATTCAATATTAGATATAGGATATTAAGACTTTGCAACATCATAGGAAACGATGATAGGGTATCTGCAAAGAAAAATGCGATACAGCACATGTTCAACTTAATAATCAATAATGAGGATATTAGCCTATATGATGACGGAACTCCGATACGAGACTTGATGCATGTGGACGATGCATGCAGAGCTATAATGACATGCATGAATAATGGTCTTGAAAATGATATATACAATATATCAAACTCTGATGCAAGACCCATAATAGACTATATGATACTTGCAAAAAACATAACAAAAAGCAAAAGCAATATTAATTTTATTGCTTCTCCTGATTTCCATAAAAAAGTACAAGCAAAGGATATGTGCTTAGATAATCAGAAACTTATCAGTATAGGATATACTCCAAGCATGAGCACCATTGAGGCTTGTGAGATAGTAATAAAAGAAATGATGAAAAATGCAAAGTGATATTGATGTCATAATATCTGATTTGGTCAAAAAAACCATTGAATCTAAAATCAAAATCTGGACGCCAGGAGAGGACTGGATTTTATACTCTGGTTCATTTTTTGACAACAAGGAATACGAAGTAGCTATAAAAACATTGCTTAATGGCTGGCTAGGACTTGGAGAATTGGGAGCACGCTTTGAAAGAAGCGTAAGCAATTTATTATGGAATAGGTATGGAGTATTTGTAAACAGCGGGTCTAGCGCTAATTTACTAATGCTAAGTGCTTTGAAATCAAAGAGATTTGGCAACCTGCCAGCGGGATCCAAAGTAATAACCCCAGCTGCCGGCTTTCCAACCACTGTTAATCCTATATGGCAGAATGGATTTGAGCCAGTGTTTGTGGACATTGAACTAGATACATTAAATATAGATGTCAATCAACTAGAGGATGCTGCAAAGACTGGGGCAAGATGCCTTATATTTGCTCATGTACTAGGCAATCCTCCCAACATGGATGATATAATGGAAATAGTAAAGAAGTATGATATGATACTTCTCGAAGACTGCTGTGACGCCTTAGGATCCAAATGGAGGGATTCCCCGCTCGGTTCCTTCGGAACTATGAGTTCTTGCTCATTCTATCCAGCACACCACATAACCACTGGCGAAGGAGGAATGGTGTGTACAAACTCCAGCGAAGCCGAGATGGTATTGAGAAGCTTGCGAGACTGGGGTCGTGGATGCTACTGCTACGGAAAGGCTTCCGCTTGCTTGAAAAATGGCATGTGCAAGAAAAGATATAGTCCATGGCTTGAAGAAATGCCAGATGTAGTTATGGATCATAAATATGTCTATGAAGAAATAGGATACAATCTAAAACCATTGGAAATTCAGGCAGCTATTGGCATAGAACAAGTTAAAAAGTTAGATTTCATAATAGATGTAAGAAAGAAAAATTTTAAGAGACTAATGGATATATTCTTACCATATTCTGACTTTTTACAATTGCCATCCCATCATGAGCTCGCTGATGTTGCATGGTTTGCTTTTCCCATAACAGTAAAAGATAACGCTAAATTTACTAGAACAGATTTATCAATTTGGCTAGAAGACAATAAAGTACAGACCAGAAATTACTTCGGAGGAAATATACTGCTACAGCCAGGATATACTCAAATCCGCAATGTCTCTGACCCCAAAAATAGATTCCCCAATTCCACCAAGGTAACTAAAGATACTCTATTCTTGGGAACAAGCCCAGTCATATCAGATGTCATGCTGGACTATATCCAGGATAAGATAAATATATTCTTTAAAGATAAGGTATAAAATAATGAAAATATCAATCGTGATTCCTACATATGAATGCTACGGAAAAGGGTGGTTATACCTTAATGAATTGCTCAATAGCATATATAAGCAAGATTTTAAAGACTTTGAAGTTATTGTAAGCGACCAAAGTAGCGATGATTCCATACGTAATCTTGTTCATTTTTACAAAGATATGATGCCAATCAGACTCTTGGATTCAAGATCTATCAAGAGATCGATTTCATGTAATGTTAATAATGCCATAATGCATGCTGAAGGAAAATATATAAAACCAATGTTTATGGATGATTTTTTTTGTAAGGATAATGCACTTTCAGTCATAAATGATAACCTAGACAATAGCGATAGCGCGTGGTGCGCCCATTCCGTCCTGCACTGCGTCTCCATAAATTTTCTCGATGGACCTCTAACTCCATCATATAATCATAAAATACATCTTGGTGCCAATAGTATGAGCGGACCGAGCGTAATAACTTTCAAGGAAAAGGTTTATTTTGATGAAAATCTAACTTTATTAATGGATTGTGAATTTTATAAAAGAATGTTCATTACTAGAGGTCATCCTTTGATAATTAAAGATGTCTTGAGTTGTAATAGACATCACAACCACCAGGCTCAACTTGAGTTTTCCCATCTCCATAAGCAGGAAGTGGCATATGTCAAAGGCTTGTATGGTTAATTTTTCTGCCTAACCAACTTACGCCATGCTTTTGCTGCTTTTTTATTGCTGTTATTTAGCATTTGCTGATTAAGGAAATTTAAACCATAAGAACCGTAATCAATAGCAATTTTCATTGCAGTTAATGCTCCGCATGCATCGTTGGCTTCTACTTTGCATAATGGATTGACGAATTCTATTTCGCTAGAAGCGACCACAGGCACGCCCTGGCTGACAAGATCTGCAGTTACTATATTGAAGGTTTCAGAGAAGGAAACCTGCATGCCAAGATCCATTTGTTTGACTAGCTTCAGAAAGCTAGCATGCGAATACCAAGGATGCTCAACCAACTTGGATTTACTATTTTTAAATAGATTTCTTAAGTTCTTTAACACCGATCCTGTATCGTTGCCTTCATGTTCTGTTATATTCACATGAAGGAAAAGAGGTCTTTTTACTTTCTGTGAAAATTCTTCCGCCCATATTGCTTGCTGTAGATGGTTCTTAAGCGGACGCAAAGCACCAAATAGACCTATGTGCAATTCTGAACTATCGGATCTTACTACAGGAACATCATCAGAGGCAGCATCCGTTGCTGGATAATATATATTTGGAGAATAGGTGATGCATCCAGGGTATAAAAATGAAAGTTCATCGTAAAGATCCATACTGTTTGCACTTATGCTTATATTAACTCCCTCTTTCCTTAAATTAATGTATCCAGAAAGCCACTCGAAAGCAATACCTTCCGTCGCCAGAAACGGTGTTTTTGAGTGCAGGCGAATATGCCATTTTACCTTGGGATGTATCCTGGCAAGTTCTTTGAATTTTTCTGGAACTACCCACAGAGCTTCGATAAAGCAGTCAGTTGGCTTATATGAGGCAACTTCCCTGTCTATCTGATTATTGTCTACTACCTGTACGACCCTAGATTCTATGCCTATTTCATTTAAATATCTTGATACGAAATCGCATGAATTAAACAATCCATATGCATTGGTCTTTTGACCATACACATATCGTTCTTTCATTACGAACAATACCTTTTGGTTGTCTTTGTTTTTACCAGCCATAGAATTCCCCCCACCCCACTTACGGGGATTAATATGTAAAAAGATTACATCAATCAAGCGCAAATATCCTGCATCTTTATGCTTGATTTATTTTTTCACTGTATTGCGCAAAATAGAAAGACGCAGGACAATCAGTATGAAAATTGAAATTCATATATGTTGAGAAAATATCAACTTACGTAGCAACAGGCTTCGCAGGAAGCAATCTCATATAACATATACTGACGACATAGAGAAAGAAAAAAAGACACCGCATAGAAAAAACACGCATAATAATAAAATAATATTATGGTATGAAAATAAAAGATTTAGATTGTATCTTGTTTGATTTAGACGGAGTTTTAGTAGATGCCTGCGATTGGCATTACGAAGCTTTAAATCTGGCTTTAAGGGATTTTGGATTCATGCCTATTTCGGAATATGATCATACTAATCTGTATAACGGATTGCCAACAATAGTAAAGCTACAGATGTTAAATGTGCCAGATAATATGTGTAATTTTATAAATAAAAAAAAACAAAAATACACATTAGATATAATAAATATGCATTCAAAAATTATGCCTGAAAAGATTGAATTAATGAAACTTTTAAAGGAAAATGGAATTAAAATAGGATGCGTCACCAACTCTATAAAGAGTACAGCCATGGTCATGCTAGAGAAAACTGGGCAATTTGAATATATTGATATATTGGTAAGTAACGAGATGGTGAGCAGAAACAAGCCTCATCCTGACTGCTACAACTATGCGATTGAAATATTACAGGCAAGTCCTCTAAAAACATTATGCGTTGAAGATTCTCCTAAGGGCATTGAGGCAGCTAAAAAAAGCAATGCAAAATATATTTGGGAAGTCAAGAATTCAATAGAAGTCAATGCAGAAAATATGATGTTATTTTTGGGTGAAATTTTATGAAAATACTAATACCAATGGCTGGAGAAGGATCTCGTTTTTCTCAAAAGGGATATGCTGTTCCAAAACCTTTCATAGATGTAAATGGCAAACCTATGATACAGTGCGTATCTGAAAATTTGAGTTTCGACGCAGAATATATATTTTTAGTTCGTAAAAGTCATCTTGAGGAACATAAAGGCATTACGGAAATGCTAAATTTAATTTCTAATCGTAGATGCAAAATTGTAGAGGTTGATACATTGACAGAGGGCGCAGCATGCACTGCTTTGTTGGCAAAGAATTACATAAATGATGAAGACGATCTTATGATCGCAAATTCCGATCAAATTATAGAATATAATGCAGAAAATTTTAATTTATTCAGAAACCTAACGCATGTAGATGCAATAGCATTTTCTTTTTACGACACTAATCCAAAATGGTCTTTTTTAAAAACTAATTCAAAAGGATTGGTAATTGAAGTTGCGGAAAAAAAAGCAATTTCCAACATAGCAACTTGTGGAATCTATTGGTATAGGAGAGGTCGAGATTTTGTAAGAGCTGCAGAAAGAATGATCAACAATAACTTAAGAGTAAATAATGAATTTTATATTGCACCTGTTTACAACGAGATGATAGCAGATGGCATGACCATTGCGCCTTTCTTCGTTCATAAAATGTACGGAATAGGAACTCCCGAAGACTTAGAGAAATATATAAAAGGAGAATAAGCAATGAATGGCCTGGAAATTTTTAAGTCTTTGGTGGATAAAAAAAGTTTATACGAGTGGGCAATTCCTCCGAGTGAAAAATGCGAAGAATCTTCACTCAAGATGACAAATCATTATCACCCATTTTCTATTAAGCATGATGAATTTGATTTTATATACGATGTTATTGTTAAAAATAATCTGAAATGCGGATACGAAGTTGCTACAGCTTTTGGCATATCAGCCTTGGCTGCTGGATTGGCTTTCAAGAAAACAGGTGGTAAAATAGTTACAATGGATGCGTATGTAGAAGAACACTTTAATCATTGTGCTGCTTACCGGGATCTTAAAAAATTTGAATTAAATGCAGAGCCAGACGGATTGAAGTCAGTAAAATACCTTATAAAAAAATTTAAACTAAAATATAATTTGTTCCCTGAGGTTGGCTGGTCTCCCAACGATACTAAAAAATGCTTGGAAAAGCACTTTAATTTTAAAAAACAAAATTTAGATTATATCTTTATCGATGCTGGACACTGGGACGAAGCTGCCATAAGCGATATTGATTCTGTATCTAATTTTATATCAGATAATTGCTTTATATTTCTTCATGATGTACACTGTTTTACAGATAAATTTTTAAACCATCTTAAAATCACATTAAACCGCAAGATAGAAATAGTAGTTCCGCACCCACGTGGCTTTAATCTTGGTCAAGCAATAAAGATATAGCAAATGAAAATCATTTCTCATAGAGGCAATTTGAATGGAAAAGATGCACACAATGAAAATAGCATCAAGGCTGTTTCTTTAGCAATAGATGCAGGCTTTGATGTTGAGGTAGATGTATGGTTCAAAAAAAATAAATTCTACCTTGGTCATGATCTTCCTCAGTATGAAGTTGATATTGACTTTCTTCTTAATGAGAAAATATGGTGCCATGCCAAAAATTCAGAATCTTTATATCAACTTATGCTTAGTGGTGTTCATTGTTTCTGGCATCAGAATGACGATTTTACAATAACAAGCAGGAAAATGATATGGTGTTATCCAGGTAAAATTTGCACCAACGGTATCGTTGTATCGCTTGGAGAACCTATGAAATTTAAAAAAGACATATGCGGAGTATGTACTGACAATCCAATCGCGTGGAAAAAATAATTAATATAGGAAAAACATATTGTACGATTACGCAATCGTTGGGTCTGGTCTTTTTGGTTCTGTGTTTGCTCATGAAATGAATAAGCATGGATTAAAATGTTTAATTATAGAAAAAAGAGACCATATAGGTGGTAATGTTTTTACTTATAAAATGAACGACATTGATGTCCATGAATATGGAGCTCATATATTCCATTGCAACGATGAAAAAATATGGAATTATATTAATCAATTTTCTAAATTTAATTATTTTAACCATAGCGTTAAGGTTAACTTCAAAAATAAAATATATTCTTTTCCAATAAATTTAATGACATTGTTTCAATTATGGAATGTAAAAACTCCATTAGAAGCAAAACTTAAAATAGATTCTGTTCGAGTCAAGATTGATAGCCCTTCCAATATGGAAGAATGGATTTTGAGCCAGTTTGGAGAAGAAATATATAAGACTTTTTTTTATGGGTATACTCTTAAGCAATGGGGAAGAGAGCCAAAAACACTACCTGCCTCAATAGCAAAAAGAATACCTTTTAGGCTTAACTTTAATGACAATTACTATAATTCAAAATTTCAGGGTATCCCAGAAAATGGGTATACTGAAATAATAGAAAAAATGACAGATGGAATAGAAGTATTAAAAAATACAGATTATCTAAAAGATAGAAAATATTTTGATGCTAAATGCAAAAAAATTGTGTACACAGGAATGATAGATAATTTCTTTGATTATATTTTTGGCACGCTTGAATACAGATCACTACGTTTTGAAAAAGAAACCCATTCAATTGATGATTATCAAGGGTGTGCCGTTATGAACTATACATCAGCCGATATTCCATTCACGAGAATATATGAGCATAAGCATTTTATGCGATCTAAGTCAGACATGACAATTATAACTAAAGAATATCCGCAATCATGGGATTGCTCAAAAGAACCTTATTATCCTATTAATGACGAATTGAATAATGAGCGTTTTAACAAATATAAAGATATGTCTGCACAAGAATCAAAAAAATATATATTTGGAGGAAGGCTAGGATCTTACAAATATTATGATATGCACCAAGTGATAGCATCCGCTCTTGAAATGTCTAAAAAGGAATTGATTCTGAGATGAAAAAAATAGCCATACTACTTAGAGGCCATTGTAAAAGAACCAGACCAGAGTCTGTAGTATGGTTTGATCCTATATACTTTAATTTTCTAAACGGCACCATGCAGAGAATGATAAAGTATGTAAAAAATCCGCTAGAGAAAAAAGGTTATAATATAGATTTTTACTGCTCTCATGCCTCAGAAAGCGGTATGTTAAGAGTAAATAATTATATAAAGCCTAAATATAGTATTTTAGAAACTCGTGGTCAAAATTTTAACACAGTTGCGGGGATAGATTTAGTAATTAATTCTGGAATAGAGTACGAAAAAATTATAATATCTAGATTTGACTTCTTAATAAAAAAACCAATAACTTTTTGGTGGGAAAAAATTGCCAATAAAAATCAACTGGTTTTTTTATTTAATGAAATCACTCCTTGGGATGCTGATTCCAAAAGAGTTGGCGATGTATTTCATTGGATAAACAACGAAGATAATATTATTAAAAATGTAAAAACAGCATTTCAAGAATGTGCTCACGAATCCGAGGGAGGCACGTTTCATGAATTGAGAAGAGTAGCAATTAGAAAAGGAATAAGTTATGGATTTTTCATTGAGGAAAAATACGGAAGATTTGATTCAAATACATGCCATAACACATCCCAATCATGCAACCCAATATATGCCATGGCTGGAAGAAACTACTACTTAAGAGCCGAAGAAAACTTTAAGCATAAAACTCTTTTTATGAAATAAAAACATGGCAAAAATAGTAGCATATATTCTTGGTACTGAAAAATATCCGCATAGACTAGAAATGCTATCTAGAAATGGAATAAAAAATACCAAACATGACTTAGAGGTAATAGTATTGGGAGAAGGAAGTAGACCTGCCGTGCTAAAAAAAGATTTCACTTGGCTTGATTGGTCTAATATGCGGGTGGCAGATAAGCATATAGAAATATTGAATAAAAAGAAACATCCAGATGCTGATTACTATGTATTTGCAGATGATGACTCTTTTACTGACATAGATCACATGGTTACAAGGTTAGATTCTGAAAATGAAATTGGAAGACCATGTCACTGGAGTGGCCAACCAGGATTTTATGGTCAGTTAGAGCATATTAATTACATAAAAACAAGGTTTAAAATCAAAGATGAAACCATTGATTATCTAAAAAGATCATGGATTGGTTTCGAGTGCACAATAATGAATAGGTCATTTATGAATCGCGCAGCTGGCTCTAGAGAATCTAAAATTATTAGAAAAACATGTACTGAAATTTTGAACAATGGAGACTTATCAGCAGGAATGGTTGGAGGCCTAATCGGAAGCAAAGGAGCAATTAATAGTGGAATCACCCAATTTAAAAATATACTTAACTATTCAGGATTAAAAAAAGATGGAGCAATGTTCCATGTTCACTATGCAACAGATAATAATCTTATTAATCAAGAAGATCTAAAAAAATCATTAGAAACTGGACCTTTTGAAAAGAAAGATCTTATAACAAATTTATTCAGGAATAAGTTTTCCCGCAACAGGATGCGTCCAAAAAACTACGTTAATAAGTTATTTAATATAAAATATTTTTGGATATACTGGACGTGGGGAGGGTGGCACAATTATTGTGATTGCCCAGACGGTTTTTGTAAAGAAAAAATAATGTTGAAGAGAGACGGTTCTGTAGTTAGCGAAAATGGGCATAAGACATTATGGCACTGGGAGCAAAGTCGAAGAGGATTTAATTTTTATCACAATGGGAATCTGTGGTCTGAATTTAACTGGTCATATAATGGAGATCCAGTTGGAAGTAGCGCTGACATGCTGTGGATCTTAAAACAAGTTGCTTAGTTTATAGCCAATTTTATTATGAAAAAAGTATCTATATACATACTGGCTACAGACAAAAACCTTCACAGACTCAAATTACTCTGTGAAGGATCAATAAGTTGTAAAAAAAATAAACTAAGTATAATTCTACTGGGGGATGGCAATAAGCCTGGTTTTTTAAGCTCTAATATGACATGGATAGATATGAATCATGTTAGGATTCAAGATAAGCACATATATGCACTTTGTAATAATATAACGAAGGATGCAGATTACCATCTTTTTACAGATGATGATGTTATGGTTGATGTCGACAAAATGGTTGATTCAGTAGCTAATCAAGACATAAAAGACACGCCATGCTACTGGTCTGGAGAAACCGGCATGACAATCCATCACCAGCCTGAAGTCTTTAACTATATGATGAAAAATAATATTTCATCATATAAGATAGAAAGGATTAAAGAATGCTGGACGGGATGGGTATTCACCCTTGTTAATCGTGCCTTTATTAGGCGTGCACAAGGATCTCCTGAGCTAGCATTTGTAATGCGCATGTCAATGGAGATCTACGATCAGTTTTGGCCAGATAGGCAAATACCAATTTTAGGAGCTATGATTAATGCAAAACATCACTATCGTGGAGTTAATGCAACTCAGTGGAAAAACTATTTTAATTATAGTGGATTAATTAATAATGGAGATTTTTGGCATATACATTATACTGTTGACAACAACATATTAGAATATATTGATATAATCAAGACCGTAAAAAATGGACCTTTCAATAAAATTGAGGACTTAGTAGGCTCTTTATTTAAAAAAAATTTATCAAGAAAAATAAATAAAAAACATATATTAAATAAAAAATTTGTTAAGCATTTATATTTTGTTGCTTGGGGATTTGGTGGATGGCATAGTTCACAGCCAGATGATAGTTGTACCAGTGAAATTGCATTTTTACCTAACGGAAATTTTGATTCAAAAGACATTAATGTAAAAAGTTGGAAATGGAGTGAGTATAAAAAAGGTTTTTTAATTGAGGACGCAAATAAAAATATAGTTTTTGATCTCAGGTGGATTTCTAATGATGGGAGCCTCGTGGGAGTAAGACCCAACACTAAGCACGAACCTATAATAGATTCGTTAAAGATAGTTAGTTAATTTTTTTATGCCTTCTAATTGGATCTATCATATAAAACATTAACTTACCATCTATTTCGTGATGAGGCTGTCCAATTGTATTTTTGATAATTAATGAGTCATCTCTACAGTTCTTTATGCAAACTATCAATACTCCACCATTCTTAATCAATTTTAAGTTCTTGGTGATTCCCAAATTCACTTCATCTCCATTATGTATAAAAACCATCACTACAGGAGCGGATTTTGTTTTTATTGAGGATTTTTCTTCTATAGAATTTTTAAAATCCATATTCTCTAGGTGTACTTTATCAAAACATTTTTTGAATATATTTTTATCTATACTCATTTTGCACCTATGATCTTTAGAAATAACTATTTTTAATTTTTTAGATAAAAGAGAATCTCCAGAAACATTCTGACAGCACCATTCGTATACTTCTTTTACGGTATCTAAATTTATATGCATAATTTCATTTGATTTTGCGCATTTTTCGTATTCGTCAATAATAAAAGAAGAAAGCTCAGTCAATTTATTCTTTGCGGAAATTAAATGAATATTAGATGGCTCGCATGACCATTTCCTTTTCCCTGTAAAATAACTTGTTTTATTCATGACGGATGGTGCTGTTGGCACATCTGACCAGAAAACTGTTTCTTGAATATGCTTAGTTAAACCTTTTTCCAGAGAGTGCTCATGTATTCTTTTTGGAGAAGTAAGTTCCTGAACCATTGTTTGTTGCACAGGTTCTTCGCAAGGAAAACCTGATCCCGTTTTCTTACTTAATTCTGCAAGATCACTAAATATTTGATTTGCTCGCGTAATGAACCTTTTTTTCTTTAGTAAATCTCTATGCCAAAAGTGGAATCCCCCATTGCCGTGCCATGCCTGACTTGCTTTTGGATGGTTCTTTCTTATTTGACTTATCATATAATTGGTAAGATGCGGATTCTTAAAACTCCACCATTCTTTTACTCCATCGCCAATCATGTCCTCTTCCATAGCTATATGGCATCCAGAAAATGACAATGCCTTTATATAGTCCTCATTTACTGACTTAACTGGCATTACATCGCTGTCTAGCAGGCAGAATATATCAGATTTATTGTACTCCCATATCTTATCATAAGCTTCAAATTTAAAATGCCATCCCCAATCTCTTCTATTCTGCCATTTGGTAGATTTCAAGTTTGGCAATCCCATTTTCTCTGGTATGTCGCTATCAGTAACTATAACTAACTCTGATTTATTATGCTTATGCCAATTCTTACTTAAAAGACATGCCATCTTCACAAATTGCTCAGATCCTGTTGCCACAGTAAACCAAGTTGTTTTCATTTTATAACCTCTTTAACTGGATGAGATACTGGACTGCAGACATCGCATCTTTTAGTCCATGTTATACACTTAGACAAATCATAATTGTATCTCTTCGCCTGCATGCCTAAATTGGATACTATAGAACCAAATCTGCATTCGTTATTCATGAAATCATGAAATCTTTTATCCCTGTAAGCCTTCATGCTAATTTCCAACAACTTTCGGTGCGTCACGCATATTAAACTAAACGGTCTAATTGCCATTAGCTTTAATTCTGGCGGCTTTCTTCCCCACCACATCCATCCTGGATCGTCACTGGCAGTAAAGACCTCAGAAGCCCATATAATGTCTCTTTTTTTAAGATAATTGGATAAGTACTTTTCTAGATTTGTTTTTATTAGTGTATCCCATTCAACTATGCAGTGCCAATCTTTTTCCTTGAATTTATTCGCATGATGTATAGTCCAATTATATATTTTGGTATCGCAATTCCAGTATCTATCTCTATCTGGAACATAAATCTTATTTTTATTCATAACCCATGTGTTTGGGATAAATTCCAAATCATCAGAAATTGGGTATACATACTTGTTATGACCAGACATTACCTTCCAATTATGCTCGGTAACATCATCTTTTTTATGATGTAAAAAAAGTATATTTAACACATATTATTATTCGACCAGAAATGTGTTTTTTGTTTGCTTGTTGTAATTAATATATATGGCTATTTTAAAAAAACACATACCACTCATACACGACATACATGCGTACGGTCAATCCTGGTCTTTCGATCCCAGATCGGAAGGAATACCAGCATTTTATAATAAGGAATGTCAGGGAAGCCATATAGATTGGTCTGGAGTAAGTCTACGAAACAGGTCTTACTGCAGAATGATAAATCCAATGTTCACTGCTGGATTTACAGCTCCACTAGTTGAGTCTGATATAAATTTCTGGAACACATGCAATCCATGTTCCGTACTTATATCTCCAAAACATGCGCTCATATGCCAGCATTATCGAGGAACTCACGAACGAGTTGAAGAGTATTATTCTTTTTTGGGCAGAAATGGACAAAAGCATACAAGAAAAGTTGTTGCAGCATACCTGTCAGTTGGATCTGATCATACGCTATTGGAATTTGATGCGGAATTTCCAAACGATGTCAAATTTTATAATTTAATAGCTGATGTACAGTACATATCTAATGGCAGTCGTTTTTGGATACATGATTGCAATGGAAAATGCTATAAAATGATTTTTGAACAAGCGTTAGTCAACAGTGTAGGAGATGTTTCTTCTTTTTCCTATGCTCCTCTTATGGATGGAATTAATGACGGAATAAACGCCAATGGATGGCCTGGAATACATGTAGGAGACAGCGGATCTCCAGCATTCATAGAGAGTCCTAAGGGAGAAACAATATTTATTGGATTAATGCAAGGCGGGATGCAGATAAATACTAAGGAGATGAATACTATTAACTCTATAATATCATCAAAAGGATATTCAATTAGTCACTATAAGATAATTGCCAAAAAGGAAGATGTTAACCAGGACGGCAAGGTTGATGCATCCGATATGTCTATTGTAATGAACAGCTGGGGCAATGGATCGGTATTTGCAGATATAAACATGGACGGCGATATAAATTCTGAGGATATGGCTATGCTACTTTCCGCATGGGGGCAGTACAATCTGCTGCCCAATGTGAGTGCTCCTCCCACTCAAGTCAACAGTGATTCTTTGAATATAAGGTTAAGGTAGACATGACTTACGGGAAAATAGATAGATGTGTTTGCTTCAATGTGTCTTTTAAAGAGATTTTCGAAAAAGCCCAATCTGACAAAAAATCCATAGATGAAGTAAAAATGTCCATTCCATGTTGTACGAAATGTAAATTATGCAGTCCTTATATAAAAAAGATGCAAGAAACTGGTATTACTGAGTTTATTTTAGAAAAGTAGAACATATGAAAAAAGTAGATGAATTTGATTGGGAATGGACTAAACGAAAAGTCATGGTCATAATGCCATATTATGGCAATCGCTTAAGACAGATGTCATATGCTCTTGATGGTATAAGAACAGAAATGGATGATTCGGAATGGGGAGTCATCGTTGGTGATGACGGATGTGGTCACGACATATCATCCGTTGAAAAAATCAAAAATGTCAAAGTGGTTAAAGTGAGATCGTATCCCGCAACTGAAAGAAATGGCTGCATATGCAGGAATGTACTAATCAAGCACTGCCTTTCTGAATGGATAATATCTGTAGATCCAGAGATACACTGGGATGGAGACTTTTTTTCTACAATATACAAACATCCAAATCATGTCATAAGAACTGGGAATGCGAGGAACGTATCAGTACACTCAATCGAATCAGTACTCTCAGGAAAAATAGGAATTAATGAAATAGATTATAAAGTATTTCATGATTACACGCCCAATGATCCTGTAAATGAAAATTCTGTTGTAAAAATAAATCCCTCCAATTGGAAGTTGATGGGAACATGGGGAGTTCACTACGGTCTAGCACTACCGCGCCAGGCATGGCATGCCCTTAGGGGGTACAACGAGAAAATGATCCATTATGGACCTGATGACGGAGATATGATGGAGAGAATCCTAAAGATGATGGATAATAGTTTGATGAGAACTATTATGGTAGGAAAACGCGGCAGGGAATTTGAAGTTAATCTAATGGAAAATGAACAGTTTAGATCTGATGTAGAAAACACAAAAGGCTTAATAACAAATTGGCTAATAGCAAGCAATGTCAGTGCAACACATCTTTATCACGACAGGCTTACAGGCGCTTTGGATTGGTTTAGAGAAGAAAGAGCAATGCCAGGTTTTATTAGAAACAGAGATATAGAATGGGGAATGTCTTATGAAAAATAAATCTCCTGAAGTTATTGTTTTCTCTAAGGACAGGCCCTGGCAACTTGAGCAACTTTTGAGAACAATAAAAAAGTATACAGATTTTGACAAAATACATGTATTAATTAAGTTTCAAAATCCATATATAAAAAATTATAATAGAATTTATAAAAGATTTTCAGATATAGCGACTTTTTATGAAGAAAAAGATTCATTTAAAGAATCTTTTTTTCAAATATACGACTCATGTGAATCAGCAATAGCTTTTATGGTTGATGATGTCATATTTTATGATAATTTTTCATCTTTAGATGCCCTGTCTTTTATGATGCAAGAACCTATTTTTAGTTATCAATTTAAAATGAACCATAAATATGACTTTTGTCAGACAGCAGGAAAAGCTCAAAAAATCCCGCAATCGCTTAAAAAATCAGGCGCCCATTGGACGTGGGAAAGCAAGGATGGAACATGGGATTGGGACTATCCATTTGATCTAACTGGCTCTATTTATTTTAAAGAAGACATAAAATTTATTATGGATAGCATAAGAGAGTCAAATATAATTAATCCAAATTACATAGAAGGTAGTGGTGCTGAAATTTGCCAAGTTACGAATATATCAGACACTGGGAAACCACTCATGGCATGTCAGGATAGAAAAGTTTGCGCTTGCTTGGCTGTGAATCTCGTAAATCCGCATAAAAGGTCTGAATGGAGTTGCAATAGCGAATCTGGGCTATTACACTTTAATAATAAAATATTTGGCAAGTTTGATTACGACGAAGAATTTACTAGATCTTACAATCAAAAATCAGTTCACATAACAAATTATAAATTAAGGAATAAGGTGTAAAAATGCTATTTGACTTTAATGAAATATTGAAAAAGAACAATATACATATAGAGGGCGTTCTGCATATTGGTGCTCACTACGGACAAGAACATAAACTTTATCAATCTATAAATGCAAAACATGTTGTGTACTACGAACCTCATCCTGATTCTTATGCAAAATTGCGAAAGCTTCTAAAAAAGAAGCCAAATACTACACTGGTAAACAAAGCTCTTGGTCCGCTTGAAGGTACGGTAAAGATGCATTGCTCAAAACAGAATGCAGGAATGAGTAACAGTATTTTAAAGCCACAAGATCATGCCACGATATATCCTGTAATAGTTTTTGATCATACAGTTGATGTGTCGATGACAACTTTGGATAATGAAACAAAAGCAATGCCTGATGCTTTCAGATCATTGTTTAACTGTATAGTGATGGATGTTCAAGGATTTGAATTGGAAGTATTAAAAGGATCGAAACAAACTCTTTCTCAAATAGATTATATTTTTACAGAAGTAAATTTTAGACACATGTATGAATCTTGTGCTCTCATAAACGAGCTCGATGATTTTTTAAATAGGTTCAGTTTTAGAAGAGCCGAAACCTTCGATACAGGAGCAGGTTGGGGCGATGCTTTGTATATAAGGGATAGTAAATAATCAAATTTTATGAGCAACGGATCTGATGTAATCATTTTTTCCAAAAGCAGGCCTTGGCAACTTGGACAGCTACTAAGATCTGCTATTAATTTCTGCGATTTTGATAAATATTATATAATATATAAAAAAGAACCCGAATATCATGCGAATTATCAAGCTGTAGTTACTCCATTTAAGAAAAGAGTATTCCTAGTAAACGAAGAAAATAAAATACTAAATGCATTTTATGATGCTGCCCTAAAATGCAAGGAATATGTTTCCATAATGACTGACGATATGGTATTTTATGACTATTTTAGTTCTAAAAATGCTCATAAATGCATGAGAGATAATAAGGTTCTTTCCTACCATTTTAAAATGAACAAGTCATATGATTACTGTCATTCTGTATCAAAAAAACAATTGGTGCCCAAAAATTTTATAACTTTCGAAGACAATTTAATATGGGAAGAAAATGATGGTAATTGGGATTGGTTTTACCCGTTTGACATAACTGGAAGTATGTATGCTAAAAAAGATCTACTGTACATAATAAGTAAAATATATAAATGCATGTCATCAGGAAGACCCATAAAACAACCAAATGATATAGAGATGGTTGGTGCTGAATTCTTATTCCATAGAGGTATGGATGTAACTGGGAAAACAAGAATGGCCTGCCCGATTAATAGAAAATGTGCATGCATACCCTTGAATCATGTTGGGTCTTTTTCTTTTACTCCAAATATTAAATCAAGTTTGGAATCAACAAGTTATATAAACAGCAACATATTTGCAGAATTCAATTTTGATTTAGATTTTTTTAGAAGCTACAACCAAAAGTCAGTTCATATAACCGACTTCAAACTGATACCTTCTGCTACGAATTTATTTTAGTAGAAGCGAATAATCTTCCATCTTCTTCTTTGCATATATTAACTATGCTGCCAGAAGAATCCAACAGTACACCATACTGCTTACCTTCTTTTGGCCACAGTAAAGCCAATGCATTATTTTTTCTAATCTCAGCTGTCGGAATTATTCCGTTTGAATTCTTCAGTACTATGAGCATTGATAAAATAAATTGCTTGTGTGTTTTTCCTTCTGGAGTTTCACTCCAATTTTCAATAGATTTTATCAAGTCAGACATCGCTGAATTGGCATCTTGCGTATGGTTCATTTATGCTCCAAAAAATAAATAAGTTGATGCGCATGCATCCTCTTATTTATCGGGATACAAAACAATTATTTACTAGAAGATCGTTTATTTATAGGGTAACTTTTCTTCTTTACTATGGTTCTGCTAATCATATAGAGACCGCCGAGCACGGTGGCGCATATTATTAAAAGAGCACTATTGGAGGTATCCCCCTTCATAGCCTCCACCATGCCAAGAAATACTGGAGCCAATGAAACCCAAAATTCTGTTGTTTTAACACCAGGCTTGCTTGTTTCTTTTTCGTTTTCCATTATTTTTCTCCATAAAAAAACACGAGAGTGCTCTCGTGTTTTACTCAACAGTAAAAAAATAACCTTTTATTTTTGCATGCTATATTTAGCATGCCTTAAATTTAAAAAGAAAGAACGCACTAGCGTGCTAGTGCGTTCTTTCTCAAAGGCTGTTGGACTTAGCTAAGCCTGATGCCGCCAGTACGGCCGCGCTGGAAAGATATGCGTTTTCCGAAGTGTGCAAGCAGATGAGTCCTCATCTGCGATGCCTTCATGTTCATTTCCTGAGCCAGCTTCTTAGTAGAGAGCCTCTCTCCAGAGCGGGCGCGCTGTTCGATTGCGTCAAAGTCAATTGCCGTTTCCTGAGGTGTAGCAGTGTTCATTTTTTGTCCCTTGATGACTAGAACTACACCTATTCTAGTAGTCTGCATCATCTTCTGATGATCAATGGTTCAAATATGGCATTTTTGACGAAAAAAAGAAAAAGTGCTTTTTGTTACGCAGAAAGCCATAGAGCACACTAGGGAGCATGATGTCAGATCAACTCAATACCGTGATAGTTACATCGTTTTGGAACAGACCATCACTTTTAAAGGGTCTCCATTTCTCCTCTAGGAGATCAATCAGAGGATCTTGGAGGATGTTGGTAGTAGACAATGGCTCAGTCGCCGAAAATAAGGATTGGCTTTATTCATGGGCTGAAGAAATGGCTAATGTTAAAATATTGCGCAGAGAATCCTATAGTGATCTTGCTGACAAAAGGATGTCCAGTGCGGAGCATGGGGCTGCTCTTGATCTTGCCATGAAGGAACTTGAATCAAGCGAGGAAATGATAGTAATTGCCGATAGCGATATCATATTTATGAAACCTAGGTGGGACGAGTTCTTTGCAGAAAAACTAAAAGAATATGATCACGTAACTACACATAGAAAAACCTGCGAAGATTGCCCCGCTCCTTATATATCAGCTTTTTATATGAGTTTTATAAAAAATAACTCTTTGACTTTTTCTCCGCGCGTAAATGATAAAATGGAAGTAATAAGACCAACTAACAAAAATGATGTTGGATGGAAAATGAACGACTTACCAAAAGATAGATGGTGCATTCTGTCTCAGGCGCAACCCGGCGTAGGATATAGTCGCGCATTATCAATAAAATATGAATCAGAGCAAATAGCTGAGCATTTGTCCGCAGGAAGAAAAAGAAAAGATGGCAGAATAAAAAAATGGATGAGTGTCTGCCTCTCGGTTTTGGAAAATAATAAAAAAGTCCTACACGATAGCGAAAAGATTAAGAATCCAAAGAAAAAAGCAAAATAAAAAGTCTTCCTAAATAGCTACTATAATTGACTTCATGAAATACATAGATTCAATGAATGGTCAAAACAGGATAGAGAAAAAGATAGGCAATCACGGATTTGTGGCACTTGTTGATGTGATGCCGAGACTTATTCCAGAGGGCAGTACCGCTGATTATGCCATAGTTCAAGCAGCAAGGGTGTCCTATGGAGATGGAACTAAGACGCCATCGGATGATCGCACTCTAATCCGATACTTAATGAGACATCGCCATACGACCCCATTTGAGATGGTCGAGATGAAGTTCCATGTTTCTCTTCCTATGTTTATTGCGAGGCAATGGATACGGCACAGAACCGCAAATGTTAATGAGTACAGTGCCAGATACTCGCTTGTTCCAGATTCATTCTGGAAGCCTTGCCAGACTAGATCTCAAGGAACTACAACCAAGCAGACTGGGGAAGGATTTGCGGGAGAAGATGCAGATGTCCTTCTGAAGGAATCTCTCGATAAAGCCGAATCCCTGTACGCCGATTACGAAAAACTAATCGCATCTGGAGTATGTAGAGAGCAGGCAAGAGCCATACTTCCAGTCAGCGCATATACTCAATGGTACTGGAAGTGCGATCTGCATAATATATTCCATTTCCTTTCTCTTAGAATAGATAAGCATGCACAGCAGGAAATAAGAGATTATGCTACTGCCATGTTCGACATGGTCAAGGAAGTGTTTCCTATCTCTAGTGAAGCATTCGAAGACTACAGAATGAACTCTATTTCATTAACTAAATTGGAAATAGAAGCAATTAGAAATAAGCAAATTTCTATAAATTCATCTAACAAGAGAGAGACGGATGAGTGGAAAAATAAGCTTATGCTGCTAGGAATAGAAGAAGATTATTTTAAATAAAAACTGATCTTCTTCCATTTTTATAGTATTCTATCATTTCTGGGATGGAGTCTTCTAGCTTTCTAGAACACTTCCATCCCAGTTTTTCAGTTTCCTTGCAGTCTAGTGCATATCTCACATCGCATCCAGATCTGGATAGTGTATTATCTATATTATTTGAGGTAGGGCATAGTCCGAACTTATCCATTACCATTTCTACAATTTCTATGACACTGTATTCTTCTGGAGATGCTATATTATAAGATTCGCCCAGGCTGCCATTTTGCAGTATGCACATAATGGCATCCACATTATCCTCGACATGTATCCAATTTCTGACATACTTTCCACTTCCATGAATTATAACTGGCTTTTGTGATATGCACTTCGTGATAGACATGGGTATCAGTTTTTCTGGATGCTGACCACACCCATAGTTGTTGGTTGTTCTAGTTATTATATATGGTATATCATAAGTCCTACCCCAAGCCCTGACTAGCATTTCTGCAGCAGCCTTGCTTGCGCTATATGGGTTGGAGGGCATGAATCTTTCATCTTCTTTAAAAAAGCCTTCTTCGATATCACCATAAACTTCATCGGTTGATATTTGCAGAAATAAAGGCTTCTTGTTCGGATATGCATGAGAGGCATCTGAACTAACATTTTTTCTTATAATCTCAAGAAGATTATGAACTCCCATGATGTTGCTCTTCATAAAAGGGTCAGATCCATTAATACTATTGTCTACATGGCTTTCAGCTGCGAAATTTACTATTAAATTACAAAAAGGAAGCATGTCTATTTCAGATATGTCTCTTTGTATCAAATTATAATTCGGATCGTCATCGCACTCCAGCTTCAAACTTGCATATGTAACCTTATCTATGTTGATGACTTTCCACCCACTCTGCAAAGCTCTTTTTACAAAATGACTTCCTATAAATCCGAGCCCACCCGTTACTAGGCAAACTGTTCCTTTTCCAAATCTGTTCTTATTAGCCATATTATTTACCGTAATTCCAATTTAATACTTGATGATTATCCTGATCATCTACAGTCCAGCAATGATTTGCAACATTGATAAGTATGCAAATCTCTAAAGAATTGTTTAAAACGCAAAATGGTTTTCCAGCTTCAATTGCCAAAACGCATGGTTTAGTATGATTAAGTTCATACTCGATATATTCGTCGCCATCTTTTACGACAACTTTGCATATTCCATAAATAGAGCATAATCTGCACTCTCTTTTTAAATGAAGATTCGGCCCTTTTTTGCATCCTGGATTTATGCTAGTCGCGTAAACATATTTGATGTCATAATCATTCCAGAATTTATCTGAGGTCTTTGCAAAAGGAATCATCCACCCGTTAACGCCATCGCCATTGCTGGTCTGTATAAAAGGAGAATTATGAATCATAACTGATTATTGCTCTTTCTATTCTCTTCATGTCTTCGTCTGTCACCCACCATCCACAAGGGATATTAATCATTCGCGAACAAAAACTGTCGACGCCTGGAAGGTCCTTAGCAAATTGCTTGAACAATGAGTACTTGTCGTTTCTAACATGCACAACATTTGTGGATATTTGATTGTCATGCATATAATTAACAAAATCTTCTCTTTCGTTAGGATCATTAACTAGTAGTGTATATATCCAGTATGAACTAAGACTATTCTCAGATCTGGGTACTGATGTTAGTTTTTTGCAGTGGCTAAGGACATAGTCCAAATAAAGCCCATTTACACGATGCTTATTTACTATGTTACTAGCATGCGACATTTGAGATATACCGATACTGGCATTAACATCATTCATATGCATTTTATAACCAATATCTGATATATCTGTTTCCCATTTCGTAGCACTTCTCGCAAAAACACGATCAAGGCCAAACCATCTCATGCGCAACAGTCTCAAAACTTCATCATCTGAATGACCGTTCATCGCAACAGCACCGCCATCAGCAGTCGTTATATGCTTAATAGCCTGAAATGAATAGCAAACATAATCGCTATGATTGCCGATCATAGAGCCCTTATAAGTGGCTCCAAAGGCATGAGCCGCATCTTCTACTACCTTGATACCATGGTCGTGGGCGACCTTTAATATGCCATTAACATCACCTGGCTGACCAGCCCAGTGAACATAGCACACAGCCTTGGTCTTTGGAGTTATTGCCTTCTTCAGAGTCTCTGGGGTCATATTCCCAGTTAGGGGATCAACATCAGCCCACACCACATTAGCTCCCAATGAAAGTATTGGCATGTTTGTTGCTACGCAGGACATAGGGGTTGTGACAACATCATCACCATGAGAAACGCCCGCATGTGCTAGGGAAAGAGTTATGGCGCTTGTGCAGGAATTAAGAGTTAAAATATCCTTACATCCAATAAAATTAGACAGTAGTTTTTCAAATTCTTTAACCTTATCGCCCTCTGATATATATCCGCTATACAAGGTTTTATTCACTAGTTCAGATGCTTCTGCAGGCATGTGAACTTTAAATAGTGGTATTGTTTCTAACTTTTTCATTATTTCTATAGTCTCTTTCCATTAGATACATATTGATATAATCAACTTCTTGTCCATTTCTTACTATGGCTCCAGTTTCTCTTCCCTCTTCTTTAAAACCATGTTTTTTATACATGTTTATTGCCACATGATTAGTAGCCAAAACACTAAGATATGCTCTTCTCATATTCAATACATTGAATATAAAAGATAACATAGCTTCAAACATCTTACTTCCGTAACCTTTTCCCCTAGCCTTTTTGATGATATCTCCACCAACAAGTATAGTTTTATTTAAATAGTCAATTCTGTCAAGTCTTATGCATCCAACGGGCTCATTAGGCTTGAGTCCAATATCTATATGCTCATTCTCCGTCAAAACTGCCAGCCTCATAGATGAAGAAGAATTCATCATTCTCTCTACCCATAAGTCTTGTTGTTTTTCGTCTACTGGTCTACTATCAGTAAGATGCTGCAATGTATCCCAGTCATTATGTAGATCTAAAAGCCATTTTGCATCGTTTTTAGATATGGGTCTGAGTATGACTTCTGAGTAGTGATACATTGATTCGTTATCTATAACCTTATTGATTACCATTAATTTTTGGCTGTCCCGGCATATTCCTTATGCCTTTGCATATTTCTTTAGCTATTCTTAATTTTGTTTTAAACGCTGGACTTATAGCTCCGTATCTATTGCCTTTTCTCTTGAATATTTTACAATAAGTTTCTTTTGCAAGGTCATACTCTCCAACGCGTGCAAGAGCATGAGCCTTCCAGTACATAGACGAATCTACAAATTTAAGATATCTCTTGTCTGACGGAGCTCCCAAAGAAGCATATTTATACGAATCATCATAAGCGTTAATCCATTTTGTTCTGTAATCTTTTTTGCCTAGATGAATATCCATGTCAGCCCATCTGTGAGCTATTGACTCGGAACTTATGATTCTTGCCCAATTATACTTACTTCTCATGCACATCTGATGTAATTCCTCAAGCCTAGGCAGTACATCACCCCAGTTTGCTGGATTTGATGCCATGCCGTCTTTTTCAGATTCACATACATTACGATACAGAGCGGCATATGGGTCAAATCTTTCCAATTGAGGCTTGCCGAACCATTTTATAATATCATCTCCAAATGAATCAACTGGAGCATTGACATCCTTAAGCAGGGCTGTAAAACGAGGTAGATCTTCTGTCCATTCTTTTGTTTCGTATACAGACATAATTATATCCTATATGGGTCTACTGCATCTGCGCTGCCATTTTTGATTTTCTTAACTATTCTTTTCGTGGTGGCATTCTGCATCTGATCGCAAATGCCACTGCTTCCAAAGAATTTTTCTTTAGTTTCCTCTGGAAGTTCCTTCTTCAACTCTTCCACTAATTGAACAGTCTGCTCTGTAGCGCCAGCTAAATTTTTTCTTGTTTCTTTTTCCTTCAAGGTAACCCATGCAAGTATGCCCAAGGTTACGAGCACTCCGACTCCAAGAACAACTGTTCCTGCAAGAGCTATATACTCCATGTAGTATGTTATTCCGAGCGCAAGAGTAAGCGTAAGTATACCTATTCCACCTAATAGCATGCCGAGTTTCTTGTCAACAAGATATCCTACAACAGCACCACCAAGACATATAATGATTCCTATGCCAAAAAACCATTTCAAGTACTTGTAGATTTCCTCAATAGCATTGCCTCTTATCTTATTGTTCTCGCTTTCCAGCTCCAGTATTCTGGATTCCATTTTTATGGCTTCCTGAGCACTTTGAGAAACTATCTGGAATGCTCGTGAAGAACTTTCAGAGATTTTATCAGTTATTTTCATCTGACCAGATATTTCAGCGGCTGCATCTCTTATCTCTGTATTTTTTTGGTCTATGATTTCTAACTGCTTTTCAATTTGAGGGTCTTGGTTTATATCTTTTGCCGTAGATACTGACCCTCTGACTTCTGCTGTCCTATTTTTTATAGATTCAACATGACCGACAACCTCGGAACTTACATCATGTAATTCATTGGCAGCTCTTTCTACATCTTGAGCAGCATTTGCTAATGATGTTTTAGGTACAGTGCCTCCACTTGATTGCTGCATAGTCTTACAGCTAGATAGAAAAAAAACTATAGATATAAAAACAAGCATAAATATATACTTAAGATTTCTTATTAATGTATTTTTATTTTGCATGATTCTTTTCCATGTTTTTCATATGATTTTTAATGATATTTAGTAAATCTGGAGACATTCTATTTTTTCTTTTTTCAGATCTAGCTATTATACCAGCACACGCTTTTAATGAAAGAAAATAAGTTTCATCTGCATCAGCAATTAATATATCGGTTAATTTGCATATTTTATTGTTTTTTGGGTATTCAGGACTATTGCATTCATAAAAATTACTACCATCATAATAACCAGAACTTGGCCATTTTATCTTTTCGCAATTATCAGATATGGTTGCTTGATTAATTAATTTTGATATATTTTTATTTATGAGAATATCCTTACTGCTTTCAGTACGGAATATATCAAATATATTTGAGTTCTTTTTTTGCATTTTCCGCAATCCAATTAGCCACATTTACCGTGACTGCGTTTCCCATTTGCGTGAATCTTGCAGTGCTAGACATGTCAACCCTAGCACCATTACCGTCAATTCCAAAACAAGTCCAATTGTCAGGAAAACCCTGAAGCCTCTCAGCCTCGATTGGGGTTATTCTACGAACAACATAAGAGTAATCTTCTTCTATAGCGATAGCTGGTCTATTATTACCTCCGCCACAAGTTTCTAAGGTTGGGCATAACTCCGCCATAGATCCATCACTTCTGGCACTAGAGCTTTGCCCAGGCTTAAATCCTATGGATTTCTTTTCTAATTTCAAGGCAAACCCTTGAGTTGATTTTGTATCTAATGTATATGAAACATTTCCGCTAGACCAGCCCTTGCCGTTTTGTCTCTTATTAATAGGTCTTACATCCTGAATGGAAAATATAGAATTATTTTCTATTTCTTCTACGCTATTATGTTTTTTATCATCATTAATATCTAGCACGACTTTTGGGTCTATCCCGGCTGCACAAGACACTACAAATATCCTTTTACGCCTTTGAGGTACTCCAAAATGCTGAGAGTCCAAGACTCTATATGCGACCTTCCTATTGTTGCGCGCCAGACTTTCTACAACTACCTTAAAGTCATTGCCATCATTCGATGTTAGGGCTCCTATCACATTTTCCCATACGATTATTTTGGGTTTCACCTCGTTTAATATTCTAATGGCTTCAAAAAACATGCTACTTCTGGATCCAGTAATGCCTTTTCTCTTGCCAGCATGGCTTAGATCTTGACATGGACTTCCAAAAGTTACCACATCTACTTCAGAAATATCTTTAAGTGAAATTTCCCTAACATCTCCAAGCAATTTGGATTGTGGAAAATGCCTTCTTAGAATATGCTGGCAGTTTTTATCCCATTCAGACATCCATGGAGTATGAAAGCCGCTCAGTCTAAATCCAAGATCGAAACCTCCGACACCAGTAAACAGACTGCCCATTGTTAACTCATGCATAGACTGACTCAAATCTCCGAAAAAAATACATGAACAAAATAGACATAGTAATATCCTGGGACAGCATCATGAAGAGTTCTCAATTCTCCTCTGCCTGCTCTGACACAATAAGGCATGGGATAATATCTGACGGCGCATGTGATTGGAAGGGCGTAATATGCTCTCCATTTGATGATCAACTAGATAATGACAATAAGGAATGGAGTACCTGTCTTTACGGATCATCTGATGATTATTTCGGTTGGATGAATGCCATAAAAGACTCAAGTGCGGATTGGGTCTTACTGACCTATCCTGGAGTTGCTGTTCACATAGACAGTTTGGTAAAGTCATTAGAAATGGTTGGCAATCCAGATGATCCTGTATGCTATTGCGCAGCTATGAATTATGATGTTGACGATGAGATTTGTAGCATGTTGAGCAATTCAGAAAATTATATTTTTAAAATAAATGATATAATATCTCATGAATGGGGTAGTTTGATATTGTCAAAAGGCGCTGTAAAAAGATTCATAGAAAATAAAGATTTGATAAACAGTCTATCCAGTAGAAGCGGATCTCCTCTGAGGTTCGACCATATATCTACACTTCCAAGAGTTTCTGGAAAAGTTCCTTTAACTGTGTTGAAAACAATGAGCGCCAACAGATCTTCTGAATCATTCAGGGGAATAAATAGAAGAGGAAAATACTCTCTAATTCATTACGTTGGAGACTGGATGGATGAAAATGGATGGCACGATTATCTCAGAGCTAGAATGTTTTCATCATCAACCGATGGACTCACGGATGGATCGTTTACAACTGATCTTTCTATGCCAGATATAAAATCTGATGTTATTTTAATTATTAGCGAGCCAGGAAATGTGGATAGAATAAAATGGCTGCAAAAGTCATGTCAGCAGCATGTTCGACCAGTTCCTTCAATTGTGGTAATGTTGCAGGAAAGTGCTGGCGGAAGATACTACGGTAAAGACTATGAAAAAACCGTCGACTTTTGTGCCACAACCAGAACTGGAATTATTAGGATGAGGCAAGACAATTCTTGGTCAGATGACTATCTATTGGCCAAGGGATGCAATTATCTTATTAAAAAGAATGCAAAAAGAATATTTGCAACATCAGGAGACTGTTATATGCTTAATGATCCTTTCAAGATAATAGGAGACAGAAAGGGGATAACATATTTCACTAATGGATCATCTCCAGTTCTAAACACATTTGGATTGTCATTAAATGCTGATGGAGCTGACAGTCTATGTGATCAATTGGGTTTGTGGAACGATCATGCCGCCGCGGTAACTGCAGCAAAAATTGACATGCACATCCTGGAAAACATAAAAATAATGAGAAAAGAAGAGTCTTTTTGGAAAACTATGACAAAGGAAAATGTATTTAAGATGGCCAGGGAAGGTCGCTTGATTGCTGCTGTTGGCGAAGCCTCCTGCAGGCATTTGATTTATTAATAATATTTAGAAGGCTATTAATATCAATAAATGTAATTATTTTAGTTACCAGGGATATTAAAAATGGCAGATAAGTTGACATCAAGAATGAAATCTCAGCAAAGGCACCAATCCATACAGTCTGGATTTAGTGCCGTAGATGCTAATAATTTTCAAAGAAATATGGATTACATAGCAGAGACGGCTAAGGCTCTTTCCAGAATGTCCAAGAAAGGCAGTGTTCCTCCAGGTCTTGACCAAGCCTCAATGTCCATACTCATGGGAATATTAAATATAGCCTCAAGAATGGGAAGGCAACAATGAATTGGTGGAAAACAGCCCAATCTGAAGCAGGAAATAGCCAGTCGGGAACATCAAGCGCTGCGCATCAAAAACACACAATTGCCAAAGGCGACACATTATCAAGTATAGCTAAAAAATATCTTGGTGATGCCAACCGCTGGCAAGAAATAGCCAATGTTAATCCTGGAATAGATGTAAAAAAATTGCAAATTGGGCAAATCATAAATGTGCCAACAAATAACGCCCCTACATCAAGTTCAATAACTCCAAACAGCACTCCAAAAACAGATAGCGAAAAAACTAGTGTTCCTACAAGCAATAAAAATACTGCTGATGAACAGGGAAGAAAATCAAACGACATGGTCATGGAAGAGCTGCGTCAGCAGTTAATGCAAAATGAAGCTTCTGGCAAGTTTCGAGCTTACGCATACAATGATCCACATACTCAAAACATTAAAAAATCAATTGGATACGGTTTTCATTTAGATGAAAATAATCCAAGAGTTGTTGAGTTAATAAGAAATTTAGGTCTTAATGTTGATAAATTAAAAAGAAAAGAACAGTCTATAACCGAACAACAGGCCAAGTACCTTCTAGATGCGGTCATATCGGATTCCGCTTCGGAAATAGGAAGATTTATACCTGATTTTAGTTCTCACCCAGCAGATGTTCAAAAAGTTCTACTGGACATGTATTACAACTTGGGCATCAACGGATTTGGTCAATTTAAGAGAATGCATGCTGCCGTCAACAGTAGAAATTATGCTTTGGCCGCAAAGGAAATGATGACAGGAGCAAAGGGCGGTGAGAGTCTTTATGCCAAGCAAGTAAAAGGAAGAGCAAGTAGGCTAAAGACTATGATGGAGAATGCAAAATGAAGTCCTCTAAGTCATCCAGAAAAAGAGTTTCGAAAAAAATAGAATACCTAATAGGAGAAGGCAAGCCTGCTGACCAAGCCGTGGCTATGGCTCTCAGTATGGAGCGAGAGGGCAGACTCGCTGATTCAGGTGCATATATTCCTGTCAAGAAGAGGGTAAAAAAAGCCTCTATAAACGATAACGAAAAGAGTATTGTTCATTTTATGTTAGATGGAAATAATTTAGAATACATTGAAGAATTCCATATAGATAGCGCTGAAGATACAGCAATTTCAGCCTCTAATATTATAAAAAACTACTCAGATGCCTTGAAATCGAAACCTTTTTATGGAAAAAATAATAATCATATTGTTATGCTAGATAAATTTTCCAAGTCTAATATGCCAAATGTTTTTTTATTTAATGGTTTTTCTGAACAAGAAATAATTAAAATTGGTGATATATTAAAGATATGAGTTGTGACAAAACACAAAATATACCAACTGGTCTTCAGATAGTCCTTCAAACACTATCTGATGATTTAAATGCTTTATGTATGTGCTGGAGGGTCAATGACGTTGGAGCAAACAGTATATCCACTACTGTAGTTGATCCGCTTGATATAGTTCATAATAAGGGTGGAATAATAGATATGGATGGAGCAAGATGGGCTATATATCCATATGATATGGTAGCTGGAAATAATCCTGCTGACTTAGAAAAGTATATCTATACGGGATCTTCGCCCGCCAACCCTGTCGCGAGCCATCAAGCAGCAAAGATAACATTATTAAAGAATTGCTTTACTGCCAAGGCTCAGCCAAAAATATTTTATTCAAAAGAAAAGAAAAACAAAAGTTCAATAATAAGAGGTAACTTAGACATGCCATTCATAGGATTACGCGCTTCCCATAGTAACAGAAAAGCAAATTGGTATAAGCAGGCTCAGGCCTCTGGTTTCAATCCAGAGTCCCTAAACAATCCAAACAATTTGTCAAGTATGACAAAAGAGCAACTAGATGCAGCTAAATCCTGGGTTGAAAGCCAAGATGGATGGTTCACCAACTCCTGGTCTGATGCGCAGCAGCCTGCAGTTGAGATTATTGAAAACGATGCAAAATTCAACGCCTTAAAAGAAAAGGCTCCATCAAGTGCTGATAGAGCTGCTGCAACAACGACATCAATGGAAGGCTTCAATAAAATTATAGCAAAATGCTCCTCAATGAAATCTTCTATAGAAAATGATTTTATGCAGTTAGGAACTGATGTAAAATCTGCTTGCCCTTTCCCTTCCACAATCAGCAAGCCCAATATAGACTCTGTTGAATCTATTAGAAATATTTACAGCGTAGTGCAAATGAATTTTCTAAACGCAACTATGGCATTCTCAAAAATACGAGCAGCAGGATCGTCTGCTGAAAGAGCTCCGTCTGTAGAGTATGTATGTCAAGCATATCATTCTATTAGTCAGGCTATTGATATGCAGGCAGAGGCTAGAACTTATCTTGAATCTATTATATCAAATCCATCTCATGATCAGTATAAAATGGCAATTTCGTTCTTGTCTGAATCCAATAAAGATGCTGGAAAAGCTCCTGAAAAAATTAATGTTGGACTTGTTGCAGGATAATACTCAAAAAGGTAAACTGTTATGGATAAAAAATCTGCTGCCCCATTGGAATTTTATAATAAAAAGCGAAGAGAAGAGGGCGCAAGTCCGACCGTTCAGGGTAAAAGTGGCGGATGGGTTCTTAGTACATATCCAATCGAAGAATTACTAAAAAATCCAGGTCTAAAAGACCGTATTATAGCCATACTAAATGAATTTAAGTCAAGAAAAGGTATTGATCTATTCAGCATCATGCATTTACCGATGCTGCAGGTGCTGAAGCCTGAGAATGTCTATAACTTCAATGGCAGGCCTATAGTATACATAGAATATTCCTCTGCCAAGAGAACAAGAAAAGGTGTTTCCTTCATGGAGCCATTGGGTTCAAGAATTTTATATCTTGATACAATGGAAATGGAGGATGCATCGGCCAGCGATCCTGTAACCTTACTGCATGATGAAATAGTGGCAAGGAATCAGATAGATGCATCCAAGATGATAAATGCGTATTTTCAAGCAGAACATAACCGCGTTGTTGAATATGTCTGCAGCAATAATAGACCTCCATTGCAAAATGTTGCTGCCATGCTACTAAAAGCAAGAAGATTAATGCAGTCAAGAATAAGTTCTCTAGAAATACAGGTGGAAAAAAGTTCTCAGCCAAGAAGCCTGCCAAAAGGGATATCCGAAATGGATGCTGCATTTAAGAAGGATGTTGGCATAACAGAAGACCCATCCGGTGAATTAGATTTTTCTACTGATGCCCCAAATGTGTTAATAAACACAATACAAGATGTATTCGCATCTCTTGTAGTATCCTTTTGGGATAGACCATATCTTATTGTTAATGCATACAACAGTGGAAAATTAGCAAATGCATTCAAAAATATACCGAATGCCACCGAAGAGGATGTTCAAGAAATATCAAAAACACTTTCAGATGTAATGCAGATAGTACAGTCAGACTGGGACAAAGAAAGAGCGCAGACAGGCACCTATCAGAAATCTAGATCTGAAGACAAGGATAAAAAAGAAAAACCCACCGTGGACTGGGCTCTTCGCAAAGTAAGACCTATAGCGGAGGATCAGGCAACTAAGCTCATAAGAAGGCGAAGTCTTGTTCCTGACAGATTCAGGGGGCAAAGGTCGTATCTTGATCAAGGTTCTGAAATCGCTAAAAACATCCAAATCACTGAACTTAACATAATGAAGGAAGCACTGGTAAATGCTGAAAACCTCATTAAGTTACTTATGGAAATCAATGCGCAACTAACCAAAAACAATCAGACATTATCGTCAAGAAATTTATCTCCTGCGCATCTTTCAGCGCTTTGTCAGTCAGCTCAATTATTACAGAGATTCACTGAAGGATATGCGAATCCGCTTATAAATGAAAAGGGCACTATCGACAAGAGAAAAATGGGCTATAGCAAAGAGCCGATGGCAAACATGCTCGTATCATCGTATCTCGGATTATGTCAACATGTCCTGAATAAAATAGCCTGCGAGGGATCTGAAGAAAATATGCAGGATATCTGTGGCAGTCAAGAAGCCGAAGCACCAATAGAATAATATGAAAAATATATTTAATATTGTCTCAATCAAAACCTCACAGGCATCCCCACTAGCCCCTCCGCCAGGCGCAGTCCCGCCATTGGTTCCTCCGCCTCCAGGAGTTCCACCGATGGCTACCCCAGGCTCCTCAAGGGCGGGCGATGTGGTTGGAGTAGATGCTGAGAAATTAGACAGTGATTCTGAAGATGCTCACGTTGTAAGACTAAACAGTTTCTTAAAGCCTCTTCTTAAGAACCATGACTTGGATACTGCATTATCTCTCGCATGTGCCGCAGATGGATCCAGAGTCTCCCCTGGAATGCTTGATGTACAAATGACTGGATCTGGAGCTCCCCGTATTCGGCAGATCGTAGGGATAGACAGAGGTCCTTCTGCTATTCCTAATTCTCAAGCCCCCATGGGGTAAAATAAAAATGAAAATAATACACAAGGTCATGGATCTTCCCTATGGATATGGAGATCTATCTCCATACATATCAAAAGATACAATGACCTTGCACCATAACAAGCATTATAAAAAGTATGCTGATGAATTAAATAAGCTCATAGAAGATGAGCCAGATATGCATGAACTTGATATCGAAAATTTGTTGAAGCATTTATCTAAACAAATTGAATCAGAAAAAATATCAAATATTAAAAATAATGCTGGTGGTTATTATAACCATACAATATGGTGGCCAATGCTTACCACCAAAGTGGGGAACTTGCCTTCTGGCATGATGAATAATCATATAAATAGCAATTTTAATTCATTATCCAGAATGAAGAAACATTTTATCGATAAGGCTATGGATCATTTTGGCTCTGGATGGTGCTGGATAGTCATGAATGGATCAAATATGGATATTTGCTGCACCAGCAATCAGGACAGCCCCATATTCACCCATAATGCTTTTCCTATATTGGGAATAGATCTATGGGAGCATTCATACTATCTTGATTATCAAAATAGAAAGAAAGAATATATTGATTCTTTCTGGGACATCATCAATTGGAAGGAAGTAGAGAATAGATTTCTACAGGCCGAAGCATGGCGCAAAATTTAGACGAATTAAATTGGTATAAGTTGAGTTTGCTAAAAATAGCAGATGATATCGGTACTCCCAAGGCGGAATCTGGCAACCAAATAAAAAGAATATTAAGGCGTTCTTTTGGAATAAGCCTAGACAGAGATTCTGCTCAAAAAATAGAATCAATAATAAAAAGCACAAAGGCGAATAGCGCAGAGCGAATGGAGAAGATATCTTCTTTTTTATTTGAGAGCGAATTCAAACAAGCTGACATCTCAGTAATGACAGCAATATTAGCCCCATACGAGTGAGCTTACACCACTTTATTCAAAACAATATTTTTAGAATACCTGTTATGAATGATAGAGTTAAAATTAGATATGCATGATGCGTCATAATCTTCCTCATCAACAGTATACATTGTTGGATTATTGATGGTAACTTCGTAAATATTAAATGATTCTTGACTCAGGTCAAAAGCATCATCTTGTTTTATTACATTAGAAAATCCTAATGGCTTTGGAAATACGAATGATTCCACTACTGGATTACCGCTGCCAAGAGATTGAAAATCAAAAAATTCATCGAATGAAAGCGGAAGAGTACCTGCTTCGGAACCCGTGTATTCTATCATGATGTATATCGTTCTCTTTGAGTCTGTCGAAGGCTTGCCAACAACTGGACTTAATTCAAATATAAATTTACCAACATTAGGTATTTGATCTATTTCAAAAACCCTACCAGCAGGCAGAGATGTTAATTCGAGACTGGTAGTCCCATCTACAAATATATAGGTGTCTCCAAAGCTGGTTGTTTTTACATATCCAACACAGCTTCTTTCTCCATCGGAAGCTTTTCGATGATAATTTGATTTTAAAAGTATTGTGTAGAATCTATCTAGTCTGGTTATCTTGATATTAAAAATATTTGCAGAATCAAGGTCTACTACTATCTCACTATTGTTTATGTATTGAGTTTTAGGATAGGAGCCTAGGTCTTCTGCAAACATGAGCGTAGATCCAAAAATGACACCGCCTCCAACTTCTCGATACCCACCTCTTATGGAGGCTCCAGATCTGCTTATTTTGAGAGATGACTGTCCTCCGTCTCCAGCACCTACATATTTAAGATCAGCAGACAATCCTGTTCCCGTATCGTTGCATATCAATATGTCCTTGCATGAATCTGATGCAGGAACGCCAGCTATAGTCCTAGATGCTGGAGGAGTTGGATCTTCTGGCGGATTATATATTGCTGGATCACATACGGGCATATCAGGTCACCACGGAAGATTTCTTAATTCCTATTTTATATGAAGAAGATAATGGAATAACATATATGTCATAAACTACAAACTTGGTAGTAACCCCATTTACGCATGTATCAAACTCACCTATTACAGATCCGTCACCCGAAGAAAAAACAAACCTAGCGTTATGTGTGATTCCTCCTGAAGGAAAGACAGCAGTGAGCGACGACTTGCACCCTACCTTGGGAATAAATCCAAGTTCTGATTCGGCAATAGATAACGATGGATCAAATACTATTGTCACATTATTCACGCCAGCGCTTCCCACTTCTCCAGTGCAGCAAGAGGTGCACAGTGTAGAAGATCCATCAGCTGTTTGCATCTCTATTACATAGTTTTTACTTGCTACTAAGTCTATACTGATGTTTGTTCCATTCTTGTGATTTGAGACAGAACAGTCTTCACAGCATCCTTGCATGATGGCATTTTTAAGAAGTCCACCATTGAGATCAAGAACAGCAGCAGACTGGCCCAGCTTGAGCGTAGACTCATTGCCAGATCCGTCACATACTGATATTACCCCAGAAAGTGGAAGTCCTTCTCCGTCGTTTCCTAGTTGCAATATATCTGGATAACTTGATGCTGGAGTTCTTCCAGCCAGACCTCGATATGCCATTAGTGTTTCCTTGTAATGCCCTTAGATATCAAATGCTTTGCTGGATCGCATATTTTTACACCAACTATTGTAGGATAAAAAATCCCAGCAAAACCACAATATGAAAGATACTTCATCATGTGGTCATCTATATCGTTTACTTCAAATTCTCCCATGCACGATCTTGCCAATTTATAGTCATGAAGGTCATTCAAATTTAATATTTTTGACCCATCTTTTAACTTGCAAGATATCAGCACTTTGCCATTACTTGATTGAGATAAATCAGTAAGCACTGTGCAGAATTTAGTATTTCGCAGGAATTTGTCAATATTCAGATTTATGTCTTCAGTACCTGTATCTAGAAATAAAGTAATATCACTCCAATTTGGTATTGGTCTTCCTAGGCAATCGGTTTTTATGTTTTCTTTTGCTGTCATTTATTAAAGGTTCTCATGGTATTTTCGCCAAAATATTTTATTATGCCTTCTCAAAAGCCATTTTTATTATATGCTTGTTGCGATGCACATGGCAGCAGGGCATCTTATTTAGTATTATCTAGACAAATACCTCATGATTTTATCTTATCCGAAGGTCCTCCAATACTAGAATTAATTGGGATGCGTGAAATAAAAGGAATTGCCGAAATCACGCATTACATAAATTCTTTTCAGTATTTAATGGATCTTGAAATATGGTCATTGACGCATCGACAGTAGCATTTTCAATAATTTCGTCTATAGGCATTGCTGTAATATTAGTGGAAAAGAAGGATGATTTTCCAGTAAATGGTATACATAAGGTACTATCTTATGTGATAGAAAAGACACTTGGTCCAAAATGGGCTATGATGCTATACTGCACTGTGTGTGCATCATTCTGGTCTAGTTTGATTGTTGAATTATCATTATATTTTATAACAAACAAAAACCATTTTTTATGGCCATTGACTGGGTTCGCAACTGCAGGAATAGTCTATTTTATAATAGATATACTTAACATAATGGACAGGCGTGATACATGAAAAAAGATGGCACAGGAAAAGAACATAAAAGAAAAGGCATAAACGCCTTTGATAATGCGCGCTGGAGCAGATTCTCAGAACTGAAGAAAAATAAAGACTTCGGTGAAGCATTCAAGCAACAGTATATAAAAGAAAGAAATTCTATTATTGTAGATTATATCTACATAGCAAAGAAGCTTTCAGATCTTATGCATATGAAGCATTCTGAAATAGATAAGGAAGATCTATATGGATGGGGATGTTGTGGTCTTATGGATGCTATAGAGAGATATGATGTATCAAAGGGAATACAATTTGAGACATTTGCAACATATAGAGTTTTTGGAGCCATGTATGATGAAATGCGAAAAATAGACTGGACTCCAAGACTGGCTAGAAAACGTGCAGCTATCATAGAAAGGCTTTCTTTAAAGTATTTTGCTGAAAATGGCACAAATCCTACTGATGAGGAAATTCTGGAAATGATGAATGGGGAAATACCAATAGGCGGCATAAGAGCCTTGCGGGACAAGAGAACCACTATGATGGTATCCATGGCTTATGCTTCAGATGAAGACCAGGACTGGATGCAGTCTTTATCTGAAGATAGCGATGAAATTAAGACATGTGATTCTCATGATGCTATAGATCACATATGTCAAAGATTTCTAGATAAAAATGAAGCAAAAATGATGAGATGCATATTTGAAAATAACATGACCCTAAAAGAGGCAACTAGGTTTTTAAAGATCAAAAACGAAAAAAAGGCAGCTTCCATCTATAAAAACATGATGATTAAATTAAAGAATCCAGAAACAGCCATGCTCATAAAAGGGTTAGTGCAAAAGTCCGCGTGAATAGAAAAATTATAAAAGATAATAAATGGAAGAATCTTTTTTCTGATTTTTCTTGCTTTATTATTGGCTGCTCGCCAAGCGTTCTTGATCTCAATCTGAACTTGCTCAGTAATTCATTCACTATTGGGATAAATAATGTTCTGCCACTGATTGACCCGTATTTACTGATATGGCAAGACTATGAATTTTGGCATGACCATCATTTAGCAATACAGAAATCCAAATCAATAAAAATTTGTCATGCAAAAGCAGATCCATTGGGTCTGTTTTTTAATTTTGATATAAATGAAACTAAATTGGAAGTAGCTGATAATCCTTCTATTCTAATGGGAAAATCCACTACAGGAGTAATGTCTGTGCAGTTTGCCCACTCTCTTGGGTTTAAAAAAATGTATTTAATAGGAATGGACTGTTGCGTAAGAAACGGGCAGACAGATTGGTTTGGAGAAAATAAAAGATGGAAAAGTCATACATTAGAAATGTGCAATAGGGGACTAGAATGGATATCTGCACATTACGAACATAAGATAAAACTTATAAATAGTTCTGAATTATTGCAGGATGTGATTGAGAAGGATCATTCACACATAGTGTCAAGAAATACCGTATCCGACTTGATAAAGGTAGGCAAAAGGGATTCTTGATAATGGCTAGTATACTACGAGAACAATTATATCAGGAGCAGTTTATGACCATGTCTGGAAATATAAGTGATAATACAGTGTTTACAAAAGATGATGTAGAACATAATTCCTTAGAGTATTTTGGTGGCGATGATTTTGCCGCGAAGGTATTCATGGACAAGTATGCTCTAACGAACGGCAAGGGGGGATTCCTTGAAAAGGATCCCTCTGACATGCATCGCAGAATAGCTAAGGAGTTTGCACGGATAGAAAAAAGCAAATTCAAGAGTCCGTTCACTGAGGAGGAAATCTTCTCTGCGCTTGATAAATTTCAGCGAATAGTCCCGCAGGGATCTCCTCTTTACGGGATCGGAAATAGATCTCAATTTATTTCTCTTTCCAATTGCTATGTAGTGGACAGTCCTGCTGATTCATATGGAGCAATCATGGCTGCTGATGAATCTCTTGTTCAGATCAGTAAGCGAAGAGGAGGAGTAGGCGTAGATCTTTCCCATCTGCGTCCAGAAAATGCTCCCACCAAGAACGCAGCAAGGACAAGTACTGGAGTGATATCTTTTGCTTCTCGCTTCTCCAATTCAATCAGAGAAGTCGGTCAGCATGGTCGGCGTGGAGCGCTGATGCTGACTCTCAATGTGCACCATCCAGATATTCTTGCATTTGTACGAGCCAAGAGGGATCTAACGAAAATCACCGGAGCCAATATGTCTGTTCGTCTGACTGACGAATTCCTAAAGGCTGTTGACGCTGGAGAGGATTATCAGCAGCGGTGGCCAATCGATTCCGACAATCCTCAAATGTCTAGCATGACTAGCGCAAAAAAGATATGGGATGCCATTGTGGAAAATGCACATCACATGGCTGAGCCTGGTCTTCTCTTTTGGGACAACATAATCAATGAGAGTCCTTCTGACTGCTATGCAGACTGTGGTTTTGAAACTATAAGTACTAATCCTTGTTCCGAAATTCCACTTTCAAAGTTCGATAGCTGCCGATTGATGCTTTTGAATTGTTTTGGGTACGTGAAAAATCCATTTACGTCTGAGGCTAGTTTTGATTTTGCATCATTCCATAAGGATGCAATGATGCTGCAGAGACTAATGGATGATCTTGTGGATTTAGAAATAGAGTGCATAGATAGGATCATAGGAAAAATTAAGACTGACCCAGAGTCTAAGATTATCAAGGAAAGAGAACTTGCTCTTTGGGAGAGCATAAGGTCAGCTGCGGTAAACGGCAGACGAACCGGAAGTGGCATGACTGGCATAGGTGACATGATAGCAGCAATGAACATACCCTATGCATCTGATGAGGGTATTGCATTCATATCTAATGTATATAGAAAATTTAAATTGTCATGCTATAGGAGCAGCGTGGAAATGGCAAAAGAACTTGGAGCATTTCCAGTATTCAATGCTGAAAAGGAAATAAACAATCCATTCCTTAACAGAATTAAGGAGCAAGATCTTCAGCTTTGGCAGGAGATGCAGCACTATGGTCGCAGGAATATTGCTCTTCTCACCACTGCTCCATGCGGAAGTGTCAGCAATCTAACTCAAACCAGTTCTGGAATAGAGCCTCAATTCTCCATCATGCCTTACACCAGGCGCAAAAAGGGAAATCCAGGAGATGTTGGATTCCGAAGCGATTTCGTTGATGCAAACGGCGATCACTGGATGGAATTTAAGATATTCCCTCCAAAGGTGAAGATGTGGATGGAGATTACTGGAGAAACAGATCTCTCAAAGAGTCCTTGGAGTGGCTCTACTGCAAACGAACTGGACTGGAAGAAAAGAGTAGAACTTCAAGCTGCTGTTCAAAAAGAGATAGATCATGCAATAAGTTCTACTTTAAACCTTCCGAATAGTGCCACCATTGCATCTGTTGATGAGATATACAGAACCGCCTGGAAGAGCGGCTGCAAGGGCGTTACTATATATCGAGATGGATGCAGAGATGGAGTTCTCATAACATCTCCAAAGGAGAGTAAGAAGGCTGATGATGAGATTATTCCCACCAAGGCTCCTAAGAGACCAGAGACTCTTTCTTGCCATGTTCATCACATCTCAGCAAAGGGAGAGCCATTTGTCGTCATAGTTGGCATGATGAAAGATAAGCCTTATGAAGTGTTTGCTTGCGTCAATCGTAGCGAGGATGATTCCAACATAATTCCTAAAGTTTTCCAGAATGGAACTTTGACAAAGGAAGCAAGAGGAAAATATCGCCTTGATATGGTTGATAAAAATGACAATAAATTCTCTCTATCCAATCTCAATGACAAGGAAAACGGAGATGAGGCTGCGCTTACACGCATGATATCAACAGCCATTAGACATGGAGCTGACATATCATTCGTAGTACAGCAGTTAGAGAAGGTCAAGGGAGATATGTTTGCATTCAGCAAGGCTGTTGCTAGAACGCTGAAAAAGTACATACCTGATGGAACAGAAGTAACTGGCGAAACGTGCGATAACTGCAAGACAAATGATAAATGCGCGCTAGTCAGACAAGAAGGATGCGTTATGTGTAAGTCTTGCGGATGGAGCAAGTGCTCGTGATCGAGGTGCCTTTCATATCCGTTGACAGTAAATTAAATCCAGTAAAGGCTCACGGTTCAGATGCTGCATATGATATTTATGCAGCATCTGAACCGCTGGTGAGAAAGACAAAAAGCGGTCTTAATAGTTACTTAGAGTATAACACTGGATTAAAATTGCAACTTCCTAGTAAAGTGCATGCACTAATTATGCCCAGATCTAGTATAAGAAATATGGATCTGGCGATGTGCAATCCTCCTGGCTTAGTGGATTCTGGGTACAGGGGCGACATAATAGTTTGTTTTAGACTGCTTGCCCCCTATGAGGAGGCTGCCTTCTATAAAAAAGGAGAAAGAATCGCACAGCTTATGATCGTGCAGGAAGATTCAACTATTTTAAAGGAATATGCTTCCATTTCATCGGAAACTGATAGAGGATCCAAAGGTTTTGGATCTTCAGGTGCCTGATGCCATTCTCTTCAAGAAATATACTACTAGTACACAATAGCTCAGACGTCGCCAGTGAGGAATTGGCGACGTCTTATGCCAATCTAAAGTCCATATCAGTATCAAACACACTATCGGTATCCACCGATACTGATGCATCTTACTCAAGCATTTCTGAATATACATCTGAACTTGAAGATCCAGTCAAGGCAAAAATAATTCAGTTAAGGAATGCTGGAACACCTATAGCCTGTGTTGTTTTAAGTTTTAGAATACCAATATTGGTAACAGATGGTCTTGAAACCAAATCTGTATCATCATTATTGTCCTCATGCCTATTAGTTACCAGGACTCCAGGTACTACTAATGATTTTTATCTATCAATGAACGAAGAGCTAATTTCCTCAGGAGAATGTGATCTTCTTTCAGTCATGCATTTAGATGCCCCTACATTGCTAACAGCACGTTATAGGATGAACACATTTGCATCGCTTTCTTCCATAGTGAGCACTGATGGATATTCCTATTTTGACGCAACAGATAGATATGATGGAAGCAATATGGCTCAGCAATGGATAGATTCTATTAATAGAGCGTCCGATATATGCCCTTTTCCAAAAATAGTTGCAGATATAGAAATAGGAGATGCCAGTAGCGTTTTTTCTAGAATAGTAGATGGAAGTATAGTCGTTAGTTCTGGTGTTGAATACGCTGGTACGGGATATTTCAAAGACACATCTAGGGCTAAGGTATTTTACTTTAATGCGGATAATAATGGACTATCAGATCCAAGAACCGCAGAATCTCAAAAACCAGCCATCAAGGCTATCGAGTTTGGCTATACAGTTGTTGCTGGAATGGTCGGAGAGCCAGATGCAGTGGATCAGACTACTCAATACCCAGATCCACGAGCGATTATATACGCCGCCTCTAATGGCATACCAATGGCTTGTGCCATGATATGGTCTCAGCGCGCAGTCGGAGAGCATTTGGCTGTATACGGAGATCCTCTCGCCAGGTTTAGAGCTGAAGATATAGCAGAAAAGAAATTCGATGCAGTTGAAGGATACCTGAGTTCTATAAATAATATAGCACAAGCAAGATCTCAGATAAGAACAAGAGAACTATATGCATCTAGAATACTTAGAATAGTATCTGCTGCAGACAGTGCGGATTTCAAAAGAAAATTCCTACTTAAAGCCAAGTCGCTGAGTTTTATTGAAGATGGTATATCACTTGGAATGCTTGCAAGTCCAAGTTCTGAACTTAGAAACATATCTAAGCATGTGGGATATGCAAAATATGATTTTATCACAGAACCAAGTTTTGAAGAACTCATTAAACTTATTGGTAAAAAAATACCACTTAGTTTTTTACGCTCTAATATAGATTCTAACTTGATAGTATCTAGAGTTGGTTCTAGTTTAATACAGCCACCAGGAATCGCAGTAATTGAATTCAGGCTACCTACTATAACTGGATTGCCAAGATTTTTTCACTTAATGGCAAATGGATATGATGCTGAAGGAAATCTAGTATTTAGTGTAGATTCAGTTAATAGGTCGGATCTTTGGAGATACGAGTCCGAACCAGGAGTATTGAGAAGAATACCACCAGAAGGTATCTACACATCTCTATCTGGAAGATATATAGAATTTACCCAGCCTACAGGTTCTTCCCCACCTCTTGTTGAAATAAGAGGAGAGTTCAGTATAATTGATCCAGAAAACGATCCTGAACTTATACATGAAACATATTGGAGAACGCAAGAATGAGTAACCCAGGAATAAGACCGGGAGCTTATCGAAGCATAATGGAATCTGCATCAGAGTCTTTATATTGCTGTCACCAGGCTAATTTATACATAGATAAAGCAATGTTTTCCATTGAGAGGTCTGCTATTCAGCCAGAAAATCCTAATAGAAAAAAGACCTTATCAAGCATGGAGGTTTCAAAGAGAAAACTGACAGATCTAGCAGCTTCTCCAAGTCAAGCAATTGTTTCTTTTGCAATTGATGTTACAAAGTACACCATAGGCACTTATGGGTATAGTGGTATAGAAGATATGTTAGCCGACCAATATATATCAGTTCCACAGCCAATTCTTACAGTCATGCAAGGAATAGGTTTTCTGACAGATGTTGCAGAAGGCGGAGATGAATCGGCTAGATGGTTAGATATCGGAGACTCTCTTGATGAGATATCTATCTCTAGTATTTCAGGAACACTTATGACTTGGGATTGGATTGGTTCCGTTGGTATTAGCGCTTGACGGACCTTTTATTTCGTTATTAATATTCAATTCTTTAAGGCTTGCAAGGAATCTGTACCATGCTTCCATATTTCTTGGACTTGCGGGAACGGTATGCGCAAAGAGTCTTATTGATTGAATGCATTCATTAAAATTATTTACAACAGAACTTGCTGATTTTATCTCTCTTGATTTTCCTATGTTCTTTAATTTCGCATTGATAACCATTTCATTTGGATATTCTCTCTCTAGCTCCTCCACTACCTTATTCAAAGCATTTCTAACTGACTGAAGAGCCAATGACAGTGCGATATTCTGATTGGCCAGCATATCATTTTTCACTTGCAAGTCGCTAATTATTTTTAGAGCAGATCCTGTGTTTGAAACAGACCCCATGGCAACTGCTATCATATCAGAAAGTTTTTTTTCACTACTATCTTGCATGTTCAACACCTTGGTAAACTATGAGCATCATTATATGCCTCAACTAAATCTACGGCTTTATTGTAGTAGGAAGGCAGCCAATCTCCAAAAACTCCTATCAATGCCTTATGTTTTTCATCCTTATCGGGTAAGGGATTGCCATAATCGTCTTTTGCATAAATCATTTTCTTAATATCAACCACACCAGATGCTTGACCGTGAGCATTCGCAAAGTCAACTATCATATCTAATACTTTTACAAAATCCTGAAAAATTATAGGATTCATTGCCAGTGCTGCGGCATTGGATGTAAGTCTTTTTCTTAAGACATTGCAATATATTTCATTATATATATACTGACACACACTACCGGGAGCTATCGAAGTATTCTTTGAATGCTCGTTAAACTCCGAATCCATATGAGACTTCATTGATCTAGAAAAATCTGCCAAGTTTGAATATCCCTTTTGCTGAATCATGTCAATAGCCATTCGAGATGATCCTCGATTGCCCATCCATGTGTCCCCTATGATAGGATCCAAGTTTTCTTGAATTCTTTTTGCGCCTTCCAGACCCTTGTTTAGGATCTGTCTCAGCGATGGACTAAAAGCTTTTTTTGCCAAATAACTTTCGGTGTGAATTTTTATCATTTTGATACCTGTTCAAGTTCTTTCTCGAATGCTGGAAGAAATCTATCTATGCTATCGTTAACTCCAATGAGCATAGTAAATGATCTATCTGCCCTCATTTTTTCAAGAAGCTCTTTTGTGGCGTTTTTTATATCTGGGTGAAAAGCGTATGATGTCATATCTGTCGGTGGAAGTGCTGAAGTTTTTTTATTTATGATTGTTGCAGGTCTTTCCGTAAAACCAACGCTTCTGGTTCCCTGGACGGAATAGGTTATATCTATACAATGATTCAACAACTCTGATACCCTCTTTATCTTGTTAAATAAAATTCCTACTGGTCTTATATCATAAGTTGTTCCAGAAGAAGATATTATCATATTAATAGTATGCAAAGAAAATTCCAATAATTTAACAGTCTTTTCAGCGACTACAAGTTGCTCATGCGAAAACACATCTTTGTTCTCGCCCGTAATCATTGATTTTATACCCCACATAAATCTTTTCATATTGTTTTTTACTTGTAATTAAGATATACTCCTAAAGGATATTTCGCAAAGATAGTCGAAAATAAAATCATGAACATAAAATTAGCAAGAATTCATAATAGAAATATGCTGATGCGTATTGCTCAGCAAGCAGCTACAGTTGCTGATGACGGTACTAAAACCGATACTACAGGCGGCAAAGACAATGGAGCCACCGCTCCTAGCGGTACTCCTACTCCTGCCCAGGCAAATAATACTGGAACTACCCAATTACAAAATAAAGCCCCTGCTGATGGGTATGACACTTTTGTTCAAAGACAACAGCTTAATCAATTTAAAAAGGAGCCATGGCTTATTAATCTTTATTATGCATATCAGCCACAGCCAAGCACAAGGCTTGAGAATGATCTAGGGGGAGCTGTAAGAAGGGCCACTGGGACATCATCAGATAGAATAAGAGAGCATTTAGCAAATGCTCTCTCAAGATTAGAAAGTCCAAAAGTCGTATCCCTAAGAGATAAAGCCATTAATGAATATGCTAGATGGAATGAGCAAGTTACATCAGAAAAGTCGAGAATGCAGGGACAGGCTGATGCCGCAAAAAGCCAGGATGCCGCCAAGGCACATGATGCATTGTTAGAATGGCAAGAAGGGACTGATGATCCTAGTTGGCTGTTTCTGACTAATGAGGTTTCAAAGTCAGCCCTGAAGCAAGCTCAAATGCAGATTGTCAGAGAAATCGAGAGAGAAGGAAGTGGTATTTTGAACTCAAATCCACTATCTTTCTCCGCAGTAGCAACTGATCCAATTTCTTATTTTAATAATTTAATGGAACAGGGATATGTAAGGAACATACAGAGCAAGGGAATAGCTCTTCCATTTGATGTTATAATGGGATGGGCTGAATCGCTAAATGAAGCCCAAAGGATGACCCCGCAGTTCCAGAGATTCCAAGGTTTAGTAGACCAAGCATCGGAGAGGCAGGGAGTCCAAACCGATATTAGAGGCATAAGAAACCAAGGCATGATTGATAGAGCAAGAGCAGCAGAACAGAGAAGAATGAGACCTGGACGACCGCGCTAAAATAAAATAGCCATATAATAAAAAGGGCACTAATAATAAAAAAGGGCACTAATAGTGCCCTTTTTTATTCAAATAAATCAACCAATCATGGAGCTTCTACTGCTCTAGCCAGATCCAGATACTCAAATTGCTGAGTATTTCTATTAAATTTAACTGGATAATATAGTTTTTTACCATTAACTACAAATGGTCCATGCATGCCATTTTCTGAAATTTTATTGTCTTTAAAGAATAATTTTGCATCAGGAGCATCTTGTGTTGGATTTGGCACAAATCCTGCCGTAAGAGCACCTCCTGGACCAAGTCCACTATTCATACTGCCAATGCTTATTCCAGATGTGGAAGCTTGCCCAGATGCTGGAATAGGTATATTAGGATCACTAAATTGAGTTGCCTGCACTCCTGGACCTCCAATTCCAGCCTGAGCAGGCTGATTGACATCCGTAGCAGCCGAAGTGCCACCTAATCCAGGGGCTCGTACACTATTTTCGACAGGAGGTCTTATTGTAGGCACTGGAGATGGCATGTTTATTGGTCCCGCCATCTGTGCATGCTTGTTCATTTTTAATATATTATCCATTCCTTGCATTGGAAAGTTTGATGATATCTTTATCTTCATGTTGTTATCCTCCAAGCATTCTTGGATTTAATTGCCTACCACCAGATGGCTGAGTAGCTTTTGCCTTAGGAGCAGAAGGAGCTGGAGCAGCAGGTTCTGGAAGCTTTCCAGTGTCTTTCACAGTCTCGTACTCTTTAAGTATCTCCCTGCCAGCTTCACCAGTTTTTGCTGAAGCATCATCTGGAGATATATCTGTTTTCTTAGTCTGAGGATTTCCAGGTCTGGTTCCTCCTACGGGCTTTTTTGCTGCCTCAAATAGGATCGCATAGTTTTGATCTTCTCTCCTCTTTCGAGCGACGGCTTCTCTTTTTTGTTTTACATCTACATTTGGAACAGCCATCCCCTTGGATCTAAGTTCCTGCTCCATAAGCTCCAGTGTGGTTCTGCCTTGATTTATGGCATCCATCACAGCTTCTTGTATATTTAATGTTGCTGACTTGAGTAGCGGAGCTACTTCTTTCTCCAAAGCGATTAAACCTGTTTCGTACTGGGCAACAGATTCTGTAGTGACCTTAAAACCTCCCATTACTTCCTGCCAAGATCTTCCGCCCGTAAGAGCATTCCAACCTGCGCCTATTGCTTCTCCGCCAAGATATATTCCAGCACCAATCAAAAGAGATGCCGTTATGGGATCCATGGCTTCCTTGCGAAGTTCTAAATATCCAGCATCATTTATGCCAATGTATCCTCGAGATATACCAGCTTCAGCCCATTTGTTTCTGTTTATTTTTACATTATTTTTCATCTTAAGTCCTTATTGATTGGCTGGATTAAATTGTTCACTAACGCTAGATGGAGATGACAAATCTTCTGGCAAGGTTTGCTCAGACATTACATCTTGAATTTTTCCAGAAACTGCTGCCTGATATCCAGGATCATTCTCCAGATCCTTAGCCATGGAGGCTATGTATGAATTCAATGCATCCAATTTTTCATTAGGACCTGCTGCGTGACCGTACATCATTGGCATGACTTTTTGAGCAAGTATTTCTTGCGCTTTATTGAATTCTTGAGCACCTTTGGGGGTTCTTATTGCTCCAGATACATCATTGGCTCCTCTACTCCAGTCATACACAGACATAAGTCCCTTATGAACACCCCATGCAGCCATTGAGCCAGCTGCTGACACTAAATTCCCAGCCATAAAGCCGCGCACGCCGCCTGATGCTATAGCCCCAGCAAGACCAGTCCTGGCTGTGGCCAACGCTCCAGGAACAGCTCGTCCTCCTGCAGCTAGTCCACGCACAGTAGACATGGCTCTTCCTGAACCAGATGCTCTTGCCGCAGAAAATTCAGTTCCTACTGCAGATAACGGTTGTTTTAATCCCATTCTGACGCCAGCTGTTGGAGCAGCTCTAGAAACTACTCCTCCAGTAGAAGTTGGAACTCCCTGAACTGCTTCGATGGCCTGTCCAGTTGGCGATACTACTCCGCTAGGACCTATCAACATATCTCCAAGCCTGCTGGTTGTATATCGAGGAACCGTAGTCATTCCACTTGGTATGCTTCCAAGACCTTTACCTTTCATTCCCGAAACTACTCCTCCAGGAACTCCGTAGCCAATGCTCCTTTGCATGGCATCATAGCTATTTGCCTGGGCTCGTTTAGTTAGCGAAGATGAGTTTGCGGAAAAAGCAGAAAGATTAAGAATCAAGGCATCTTCAGATATAATAATGCTTCCGTCCTTGATTCCAGCCATTACCCATTCTCGTGATGAGATTTTTATTTTATTAGTATTTGACTTTTTTACATTTTCACTCATATTTGCCTCTGATTTATAATATGGTATATTAATTCTTATTCCTAAGTACAGCCATTTGCTGCATGGCACGAATCTGTTGTTTGCTAATTTTTTCCTGAGTTGCACCTATGGCAGCCGCCAGCGCTATGCCTTTGTTATCAATATGAGAAGCCATGCCCTGCATTCTGCCTATTAATTTTTGCAAAGTACCCAGGTTCGTACCAGCAGCCTGAAGTGACCCCACATCGCTAGCAATGGCAGGATTTATTTTTGAAGAACCAGCCAATGCAGAAGATATCAATTCTTCTATATAATTTGCCCCCATGTAGGCTCCTATGGCAGGAGCAGCAACTGCGGCTGCCGGAAGAACCGCCCTGCTTGCAGAACCAAGCCATGGGAAAAGTCTGGATCCTAGGTTTTTAGCAGCAGCAGGCGCAGCTGCCCCAGCAGCAACACCAACTGCCACATCCTTGCTACTCATGGCATTTGATCCAGTTGCAGGAGTCCCGTATCCTGATTCTGAGCCACCAGGAGCTCCAGAAACTCCCTTGACGCCATATGAGGCAGCAGCATCTTCTATCGACCTAGATAGGCTTCTATGATCGCCTATGAAATTTGGGATCATTTGCGCAGTCTTCTTGCGACTGCAATCAGGGCATCTTTGAATTTCCTTTTTCAAGGCAATTTCGTTCCCTTCCTCCACGCCTTACAACTCCAGTATCTTGCAGTAGTCCTATCCTTTGCTGTATCGCATTTATGCCTTGCGAGAAAGGACTTCTGCCTGTTGGGCTTGTTTCTTTTGATACTCAGGGTCTTTTCTCCCTTTGATTTTGCACTAGATCCGCCGTGTCCGAAATTAACCTTCTTTACATTCCCTGACTTTGGATCTTTCACATAAACCTTGAACTTTTTAACATCGCCCTTCATTATCTTGCCAAGAGAGACTTCCTTGCCTTGATATTGAGCAGCATGCTTTTTAAGTTCAAATGATTCTGTTTCTATTATTACCATTTAAATCTCCACTTATTCTTATGTAGGAGAATAGTTTTTTCCTTGCGATTCCTCTAAAGAATAATCAATTGCAATCGATAAAGTCGCTTCGTAGAAGCTTTTCCTGGAATCAACACCAACAATCCAGCGATATTTGGGATCTCCCTCTGACTTCTTTCTATTTACAATAGTGGTAAAGTCTTCTCCTGTCTCTGAATGTATTCTCATTATTTCAGAGCTAACTGGAGGAGTTACAACCCCATTTGGAGTTGCTTTTTTGACTACAACTACCTTGTCATTAGAGGGTATGTCAGTCAACTCAAAATCAGCGGATATAAACTTAAAAGGCAGTGATCTATTGCCTGAAAAAACCGCATCGCATATGGCATTTCTTATTTCTTCTTGCTTTTCTGTTATTACTTGAGAAGCAACCATGGATCTCCATTCTTCAAAAGCATTTATTTCACTGTTATCAGGATCTTCTGACTTCACCATCTTGTCAAGAACTTTTCTCAAGGTCTTGCAGTCCTTGACATCAAATCTTATCCATGTATTTTTTTCCCCTAGACCTGACATTTTTCCTTTACTCATCTTGAAGTCGACAAGAACGGAATCCTTGTCCTTCATTGCCTGATCCACTATGTCCTGCACTGCATCGGCTACTTCTATTGACTTTATAAATTCCGAAAAAGATTCAGATATCATGTTCAACTTAAAATTCCTTTCACTTAGAAATTTCTGTGGTTATAGAGAGCTAGATCTCGATTTTGAGATCGGAAATTCTCCCATTCATGTTGTTTTCGGTCCCAATGGCACTGGAAAGAGCACCATGCTTTCAGCCATAAGGATACTTGCAAATCCTCAAATGTTTCTAAATAGAGACAATGATCTTATTTTTAGAAAACTCACATGGCATCCAGATTACGATCCTACGACAATCGGATTTACTCCTTCGTCGGAACCGCTTTTTATGAAAGCAGTATTTTCAGATATAGAAGGAAGTCAGAAGATAGTGACCATGGACAACCATGGCGTCATTGCAAATGAACTGCCTCATTATCGCAGCGATCAGGAAGGCTTTAGCATTTTTGTAGATGCAGATCATCCTATGAACATGAATAAGTTTCAGATTCCAGAAGAAGCAGGAGACAAGTTCCTAAGACTGGCAAAGGCAGTATATGGTCTTCCTGTTTCATTGAATACAGCAATCAAAGTTGCAGAATTGGATTCATCTAGGAATTTCCATACAGACTTCATGATAGTAAAGGGTGAAGTAAATGTTCACTTTAGAAGAATGAGCGATGGAGAGAAGAAAATAGCAACATTACTACGTCACATATGCACTGAAGCAGTTCATAATCCATCAAGAATAATATTAATAGATAATGTAGAAATGCATATATACTTCAAAAGACACTCACTGCTTTCAAAGGCTTTATGCAAGGAATTTCCAGACAAGCAGTTTATAACTACATCTCATTCAAAAGCTTTCATAGATTCATGTCGTGAGCAGTATGGATCATATTCTCTCATAGATCTCGAAGAGAAGTTTTCAAAGGACTACGCTCTGTATTCAGTAGATGAATCCTACTGATCGGCGTAAACCGATAGGCTCCATCCGCTACGCGTCTGGAGAGTATCGTCTCGGCTTCGCCTCGCCAATACTACGTTTTCTTTCTCGTTTATAATAAATTTTTCCATCTATTAATGGGCTCTGGGAGCAGAGTATCTCCTAAGAGAGCCACTCGCGTAAATTACCATTCAGAACGCAATATTTCATTGCTCACGCGAGGACAGCGCTACCATTATTCTGATATGGTACCCTAATTCTGTAAAGTAGCGGAAAGGATAATGTCCGCTTGGACGCACGAAGCATGCGTTTTACAACCACTGCATTACCTAAATGAACAGTCTTTTACCTCTGATGTTTAAGTCTTGATAGATGCAGGCTACCTCTTCGGTTAGGAAGAGTACAGGCTTGCGGGTCTTAGCCATGGGGTGTCGCGCCTGAAACCCCTACCCCCCCTGTTCCTGGATGTTGCCGTGCTTGCGGCATTGCCTTTTTATCGACAAAATGATTCTAGAGAAGAGGTAGATATGTTAAAAAAAAGTATTATAAAAAAGTGATTTCTCTATATCCACAATCATCTGGAATAAAAAGCAGTCAAAAATCAACAGCCCCATCTCACCCTAGAAAAGGTGATGTTTGGATTTATCCAATTACGGGAGAAGAGACTGTGTGGTATGTTGACTCTAATGACAAGGCTGCTTTTGTTGAGTTTGCTGACAATGCCATATGGGAGGATTTAGCTGAAGCAACTTCTGAATTAAAATTTCCATCAAGCAGTCCTTCAATATCTCAAATTTTAATACATGGAAGAAGAAAATGGCAGTGGAACGGCAAATTCTGGAAATCACTTTATCCCGCATTGGTGGTGCGTGGAGGAACTTTCTCAGATTAGTGTGAAAATATAAATATACATAAAAAAAAGATAAGATAAATAATATATTAGGAGCAATAAATGGCAACAAATCCCACCATTCAGTTCAAGCGCAAGACTACGACAGGTACACCATCTTCCCTTTCTGTGGGAGAGCCAGCGGTAAATACTGCGGATAATCAACTATTCATAGGCACCAATGGTCCTGCCGTAAAATGGGTTGGAGCTGAGATAGAAAACAGTTCTACCAATGGAACCACATGGTCTAGCGACTTAAAGTTGGCTACAAAGAAAGCAATTGGCGACTATTTCATGCCTCTTGGCGGCGGTTTATTTACTGGAGATGTTACCCTAACAGGGGGATCTGATCTGAGGTTCAGGGAGACAGGCGGAGGCACCGACTACGTTGCCTTCCAGGCTCCAGCCGCTGTGACCACGAGCGTAACATGGACTCTTCCTGCTGCAGATGGTGGTGCAGGAGAAGTGCTTTCCACAAACGGATCTGGAACACTCTCTTGGGCTTCTGCTGGATCTGCTACTACTGTAACCACTAACTCGGATAATACCAATGCGACTAGATACATTGTTTTGTCCACATCAGCTCAGTCTGGAGCAACACTATACGTTGATGACACCACTGGAGCCCTTAGCTATAATCCTTCAACTGCAGCACTTACTGTTGCTGGTGATGTAAATGTGAACGGCGGTGATTTGGTTACATCTGCATCAACAGCAAGTGTTTTTGATACCAATGCCACGACTCTGACGGTGGGAGCCGCAGCCACAACAGGTACCTTTGGCTATTCCAGTACGGCTGCTTCTACAACAAATATATCAACTGGAGCAGTCGCATCATCTACCACAAAAACCGTAAACATAGGTACAGGAGGAGCAGCATCTTCCACTACCAATGTCAACATTGGATCTTCCAACGGAGGCACCGTAACAGTAAATAGCAATATGACTGTGAGCGGAGACCTTACTGTAAGCGGAACTACTACCACAGTGAACAGTAGTACCTTAAGTGTGCAGGATCCTTTGATATTCCTGGCTAACAATAACGGATCTACAGATGCTGTTGATATTGGATTCTACGGTCTATATGATACATCTGGATCTCAAGATCTTTATACTGGCTTGTTCCGAGATGCCAGCGATGACAAGTATAAGCTGTTCAAGAGTCTCCAGGCAGCGCCAACGACCACAGTCAATACCGGCGGAACTGGATATGCGGTTGCCACCCTTGTCGCAGACCTTGAAGGAAAGGTCAGCGGTCTTACAGTCACAACCTCAACAGGCACACTGACCATAGCCAATGGTAAGACCCTTACCGCTAGCAATACGCTTACATTTACTGGCACAGATTCTTCTTCCGTGGCTTTCGGAGCTGGTGGTACTGTTGCGTACATCGGATCAAACAACGCATTCACTGGTGCAAATACATTTACCAATGCCACTGGACAAACCTTCAGACCAGCAGGTACTCAGGATGGTATAATAATTCAGGGAAGGGCTGGAGGCACCAGCACCTATGCTGTGACCCTTGCCACGGCCACCTTAGGCGCTTCTCGCACCTTTACTCTTCCAGACGTAGATGGCACCGCCATTACTACGGGTAATCTATCCAGCATCACGACAGTGGGAACGATTTCTTCTGGTACATGGAACGGAAATGCAATTGGAGTTGCATACGGAGGTACTAACATAACATCATACACTGTTGGTGATGTTATATACGCTTCTGGAGCGACTACTTTAAGTAAATTGTCAGCATCATCCACTGCTGGGGCAGTGCTGGCAAGCACAGGATCGGCAGCAGCTCCAGAGTATAAGACTATATCATTTACAAATGGATCTGTCACTTCTGGATCTGGAACTCTTACACTTGCGGTTCAGAATGCAGCTGCCGATGGAACCACTAAGGGAATAGCAACATTTGATTCTACTCAATTCGATGATTCTTCTGGATTAATATCTATGGGTACCATAGATGGTGGTACATACGTATAATAAAACAGACTAATACAAGGAGGATATATGCCAAGGCAGGTTTCCTATATTAGATTCAATGAAAATCTTTCTGATAACATATCGTATTCAAAAAATTACATTAAGCGAGATAGTTCTGAAAATGAGATAATATCAATTGTCAGCGGTCATGCCACTGCTTCTCCAACCTTTGGATTTGAATTAATTGATAGTAGCGGAGGTGCCGATATACAGAACGCAGCCGCAGACAGTCAGACCAAAGGCATTGCGACATTCTTCGATGCGCAGTTTGACTCATCTTCTGGTCTCATCACGCTTGACACACTTGATGGCGGATCTTACGATTAAAATATAATTTTAATTTTCTAGTAAAAAATCCAGGGTTAGCATCCTGGATTTTTTTCATTACTACAATACATTGACGATATATAAATAACGGAGTCTACGCATGGAAGACCAGGAAATGTATAAAGATAATTTTTTAATTCCAATTCTCAGGAAAAGAGTAAGCGAACTTTCTTCAATAGCTTTGGAACTAGAGGCAACGGTCATATTTCAGAACAATAAGATCAAGGAATTGAACGATAAGATAGCCAATTTAACTTTTATTCAAAATGAAGATTCATCTTCTCCAGCAAGATCGAAAAAGAAGTTATCTTCCAGTGAAAAGAGCAGCAGTATGGCAGATGGCGGAACATTCTGATACTAAATGGCTACTAACCCAGCAATAAAACCAAGAAGAGGAACATCAACGCCTGGTGCTGGTGCTATACTTCAGCATGAACTAGCCATAGATACTACCAATAAAAGAATATTTATTGGCGCGGCAGATGGTTCTGGAACATTGGTAGGATCTGCTCCTGGCGGGTCTGATACACAAATACAGTTCAATGACGGTGGTAATCTGGGTGGTGATTCTGGTCTTACATACAACAAGACGACAGATGCCTTGACCATGGCGGGTGATCTGAATCTAAATGGTGGAGGAATAAAATCGAATGAGGCAACTGTTTCTATTCTTCCATCTACAGTCACTACACTCAATATTGGTGGCGCTGCAACTGCTCTTAATTTGGGAACAACGACAGGAACTACGACCATAAACAGTCCAACTGTGGTAGGTTCACAAACAACACAAGCACTTTTTGATACTGTAGCAACCACGATGAATTTTGCCAGAACGGCAACTTCAATTACTATGGGTGCTGCTACAGGAACCACTGCAATAAGAAATCCCACTGTAAGAATAGGCAATACTACAGGTCAAATAACTACCAATACTACAGCAAGCACAAATCATTTAACACTTCAGCCTTGTGGTAAGTTGATGATTGTACCAACTTTACTAACTATCAATGCAGGATCTATTCCTTCTATTACTGTAGAGAATACAGATGGAGCAACAGGTGTAGTCGAGATTGCTGGTGGTGACTTATTTCTGACAAGAAAGACAGCAGATGATGCTACTTTTACTCCTGTAAACATCATATTTGAAGGAGCAACGAACAATACTAATGAAACCACATTAACTGTTGAGGAACCTACTGCTGATAGGACGATCACTCTACCAGATGCTGGTGGAACTGTTGGTGTTATGGCATCTCCTACAAATCAGCAAATTCAGTTCTATGACAGTGGTACTAAGAACCTCAAGGGTGATGCTGATCTAATTTTTGACGGTACGAACCTGCAGATAGGTTCGCAGGGAGATTTGCGTCTTGCTGATTCAGATTCCTCCAACTATGTCGCCTTTCAGGCTCCAGCAACAGTATCTGACAACAACATCTATACGCTTCCATCCGCAGTAGGATCTGCCAATCAAGTATTGCAGATTGCTTCAGTTGCAGGAAATGATGCAACCCTACAGTGGGCGACTGTATCTGGTTCTGGTTCGCCTGGTGGTTCTGATACTTATGTACAGTTTAATGATGGTAGCACTTTTGGTGGTGATGCCGGTTTCACTTACAACAAGACAACCGACAGTGTTACACTTGCTGGAGATATTGCAGTAAACGGTGGAGATATTACCACTTCCGCTACAGTAGCATCCTTGTTCGACGCCACAGCAACCACAATTAGTATAGGAACTTCTGTTGCAACCACTGTGAGTATTGGTGCAAATGCCAACGGTGCAGCAGTGAATATGTGCAACGGAAACATCACATTCACACGAACAGGTTCTGGAATGTTGGTTTACTCCAATCTCGTGGATGGATCTATCAACGGAATGAATATCAAGTGTAATGGAACTGGTTCTCCAATTCAGATAGGTGATGTTGATGGAGCACTGAACTCTACAATATTGATGGTGAACGACAGTGCAGGAACCATTACTTTCTATACGGGAACTGGTTCGTACGCCTTCCCTACGACTAACGGAAGCAGCGGTCAAGCACTGACTACGAACGGATCAGGAACACTTTCATGGTCTACGGTATTTGCAAGAAGCGTGAACAACATATCGACCACTACAAGTGCAGGCTCTGCTGCGAATACAGATTATGTGTATAATGTAACATCTGGAACATTCACTCTTACTATGCCTACTGCTGTTTCGAATGCGAATAGATACAGCATCAAACAAAGTGGAACAGGAACTTTGACCATAGCAACTACTTCTTCGCAGACTATAGATGGATCTAGCACATACACCATCAACGCACAATATCAGTCGATAGATTTGATCAGCGATGGAGCAAACTGGATCATAGTATAAGGAGCAAAAATGTCACACGGACCTATTTTAGAGAAGAATGTCTCGGCAAGTTCTGGAAACCTGATACTTACTGCAACCTCAAAGCCTTCAACGCCTGCTACGGGAAAAGTTGCCATATGGGCGCAAGATATTGGAGATAGAGTGCTGCCCTGTGTTGTTGATTCTCAAGGCTTAACTAACAATCTACAATTATGTGTTGGTAGAACAAAGATAGGCACTTGGAGCTGGATTGGGAATGCAACTACAGCAACCATCGGACCTGGTATAGCAGCGCCTCAGACGAACGGTACTGCTACCGCAGTGAGTGTTGCTACAACTAGCGCGCTTGCTGCCGCGAGAAGGCTTCAGTATCTTTCTGCTGCAACAAACCCTTCTTCAGCGTCCATCAGGCATAATGCCTTACAATATTTCTTAGGCAACGCAACAGACCGCGGTGGTTTTATGATGGTAATGAGATTCGGCCCCTCTGATGCAGCTAGCAGAGGAACCGTACCTTCAATGTTCTGCGGTATGATCAGCCAAACAACTATTTTGGCTACCGTAACAACTGCTCTAACAAATCTTGTTGGGGTATGTCAATTGGCAGGATCTACCAATATGCAGATAATACATAATGATGGAGCAGGAACTGCAACCACTGTTGATCTTGGTTCTGATTTTCCTTGCAACCTAAACACAGAACTTTACGAGGTTACTTTGGCCTGTCCTCCAAACGCAACAACTGTAGGATACCAAGTAAAGAGAATAGGAACTGCTTTCGAAGCAAACGGAACAATCTCAACCGATCTTCCTTCCAACACTCAGTTACTTACGCCACAACTGACAAGAATAAACAACGCAGCCAATACAGTTGCGATGGACTATTCATCTGTTTACATAGAAAGTTATGCATAAATGAGTTATATAATATTCAGAAACGGACATCCAGTAAATGCTTATCCGCAGAAACCACTTGAGAAACTTGGACTATCTCCTGATGCACAAGTGATAAGCGAAGAACTTGCCCAACTGGATTGCTATACCTTTATTGATAGTGATATGCCTAGTTTTGACTGTAATCTTTTTTATCCTGTCGAGAACTGGGAGATCAGAGGAACAGAGTGCATTCGTACTTGGACTCTCGGTGATCAGGACTACAGCGAAGCATGGACCTATGTGAAGAACATCAGAAACCAGAAGTTAGCCGAATGTGATTGGACTATGACATCGGATGCTCCACTGACAAACGAGCAGAAGCAAGCGTGGATGGATTACAGAATAGCACTGAGAGATCTTCCACAAAGTTTCGATAAGCCGCAAAGTGTTGTTTGGCCAGTCCCGCCTTCGTGATATAATACAGCGATGTACCGTAACGCAAAAGATGTAGGCTATTCTCCAGGCGATCTAGGACGGTTTTCTGTTCTAAATGGCCTGGAGTTTTCTTCTGTTCTTGATGTAGGATCTGGTCCTTGCATTTTGCAAGGTGTTCTCAAGGATGTCGCATATGAAGCGGTGGATGTGCGAGAGGAATCTCTTGCTCTCTGTAACTGCAAGACATATACTTCTATTCCTGCAAGAAAGAAATACGATCTTGTATGTTTTTTTGGTGTATTTGCCTATGGTGACAAGGAGCAGTGTCGAGAACTTCTTGCAAAAGGATCAAAGCGTGCCAAGAAGTATGTTGTGTTCTCCACAATCAAGCCGTTTCCAAGAAGCGGAAAGATGCTTACTTTTGATGAAAATGAAGTTATACAAATGATTTCTTTAGTAAATCCCGCTAGTTACACCATAGATACTGTGACGGAACCAACAGAAACAATAGTCATTTGCGAGATTTAGGTAAATATATTATAACTAATTAGGTCATGCAAACTATTTTTAGGACTTGTTTGGTATATAATGTAATAATATAATCAATATGACCATTTCTAGAGAGTCTTTGATCACTATCTTGTATGGAGCTAATGCTCAGAATTCTCCCTCTGATTTATCAGATGGAGAATTGGCTTTTTCAAATGCTTCAAAGAAGTTGTTCGTAGGATCCGATTCTGATTCTACTTCAAATTGGATAGGATCTATTATCGATGATTCTTCATCGATAGACTGGTATGGTGTTACTTCTGAAAATAATAAGTTATCAACACAGCATGCGATAATGCAATTGTTTTCCAGTGGTGCAATATCAGAATTAAAAATATCGAGTAAGTTGATATTTCCTAACGAAGATGGTTCTTATTATTCTGCATTGCAAGGAAACTCCAATGCGAGTCAGGATGCAATATATATTCTTCCTGCAAGCATTGGATCCGTTGATCAGGTTTTAAAAATATCATCAATATCAGGATCTGAAGTGTCTCTATCATGGGGCACTTCCACCGGTGGTTCTGGAACCCCAGGAGGTTCCGACACCTACGTTCAATTCAATGACGGTGGATCTTTTGGCGGCGATTCTGGTATTACATACAATAAGACAACAGATGCCCTTAGTGTTGCTGGTGATATCAATGCAAATGGTGGAGCCGTAAAAACCATTGCTACCACATTTAGTTTGGCGGATGCTACGGCAACAACTATTAATTTTGGTGGATCTGCAACATCAATGAATATTGGATCTACAACTGGATCTACCACCATAAAGAGTCCAACATTGGTTGGCTCTCAATCGACTCAGGCACTTTACGATACTGTTGCTACTACCATGAACTTTGCCAGAACGGCAACTTTGATAACAATGGGATCCACTACGGGGACAACTGCGATAAGGAATCCAATTCTCAGGTTGGGAAGCACTACTGGAGTAATAGCAACAAACACCACTGCTTCTACAAATCATATAACGCTGCAGCCTTGTGGCGAACTATCGATTACGCCAACGACCACGCTCGTTAATGCAGGAAGCATACCTTCACTTACGGTCGAGAACACGGATGGAGCAACTGGTGTTGTTGAGATCTCTGGAGGCAATCTTTTCCTTGGTAGAAAGACTGCTGATGATGCTGTATTTACATCTGTTGATATAGTATTCGAAGGTGCTGCAAGCGATGCTTTTGAAACTACCCTTACGGTCGCTGATCCCACTGCGGATAGAACAATAACGCTTCCTGACGCATCTGGAACTGTAGGTCTTGTTCCAGGAAATAATACAGAAGTGGTATATAATAATAATGGGGCATTAGGTTCCAGTTCTTTATTTATATACGATTCTGCTAGTAATATACTTGAGGTAGACGGCGGTCATGTTAGAAGCAGTCTCTTAGGCGCTGTTCAGATAGAGGTGCGAAATACTACAGGATCTCCAATATCAGCTGGTACTCCTGTTTATGCGGTAGGATATTCTGGCGTCAGGATCTTAATAGCTCCAGCTGATGCATCTGATTCTTCAAGAATGCCAGCAGTAGGTATAGTGGATGGTGCAATATCTAATAACAGTAACGGGCACGCTACCGTAACTGGAGTTCTTAGGAATATTAATACCACATCATACTCAGTTAATCAAACTTTATATGTTGCATCTGGCGGAGGTCTTACAAATGTTAGGCCAACATCAGCAAGCGTTCTTGTCCAGAATATGGGCAAGGTGGTTAATGTCGGCGTTAATGGCGAAGTTGTTGTATTTGGACCAGGAAGAACAAACGATGTTCCCAATCAGATCATCGTAAACGACACGATTATTTTTGAGGGAGCAACTGCAAATGACTACGAAACTACGCTTGCTGTAACTGACCCAACTGCTGATAGGACTATAACATTTCCTGATTCAACTGGAACTGTTGCACTGGTTGCTGGATCAGACACTTATGTGATGTTCAATGATGGCGGATCAGCCCTGGGTGGTGATTCTGGTCTTACTTACAATAAGACTACTGATACTTTGACAGTATCTGGAGATTTAGCCGTAAATGGTGGAGACATTACCACTACTGCATCAGGTACATTTAATATAGTCAATTCAAACGCAACTGGCATCTACATGGGCAATAACGATGCAACTGATGTGAGGATTGGAAAAACTGACAGTACTGGAACTAATAGATTATATGGCACTACTCAGATAGTTGGAGGAACGCTTACTACCGGCGCAGCTACATCATATTTGTTCAATACGACATCAACTACTCTAGCTATTGGTGGAGCAGCCTCCTTGCTCACGCTTGGATATGACAGTACAGGATCTTCTACTACGAACATTTCAAATGGAACCGTTGGATCGGGCAGTACTAAGACGGTAAACATAGGAACTGGTGGCGGAGCCTCGTCTACTACGAATATAAATATAGGATCATCCATTGCTGGAACAGTGACAATTAATAGCAATGTAACAGCAAGTCTAGATCTAGCTGTTAATGGAGGTGATATCACAACCACTGCTTCCAGTGCTACCGTGATGAACTCTAATGCTTCAACTCTTAGCATAGGTGGTGCAGCCACATCACTTACTGTTGGCGCTACCACTGGCACTGCATATCTTAGAAATCCTCTTTTTGTTCTCGGTAGCACTGCTGTCGGCATAAGTACTAACAGTGGAACTTCAAACTATATAAGTTTTGTTCCTTATGGTAATTTTACAATAAGTCCACTAAGTACTGGGTCTACTTTTGGAGGTACTAGTACTTCACTTAATGTGACTAATGGTGTTGATGCTACAGGAGTGGTCTCAGTATCTGGCGGAGATCTCTATCTCGGAACCAAGCAATCAGATGAATTTTCACCTCCCGTATCGGTAAACATAATTTTTGAAGGTTCATCGAATGATGGGTTTGAAACCACTCTTACAATAACCAATCCAACTGCGGACAGGACTATCACGCTACCAAATCTGAGCGGAACTGCGATTGTAAATTCTAATAAATTGAGTGACTTATCGTCGACAACATCTGCTGAACTGGCTTCGGTGATAAGTGATGAAACAGGAACTGGAGTTCTTGTGTTCGGTACCTCGCCAGAGATAACTACAAGTTTGACTACCAGTAGTTCTACATTTAGCCTTGTGAATACGAACGCTACCACCGTTAATTTTGCTGGAGCAGCTACATCTCTCACAATTGGATCAACCAGCGGAACGACGATTATTAGGAATGATTTGCAATTGAACGCACAGTCTGATCTTCGTTTTGCAGACTCGGATTCTTCGCATTATGTATCCTTTCAGGCACCATCAACAGTTTTATCAAATATTACATGGACTTTACCTTCTACTGATGGATCTAGTGGTCAATTGCTGTCTACCAATGGATCTGGAACACTTTCATGGACTAGTGATGAGGACTTGATAAGTTGTTACATAGATGGCACTCCCGATGTGATATCTACTGGAGTAAAAGCTTTTAAAGTAATTCCTTATGATTGTGAAGTAGTTGCGTGGTATGTTATTTCCAACTCTTCTGGAAGCATGCAGTGGGACGTAAGCAAGGCTGATTTTGCTACATATCCGACAACTACTTCCATAGTTTCTCTATCTGATTATCCAGATCTAGTGTCTCAGTCGAAAAATTCTAACACATCTGTTTCTGGATGGACGGCTATAGACTCTGGAGATATTGTCGAATTTGAAGTCACAAGTAATGCAGATGTACAGAATGTTGGGATATTCCTAAAGATACGGAGAATATGATGAAGGTTGCGGTAGAACACCATTTCACAGGAACTACGGAGCTATTAAGCGGCACATACGACTCCGATAAGACGATGATCGGTTCACTGTTGAAGCAGTACACTGGATCCAATCCAGAAGACAAGTACATTTCACCAAGAGCAGCGGCTATTTCCAATATACCTGAAGTTAGCGGTGGTGCTGGTACTATGTACCTTCCCCATGTCGTTCAGTGGTCTAGCAATATTTACTGGGTTTTTGTTGTCTCTAACGCTACGGCTGCTGTAACAAGAACTATCGGAATGTATGAGTTCGATTCCAACAGTTCCACTCTGACATGGAAGGGATTCATAACCCTCTCTGGAACCACTGTTGCAGGAAACAAAACTGCCAGAAGTTTGCGAGCCATGCTATACGAGCATACAACTGGAACTGTATCTACTAGCGGGTCGTCTACTACTATCACTGGTTCTGGAACTGGGTTCCAAAGCGAAAGAATAGCGGTTGGTGCAAGAATAGGATTTGGAACAACAGATCAAACCGCAGTTACGACTTGGTACGAAATAACCGCCATCGCAAGCGACACATCTTTGACCATTAGTGCTCCTGTAACGCTATCGGCAGGAACATCATATGTCATAGAAGAGTTGAGAATAGCAGTTCTTTGCACGAACGCAACCTTTATAAACGGTGGAGTGCATCTCATAAAGGGCTTAAACTACTCGACATTTGTCAACGGTGGAACCACCATAACAGAGGCAACAACGGTTGACAATATTCGTGCTTCGTATCTTCTGAAGCCTGCTAATGTGGCAAGCGCATCCCACTCTACATTCACAGTAACTATTGCTGCGCCTGGTGTATTCACAATAAACAATCACGGATTACTGTCTGGAGACATAGTATTTCTTACAACCACTGGTGCTCTTCCAACAGGTCTTGCGGTGAACACTGCTTACTATGTCATATCTACTGATCTCACAACTAATACTTTTAAACTTTCGGCAACATACAACGGTGCAGCAATCACTACAACTGGTACACAGAGCGGTACACACACCATGCACACTGGACTGAACTACAACGGTGCTGGTATGGCACTGGATGAGTTCGTAAGTAATACTGATCATAGCCTTTACTTCATAAACGCTGAATCTGCAACTGCAAGAGTGACGAAGTTTAATATTCGTGCAGCACTTACGGTCGGTTCCATCACTGGTGGCCCTTCCAACGGTGTTTCGTCTAGTGCTCATGTCGCCAGAACAGTTCAGCAAGCAGTTACTGGAACAGTCGCACAGTTGGCAAATGCTAGAGTATACACGGTCAATCACGGTGCTGCATCTGGTGTGAAGTCCCTTTGGTTTGCAACCACCACAAGAATATACAGATGCCCTGTTGCTAATCTAACTGAGGCTAGTACCAACTGGTTGGCTGATGCTATGGTGGAAGTTCCACCAGGCGGTGGAAACATTACTTACAACACAACAGGTACGATGTCACAGGTAGATTATGCTGGTTCCATAGACCGAATGTTCATAACAACCACTTCTGGTCGTTTTGGAACATATGTGGCGCAGTACGATTCTAGCGGTTCTACACAGTTTGATCGAATAATAGGAACAAATCTTAACAGGTATAAACTAACTTCCACAGCGGTTGGCTCTATGGATGGGCTGTTCCCACAGGCAACACTCACCCTGTGGAGCGAAAATGGATGGTTATTCTCGATTCCTAGTACCACAACCTCTGGTCTTAACTGGCTCTATATTTTCCCGTTTGGATCTGACAGCACATATCACCTAACCTCTAACCAGTATATGATAAGTCCGAAACTAGCAACAACAAATGCCACGAAACTATATCAGGTTTACTTCGATCATATGGAGTATTCTGGTTCTCACGCTCTTGGATTCCCAGTAGAGTCGTACAGAGCATACTACCGCACAAGTGGAATAGACGATAATAGCGGTGCTTGGACAGAAATCACCGTTGGCGGTGATCTTACTGGTATTACTCCTGGCGATTACATTCAGTTTAAGGTTGCTTTCGATATTATGGGTGAGGTTTGCGTGCCTACTAGATTGTATTCCTTATGCTGCATATACGAGGATTCTTCTCAGGATTCACACTATCAGCCATCGCTAACGAAGTCCTCTGCCGCAAACAGACAGTTCGTATGGAGACAAGTATCATCTTGGGGTTCTAATATTCCCGATCTACAAATAAGATTGTACAATACCAGCACAGGATTCCTTGTGCTAGATGACACGGTAAATACTGCTGCATCGGGTGATTGGGAATATTCCACTGATGGAACAACTTGGAATGCTTGGAATGCCGCACAAGACACCGTTGGAAACTATATTCGTTATACAGCGGATTCTCTCCCAAATAATATTACAGTAAGAGCACTGCTCACACAGGTATAAAATGGTCGATGACATCATTTTTCACAGCAACTATTTCTTTCTGGAATTACCGACATATAGTTCTGGTGTGATTACTTCCGTTTTGGAATGGGATGCACCAGATTCATTTCAGATAAGATTGGCATTACCTGAAAGAATAAGTATAGGTTGATATATTTTATGTATTTTAGTACTTATATAAAAAAGATTTTATTAGTATTGTAAAAAATATAATGTGGAGGGTTTTATTATGCCTGATCCGCAGTTAAGATATTTAATAGTGGTGCCTGTTTATAAACAGTTGTCAGTTAACGCCGTACTAGAAAAATTAGTAGATAGAGCAAAATCTTTTTTTCAGTTAGATTGTGCATGTTCGAGATATGGGAATATGCCTCCTTCTCACTTTTATTGTTCTAAATTAACTCAGGAAGCTTTTGATGTAGCATCAATTGTTATTGAAGAAAATATGCCTCATTGCTATTGGTGCAGTTTTTTTGATGGTGATTTTGTATGGGATACTAATGTTGCAGAGTGCGCCAATATGATAGGAGAGAAAGTCTCGGACAGAGAATTTCTAAAGACTATAGGGCTTAAGCCGATAAGAGTATAATGGCAAAAAGAGGAAGACCTCCACTAGTCAATCCGATCATTAAGCATTTGGGAGACTTGAGAAAAGTCATCCAGACTACATCTATATCATCTGAAATAAATAGAAAAATACCTTCTATAGAGGAATTCATAGATAGTGAAGACTACTTGGGTCTTCCCAAGCGCACCCCCCATCCAATCAACCTTTTTCCTATGCAGCGTATAGTACTGAAGGCTTTTTATAGGGGTACTGAGGGAAATGAAAATGTTAAATTAACAGAAGAAGAGATTCAACTTTGTCGTGATTTAGAACTTGAAGATGAAGAGAATGGGGATTTTATCAACAAGTACGAATCAGACAACCTTTTCACCGAAATGGTTCTGGTTTGGGGCAGGAGATCAGGTAAAGATTTTTGTGTTGCCATTATTGCCCTGTACGAAGCGCTTAAGTTATTGGAAGCGCCAGGTGGCGATCCTCATGCATTGTATGGATTAGGAGGAGGAGCTCCATTTAATATACTAACAATAGCAAACTCGGCATCTCAAGCGCAAGTTTTGTTCAATGAGATTAAGGATAAGATACTTCCTTCTAAGTATTTTCAAACAAAAATGGGATCGGATTGCATTACGGCAGACTCAATTCATTTGCTGACGCCGTCTGATATGAAAAGAAATAAAGACATGGAAGCAAAAGGACTTCCTCAAACGCAAGGTAGCGTCATTATAAAATCTGGTCATAGCAATTCGGATTCTCTCGCTGGAATTGGCTGTTATTGTTTATTGTTGGATGAGATTGGCTTATACAAGCAAACTTCTGGATCTTCCGGAGGAGAGGCTATATACAGAACTTTAACTCCAGCCACTGCAACATATGTAAGAAAAGTAAAAGGTGTTGATAAGAATGGAGAGGAGACAGAAAAGTCTGTTTATGATGGCAAGATCATATGCATAAGCAGTCCGCGAGGTAAAGATGGCATATTCTATGATTTGTTTAGCAATTCTCCATCAGTCCCGCATAGGATTACATGCAGACTTCCTACATGGAGCGTTAATGTCAATCAAAGCCAGGAAGATCTGCGCGCAAAATTTGGGGCTATGTCAGAAGAAGAATTTAATATGGAATTTGGCGCAGAGTTTTCAGGAATGTCTGGTCAGACGTTTTTTTCCAGAGATGTAGTTGAATCATGTTTTATAAATAATCTAAAATTAAAGGAAAGAGGAGAAATAGGTAGACAATACTATTGTCATCTTGATCCTGCTACAAGTTCTCATAATTATGCTCTTGTAGTTGTTCATAGAGAAGATTTTATAAATAAAGAAACTGGGAAATCTGATTTTAGAGTGTTGGTAGACCATGTGAAGGTTTGGACTCCATCAAAAAGTAGACCAATAGTAAATAGAGAGATAGATGACTACATAATAAAACTAAATAATAATTTTATATTATCACAAGTCAGTTTTGATCAATGGAATTCTGCACAGAGCATAGAAAATCTAAGGAAGCATGGCATTCCCGCAAAACTGACGAGATTTACTAAAAGGTATAAGAATATAATTTACGACAATTTATACGATATAGCAAGTTCAGGTAGACTAAAGATACCTCATGAAGAATTGCTTAAAAATGAAATGTTGTATTTACAGCGAAGATTTACCCCAACTGGCTATAGAGTATTTGCCAAAAAAGATGGTCTGGTAAAAACGGACGACTCTGTAGATGCACTTGCTGGAGCCTGCTATGGATGTGTGCAGGAAAATGTGGATAGGCTACCAAGTGGTAGGCTGGCAAGAATGAATTTATGGTCTTTTGGTCAACAGTCAGGTGTGGCGAATACATTTTTTAATAGACTATAAAAGGTTATATGGAAAAATAGGAGTATAAAAAAATATGTTCAATTTATCAAAAATAATAAGTCAAATTTTAGGCATAAATAAGAAAGCTTCTTTAGAATCTTCTTTAGAAAAAGAGAGGACTAAGCAGGGGCTGCGATCTGGCGAAGAAGTTGGTGAAAAAGCTTTGGAAATAGATCGAGTTGGAGATGATTCTGATCTTATTGAATCAAATTTAGATGCCAACAGAAAAACGGAATCAGATGCCAAGGTAACAGAGGCAGCAGTTGATGAGCATTCTGGCTTTACTGCTCGGCAGCCTGGAAAAACAGATGATTATGGAGATGTGTCTCCTATGGCTGTTGCTTCAGAAGCTTGGGACGCCCGTGCTCGTGAATTGTATAAGAAAGAATTATCTAAAATAACTAAAGCTGACTCTATTTTAGATAAGTATATCGGAGATAGGCACAATACAGAGACTAAGATAAAGTCTGTGTCTGAAAATTCAAGCGGATTGGCAAACATATCAGATAGATTTAAGGATTACGGATCTACGCCATTTGAAGATGCTAAGAAAAACATAGATTCAGTATCAAAAGAAACCAAGATAAATAAGATATCATCTCAAATAATGGATCTTGATGCAATAAGACTTGCTGTGGAGGTAGAAGCCTTTAAGCGTGGTCATCATACAGAAGAAGACCATAGGGTGCTTGCATCTGTACGAACAAATAAGAAAACATTGCTACAAGAGCTTTTTAGTGTTTAATATTAATACAAAAGGATTTACTTTAAAAATAGCTCAAAGAGGTACTGATGTGCCTAGGGCTTTTGAAAATCCTATAGGAAAAAGAGATCCGTATCAGAATTACGAATTACCCAATGATGGCAAGGGCAGAAAATTAAATATTTTTGGAACAATAGGGATGCCTGGAGAGCCTGGTAACGGTTCATCCTCTGCTATTGGTGGAGAAAAATTCAAAAGGGTTAATCCAGACATAGCACATCCATATTCAGAGACGGGAGACACATTATCTAAGAGCCAGGATCCAGACCATCCTTTTGATTCTGAAGAAGATGGAAGACCATCAAGAAGTGAGTACGGGGTTGGTGGAGGATTGAATTTTTACAGCGATGATAGCGCTTTATCTATTAATAGCCGTGTTTTTGGATCTGATAGAGATAAAAATCCCAATGGTCCCCAAGGCGATGTTGGCGGAAAAGTTCGCTCTTTAGTGCCGAAATCGACTTAAGGAGTTCATAATGAAGATTAAAGTAACGAACAAGGTTAAAGGGGAAATAGTTATATCCTGCTTGGGTGGATCTATGCGCAGAGGAGACACCGTGGCTCTTGACCAAACAAAATCCTCTCATCCTGATGTTCTTTGGGCTATTCACCATGGATATCTTGAGATAGTTGATAATATAATTGGGCAAGAACCCATGAGCGATGTTGTATGCTTTGTAAATTGCACAAAGAGAACACTTACTGGCAAGATGTTCTCTAAGCCTTTAGATCCATCAAGAAGTATTGTCGTTAAGAAAACTGACCTTATATTTAATGAACTTATTAAAATGGTCGATAAGGGCAAATTGAAGATAGACGGTTCAAATAGTGTTACTGTTTCTAGTATTCACCCTTCTGGGGTCACAGTAGCTGAACATATTGAAAATTTGGAATTAAAAGAAATTCAATCAAAAAATAAGAATAAGTCAAAAAAGACTGCCATTAAAAAAGTTGAAAACAACACTGATATATATGCAAATAAGAAGGATGAAAAAGCACAATATAATAAGAAGATTAGCGATAAAAATGATTCAGGCATTAGGGAAGAAGTAAACATGGACAATGCGATAAAGAAATCTAATGCTTTAGTTATGGGCATTAGAGATCCAATATTTGTTGATATGAACGGCGAGGTATCATGAAAATATTTGCATCAAAAAAAGCATTCAACAAAATAAAAAATGTTAAAAAGAAAAACCTGCTTACATTATGTAGGTATTTTTCTCTAATATACCCCAAAGAATACGTTGAGGGGGTCGCGGGTGGGCGCTGTCCTTCAAGATAATAAAGTCGCAATAAGTAATTTTATAGCACTCGATCTTAAAAGATTGGGTGTTGATTTTATCGATGGAGTCATTTACTATCGAGGCAAAAATTACAATTCTGTTTCCGAATATGCTGATGAATTAAAAAAAGAAGTAACAAAAAATATTAGTCAACTCCGTAGCATATGGCAGTCTGTGCCTATTTTTCTGGCGGAAGATAGTGGCATCATCACTTCGGAAGGGTCTAGGTTGCTCTCTCACTGTCTTTATAATTTATTAAAAAAAGTCAACTCCTATCATGTATTAAGCGGAATTCATGCTTCAATATCAATAAGATCAGCATTAAATTCAGATACTAAAAGATGGAGCGATAAGACAGCTGAAGATATATCTTATTTATCCGTAAAAATAGACAATATAGAAAGAGACATACGAAATAAAGCTTTTATAGTATCCTCCATTCACTTTTTGCACGAGAGTATGAAAAAAGTGGCTCAAAGTTCTGGAGGATCAGTTCAAGGTGCTTATTCCAACCTTGATTTACCAATGGCTGAGAGATGGTATCTATGGAGAGATATTGATGATGAAGTAGATGGTAGAAGGGATTCTATTAGATCTCAACGTAGATATCAAATGGGTCTGGAAGACTCGGATCCGCTTGGTGTTAAGGAGGGTTTCTATTGGAGAGAAATAAGAAACGAACCATATAAGTTCGATGTTTTATATCCAGACTCGCCATATCCATACAGAAGTGCATTGTGGGGTAATCCATGAATGATATAAATAAAAAATCATATTCTGTTATTTCTCTAGTGTCCTCGATGGGGAGACCATCTTTTGTCCAAGGCAAAATACTACTGGAAATGTTTAAGATGGGGAGCGGTTCGTCTCTTGGACTTCCAGCCCATATAGGATCAGCTCAACTTAGTGAACTTCAGCGTAATGGTCTTATAGATATAGATTCAAAAAATAACATTTACCCAACTAAAATGGGTATGAAAATGCTGGAATCTTTAATATTGGGAGAAGATGATTGCACCTACCCACTAAAGGAGGCTGTTGCTGCTGACAAGTTTAAAAAAGGAATTCCTCTTCATATGCTGGCAAAGTCTTCTTCCATCATGAGGCTATGAAATGCAAGTAATTGCTTTTTATAAAGATGCCGCCGATTATGATTCTTTTATAAAAAAAATTATAAATAAAGATATGCATAGCGACATTATTCATCACAAAAGCCAGAAGAAATTAATAATTGATATAACTATCGGTTCGGAGGATGATGCCGAGGGTTTTTTTATAGCTGAAAGATTTAGGGGCAGAAAGTTGGTTATAGATGCCTAGAGGAATGGCTATCATCAACTGTGAGTTAGCAGATAATCCCCATGCGCATTCTCGCGGACTGATGTTTCGTGATAGCCTTAAAGAAGGTCATGGCATGCTATTTGATTTTAAAAAGGAACAGAATCTTTCGTTTTGGGGCATGAACACACTTATACCTTTAGATATAGCATTTATCGATAAAAAAGGCAACATTGTTAATACCGATATTGTAAAACCTCATTGTCTTGATTCTGTAAAAAGTTCCTCCCCTTGCATGTTTGCTCTCGAGGTTCCAGCGGGTACATTTAAAACTAATAATATAAAAAATGGTGATTTTGCAGAGATTTATAAAGAAAACGGGAATACTGTAGTTTTTCTTCTAAAAAATCATTTAGAGGGAAATATTAAGGTCGCGGCTTTGGACATGGAGCCAGGTGGCAATCTTAACGTGGATGCAGAAGAGATTCCAGCCAGAGGTAGTGTAGATAGAAATGTAAAGGATGAAAATGCTCCCTTGTTCGGCAGCGTATTTGATGCTCTTAAATGGTGTATACATAATCATGAAGTATGTAGAATAACATATCAGACTGATAGTGGTCATGTAATAACTAGAGATATAGAGCCTCATGATATTTTTTATGGTTCTAGCAAACATCATCAAATATTATCAACTTGGGACGAAAATGCTAATGGACCTAGAAGCTATATTGTCATGAGAATAATTTCTTATGCGATTCCTAGAAGGAAATTTACTCCAAAAATACAACTTTATTAAATATGGAAAACATTATACGAGAATTACTTATCGCGGCACAGGGTCTTGACAACAGAGGCTTATCTAATGAAGCAAATGAATTGGACAAGACAGCAGAAACTTTAGTGAAGATAAAAACCGCCCAGTATGACGGCACTCAGGGGTATTTTATAAGAAATACTAGATGCTGGAATGGGTGTATAAGGACAAAGAGAGCAGAAGGTAAAAACCCCAACGAGGCGTGGACTGAGTGTCATGAAGAGTGGGTTGATTCTTCGACATCAGGATCTGCTGATGCGGTATGGGGAAAATATGCCAATGATGAATCGTTTAACAAGACTGCAGGCATTTATGACAATATCATACTTACTGCTGCTGATGCCGCATTGAAGAACATAATTGAAGGCAGAATATCTCAAGGCATGTCTTATGAAGATGCGATTCCTATGAGTTTGGCTGAGCGCAGCATTGCTCTTGCCTCTGAACTTAGTAAATGTGCTGAAAAAATAAATATTTTGGCAGAAGGTCTGGATATAGAAGGATCAGCATCTGTACTTAAAGATGTTTCAATTAAATTATCTGAATTGTCTGCAGAGGAATATGTAAAATCTATTTCATTTTAACAAGGTTAAATAGTAGAAATTTAGTAAAAATTAAGCTAGTAATAGCAAGGAGCAAAGTATGAGATTCTTTTCAAACAAGATATATGTGAATGGTGCGTCAAAAAATTTTAATGACATAATAAATGATGTAGCCGGTGGCATGAAGAAGCAGGCAAGCGTCGCTTCGCAGTCTGCTGAAAAGCCTGTTGTTAAGCAGGCCAAAGAGGCTATAACAGATGCTCAGGAAGGAAAACTTCCTCCAGCTCTGGTTGCAGCCATTAAGAGAAAGGAAGGCAAGCCAGGAAAGAGCAAGAAGAAGTCATCAATAAATGGCAACGATGTTAAAATAGCCTCCGTAAACCAAATAGACACCGATACTGTTGAAGTGGAATTCGTTCCAGAGAACACTAAGGTCGCTGAGATTGAAATATCAGATGATGGTTCAGTTAAGATGGCTGGATGGAATGAGGGAATGGCTGCTACTGAGGATTCAAATGAGGCTGGCTCTTCAGAGGATAATGCTGAGTCTAAAGAAGTAGCTGATTCTGATTCTGCAGAAAACTCAGATGGCAAGGAGTCATGCGAGGCTTGTGGCATGTCCACCATGGCTTCTTCTGGAGACTTTGTTAAGATTGCCAATCTAACCGATAAGCAGAAAGCTGCTTTCCGTAGCTATTGGCAGAATGTCTGGCCAAAAGAGTTCATTGACGCGGTTTTAACCAAGGATCAATAATGTCCATAATCCCTGTAGGTCGGCGTTCTGAAATGGTCGGCCAAATATTCAGGTTGGCTAATGACCAACTTCATCAGCCTGATGCTGATTCTGCCTATATGACCTCGGGTGATTCTCAGTCTCCTTTGCCTTCGGATGCGGTTAAGAACGCAGCCCCTGTCGTAAAAGATGCGACAGGGGCTGCTGCGGATGCGGCTGGTTTTCACGATCTTGTATATAAAGAACTTGAAAATTTAGGCATTGATCCTCGTATCATTTCTAGAAAAAGCAATTCTCTTATTAAATTCGAAGAAGACATAGCAAGTGGTAAAATGTCTGGAAGTTTTTTAATACCAGTCGAACTCCCCACTGGCGGTACTGTTTCTCATGATAAAGCAAAAGAGATCGCTTTAAAAATATTCGATAAGTTTGGACTAAAAGGAAAAATCGGAAGAGACGAGAGACGGAAGTTTCATGTCATATCATTTTCCACCAAAGAAGCAGAAGCGTCTAAGCCTACGAATGAAGGGTCTTTTGGAAATCTTCCAGACAATGAAGCAGAAAAAAAGACAAGTACTGCATCCGTGCAATCCGAAATGTTCTTAACTAGAAAGTCAATGCTTATTGATGCTTTGAGAAAAGGCGGATACATCAGATGATATTTAGCAATAGAGACTCTGGTAAAAGCAATATTTTTGGTGATGCATTTGATAAATACGATGCATCTTCAGCCGTTCCTAGCGACGATGTACTCGAGTCTATGCGAAGGAAAGCATGGAGCAGCTCTCCCTCAGGAGGGGAGGCATTGAGGAATACGATTTCCAGATCATCCGCTGCTACAGATGATTCCAGTGCTTCTGGGCGCGCATTCATTGGCATGAACTCAGCAAGAAGTATATTTTCTGATTCGACAAATAATGAAGGGAAAATCGATGCTAAGTCAGCATCTGATTCTTCAAGACAGTCAGAGAAAAATGCTAGAAAAGACCTAGAGCGCAAGCGAAGGGCAGAGTCGAATCCATCTGGAGAATTGGAAGCAAAGAATTTTTCTGCACACGCAAGCGAACATAAGCGCATGGACGTTACGAAAAACGCAATTAGCATATTTGATAAAAATCCATTTGAAAGAATGGGATCCAATGAGGCAGAGTTGAAGAAGAATATAAAAGTAGCCAACGAAGACCTGCACGGATCTAGGCAACTGACATCAAAAGATGTTACTGAAAGAATATTTAATGGATTCGGTGCCGAAGTTAAAAAAGCAACACATCATCAGTCCGTGGTTGATAATTTGATAAATAAGTTGAAAGGTGATAAAAGTGAGTAATACTTTTAATCTCAAGAAGTTCGCTCAGCAGTCAATTGCTCAAATGCCGAGACAGGATGTAGTGGAGTCGCCAGCATCCGCATCTGCAAGCGATTCTCCATTATTAATGGATCAGGGATATGATAGCACAGTTTCTCAGGATTCTAATATAACTTTACCTAAATTCCAAAATGGAAGTGAACTTTTCGAGTTTTTGGAGGCTTTTAGAACTCAGCAAGGAGATGCTGCTTCTGCTTATGATGCCGCATGGAATGGTTTTTTTGCAAAGAGATTGGCTGGCAGTCCTAATGCTTCTTCTTTTGAAGATGGATTGAGAAGATTTTACGAGCAAAAGGACAATAGTAATGAGGCGACAAAAGTCGCAATGGATATTTTTGATATATATTCTTCTATGATAGATCCCAATATTCAGCCCATCATGACAGAGACTAAGTCTGCTTCAGTGCTTATAGATGAATTAATAGATTCTACAGATGCAATCATATTAAGCATGGCTAGGTCGATAGTAAAAAATGCTTCTAAATCTAGTTTTAATTTATCAAAATTTGCCCAGCATAAAACTCTAACTAATTCAGTTGTAATGACTGGTCCAAGCCAGGTGGGAATATCTCCATTTACTAGAGATTTACAGTCAAGCATGCATCTTGTAGAGCAGAACAAGGGATTTGGTCTGCGGATAGGTGATATATTGGATATAGATTTCGAGTCCATATGGCGTGGTAATATAATGGACAAGTACTATAGATCCACTAGGGATAAAGATGGCATATATGGTGGTGGCTATATAGACGACAAATTCGAGGTTAATCGATTTATTCCAGTTGGAAATAACTATCAGTTACCTCCAGGTGTAAGACACAGACCATACATCCCCGAGCACGGATTGACCGAAGCTCGTATAGAAGTTGCCAGAGGCAACAAAGATAAATTGAGTGACCCAAGAAAATTTGCCAAGATATATAATCACTCTCTATCTAAAAAAAAAGTATAACGACAAATAAATTTGCTAATCAAGCGTTATCTCCAGGAGATGCGCTTGATCGTGCATTTTCCGCACTAGATGGAGCAAAAGACAAGGGGCTTGGAAAGTATCGAATATGCCCTGTCTGCGGAAGTCACTGCAGTGCGGAAGCATCTGTATTCAAGTGTCATAATTGCAATGCATCATTAGCAAATGTAATAATTCACTTTAAATCGTAATACCGAAATCTAGGTTAGTATGACCAAAAAAAATTCCAATAAAGAAGTCGAATCAGGTAGTTCAGATAATTCATTAAGTATGAATAAGCTGGCATCAGGTGGTGCTGTGCATATGCCTATCACCAAGGCTGCTCAGTATGTTGGTGGATCAGCATCTACCATATTTACTCAGCCAATGTTCTTTAGTCCCCTGCACACTCCTCAAAATTGGCAGATAGCAAGTAAGCGTCGAGAAGTCGCTCAGTGGGCGAGGTTTTATTACGAGAACGAGCCAAAAGCTGCTGCTGGAATAGATTTTTATGCTAATTTTCCCATGAACGGATTCAAGCTAGAATGCAAGGATCGTAAGGTTCTGGCATTTTATGAGCATTTGATAGATAAGTTGGATTTGGAAAACTGGCTTAGAAAAATAAGTCACGAATATTATCTTCTCGGAGACGTATTTGTCTTTACCGAGGTGGAATGTCCTGTGTGTGGTGGTACTGGAGAAAGAGTCGATGGGATGATGTGCAATCATCCTGATGGAGTAATTAAGAGGATACTTATATTAAATCCTGACTTTGTTGAAGTCCAAAGAACTCAGTTAGCAGATGAGCCTGCAGTTGTGCTTCTTCCAGATGATGATCTGAAGAGAGTGGTGTCGCAAAAGAAGCCTCTTGAAGTTTATAATAGAATACCAGAAAATGTTAAGCGAATGGTGATGGCTGGAGCTCCAATTCCTCTCTCTCCCAGATGTGTAAGTCATATAAAGCGCAAAGGTTCTCCATACGGTACTTATGGAGAATCATTGTTGAGAAGATTATTCACCATAATATCTTATAAAACAAAATTAATGACAGCGAATTGGATAGCAGCTGAAAGGCATATACTTCCAGTCAGGGTAGTAAAAGTTGGTACTGAAAATCGTCCAGCCAGTGAGGCAGATATTGCTGATGCACAATCCCAATTGGCATCAGTTGCAAATGATCCGAATCTCACTATTGTTACTCATCATGCATTTGAGATGGACTTTGTTGGAGCAACGGGCAAGATTCATGATATGAGTACTCAAATGGAGGCAATAGGCAAGGAGATGCTTGATGGTCTCATGTTGCCTCAGACATTGCTTAACGGCGAAATGGCAGGATATAGTTCAGCGGCTGTGGGCGTGGAAACTTTGATAAGAAGGTTGGAGACATGGAGGATAGAGCTAGCATCTTGGGTTGAGAAGAATATATTTTTACCAGTTGCTCAAATGCAGGGCTTTGTTGACGTATCAAAGTCTAAACTTGTTGGTGAAACGGTTTATTTGTATCCAAGATTAAAATGGAACGACCTTAATCTTCGTGATAATACATCTAAATTGCAAAATCTAATGCAACTTCATGATAAGGGTCTTATTTCAACGCAAAAATTGCTTGAGGAATTTAATATCGATTATGATACTGAAATCAATAGGCTAAGAGAGGAACAGATTACCGCTGGTAAGGGTGGTAATATAATGGGTGGCTCTGGTTCTGGAGGAGGTTCTTCTGCTGGCACTGAGATGCCAATGCCAACTGGTGGCAGTGGCCCTCCATTGGATATGGGAAGTCCCTTGCCTCCACCAGATATGGGAGCTCCAAGTGGTGGCGCTATGCCATCAATGGACTCTAGCGTATCTGCTCCGTCATTGACAGGAGAAGCTGCGCCTATGCCTGCTGCAGAAGGGGGAGCGCTTCAATCATCAGCAGCAGTAATGCCTGATAAAATATATAAAAAAGGCAAGGCTCCAAAGATTGAAAAAAAAGAGGAGCATAAGCCAGAGCCTCCTAAACAAATTTATTTAACTAAGCCAGAACAAAAACTATATTCTATTCTATCTAGAATGAGAGTTCCATATAGGCTTTTTGCTCAGTTTAAACAAGCAACTCCATATTCTACAAGTCCATACTTGCTTGACTTTGCCTATCCAGAAATCGGTGTTGACTTGGAGGCTGATGGTGACTTCTGGCATTCTGACCCAGAATCTATATATAGGGACAAAAATCGTGATGCTAATTTAGCCACAATGGGATGGCGTGTAATACGAATTAAAGAGTCAGCTCTTAATGGTGCGGTCGATGAGGTTGAGAAGATTATATCTGCTAACATTCGTGAAGCAGCATTGGAGAAAAAGCAACTTAGCAAAAAGGCTTCTATTCATAATTTCAGTATGATAGATAGTGAATTTTGCACTATCTACCTTCCTTCTGGAGAAATAGATGATAAAGATCGCAGCTAAGAGAATAAAAGACCGCAACATTTCCTGGAAAGAAGAATATACGGAAAGAACTAAACCTCTAAAGGAGAGATATGAGGATCAGATCGGTATTGGTTCTTACTACAGATGGGCTGGTCATGATTATACTACGAATAGCGATTACTACGTTGTTTGCTCTCCCGCAAAAACAAAAGAACTAGACAATGCATTTTTTGCTGGCATAAAAAAACTACCTCCAATATATAAAAGAGATGTAACAAAGGTTTATTCTCCATATGGAAGGTATTTTAACAATATAGCTAGTGCATTAACCTTCCTGAATGATAAGTACAACATACCATACCCAAAAGAACAGATTAATTATACCGATGAAAATCTCCAAGGAATTAAAATACCTCGTTTTATAAAGGCTTAACATGGAAGATACTATTGAAGAAAATGGTTTGGGTAAGAAGAGTTTCCGTTTTACATCTGATAGAGATGTATGTGCTCTTAATCTGCCCAATAATTGGCAAGAGATAAACACAGATATTCTAACTAAAAATGCTTCTATTAAAGAAAACGGATCAATCTTCAATAAAAACGGTAAAGTAGTAGATTTGGGAGGCTTTGATCTTGATAAAGCCATTGACGAAAATTCAGAGTGCCTATTCGTTAAGGTTTTTGCTATTAAGAAAGATGAAGTTAACGACAATGGTGATTTCTTCAACGAAAGTGAACTTAAGAAAGCTACTAGCACATTCATTGGCGTTCCAGTTTTCGTTAATCATCAAAATGATGATATAGAAAAAGCCAGAGGCAAGGTTGTTCACGCATGGTATGATGATGAAAGAGGTGGCATATACACCATAAACATGGTCGATAAGGTTGCTTTCCCTCGTCTTGCTCGTGGGCTTGAGGCAGGCTATGTTACTGGCAGTTCGATGGGATGTTCTGTGAAGTATTCCTGCTGCAGTATATGTCATACCAGAGCTGCCACAGCTAAAGAATTTTGTAGCCACATTAAGGAAAGAAAAAAGAGACTCTTTAATGGGGAATGCGAATGCAAGTATCATGATCGTCCTAATGCTGGAGATGAGCCATGCCCATTATGTGACAAGAAAAAGGGCGAGAAAAAAGCCAATGTCTATAAAGACAAGCAAATATTTGAGCACAACTATGGGGTTAAATTTATAGAAGACAGTTTTGTAGTCAATCCTGCTTGTCATGATTGTCTCGTGTCCGACATACTTAATCCAAGTGAATTGCAGAAGAAAGTTGCTAATGTCACAGATATTATTAAGAAATACGCATCATCCATTGAGGGGCAAGAGCATAATGATGGATGCAGTGATGGTTCTTGCTCTTTAAGAAAAGTTGCTGGGGTCAAGGAGATTGGAGATTTAAATGAGGCTATGAATAAAATGGAGAGAGTTGTTCGCTCTATGATGGCTCAAAAATCAAAAGTATCTTTGGAGTATGTTTCAGATATTATAAAAGTTTGCGCAGATGTTCAGAAAATAGCAGATGAATTAGTGGAAATGGGATATGCAAGACTTCCATCGCCTAGTGACGACCAGGTTGCTTTTGGAGTGGCGGAGCATGCCTCTCCCATTAATCCTCAAGGGTCTCCTGTGCAGACATCCACCCCTGCTATGCCATCTCCATCTGCTGCCATCCCTGCGAGTACTAAGCCTATCCAAACTGCAGTAGCTAAGCCTGGATCATTCTCGGCACAGACTACTGAGTACGGTGATGATATAGGTAGAGTGACAAAACCTTCTTTTATGCCAAGAAAATCAGAAAATATGGAGGATTTTGTTAAAATAAGTCATATGATACGCGATAGGATTGCTAATTTAGAAGAAAAATTAGCGGAGGGTATTGATTTGGGACTAAGTTCTGATTACAGGGCGACAGATGGCGATATCTCCATTGTTATCACTGCTGATGATGATGGGGATATGTTTGTATCTGCGTTTAATGGCACAAGAATGACTAAATGGGCAAGCGTCGATACGCTTACTCAAGAATTACGGCAGTTGGTAATAAACGACCCCACGGAGGCCGCCAGAAGGTTGTTAATTGCAGGTTACGGCGGCACCAACCGGAGCGAAGATACTATGAATAGCAATGAAAATAATGATAATCTGAAGATCGCTAAGAGAAAAGATGCACCAGATGTAACTACTCAGGCTCAGCTTGATGGATCTGGTCTTTTATATGGAGCACGCAAGGGCGATGCTCCAGACAAGACCACTCAATCCCAACTTGATGGGCACATAAAGAAGGACGAATCTAGTGCTTCTCCAGTAGAACGTCATCCATCTCCCACTGATACTGTGGAGTCTCAGTTGAATGGCAAGGGCGGATTCATGGTTCGTTGGAGCAACACTCCAGAAGCCATCACTGAAGGACAGTGGACTGCTGCTAACAGGGAAGTATATGCCAAGTTGCCTTCGGATTGGTCTGAAGGCGCAAAAGAATCTCAACTTGAAGCCCTTCGAAAGTCTCACAAGTGGGTTGATCCATCGGAAACCACAGAGGGGCAACTTGCCAAGAATGCCTCATCTTCTGCAGTTGATTTGATCAAAGCTGCATCAGATGGCATATCAACGGCTATAGGCTTCTATGGTCTAACTGCTGATCAGGTTAAGAAAGCATTCGCTGTTGCTGGTAAGAACATGGAGAAGACTGCTTTCAGCGTTCTTTACAACGCTGCTCCATGGCTGGTTGAGGACAGGATTAAGAATGTTTCTTTGAAGCGTTTCCTTTCCAAGGAAGCAAGTTCTGCTGATCTCGGTATAGAGCCAATGGACGCTCTCGTTGCTGGCTTGGCTGATCATGTTGGCAATCTTCCTGTTGATCAGGTAATAAAAGCAGCATCTTGGATATCTAAAGAGCAAGTTGCCTTCCAGACTGCTATCGACAACGCTGAAAAATTCGCCTCAGTAGAGGAGGATGCCAGCGTAGATGAGGATGATATTTTCCGTAAGGCCTTTCGCGAGTCTAACTTTCCAGAAGATGGACTTTTCAAGATATGCGCGACGATAGAAGATGACATTAACGTAGATCCTTCCGCTGGTGATGCATTTGTGCGTGCTGTTCATAAGTTTGCATCTGCTCAGGTTTCTGAGGCTTTCGGAGTCTCAGAACTTGCTCCTATGTCAATAGATATAGACGATTCCAACGGTATCGTGGAAGCAACTTTGAAGATTGCATCCATGCTTGATGCGGAGGAATTAAAGCATTACAACGAATGGCTTTCTTCCGCTGAAAAGTCAGAAAAGAATGCCTCCTCCTCTTTGGAAGACAGGAGAAGCAAGCGCGCTTCTGTCCTTAATAAAATTGACGAGTTAGAGAAGAAAGCGCAGATGATGGGCGGACAAATGCCAGCTAACCTTAATCCTGCTGGAATGGGAGCTGGTATGAATCTTCCTGGCGGTAGTGTTCCTCCAGGAACTCCTGGAGTGGAGGCTCTTACAACTGGTCCTGGTATTCCTGGTCCAGGTGGAGCTCCTTCGCCAGCAGCAGATCCGTTGGCTGGTTTGGGTGGTGACGATGCTTCGGAATCTGCCGAAGATGCTCCAGAAACAGCGAATCCTCCCATGGCAGTCTGTGTTGTTTGCGGAAATAATGATGTTGATGTTTCAGGTGGAAAATCAAAGTGCAAGGGTCCTGGATGTGGTAGTGGATTTAGCCTGAAGGTCGTCCCCGCATCTTTACTTGATGGTGCTTCTGAGGCGGAACCAAGTTCTGAAGATTCTGAAGCATCTGTAGAGAAAGGTCTGGGAGGATCTGGAGCAGCGCTGCCACCATCTGGTGCAATGCCCCCAGTTGCTGCCAGTGCCAAGTTGGATGTTGACGCACTCAAGAAGGTGGCTTCCACTATTGAATTCGGATCAGTAAGTCCTATTACTGGCACAAGGAACACCGTCAAGTTGGGAGATGGTACTTGGGCATGTCTTGACAGTGGGCAGAAGTACATAGTTCGTGTTGCAGCAAGTGCAAATGATCCTAAGTCAATATGGGCTCAATGGGAATGGGTTCCACAGGTCAAGAAGGCATCATGCTCCAGTTGTTCTCGTAAGAAGCAGGCTTTTGTGAATGCGCTTTCAGAAATGGGAATTTCCGAATCTCAGTTTGATTCAATGCCAGTTAACAAAAAGGCAGAAACCATTATTGCTGTTCATCAGTCTGGAAAATATTCCGAGATTAAGCAAGCATCATTGGATTCAGATGTGAAATATTCCATCAAGCAGGCCTTTACCGTTCATGGAGAATTCCCCATGAATGATTGCATGGAGAAACTTGCTCGACGTTATGGAGAGAATGCTCTCGCGCTCAGTGGCCCATGTGAAGGTAGAAATCTTGCTGATTGCGTTTGCAATGGTCTTGCTAAGGAGAAGGTGTATACCACAGGATTGGCCAGCAAGATTGCTTCCGTATGGTCTGACAAGGATGCGATGGATAATTGCCTTGAGGATCTCATTCGTTCTGGAATGACTCTTGGCAAGGCTGCTTACGCATGCGATGGAATGAAGACTAAGTACGCTTCAGTAGAGGAGCTTTTTGCTGAAGCCATGTCTGGAGACGAATTCGGTGGTGATGACACTGATGGATCTGATGAAGGTAATGACGATGATAATTCAGATCCATTCGATTCTGACGGCGATGATGTTGATGTAAAACATGTTGATCCAAATGACATGGAGATAGATCTCAAGCTTCACGCTGATCCAGAGATGCTTGATGCGATAGAAAAAGCTATATCTGAGATTATGTCCAATGTTCCATCTTCAGATGGAGCAGAAGACAATGATGTTGAATTTGAGATAGCTGATGACGATGCAGACATTGAAGAAGGTGATGTTGATGTTGATACATCAGGTGATGATTCGTCCGATTCCGACGAAAAAGCTGAAAAATTAGAAATTAACAAAGGAAAAGACGGACAAGACATGAATATTGTAAATGATACCATGGAAAAAGAATCCGACATGACAAAATTAGCACCAAAGGCAGCAGAGTCCAATGACGAGCGCATTCAGCGTGAAGCAATGGCATTGCGCCGTGGTAGAGTAGTTGGCGTCGGAAAACTTGAACTTGATGTGTCTAAGATAGCCAATTCCCTCAATAAGAGTTCAAGTGAAAAAGAAGTAAAGCAGGAAAATCCACAGGACAACGCAGGAAAGATATCTGGCGAGAATGTCCCCATGGAAGATGCCGATGCTCCTACTTCTGGCGAGGGAATGAAGGATATGGATAAGCCTTCTATCCCAGTTACTGGAGACTCTGAGATGGGCAATGCTGTGACTGGTCGCGTGGCATCTTTTGAGTCCGCACTTGCAAAGATGGCAAAAGACATGAAGTTGCAGCGAGGCAATGTCCAAGACGATAAGGACATTGGAAATTACAGCAAGGACGGCATTGAGATGACATCTCCCAATGTTCCATCAAAGGGCGGTGCCGATCTTGATACCCCAAGCATACCTGCTGGAGATGGTGCCTTTGATGGCGAGTCTGAAGCAGGATACACAGCAGAAAAGCAAAATCACATGACTGGCGGAGACGCTGGATCTGGTGGAGATACGAAGACCAGTGGTGTTCGTGAGGAACTTGCGCTCAAGATTGCAGCAAGAATGGTTGAGGAGAAGGTTATTTCAGCCATGCAAATGCCTGCAAAGATAAACGAGCTATCGAGATACCAGGTATCTCAGCTTCAGGATCTTGAGAAAGTTATGTTTAGGAACGCCTCTAAAGGTCTAAAGACAGCTTCTGTATCAGGTGGTTTGGAGAAACCTCTTCTGATAGCAGATTCCAGCAGCGAGAAGAATGTATCTTCTGATCTTAAGTCAAAGATATCTTCTCTCTTCCGTCTACACAAGCAGAACGAAATGGCTGATCAGACGGAAAATGCCAAGTTACGTGACGTTTTCAGATAATATAAAAAATATAGGAGAATAAAAGAATGGCACTTATTGAAGTTTATCATACAATCGCCTCCAATTTCGTTGTCAGCAATGTCAACAACAACGAAATCAAGGAGGGAATGGGCGTGGCTCTCGTTCCTGACGCGGGTCACAACTCTACCGTCGTTCGTAAGGACGGCACCTACACCAATGCTATAGGTATTGCTGGCGACTCAGCCAATAGCACCACTAGCAACAAGCCCTACCAGTCCTCTCTCGTTGTCAGTGGAACCGGTGCTACCAAGTCCACTGCCAATCGCGTGAGCGACTTCTTTGACGAGTCTCTTGCCTCTGGTAAGATCACCGTCTATATGGGTACTGGAGAGTTCTATAGCGATCAGTACGACTCATCAGTTATTACTAACGAGTCTACTGTTGGTTCAACTCTCTACATGTCTGACAGTGGTCTTTTGACCACTTCGTCCAATGACAATAAGGTTGGAATCCTCCTCAGCCTTCCAAACGCCTATCCAAGCGGCGTTCCTGGTGCTGATGATAAGGCCACTGCTGCTCTTGAGGGCATCAACGGGTCAACCAGTCTTGGAACTTTCGTTCATTTCTACATGAACATTCAGCCTGCATAATTAACCTAGCTAGAACTTTACCGCAATAACGGAAAACTAGCACAAAGAAAGAAAAGGAATTTAGATCCATGTCAATAGATAAAAATGGTCTTACCTATGATGAGAAGGAAATGGTCATTGCCCAGGCGCTCGCCACCGAAGAGGGTCGCACCGCGCTTGCTCAGGCAATGGTTGAGCCAATTCGCCGGTCACTTGAGTATCAGGCGGTTGGTCGTAAGCTTCTGATGGTTGATGAGCTTCCCCAGGGCGCTCTTCCCCGTTACGAGCGTGACGTTGCCTCCGTGGCCACCGTTGTTGCTCGTCAGGGCGCAGTGCCTGATCAGATCGTTGAGGGCGAGGAGATCCTTGTCCCAACCTTCGAAATCGCTGCTCACCCAACCATCCGTCTTTCTGAGATCAAGGCTCGTCGATTCTATATCGTCGACCGTGCTCAGATCAAGGCTAAGGAAGCAATCCAGAAGGAAGAGGATCGCAACATATTCAATGCTCTCATCGCTGCAGCTGATGCGCGTGATGCTAGTGGTCTCGGCAGCCAGATTGTAGATAACCAGGGAACCCTGGAGACTGCTTCTCTGAACACTGCTTACCGCTTCATCGAGCAGCACGACCTTGTTGCCTCTAAGGTTGTTTGCCACCCCAATCAGTACGCTTCATTCCGTACTTTTGGTAAGTCTTTCTACGATGAGGCTACCACTCGTGAGATTCTGACCACTGGTCTTTACGGTCACCTCTGGACTGCTGACATTCACGTCAGTTCCCAGCTTGACACTCAGACCATATTGGTTACTGCTTCTCCAGACACTGTTGGAGCTTTCCCAATCCGTCAGGATATCACTGTTCTTCCAGCAGACGATCCAAAGAAGCTTCGTCTTGGCTGGGTCATTTTCGAGGAAGTCGGCGTTGTTGTAATGAACGACTACGCTGTAGCCAAGATCGAAGTCAGCGTTGCATCCTAATAGAGGGTAAAATCCGCCCATAAGCGGTTCCCAGAGGGGCTTCATGCCGAAAGGCATGGAGCCTTTTTTATTTTATTGTTATATCATAAAAACTACTTTTCAAAAAGGTGTTATTCCAACTTGCTCGTATATAATATCTCATATGGCAGAAAGAAAGATATTCAATTTCAATTCGCAAATAGACCCAAAATTAACTTTTGATAAGTTTGGGTATCTGCCAGAAAATCTTGGGAAAACATCCTCAAAATTTGTTGTTGCCTCATGTCGTTATTGTGGTGATTTTATGGATATTAGGAAAGGCTTTTTTAACAAATCAGGCTCAGCATGTCATAAGCAATGTAGATTGAAAGAAATGAGCGAGTCAGGATCTCCATTTCTGTCTGAAGATGTAAGAGAAAAATCACGTCAGACTAATGTCAAAAAATGGGGGAATGAGGTTCCTCAAAAAAATGAATTAATAAAAGACAAGATTAGATCTGCAAAAAAGGATCCATCATTTCAAAATTATTTTAAGAATATTATGATTGAAAGACATGGGGTTGACAATCCATGTAAGCTTGAAGATCATATGGAAAAGGTAAGAAAAACAAGTTTGGAAAAATATGGAGTTTCGCACTTTAATTTGAACCCATCAGTGCAAGAGAAGCGCAAACTTACCAGCATGGAAAAATATGGCACTGAAAATCCAGCACAAAATACTGCAGTTTCTAATAAGATAAAAGATTCATGGCGTCATATTGTTAATGAAGAATGCGCAAAATATTCTATGCATAATTTTGTTCGTAATAGCAAAGAACTTTGGACCATGATTGAATCTGGTAGATCTCTAGGAGAAATAGCAGACGAATTTAAAATAGATAGAGTGGCTTTAAATAAGGCTCTTTTGGCTCCTGAAATAAGGGATAAGTACAAGAGTTTATATTCTTATCCAAAGAATCAAAAGCAGAAAGAGATACTATCTTTTATTAACTCAATAGGAATAACAGATGCGATCATGAATGATGTTTCAAGGATAGGCATTGAATTAGATATATATTCTCCATCTTTGCAATTAGCGATTGAATTTAATGGGTCATATTGGCATTCCGAGGCTATAGTTGATCGTAAGGCAGCTAGAAATAAGCATTATAATAAAAGTAAAATATGTGAAGAAAACGGGATACGTTTAATTCACATATTTGAAAAGCAATGGGAAGAACGAAGATTTCAAATAGAATCCTTTCTCCGCTCTGCTTGTGGTGCAAATCAGATAAGGATAGGAGCAAGGGACTGTCAATTAGACTACTCAGAACAAAATAATTTTATAGATATGGTGCATATTCAAGGCAAGCCTATAGGAACAGATTTTTGGATTAATCTAATGCATAATGGATCCATTGTGGGATCTATGACAATAGGAGGTCATCACAGAAAAAGTGATGACAACGAAGCCATCTTAAGCAGGATGGTATTTGCTAATAATACTACAGTATCCGGCGGAGCATCAAGAATGCTGAGCAAGGCAATAGAATGGTGTAGGAGAAACAAATTTAGTAAAATCACTACATGGTCAGATAGCGCTATAAGTACTGGCTGGGCATACGAAAAGATGGGTTTTAATTTGGAAAAGACATATAGACCTGATTATTTTTATTGGGATCTCAGGAATGATTGCTATAAATCCAAGCAGTCCCAAAAGAAAAAATCAACAAAGTGCCCTGAGGGCATGACCGAGAGAGAGTGGTGTCTGGAAAGAGGTTTATACAGAATCTGGGATTGTGGGAAGAAAAAGTGGTCTATTAATCTGTAGTTCCGAAAAATTGCTGTGCGTTTAATCAATAATTGCAATGCTGATCTCCAGCTCTCTAGCGGTAAGTCATCGATACCTCCTGGTGGCATAATAGACGTTTCTTGTTCTGCATTATCAAATGATATCAGAATGAGGAATTTGATATTGTCTGGTCATTTAGTTATGGATGAAGCTGATGATGAGTGTGCTGCAGCCAAGGCCTTGATGCAGATTGTCGGGCAAAAGGATAATATGATTGATTCAAAAGGAAGAGAAATAGCCAATGTAGTCTTGAGAGGCCAGATGCTTGACTATTCTGGCTACGCGAAAGTCAATAGGAATTTAGTAAAAGTTGCTAATTCGCATGGAATAGATATGCTTGTTGATCCAGTAGATGATAAGCATCCAAAACTTATAGGCAAGGATTTGAGGGAGTTCTCTGATTATAAGAGTTGGAAGGGCAGGTGTTGGACTACCGTAGATAGTGTCGTCCCCAATATGGTTCTTCCTAAAGTGGCTAGGAAAAAGATTTTATATACAACAGTGGAAACATCTACATTACCATTGTCATTAAGAGATAATTTGCATGCATATGATAGAATTTGGACTACATCTAACTTCTGTTCTGGAGTCCTTAAGTCGGAGGCTGGGGTTGATTCTGCAGTGCTTCCTGGAGTAGTGGATGAACATGTCTGGACTCACAATGGCGATATCAAAGAATTTAATCCTAAACTTAAGAAGTTTGTTTTTGTTTCTGTTTTTAACTGGGGGTATAGAAAAGCGCCAGAAATAATGCTTCACTCTTATTTCCGGAATTTTAATTATGAAGATGATGTATCTTTATTGTTGGTTTCCAGATTTAAAAGACATGGATCCTCCGTGCGTGGCGTTTATGATGAAGTTGAAAGTATCGCCAAAGAATATGGTGGTAGAAGATTGCCGCATGTGGCTAGATTCTCTAAAGAGGTCGATGATGCAGAACTGGCGAGCATATATAGAGCATCAAATTGTTTTGTTTTGGCTTCAAGAGGCGAGGGTTACGGGCTTCCGCATATAGAATCTCTTCTTTGCGGAATACCAGTTGTTGCCACTCGTCATGGTGGTTATACTGATATTCTTAATGATAGTAATTCTAAATTAGTTGATTTTGATTCATATAAAAAAGTTCCAAGTGGTGCCACTGGTGTTTCGTATTGGGACGGTCAAACGATGCTAGACTTAACTTCTGACGCTTTTATAGACAGTTTTGGAAGTTCAATGCGAGATGTATATTTAAATTATTCTAAGTATAAAGCAAATGCTTTGAATGCAAGAGACGCTGTTGTGGCTCAGGTTGGTCGCAGAGCTGTGGCTAATAAGTTAAAATTGCTTTTGGAGGAAATGAAATGATAGTTATAATGGATGATGCAAATAGAAACATGTATTTTATTTCCAATGGCACGAGAAAAATTCCATATGAAGAAGCAACTGATGTGCTTGCATCATTTTCCAACGAGAATATATCATGTGTATTTGCAAAGCAGATAAGTGTTAAAGATTTGATCACGCACATTGGTAATAGTAAAGAAAACATTATTGGGAGTAATGCCCAATCTGAAAAGCGCAATACATCTTATGATACAAGTTCTGCAAAATATATTGTTCCCTCAAAGCCTTCGGCTGTCATCGTTGCTGGATTAACCCCAACGCTAATGTTTGAAAATGGGTATGACTACAAGTCTGTTGAAAGTTTAAAAAATACATATGGAGGTCATATTCCTCATCAAGTAGAGAAGCTAATAAATTCAGGAAGACTTATATTTATAGATGAATCGTCAATCGCAGAACTTGAACATAAGAAGCAGGAAAGCATAAAGATAGCCCAGAGAAAACATAAAAATGGCGGTAAGAAAGTGGACTCGGATGATTCTGATCTGAATGATGAAGACGGAAGACTTGCAAGAAAGGCAACAAGGATAAATCTGTGATAAAAGGAGATAAGATAGTAATAGTATGTCCTATTCAAGATTGGTCGGTATTTTTTGCCATAGGCGCTTATAGGATAATGAGAGAAAGAGGCTATGATGTTTCTATCATGCCAAAATCTATGGCTCAGGAAAATATATTTTCTAACGACATAGACATCAGCATATGCGATGGAACATCGATAGATGGTAAAATGCTTTTTTTGGCACCAGATCCAATAGCTGAAAGAGATGCCAGGATGCGAGGCATAGAGACGATGGGATGCGTTGCCGACGAATATGAATCGTCATGGAGCGAAGTTTCTTCATGCTGGAATGGTCAGAGCGATGCTCCACTGCTGGAAATATATGAAAAAGCTTTCAGCAAATCATTTTACATGGAACTAATAGATGCTCAAAAGATATCAAAACCATATACTGGAGTTGCCATAAAAAGCGAGTCAGTACGAATGCTCGTAAAGAGCGCATTCTTTGTTCAGAATTTGAGATTATGGCATGTTCCGATTAGGCAAAATGTTATGAAAAGATTACATGAAAGTTGTTCATGTTCAACACTTATAACTGATGATGCCTTTTGCGCCATGGCATCATACGCACACGGTAATTCTGTCATACTGCTTAGAAAACCATGCGATGGACTTCCTAATCTCAGTAGCGGATCTAGACTTGTGGAACAGAATATATCGGAGTACAATGCTTGATTGCGATTCGAAATATAGATTTCTCAAAATCTTCTAAGCAATTGCCCTCAAAGATAACTTTAAAGCCATCTGATTTTGGTTTTGCAAATTTTTCTGCATCTAATTCTCCAGTATCTATCTGCGTCGTAGACACTGGTTGTCCACTTCATTCTGGAATAAGATTTAGCGATTCTATTTTAAAAAATGTTTATGTAGATTTCTGCGGTTCAGAATCCATACCATGGGATGAAAATGGTCACGCTACAGCTGTATCTGGAATAATAGCTGGAAAGACTGACAAGTATGCTGGATTGTGTCCAAGCGCATTTTTGCGTTATGCAAGATGCATAGGGCACGATGGGAAGGCTAGTGTTAAAAAGATAGCAGCAGGCATGCTATGGGGCGCTGCAGCTGGTTCTGACATTATACTTGTTGCTGCTGGATCAGAAGATAAGGATAGATATCTTGAAGAGGTTGCTAATAAATGTATTCAAAAAGGATGCATAGTAATAGCAGCTGGAAAAAGCAATGATAAAAACGCAAGCAAGCATGTTTTTCCGGGCTCTTTTCCAAAAGTATATTCTGCGTGTTTCGGAAAAGGCAAATATGCCAATCATCGTAGTGACGGAGGAGTTGACATACAGTTTGACCACAAAGGTTGTTGGACTTTTTCTCCAGATGATAGATACATAAAATTGGGAGGTAGCAGTATAGCTTCGGCAGTACTGACTGGCATAATTGCTTCATATATATCATCAGGAAAGAATAGGGATGATATCGTGGAAATAATGAGAAATACATGATATGACTTTAAAATTTGAATTTTTTCAATACGACAGTGACGATTACTATGCTGTTGTATCTCGAGATAATTTTATTTTTTCAAAAACAAGCAGCAGTTTTGTATTGGACAGTTCAATTTCTTTCTCCGATGCAGCTATAGCTTTATCTGCTGGAAGCATGGGTAGGCTGTATGGATCTGTTCCAACTTCAGCATTGACCAATGGTGTTTATGTTGTAAGGATATACAGAGGCAATTACAGTTCTCCTTCAGTGTATGATGAGATAGTGTCAATGGGATCTACTGGATGGTCGTCTGTAACACTTTCGCAGGTGGATCCTTCAAATTTGGATAGTATATCGCCGATTATCTCGTATGATAGCGTGAATACGAGAAATTATTCAATAAAAATGAGTGGAGCTTTTGTGGCATCTAACGCTGCGGAAACTGGTTTGGCAGAAATGTTTGTTTATACGGCAAAAAATAAGTGTAAGGTATCTATTGCAATAAATCCCAGAATAGCTGGTATATCATATACATATATTTCAATTAGGACTAATGACGGGAGTAGAACGCTATTACAAGGTGTAAATGTATCAGATAGCGGTGGAAGCATTGATTCGGAGTTTGCTATGAATAGTTCTGCTCTGCCTTATATACTGAATGGTAATTTTATTTTGGCCTTATCTCAGGGATCTTCTTATCCATCTAGAATAGGTGGAAATCCAGACAATATCATGCTAACAAATCTTTCTGCTACCGCTTCACTTTCTACTCAAAGAACGGCACCTTCGGTAGGAGTTTCATTTAGAACATTCTAATATATAACAATGACTTGGATATCTTCAGTAGCAGATAAAGTAGGAAATTTTTCTCAGGGAACTACTAATAGTATTTTTCTGAAGGTAACTGATATTGATGGATTTTCACGATCCGCCGAATCAGTTGCGATAACAATAACTCATGCAGACTCATCAGAAGTTGTCGTGGATTCAGTTGCTGCAACAACAGTATCTGATGGTTATTATTTCTATGAATGGTCAGTAGATGCTGAGGCTGAGGTTGGTCTTTATAATATAGTATGGTCTTACACGTACGACGACACGGAATACTCTGTGCAACAATCTGCCGTAGTATCGGAGATGCCCGACAAATCTAGTATTTATTATGGAGTAATTGCCGATTTACGAACTGCCCTTGAATTTCATATTCGACCAGTAATGAACATTCCCGTATATTTTGAGCAGGCTAGGCCGAGTAGGGATAGACAAAATTTCAAGTTTTCATTTCCAAGATGGAATCAAGGTGCTGGCGTAAAAATATACTTAAATAAGGAAATAGTGCAAGCCGGAGTTGGGGTAGATTATTTTCTTGGTCGCGTCACATTCGCCGAGCCTCTTACAGAATATGATAATGTATATGCAGACTACAACTTTAGATGGTTCGATGATAGGCAAATTGTAAGATTTCTCAATAATGGATTAGCTAGATACAATTATTATCCTCCATATAGCAGCTATACATTGCAGACTATGCCACACAGGGCTGTTATACCTACTCTTTATGGAGCTGCAGTTGATGCGCTTAGGGAAATAATGCTCAGTCTTTCTTTACAAGAGCCAAGTCTTGTTTTTGGTGGACCAGAAAAGGCACAGAATCTTCACGGTCAAATAGATACATTAAAGAAAAACTTCGAGGAAGATCTCAATAAAATGTACGAACAGAAAAAGTTTGGTCCATATGTTGGATTGACTAGAATGGTTGTTGTTCCAGAGTATACTCTTCCTGGTGGAAGAAGTAGATGGTTCAGATATATGTTTACTGGAAGCAATACATAAATGATAGAAACTAAAGACATTAATAAAATAAGAAATGCAATACAGGATAGAGATGCTACTATATATGTTCTTGCTACAGAAGAACTTAAAAAACTTATATTGAATGGTGGCGATCCAGTCATATCGTCTCTACCTAAGGAGGCATCACTTATGCTGCTGGAGGGTCAGGGAATGGCAGTTGATAGTAGCATGGTCATGAATTGGCTCAACGGAAATATAGATATAAAAAATAAGCGTATTTTAGACTTGTGCGATATAAAAGTGTATGTAAACACCATTAACATAAGGTAGGTAAATTTGTTTTCAGACTATGGGGAATTCCTTCGTCTGACCAGGCCTCTTCCGCTTGATTATAAGGAGAAGATAATTGATGCATTATCTTCAGAGGAAAAACGCAGTCTGCGTAAGGATTTTATAGTTGGTGGTTGGGACAACGTAGTTTATCGAAATGAGATAGATAGTAGCAGCGAGAGAATAAAAAAAGTTTTCAACAAAGATCCTCTGCGAGTACGGGCCTTGGTTTTGAAGGGGAATATGATAAAAGTGCCATATGCGTTTTGGCATACTTTTGTAGAAGATATCAAGCATATACCTAAAAAATATCTCACTCCATTTGTGGGCGGAATAGAAGTTCAAGAGGATCCTGATGATCCTGAGTATGTTGTTTTAAAAAGAAAGGGAAACTATGAGCAAGAGTAGAAGCAAAGGACAGAAGCAAATATCCAAGGAGATATCTCAAGGCGAATATGTTCATAGTGCATTTAAGCCTAGAGACGAATGGCAAAAAAAGGCCGTAGAGACTATCATAAGCAATCCTGTAAGTTTTCTTTATGGAGTCGCAGGTACGGGTAAGACAACAGTTGCTTTTGGATGTGCAGTTCGTCTATTGATGGCTGGTGAGATTGACAAAATAGTCATAACACGTCCTTATGTAACTGCTGGAGAAAAATTAGGCTATCTTCCAGGCACACTAGAGGAAAAGTTCGATCCGTTTGTTACTCCTGTAAGGATGATAGCAGATAAGCTTTTGGGCAAAGCCACAGCAGGAAGATACTTTGCTTCTGAAAAGATCATGATATTGCCGTTGGCATACATGAGAGGCTTAACATTTGAAAGATCTGTTGTAATAGTAGACGAAGCCCAGAATAGCACACCAGAACAGATGCACTTGGTTCTAACAAGGCTTGGGCATGACTCGAGAATTATTATAGCTGGAGATGAGTTTCAACTAGATCTAGACAAGGGAAAAAGTGGCCTGTCGGATGCTATTAAGCGATTGAATGGAATAGATGGAATAGGATTTTTTGAGTTTCCTCCAGAGAGTTGCCAGAGGCACCATTTGGTTTCTAAGATTGACACGAAATATAAGCAAGACTTGGAGGGTGAGTCAAAAGGAATATCTAGCAAGAAAAAGTAGTTAAAAGCATGGAAAATAAATTCAATTTATCAAAATATATAAAATATGCACAAACTGCCAGTGATGGTCCTGTGCATGGAAATATAAAACAGATCAAGACTAATGATGCTAGACCTTCTGGTTCTGGTCCTGTTGATGCCGCCCCCTCTAATTCTTCGCTAGATATTAGAGAAGCTGTTTCTAAAGCTAAAACTATATATACGGAATATGGGAATGACAAAAAAACTGCTGATATGACTGTAGAAAACGAGATTAGATCAAAGTTATCTCAAGAAGACAAGAAAAAGTTTGACGACGAGATGGTTTTTTTCTTTTCCAGCAAATATTTGAATAATCTTTATCAGGAATCGCAAGATGCAAATCATTCTGAAAGATTAAAGAAACTCATTGAAATATACAATGAAGAAGGCATAGATTCTGCAGAGTATTGGGTTGAAGAGGAAATTAGGAATAGCGAGCCAGGATCGTATGGTGCCGCAAAGAACATGCTTGATGCCATGAAGGGTGATAGGTTTGACATAGGTGATGTGTCTGCTTCATCTACCAATACAATTGATGAAAGCATAAATAAGATTAACAAAGCTGCTGCCGATGCATTGGTTAGAATAATAAACAATGGCATGATCACAGATTTGATGGAATCGTGTGGTAATTATGTTAAAATGCTAAGAACACCTACTGGTAAAAATAGATTCAAGAATGCAATGGAGTCATTTGCTGCCAGAAAGATACCTTTATTTAATAGGCAGGACTTGTTCGGGGTAGCCAAAGATAGGGCTACCACATTTATGTCGCTTTTTATATCTCAGCATTCAGAATCTGTAAGAACATCAAATGACAGAATAATTAAGGGATCGCTTCATGATTTTGTCAATAGACATTACACATTAAATCCAAACGCACGTCCGCTTGGTGATTCATACGTTGGGCATGGTGGTGGCGATACTCCTGCGGAAGCATCACGTAGATACTTTGATGAAATAGATGGGGGTCTTCACGCTCATAGATTATCAGATGGAAAATATGCTTTCGAGCACATGGCAGATGAATTTGCAAATGCTCTTTCTCAAGATCCTCCCGAGCAGAGGTCTTTATGTTTGGTTTTTCTAAAAATAAGCATGCTCGCAGAATCGCAGGGATCAGCTGGTGGTAGGCAGATGAGCCAAATGGGAGACGAGGATTCTGACGCAATGGATGTTTCTGGAAAGGGATATTCCTCAGCAGATGTTGGATCTTCAACTATACCGAGCACAACACTATCAGATCCTGGGCAGCCTGCAGAGATACTGAATGCCGTAAGGGAAAAATCCGATCAACTTAAAAATATTATGTCTAAAATTGCACAAGAGGCAATGGTGGAACTGGGCGGAAATAACTTAGTTTCCAGTTATTTTACGGGAGCCATTTCCAGGATTGCAGCATCTTCTGCCAGCTTGGAAAATTGGCTAGCAGGTAATATGCATATTGAGCAGTTAAATAATGGAGCATCTCCATCTTGGATCCGATTTATAGATTCTCCAAGATCTACTCAATTAAATAAAAATAAAGCACAAATATTGGAAACACAAGATTTCAGTTCTTTAGGTCCAGCGAAAAGAATTAGGAATATAGATGGTATAGAAACCACTTTTATATTTGATTACGAAAAACCTTCTTCTTTTAACATGTACTCTAGCAAGCAATTTGAATATACTGATTCTTCAGGCAGGAAGATGCAAGTTCCAATTCCAGTTTTCAAAACAAGATTTGTAGATATTATTTTTAAAGATAAATTAGTATCTCCAGCAGATTTCACTGTCAGTGCGGAGGATAAAGATGCTCTAACTGCAATTGCTGCGGCCATGAAGTCATCGTCTCTTCTTGGAGGTGTTGAAAAAACTAGTGAACAAAAAATAGAAGACATCTTAAATGTTTTTAAAAATTATCCAGAAAGCTTTATAAAAGGTGCGGCAACCTTAAAATCCAATATCAGTGGAAGCACAGCTAGACTTGCTGGCGTCATCGGAGTTGGTGATCCTGAAGTTATAGAACAATTCAGAAAAGAAAATGGTTTTCTTACAAATAAGAATACGGCTCCAAATATTGAACAAATATTGGAGTTACGTAATTTAGTTAGCACTGATGTTTATCTTAAATTGTTGGCGGCTATTGCGTCCAGAATAGGTCAAAGACCAAAAACAGAAAGGAATTTTTCAAATTCCGACGAAAGAGCTGTCACTACATTTGTAAATAGAATGCTTGCTCAAGGCAAGATTAGTCAAGCTGAATATGATGCTGTAATTAAATTCAAAGCTGTTCCACAACAGTCTACTGCATCAAAAAGGGCTGAAGAAATTGATGCATGGATAAAAATAATGACACCAATGATATTCCAATAAAATATGCAAAATCTATGTGCATCTGCAAGCATTGCAAATGCGAGACCATAGATAATAATGTTATTATTTTTGATTTTTTGCAACAAGAGATAAAATGGTCATGCGAAAAATGTAAAGAGCAGAATATCTTTATGGGTTGGAGCGAATTCAGGTCAAAACCATTTCCAAAAATAAGGACCCAAAGGTAATGTTTTATATAGTCAACTGCTCTGGAAGACATGTATCTCTTTCTTCCTTGGGAATAATGCTCGCGCCTAAGCAGGGTATAGATTTGGATCAGAAATTTTCTAGGATGCAGACTGAAAAATCTTCAGACTTAAAAAACGCCATAAGCAAAGGTGTTATAAAGTTGGTTAGGAAGGATGGCGGAATAAAGACTAATCCAGAGGTAAAGAAAGACTCTATGGATATGGCTGTTCTTCTCCAAATTAAAAAAATGCTTGAGGACAGTAAGAGTAAGGATATTGATGCGTTAGCTGATGCCGTGGCATCTCGCATAGGCACATCTAAGATATCTGCTGATATAGTAAATGCCAAGGATTCATATTCTTCGGCGTTAGAAGAAAATATAGATCCAGCGATGTTGGATATCATTCATCAAAAAGCAGTTGACAGAATGACAAAAAATGTAGAAGGTCAGACTCCTTCGGAGCAAACTTCGAAGATTGATGTAGACATAAATAATAGACTTGACGAACTAGAAGGACTACTGTGAGGTATATATGCCAGAATCAATAGGATATGACGTTGGTACGATGTTTTGTCAATGCGCGAAGTCTAGCACTGACGGTAAAATATCTATAACAAATGTTCGTAATGCATTTGTTGAAGTTCCAGGCGGGCAAGATGTTGAAGAAATACTTGCTAGAAATGGTTGGCAATGGGTTAAGGATGGAAAATCATATTATGTAGTTGGAGAGGATTCTCTTCAAGTAGCCAAGCTTTTTCCAGGTAAGGTTGAATTGCGCAGGCCTCTTCAGGACGGAGTTTTAAATAGAAACGAAGAAAAGAAAAACATCATACTTGCAAAAATAATAGAGGATCAGTGCGGCAAGGCTCCAGATGAGAAAAGTATTGTTTGCACATGTATAAGTTCTCCATGCATAGATATAGAGTATGCAGATAATACATTCCATGCTGCTAGATTAAAAGGTATGTTCGCTAGACTTGGATGGAATGTTAAAATCATAGAGGAAGGATTGGCTGTCATACTTTCTGAGCGCCCAACAACTAAGGATGCGGATGGTAAGGAGATTCCATATTCAGGAATGGGAGTTAGTTTCGGTGCTGGAAGAGCAAATTGTGTTTTAGCATATAAGGGCATGCAAATACTTGGCATGTCTGTGCAGCGTAGCGGCGACTGGATAGATAAGCAGGTTTCCCAGCAGACAGGCGTACCTATTTCTCAAGTAATGACTAAGAAAGAAACAGTTCTTGATCTTACTAAGGACGAATACGATGATGATGTTCTTTTTGCGCTTTCGGCATACTATGATGCAATGCTAAAATATGTATTTAGTAACTTTACAAGTAAGTTAAAGGATGTCAAAACTGAATTTTCCTATCCAATTGACATAGTGGTAGCCGGAGGTACAAGTATGCCAAAGGGATTTGAGCAGAGAGTCGAGAAGATCGTTCGCTCTCTTCAGATACCATTCTCGATAAACAAAGTCATGAAATCGGCTTCTCCAAGAAATTCGGTCGTCAGTGGATTGTTGACTCAGGCTGAGATCGTTAAGAGAAAGCTGGAAAAAGGCTTAATACAGGCTGAGGAAATATAATGGGCTACGCGACCAGACAACTTGTTCAAAATGTATTGGCACAAACATTGACATCGGCTACCACTCCCACACTAGAGGGTCGTGGTAAGCTTATAAACTTTGGCAATCAAGTTGACAAGAATCTCATAACAAACGATATAATGGATAATTTTATATCGATGGCAGATTCATTTATAAATTCTACATTGTCTGTAATATATAAAACGCCTCTCACGGAGGCTGCTGATGCTGAATTTATACTTGCTTTTTCTACCGACCCATATTCAGTAGAAATAATACTAGAAGACAATAAGGCTGGCTCTCTAGTTCCTGGAGATAATATAATATTTGTACAAGACGGCATCGAAGAGCGTGGCGTAGTTGCTAGTGTTGATAATGCATCTACATTTACATTGGAATCTTCATTGGGCTTGGTCTATGAGCCATCTTATACCAGAGTTATTAGAGTCAGATACCCAGATCCAATTCCGAACATATCTGCAAGAATAGCTGCTGCATCTATATATGACAGATATTTTTCATCACAGTCTTCAAGCGAAAAATCAGATTACGGCAAGACTCAAAGATCTATGGCTAGGATTGATATAAATAACATACTTAATGGCAGGGTTGTGCTTCACGGTCAGCACAGGATTGGAAGAAGATTTGCCAGTGGAAATCTAATCGATAGATACGGACTTCCTGCGGGAGAATCAGATGCAAGTAGGGACATCGGTGATATGCCGTGAATATAGAAAAATTAGTTTTGAATTCCTCGAAAATTTCTCGTGGATCTGTGCTTGTGCCAGATCCACTGCTTTTTGAAAAAAGAGATGATGCTATTTTTTTTGGAGACTCCAAATCCATATCTAAAAAAATATCAGATGGAAATATGCCAGAGGAAAAAGCAAATTTTATATATCCTAAGTTAGATCAGAATAAGAATAAAAAATATAATGGACGATAAAAAAATATGGAAGAAGTCATAGATAGCATTCGCAAGATAATACAAAGATGGGTTACAACGGAAGCAATATTAACTTCTGATGCAGATAATGGTGACTCAGTTGTAAACGTGCACAGCTCAACGAGGTTTTCAATTGGCGATGAGGTCATGCTGACTGACGGCTCTGAATATGAATATCCGTTAATAATAGTATCCAAGCCAGACAGCGAGTCCATAGAATTTGATAGACCTGTAGTCCATGGCCCATGGAGGGTTTCCAAGAACTGTAAAGTGGCAAAGTCAATGAAGGGGAGACTTGTTCAGGGTATATACATAGGAGATCCTCCTGTTATTCCAAGATATCCTGCTGTAGTAGTAAATGGTAGATCTAAGTCATCGGAATGGGCAACTCTTGAAACAACAATAGAAACATACGACATAGACATCAGTTGTTATATCCAGGACGATACTCAGGAAGATGGATATAGATCACTTCTTTACTTGACAAAGACGATAGAAACAGGATTGAAGCGCAATCTATTCCCTCTTGTTGGGGAAAGATCTCATACTGATGTTTCTGTTGGCATAGAGCGCAATGACACCATAATTCGCGTGGACTCTACTGACGGAATGGCTAGGCATCAGTTCGTACTTGTCGAAGATAGATTTAAAGCTGAAGATGTTCGTATTGACGAAGTCATAGATGACACTCATATTCGTCTCAAGACGGGAATAGTTAATCCATATCCGCTGGAGTACGATCCAAGAGTAATCATAGTTGACCGATTCTTGCATAATACTTGGCCAAAAAACATCGAGTTTGGTTTTGTATCAAAAGATACATTATTAAAAGCTTCAAAAATTAGTTGGAAGGGTGAAGAGCTAGAAATACAAGGACCTATTGGATGGAAGGATACACCAAGGACATGAAGAGTATTTTGCTATTTTGTAAATCGCCACACGTTGCTGGTACTATCGGAGAAATCTGTAGAGATGTGGCGCGGGGCATAATCGATGCTGGAATGAATGTTGTATTCGTGTCTACATGTGAGCCTGTATCTTATGTAGAGAGCGTTGACGGAATGGGCTACCCCATCACGATAGGAGACAGGAGCATTTCATGCTTTTGCGGGTCAGAAAATGTAATAGTGGGTCTGTATGAAACTATCACATCAAATAAATTTGATTACATCATGTCTATTGGAGAAAGAGCAGAAATGGAAATGGTTTCTGCTGCGCTTCAGGTGGTGGGGGACGGAATAGAGCATTTTCATATATGGACTGGTTCTTCAGAGCCATCATTTGCCATTTCTGAATCTCTTAGTAGAATTAGCAAGTTAGTATGCTTTGGTAGTTCGGCCAGTAAAAACTTCTCGTCTATATTTAGTAATACTATTGGCATTGAAGTGCGTAGTGATGTTGGTGTTCCTATAAATGCTGATGTTAGGGATGAAGGTATAATCTGCGGAGGGCCATGTAATGACATATCAAACCTAATTTCTGTTGTAGAAGGATTGTCTGGAGTAGAAAAAAATATTCATATATTCTCTAATATATATGAGCCGTCAGATTATGATTTGAAGTCTTTTTGTGCTTACTTTGGTATTGATGCAGACTTCGGAGAAGAGCCTTATGGCACATTTTATGGACTCGATAATGTAAATTTGTCAAAATTAGCATCAAGACATAAGTTTGTCGTAGATCTTTCTCTTAGACAATCTTGTTGTTATGCCGTAGATTGCTGCATTCAAAATGGAAGCATCCCAATTCTATCTAGAACTCCAAGGCACATTGATTTTCTTTCAAGTCGAGGCCTTGATGAGAATATGATCAATTTGATAACTGTTTCTACCTGTAAATTTAGACCATCTGGAGGGGATTGTATATGGATATCAAATTTTACAGAATTAAAAGAAAAAATAATATTATTGCAGGATGATGATATTGCTTTTAGTATCAAGAATAGGCTCATTAGCGATACAAAACAGTTACCGTTAATGAGAGAAAAAATTCATGAATTTTTCTTAAAATAAGAAGGATTTATGATAAAGCAAGTTAAAGTATTTAACAACATCGGAGACAAAACTCATGGCAGTAATCAACTCAGACAAGTACAAGCAAATTAGCGACAACATAGCGACAGCAAAAGCCCAGCTAAAACTGGCGGTGACTGAAATGTATTCAGCGGTTTACACAATCGCACTCTTGGACGATGTGACCCAGAGCGTGGATCTTCTTCAGCCTCTCTTTACTGTTTACCAGCTTACCGACAACGCATTCTCCCGCACCTCGCTTTTCGATGGTGCTGTTCTTGCGTTGAACAATCACGTTCTTCGTCGTGGAGGATACACCACTCTGGACTCATACCTGGCGCAGAGTGCTGGTACTGGTGACGACATTATTCTTCTCCCAGAGTTCTGGGATCTGTGCAACAAACTTGGTTATAATGTAAGCGCTACTTACAAGTACCTGGTAGACTGATATATTAAAATAAAGAACTTTTTGGGCTTGCGCCCGATAGGGGTAAATAAATGGCTGAGAATACCGGCAGTTCAATTCAAAATCCAGACCTGACGACATCGAACTCATTCCCGATTCGTTCAGGTTATCAGGGTGCAGTAGTGTATGAGACCTCCGAAGGTGATTACCTTATCCGCACCACATCCTGCACCATGGTTGGTCAGCAGGAAATTACGGCAGTAGACGACATCGATGGATCTATCGATAAGACCAGGTACTACCTGCAGCCATTCCGTGCTACAGGAGCAGTGGACTTCCACGTTGACCAGTCTAACTCTGTTGACACCATTGACCTTTTTAACGTCATGTTCCGTGACGCAGTCAAGCGACAGGCTGACGGTCGTCTATGGACTCGTGGTAAGAACCACTCTCTGCTTGTTAGATACTATCCTGGTCTTGTGTATCGCTTCATCGATGTCGCGATTAACAAGATGACCATTAGTCTCGACACTAGAACTCCACTTAAGATATCCGTCGACATGATGGCTCGTGGTCGTTCTCGCCCAGACGATACCGATACCGATCTTGGTACCGTTGGTTATGCTGCTCCTGTTCGCGTAATTACCTTCAACGATGTTTCTATCGCAGTTGAAAGTGACACCAGCGAATTGGCTACAAATACTCGTGAAATCACTAAGCTGAATGCCGTCGAAGGATTTAGCATAGTAATTGACAACCAGTTGGAAGAAGTGTTTACCGTGAGCGGTGACCTTACTCCATATGACCTTGTGGCTAAGAAGAGGAACATCACTGGATCTATTAACTTCTACGGTAGGTCAGATGAATTGGCTGACTTCGCGGAAGCCCACGAGCTCTATCCCAGATCTTCTGTTACTCTGGCATTCAATGTTAGAATCGGAAACTCCGTAGTTACCTTGTTCCGTCTGACTGGTGTTATTTTCAAGCTGGATAACCTCCAGATTACAAATAACGTGCTCAAGAGTACCATGAACTTCATCGCTCTTGGTAATCAGAACTTCGGATATGAAGGTATCTCAGGTCTTGGTGCTAACTCTGATGAAGGCTTCAACCAGGCTGATGGTCACCCTTATCCATTCTGAAATTTAATATCATATGATCAAGGCTGGTTCATGTCGAAAAAAAGGCATGAACCAGCCTTATCATTTGTCAGAAACCTCTGGTCTTAAAGTATATTATCTTTTTGACAGATATCCACTAGATGTTGGAAGTAGAATGCTAGCCGCATCAAAAAGATGCCCAGAAAATGTGAACATGTCAGATGTTGTTTCCATTCATTGGTCAGTTCCAAGATGGAAGCAAAGATTAGCCATGTCTGAAGAATGTAAAATATACGATCCAGTTAAAATGGAATATTCAATAGACAGCATGGCATGGAGGGATAAATGGCTGAAGCATTCCATGGTGAGCTGGGATTTACGTGATCGTGATGGTAATAGTATATCTTTGACGCATGAAAATATAGACGAATTGCCAGCTGATTTCATAGATCAGGCAATATCGGGATACGAATCAGTATCAGAAGAGGATGATAGATCTGTGGGAAAAGCGTGGAGGCGCTCCGCAATTTCCTAACTGGGAAAGGTGTTGCGGAAGTGCCTCCATTATTGATGGAATATATGATAGCTAGACATTTTGGTTGGAATTTAGAAATAATAAGAGAAATGTCAGATGAAGATTTCGAAAACTTTGCTAGACTAGCAATTTTGGGCGAAAGTTATAAAAACGCCGATATAATAAATGTTGTAGGCATGACATTCGCTGGAAAGAAAATATTTTAGGAGAAAAAATGAATATATTTGTAAATGATGCAGATCTTATGAATCTTGACTTTTTTGCTGGAGAAAAAGAGGGCAAAATGGTTTTTATGCTTGAGGAGGAAAAGATTAAGGAAGCCTTGGGTGTGAATCCTTACGAGAAGCATACTATATGGATACGCAAGCCAACTTACGGTAGCAATCGTAAGGCATCAGAAGCCTCCATTATGAGAGATGGCGATTCCGTTCGCTTTGATCCTATTAAGTATAGGTTCGAAAGAGTGTTCGGTTGTATTAAGAAGTGGACATTAAAAGATGCATCAGGTAATGTCGCGCCGATTACTCAAAGTATGTTTGATCTTCTTCCTGAAACAGTTGGCGCAATGATTGTCGAACTTATAGAGGCAAAAATAAACTAATTTAGTAAATAATGATGCCAAAGAGGATCCGCCCCTTTGGGTGGATCTTTTTTTTAGGAGTCCAATATGGCAGATACTAGCGTTCTAGGAGCGATTGATAGCCTACTTAAGGGAACTGGTGGGATTGGAATAAGTTTAACTCAGATTGCGAATCAACTGAGCGTTACAAACGCTGCCTTGTACGATACTTCCATTCGAATGAAGTCTTTGGGGGTTGATTTTGAAACGGTTAAAGAAAGAGCAATACTCCTAAGTGATAGATTTAACATGTCTACGGAAGACATGGCTAAGCTGCAGAAAACAGCTGCATATGGCTTCGCATCTGTGGATGATTCGATAGAAAGACTAAATAATATGCTTTCTGTCAGCGAGCGTCTTTTTGGAAATAATGAAAAAGCAGCAGACAGTTTTATAAATTCTCTTGCATCGCTTTCTGAGTCTTCACGCAATTACAGAGATATAATGATTGAGGCTGTGGAGGAGGAAGGAAAGCTCATATCCAAAAAGGTTGAAGAAGGAGAACGTGAAGACAGTTTAAGAGAGATTAGAGGGCTTACAAAGGATATTTTGGATCTCGAATTACTGAGAGGAGTCATTAGTAAAGAACAATATGTTACTAACTTGGCAATAATATCTGGTAGCACTCTTCAGGAAAGCGCTATATCTCAATATAATAGCAAGCTCAAAGAGGGCGAGCGTGTTTTAAACTCTCAGAGGCAGATAATTGCAGAGATGGCTGGAACTAAGGTTTCTATAAACTTGGCTGAAATTTTAACTCTCGATTCTCAAGTAGTCGGAAAACTCATAGGAGGATTGAGAGATGCGATTAAGAGCGGTCTTGGAAATGGTAAGACTTTAGATGAATTGTTGTCTACAGATAACAAAGAAGCATTTGATAAGTTTGCCGCAAATATGCGCACTGCCGTGGGTTCGGTATCATTCTCGGATGAGCAACAACAGCAGATTATAGCCCGTTTTGACATGGGACGCGGTCAATCTCCAGAAGAGATAGCCCAAGCATTCAGCGAACAAAATATCGAAGGTCAGATACAATCCCAGGTTGATGCCGCCATAAGTACATTGCAAAAAGAAGGCATGTCGCAGGCGGACTCGGAATCTTTGCGCCCATATTTGGAGGAAAAATTTTCTTCAGCTGAGAATAAGATTGCTCTTGAAAGAGCAAACCTGGTTGTGATTACAGGCATATTGAAATCTGAAAGAGAACGCGTAGAAACCCAAGAAAATCTCAATAGACTTACGCAGATATACGCAAGTAATTTGTCGGATGTTGAAAAAGAAAAGGCTAAAGACAAGCTTATTTCTGAGGAAATAACCAAGTCAGTAATGACTACATCGGATATGGTCAAGCAGATGAAGACTCAGTATGAAAGTCTTTATCAAGTGGCCTTGCAATTATCGAGAGCTGCTCAGAACTATTCTGTATTTGTAGCAGCTGGAACCAGATCTCTTGAGGAGAATGTTGCGCTTTCCAAGCAAGCATCTCAGGAGCAAATTGCAGCTGCTCAAGCAAGAATCGATGCCGCAAAAATGATGCAATCGATACAAGATATGAAGGAAGTTGAGGTGGGAGGGAAAGATTCCTCTGATTTCTTCCAAAGAAAACAGCAGGTCACCGAACAACTCCAAGGAGTGGCTGGAGCCCTAGAGCAAGCAGCATCATTGAGTTCTGGAAAAGACAAGGAAAGAATAGACGAGCAACTCAAGTATATCCGTCAGGCAATGGAAGCCGTGTCGAAGTCAGATGCGGATCTTTTTAACGGTGCAATACTTTCTATAAAACAAGGTGCTGCAGCAAGCATTAGCGATATAGCCCAAGCGTCTGCTGATATGTATTCGGCTATGGTTGCGCAGATGGACCAGGCTATTTCTCCGTTGGCTCAAAGACAGGCTAATCTAAGATCTCAACTTGAACTTTCTAAGGCGGACATAAGACTGCTAGACAGCGTTGCTGCTGGCATGGGTGCCTCTATGGAGGCCAGGCTTGCTACAGCTCAAGAAGTTGGAGAACTTATCAGAAATCAAGATCAGCAAATTGCTGTTTTGATTGCCAACATGAATGAGCAGCAGTCCATAGCCAATGACATGAGTGTTTCGGAAGAGCAGAGAAAAGCAGCCCAAGCTGCTCTCTTTGAGGCAGAAACTAGGTTAAATAATGCTCAGCGCGAACGCAAGAATCTCATGATGGAACAGCTTGAGATGACCAGGCAGCTGCGCGAGGGTTATATAGACACAATAGATGCCATGGATGTTGGCGCTGGTGTCTTCTCAGAAATAGTAATAACGGAGCAGAAAAATCTTGGATCCCTAATACGAACAGTTGAAGAAGCCCCAAGATTATTGAGATCGGGTGCCAATCAGGGCGGATTGACTGAATCTACTAAATTTGGTCCCATGGGTCTTGTCGGCGGCGGAGCGCCTTCAGGCGATTACTCGCCCATGGTGATGAAAACCATAGAGGAACTACAGCGTCAGCAAGTAGAATTGACATCAACTATAGAAAAAATGGTTAGTGGCAATGCCATGTATGGTGGGCAGTTTGCTTCATTGGGAATGCTGGGAGATGTCGGAAAGGTCTATGAGGGACAGTATGGTATCGAACCTGGTAGTAGTTCTGGTACTTTAGCAACTCCCCAGGGCGTAAATACGCAAATTAATTCATATGGAGTAGCTGCTCCTGCGACTGGTGCTCCTGCGACTGGTGCGACTGGTGCTCCTGCGACTGGTGCTCCTGCGACTGGTGCTCCTGCGACTGGTGCGACTGGTGCTCCTGCGACTGGTGCG